>Ga0307489_10000806_pt1 | contig 19840 bp, 29 predicted proteins | sample SB12metaG_FD_202247 | JGI IMG/M metagenome (GOLD analysis project Ga0307489, IMG submission 202247) | Sea-ice brine microbial communities from Beaufort Sea near Barrow, Alaska, United States - SB 1.2 | ecosystem: Environmental > Aquatic > Marine > Coastal | place: USA: Alaska | collected...
TTGACCCCAGAGCGACCCCAAAGCGACCCCAGGTTGACCCTGGGATGACATCACTGGGTATCAGCAACTGCACCTAGAACATGATGAACCGGTTTCAAACATCGCCTTTAATTCAAACTTACGCCCGTACATCAAGGCGGCCGACACCTTGTACCTCGCCGAACACGAGGCGGGCAAGTTCCGAAGCGACGCCGAGCACACCTCCGTAGAAGTCAAGCAATTGCAAGGCTCTCTGGCAGGGGCTTCCACTCGTCCACTGTTTCAGCTCACCGTAAGCACTTTATGTGGGATACGCTGAGTAGTGTCAGTCTTGTCAGTGACCAAAACGGCTCAAGTTGAACAGAAAAGTGGACGAGTGTGAGCCCCTGCACAGTGTTGGCACGTGATAAGTCGATGGTGAGTCGACGTGGTTATTGGGTTATTAGACCTTCGAGTGCTTGGGTTGAGCTAAAGAGTGGACGAGTGTCAGCCCCTGCTCTCTGGCGCAGCAGGCGGTAGCGCTCAAGAACGCAGAGGCAGAGCTGGCGGCAGGGCCTCACCACTCGCTTCCTGACTGTTTGCTCATAGTGTACCGGTGTACCCGTACACACTCGAAACAAGACATGATATGGGTACATGCCAGGAATCACTTGATTGTATGAAATAACCTTGATGTCGTTCTTTCAGCTGGCACTTGAAGCGATCTCTGGGACCATGTTCGCCCCAAACCGACTTCAGTCTTGAATCGTCCCACGGGCTCACCTCAAATCAACTCATGGTCGCTTGCGTTGAGCTTGATAAGTAGTTTGTGTATGACCCTGGATGGAGGAATCGGTTGCAGCGGCGCGGGAGCGCGAAGAGGAGCTGCGAGCCGCCATCGGGCGCGCCGAGGGCGAGGAGAAGCGCCTCGCCACAGACCGCGCGGAGGTGGCCACGGCGAAGGCGCTCGCAGAGGAGCAGAAGAAGGCGGCAGAGGCCGACCGAGTAGGGCCTGCTAGTGCCTGGTCTGTGAGCCGTAAGAGTAATTACTTGACGAGGAAGTACCCGGACGAGTTATTAATTCGTCAGATCACTTACTTGCGTACTCAACTTACTTAGCTAACAGACCAGGCACTAGACATTGCTCGCCACCTCGTCCAATGCATTCTAAATCGTTTCTTGAGTTAAATGACATGCTATGTTGTGTCATCCTATGACGTGGCGGGCAACATCTCTGCCACACCATCCAACGCACTTTGAACTCTCTTTTCTTTAGTTTCATGACATCCTATGACGCGGCGAGCAACATCTTTGCCAAGCCATCCAACGCATTTTGAACCCTCGTTTCTTTAGTTTCATGACATCCTATGACGTGGCGAACATTGTCTGCCTGGCCCTACAACTGGGTTCGCGCGGAGAAGGAAATGGTGGAGGCTAAAGCGGAGCGTGCGCGGCAAGGCCTCACACTCGTCTACTTTTAATCTCAACGTAAGCACTTTCTGTGCGATGTCTTGCGTGGTTACAATGACACAACGGCTCAGGTTGAGCTGGAAAGTTGATGAGTGTACACTCGTCCACTTTACATCTCAACGTGAGCAATGTCTTTGGGACACGCTGCGTGGTTTCAGTGGTTTCAGTGACAAAAACGGCTCAGGTTGAGCTGAAGAGTTGATGGGTGTGGGACCCTGGCGGGTGGGCGACGCGCGAGACCAAGGAGACACGGGAGCGGGGCAGGGGCTTACACTCGTTCCCATTTCAGCTCAACTTGAGCTGTTCTGTCTACCGTGTAGCCCAGCTTAGCTCATGAATGTGTCCTGGAGTTGCTGAAGTTGAGCTCAAACGTGAACGAGTGTAAGCCCCTGAAGCGGGGCGTGGCAGACAAGACCAAGGAGGATGAGCGCGTACGGGCCGCAATCGAGGCTGCTCGGGTGAAGGCGAGGCACACAGAAGAGGCCGCGGAAGGCGGGCGCAAGACCCTGAGCACCGCGAAGGAGAAGCTGGACGAGGAGCGGCGCAAGCTCGCTGACGAGGGTGCAGGGCCTAGCACGTGTTAATCGCACTTGTAGCACTTGCGTTTGAGTTGGCACCATATTACGTGTCATCTTATTGCCTCCTTTGGCATCCTATGACATCCCATGGCATCCTATGGCATCTCATGGCATCCTATGGCATCCCATGGCATCCCATGGCATCCTTTGACGTGGCGCGCAATTTCTGCCAGGCTCTATGAGCTGGGGCGCATTGACACCAAGCGGCGGAAACTGGTCATCGAGGCGGAGGCGGTGAGGACGGAGAGGGCCAAGCTGGATTCGGACAAGGCACGGGGTTTATTGAGAACTAGCCCTCGACCGACGTTGTTATACTCCTCCTCCTCTGCGCTTGTGGGTGAGCATTCACCCTGAGGGTAGGTTATGCCCCGACCTCGGTTCGTGCGCTTCTTCTCAATGACCCTCCTACAAGGGCGTGGCGCAGGATGCGGCGGCGGCGGCGGCGACGTGGGAGACGAAAGCCAAGGAAGAAGCGCGTATGCGCGAGTCTGCCGTGGTGGAATCCGAGCGCACGAGGCAGCAGGCAAACGAGCGGTACGAGGCAGGAGCTTACACTCGTCCGCTCCTCAGCTCAACCTAAGCCGTTTCTTACACACAATACACCCTAGACACCCCCTTAACCCCCCTTAACACCTCAACACCCTCTAAACAACCCCTAAATGCAACCCTATCTCACAGAAAGCACTTACCTTGAGCTCAAAATTGAAAGAGTGTAAGCCCCTGGTACGAGGCGGATAAGGCCCATCAGGTTGAGGCGGCGGAGGCGCTCAACAAACGCATCGCTCAACTCGAGGGACGTCGCGCCAAGGCAGAGGCCGAGCTCAAGGCGGGGGGCATTAAGAACAAGCACTCGACCAACGTCGAATCTTCCCCTCCTCCTCCATACGTCTGCATTAGCTATCACCCTTCATCTGAAAAACGGATTCTCTCTTTCAATTTGAACCCTACGCTGTACTATTTTCCAGCCAGAAGTTAATTTGAGCACCCCTGTGTTAGAGGTCATTCATGCTCAGATACCGGTTCGAGTGCTCGTTCTCAATGACCCTCCTGCCCCATTCTCAATGACCCTCCTGTCCCATTCATGCTTCAGGTAATTCATGCTCCGATCTCGGCTCGAGTGCTTGTCCTCAGTGACCCTTCTGCCAGGCGGCGGTTGACAAGGCGGAGGAGGAGCGGACGCGCGCGAAGGAGACGGGGCATGACTTATCCGCGAAGGCTGCTGCGGTGGGCGAGCGTGAGAGGGTGGTGGCAGGGGCTTACACTCGTCCACTCCACAGCTCAACCTGAGCTGTTCCTGTCATTGAGACACTGAAACCACCCTGCGTATCCCACAAAAGGTATTTAAAGAGAGACGCGTCAACGTTTATGAGGAGGCACCAGGCTTGCGCCTTGGCCCCCGTGTGAGAGAGTGGGACGCGTCGGTGTGTGTAAGGAGGCACCAGGGTTCCGCCTTGGCCCACGTTGAGCTGAGCAGTGGATGATTGTTGTAAGCCCCTGGGTGGTGGCGGAACATGAGCGGGCGGCGGCGGTGGCAGAGGCCGCTCTGGCCGCAGCGAAGGAGGCACATCTGTCCCGGGAGAATTCAATTGCGGAGCGCGAGGCGAAAGCAAATTCGGCATCAACGATGGCCGGAGAGCAGACGACCGACGCCAAGAGACGCGCCGATAAAGCTCGCGACGCCGCTCAGGCCGCCGTCCACGCCTCCACTGCACAGGCACAGCGTGAGCGCGAATGGGTATGGCCTGACGGATATTGCAATTGCACGCCACGTCATCCAACACACTTTGAGCCCTCGTCACTTGAGCTGAATGGCACCCTGAGACGTGACGAGCAATATCTGCCAGACAGTACGTTCTTCCAACGCGCCTTGAACCCTCGTTTCTTGAGTTATGTGCACCTGAGGGCAGCCTATGACGTGGCGAGCATTATCCGCCAGGCCCTTCGAGTGGGCCACCGCCGCAACCGCCGAGCGTCAGGACTTGACCGCCCGTGCTGCCGAGTTGACTCGCGGCGAGAAAGCTGCGGCTGCTGCTGAAGCTGCTGCCGCCAAAGACAAAGCAGCAGTTGAACGAGAGCGCGCATCGCTCGAGGCCGAGCGCAAGCGCCTGGAGGAGGTAGGGCCTGACAGATATCGCTCGCCACGTAGTAGGATGCCATGTAATGTGGGTTCAACTTGCGTTTGATGACGTAGTGAGCAGTATCTGCCAGGCCATATGAGGAGGACCGGGCGGCGGTGCGGGAGGCACGGGACGCAGCTGACGCACACCTGAGAGAAGCGTCCAATACTCGCCGCACTGCTGACTCTGACGCTGCGTTCGCGCAGCGTGCCGAACTGGAGTCAGGAAAGACCACGGCGCGGCAGCGGGCCGAACTGGAGGACGCTGTGCGGGCGGCGGAGAGAGAGGCGGCGCGAGTGGCGGAGCGCAGCGCGGTAGGGCCTGGCAGATACTGCTCGCCACGTCATCGAACACACTGTAAACCCTCGTTTCGGGAGTTGAATGTGGCTTCCTACGACGGGGCGAGGAATATCCACCAGGCCCGAGAGCAAGGAGCTTGAGCGGGCAGCCAGCGGCGCGGGGCGCGAGGTTGAGCTAGCGGCTGCGGCGAAGCAATCGGCCAAGGCGGCGGAGGCGGGGCGTTGTATGTAACACGCGTCAGGCCATAGGATGATGCCCTTCTATTCAATAAATTAGGGTTTGACATGCGTTGAATGACGTGGCAGGCAATGCGCTTATCAGATATTGGTTGCTTTGTCATAGGATGCCGTTTAACTCGTGAAATGAGGATTCAAAATTCGTCAGATGACGTGATAGAGCAATATCCGCGTGGCCCTGAGTAGAGGTGGCAGCGGCGGCGCGGGAAGCGTCGGCGGCGGCGGCGGAGGCCCGCGCCACCGAGGCCACGGCGGCGTTGGCGCGCGCCACTGAAGCCAACGCGCGCCGCGAGACCGAGTCCTCGGTAGGGCCTGGCGGATATTGCTTGCCTCGTCATCGGCACGCATTTCGAACCTGCGTTGGTGGAATTGGATGACATTCTGTGTCACCCTATGTCACCTTATGACACCCTATGGCACTCTATGACGTGGCAAATGTGATTCAATCAACCATTGCCCACCACGTCATCGTCACACATGTGAACCCTCCTGTCTCGAGATAAACGACACCCTGTGACGTGGCGAGTGATATTTGAGATAGGCCCTAGTCATCGGCGGCGACGCAGGATCAGATCCAGGACCTGCGGCGGGCGCGCGCCGACGCTGACGCCAGCACGGAAACCGCGCGTACCGCTACCTCCACCGCCGCCACGGCGCGCATGGCCGCTGAGGCCGCGGAATCAGAGGCCAATGAGCGAAGTCGCGGCGCGGAGCGAGCCGCCACGCGCGGACGGGAGGTAGGGCCTGGCAGAACCCGCCACATCATGCATCATGCGGCGTTGACCTCCATGTACAAGGGTTCAAGATTCGTTGGATGACATTACAAACAAAATCTACCAGTACGATGCCGTTTAAATCAGGATACGACAGTCAAATCTGCGTTGCATGACGTGGCGAAAAGTGTCTGCCTGACCCTAGCGTGTGGAACTTGAAGACATGCGGCGGCGGGAGCGCGAGGAGCTCGAAATGTTGAGGGCAGAGGCTGACAGCAAGCTGCAGGCGGCTCGCGACGCCGTCCGAGAGGCAGGGCGGTGACTTAAGGTAGACACAAGTTTGACCCAAGGTTTACCCAAGGTTGACCCAGAATTAAGTGCGCTCCTTTTCAGATGTTAGAGCTAGAATATGATGCACCGCTTTAAAACTTTGCATTCATTCCCAACTTGCACCCCTACATCGAGGCTGAAACCATTAAGAAGGACGTGGAGTCGGCGCGGAAGGAGAACCACGCCGCGGCGATGATGGCGGCGGCGGCGGTGGCGTCGGCCAACGCCGCCTCCAGCGCCGCCGGAACATTCACGACGGCCCCCGCGGCGCGACTTCATGACGGCAGAGGCTTACACTCGTCCACTTCTCGGCTCAACCTGAGCCATTTCTGACACGCAAAACACCCCCTAAACGCCTAAAGTCCCCCTCCAACCCCGCCATAGACACCCCCTGAACACCCCACTAACACCCCTTGTCCCACAAAAAACGCTTACGTTGAGCTGAAAGGTGAACGAGTGTAAGCCCCTGCATGACGGCCCCACCCCGCGACAGCTGTACCAGAGCACGCAAAATACGCCCGCAGGGTCTCACACTCGTCTGGTTCTCATCTCAACCTGAGCCACATTTCGTATTCTTTGTCCCTGGAAATACCCAGCGCAAGCCACAAAAGGTGCTTACGTTGAGCTGAAAAGTGGACGAGTGTAAGCCCCTGCACGCTGGCGTCGCGGGTCGCGGACCGCGTGGTGTCACGGCGCGGATCCGTGGACGCCGCGCCTCTGGCCGCGAGCCGCACCTACGGTGGTGATGTGCAGAACCAGAACCAGAGCGTGGTCCTCAACACCGCGGACGCCGTGGTTCCCGATTACTATCTTCGCGCCACGCTGGTGCGGCTGGTCAGCACGTTGGAGGAACGCTTCAGGGAGGCCGACGCCAAGCTCAGTCGCGCCAGAAACCTCGCGGTGGGAGGCTCCTTAGGTAGGGGGATGATTGAGAACAAGCGCTCGATCGACTTTGGATCCCTTCCTTCTCCCCCGCTCTTCTGTCTAGGCAATGCCACTCAAAGTCAGTCATGATCTAATCTCGGTCGGGTGCTTGTTCTCCATGACCCTCCTGCCCGGCTCCGGCGGAGGTAGCGGCAACAGCGGCGGGGGCGGCTCGGCGATTAACGACGGAATCAACTGCTTGCAGTCGCGGCTGACTAAGCTGACTGCGGCGGGGCGGCGGTTGTCGCACGAGGCCAACGCAGCCGCTGGACCATCGGGCGGGTCTGGTCAGCCGCCCCCGACTCCTGTGTCTCAGGCGCTAGTGGCGCAACTTGAAGCTCAGGAGCGCCATATGGCAGCGTGGTTTGCGGATTTGCAGTGGCAGCTGGAGGGTATTTTCTCGAGTCAGCAGTCGCGGATGCAGAGCGGCAGCGGCGGCGGGGGCGGGACGTTAACGCCGAATTCAACGAGAAGAGACGGGTGGACACCGGCGCAGCGATCGATGGCTGTAGAGTTTCCAGGAGGAAAGCGCACGAGCGCCGGCCCGACGCCAGCCTCGAGAGGGGGAGGGACCTGGAGGGGGTAGATTTGACATCATCGCGACAACGAAGGGGGAGGTACTGCGAGCGATTAGGTCTGAGATTATCTGCGAGGGGGAGGTAGGTGGAGGGGTTAGCTTTTACATTATGTAATTTAATTTATTCTAAGCTTGGACCTAGAAATGAACACCGGTGGATCGTGGATCGAACACTCAGCCAGATTTCTTCTCCCTTGGGCAGTGAGCCCTGCCTCGTTCACCCCGCCGTGTCGGATGGCCGCCGCCGCGGGCTGACGGGTTTCACGCCAGTGGGGCCGGGATCTGGTCGTGGGGGGCGGCGGGGAGGCTGTCGTGGTGCGGGTGCGGTCAGTGGATGTGTCGCTGCATCTTGCGGCGCGCGTGGAATATAAAGAAATCTCATTGTGAGGATTGTATTCCATAATCATGTCTTGCACATACGTCCCACCATTTTGTACGTTACCCCACACATGTATTTATTCACACTGGCCCGTCCTTCCCCAGCATGACCTCCACCGCCTGCGTCCCACCGCCGCCACCACCACCGGCCGCCGCTCCCGCCACAGACTGCCTTCACGATGCGGGTTCATCCATCGGACGTCGCCATCAACGCCGCTAACGCCACCGCCACTGCCACAGCCACCGTCCCGCCGCCGCCAAAGTCATGCCGCCGTCCCAGCGCCGTCAATACCACTGCCACCGCCACTGCCACCGCTACTGCCTTCGCCACTGCCACTGCTACCACCGCCACTGCCACCACGAAACCCACGGCCACTACCACCCCACTAAGTACCACCGCCGCCGCCTCCACCTCCGCCTCGCTCATCAACTTGAGCAGCGTAACTGCGTCTTCGTTGCCCTGCGCGGCGCTGACTTGCAAGGACCTCTTCTCTAGAGGCAAGTCCTTCTTCACGCTAGCCTTGCCCAACACGGTAAGCTGAGACATATCGAGGCCTTGCTCGGTCGCCTTGAATAACCACGCCACCGCCAGCTCGTAGTTCTGCTCCACGCCCCGGCCAGTGTAGTAGCACCTCGAAAGATTGATCGCCGCGTCCATGTGCCCAAGGTCGGCAGCCTTGCGGAACCACCCCGCCGCATTTTCGTGGTCCTGCTGGAGGCCCTTCTCACCGTGGAGCCGGGGCTTACACTCGTCCACTTTTCGGCTCATCTTGAGCGCTTTGTATGGGATAGGGGATGCGCGTAGGGTTCGTGTAGCCCGTATTGAGAGGGTATTTAGGGGGAGTTATGGGGTGTATACTCGTAGGCAGGTAGGGTGTGTTGGTGTTTTCTTGTGTCAGACACGGCTCAAGTTGAGCTGAGAAGTGGACGAGTGTAAGCCACTGCCGTGAAGGTGCCACAGGCCGAGCTGGAACTGAGCCGCCGTAGAGCCACCCTCGGCCGCCCTCCGCGCTTGCTTCACGCGCACACTCGGCGCCATCACGACCCCGCTCGCCTCGCTGTGGGATGAACGCCGCGCATGCCCCCCGCGCGGTGTGTTGTTGCGGCGGCGTGACCCTGCTGCTTTTGCTACGTGGGCAGTGTAGGAGAAGCTTGGATCCTTTCACAGTTTTTGGCCCGACTTAAAAATGAAAGGCTTCTAGGGTTTAACGCTTAGGGCTTAGGGTTGAGGCGTAGGCCAGCTTCCTTCCTTGGTTCTTGGAGGTGCCCCAACCCTCGCTCACCGCGCTGTTGGGTTGGCCGCCGCCACGGGGTTTACGTGGGCTGGTCGGGAGCAGGGCGGTGGCGGCGAGGTTGACGTGGCTCGGAACTTATCAGTGCATGCGTTGTTTGCCTCCCGCGGCGCGCGTGACATGCAATATTTTCATCGTACACGTTTCATTACAATTCAAATTATATTTCAGTATGCGGGAATATTCACTCCCAACACACTTCCTATCTTGCATTCTTCCAACCGACCCAATCCACCATAGCTGATCTGGCGTTGTCGTCGCGACAAGTTAAGTGATCAATGCGGGGCGACGCGGTTCATTCTATGTGTGTGCGTGTCAATGGCGGCAGCGGCAGCTGGCGAGCGGGGTAGGCGGGCCGCGGCAGTCGCCTCAGGTGCCGCCTCCTTCTTAAGTACCGCCTCCATCTGAAGTGGGACCTCCTTCTCAAGTGTTGCCTCCATCTTAAATGTCACCTCCGGCTTCAACCCCGCCAAAGTATGCATGTTGACGCCCGCCACCGCCACCGCCACCGCCGCCGCCTTCCTGGCCGGTGGCCGCACCCGACGCCGCGTGAAGGGCCTGCCGACGCTTCCTACGTGGCTGATCGAAGAGCGGTCTGCACAGGGGCCAGGGCGAAAGCCTGGTGCCTCTCTATACACGCGAAAGCGTTTCTCTCTCTCTCTCTCTCTCTCTCTCTCTCGGTCTGCAGCGCCGCCCGCAGCACCGCCGCCGCCTCCCGGGCCGCCGTCTCTGCCGCCTGTACCTTCGCCACTAGTTGGGCCTTCTTCTTCTTCTCCTTCTTGCTCGCCGCCGGCGCCGCCAACATCGCCGCCCTCGCCGAACACATCGCCGCCCTCGCCGCCGCCACCGCCGCCACGGCTGCCTCCCGCGCCGCGTTTGCCGCCTCCATCTTCGCCGTCGCCGCTGCCTTCAGCGCCTCATTCATCGCGCACCCGTCGTCGTCGGCGGTGGTCTCCGATGAGGAGCCTCCCGCCCCTGCCACCTCGCGCCGCCGGCCGCAGTGGGGCCTGTGCGGGTCCGTCGGGCTCTCCCAGTGCCGCAACTGGCAGCCTTTGCCGCAGTAGCGCACGTTGCGGCACCACGAGCATATCATGTGGTGCACGTCTAGCTTCCCGCAGGCCACGCACTTGCGGAGCTCCTTCAAGAGCTCGATGGCGACCTCATATCCCTGCGCGGCGCTGAGCTCCAGGTAGGTCTTCCCCAGAGGCAGGTCCTTCTTGACGCCCACCCCCCCACGCGCGTACAGCTCGCCCACTTGAAACTGTGACGTCACATTGCCTTGGTCGGCCGCCTTGCGCCCCCACTCCGCCGACAGTGCGTAGTTCTGTTCTAACCCCGAGCCGCGGTAGTAGCACAGGGCGAGGCCGATCTCCCCGCGCACGTGCCCGAGGTCTGCAGCCCTGCGGAATAACGCCGCCGCCTTGACGTCGTCCTGCTCGACACCTTCCACACCCTCGAGGTGCCACCAGCCAAGCGCCGCCAGGGCCTGCGCAGAGCCCCCGTCGGCCGCCCTGCGTACCAGCTTTGCGCTCTCGCTGGGCGCCATCACAGCCAGTCTCCACTCCGCTCGCCTCGCCGCCGCGGATGACGAGCCACGCGCAGTGACCCCGTACCGTGTGTCGTGGCAGTATGTTGTGGCGGCGGCGGCTTAGTCCTGCCTTGCTTTGTGGCAGTGTGGGCGAAACTCAGACTTGATTATTTCCCGCCGGTTTTTTACGAGACCTAAAATAAAAACATCGGCCAGCTTCCTCCTCTCTTGCTTGGAGGTGCCCAAACCCTCGCTCACCTCCCCTTTTGGTTGGCCGCCACCACAGGGTCAGCGCGAGCGGATCAGGAGCAGGGCAGGAGCGTGGAATGCGCGTGTTGGAGGCCGAGCGAGGAAGCTGAAGAGGAGCACACGACGTGCTGGGGCGTGTGCGCGTGTTGAGTGGAGCCTGCGATATAGGCCGCGCCACGTGAAGAAATAAGAGGTCCACGAGAAGTCGGTAGGTCGGTCGGACAGGCAACAGCCAAAACATGTGTATCCATTGTCGTGTGTGAGCGTGCCGCGCACCGCGCATGCCGCCGGCGTTATGGAGATGAAATTTCAAATGCAATTGTACATATTCAAGCACGTTCAAGTTTGTGTGCGTTCTGTGTTTCATCATCATATGTGGTCGCCAACCACCGTGACTGTGTTATGCGTTTCTCGCGCACAATTGCATTCCTCCAGGGGTGGTGTTTAGCTGTGAAAATTACAAGGTGATGTCGAGGATGCCGCCGTTAAACGTTTGCAGCTGTTCCACCTCCTTCGGCATCGCCGATCGCCCCCATATGTAGCGGCGCACGTTGAAATTGAAAGCAAACTTTGAAAGCAGATGATCACATTCAAGCTTAAAGCGAAAAACCAGGCGCTTTCAACACTGGTTTCATCATGATCATGCCTGCACCACCCTACCAAAATCCGGGTTCCCGTCGACGTCCAAAGAGTCCATCGCCTTGAGCTTCCCAAGCTCCTTCGGCACGCTCGTCAGCCAGTTGCCGCTTTCTCCAGCACGGTGAGCTCTCGGAGTTAGGGCCTGGCGGGTTATGCTCGCCACGTTAGCATCCATAGTTTGGACTCTCGCTTCTTGAATTAAATTGCAGTCTATGACGTTGGCGAGCATAATCCGCCAGGCCCTAGCCCGAGTTCCGCCGGTACGCTCGTGAGTTTGTTGTTCCAGAGGAGCAACCGCGTCAGCTTGGTAAGCCGCCCGAGCTCCGCCAACAAGGGGCTTACACTGGTCCACTTCTCGGCTCAATATAAGCGCATTCTGTTGGATAGGGGGTGCCTTAGGGGGTTTTGTAAGGGCGTTTAGGGGGTGTTAGGGGACATTAGGGGGTGTTCAGGGTGTACTTTGTGTCAAAACGGCTCAGTTTGAGCTGAAGAGTGGATGAGTGTAAGCCCCTGCGGCTGGTATGGTCGTCAGCTGGTTCCCGTCGAGGTTCAACGACTCCAGCGCGGTGAGCACCCCGGCAGGGACTTACACTCGTTCACTTTTCAGTTCAACGTAAGCACATTTTGCGGGATACGTTCGGTGCATGATTTTGTCCCATTCTATTAGACAGGGGGACATGGGGAGGTGTGACCAAAACGGCTTAGGTTGCGCTGAGAAGTGGATGAGTGTAAGCCCCTGCCCCCCGAGCGCTGCCGGCATGGCAGTCAATCCCTTGGACTCAAGATCGAGCTCCACCACGCGCCCCTTCGCGCCGACGGTCATCCCCTCCCATGTTGTAGCGGCGCACGTTGACTTTGAAAGCAGAACTTGAAAGCATTACATCACACTTCAGTTTCAATTGCTTACTTCCAGGCGGCTTCAACTTGGGTCTGATAGGGTCAACATGCACAGCCCTGCCACGCAGACACGGGCGCGTTCTTGTTGCTCCACAGCTTCTGCAGCTGCGGGGAACCTTCGCGCAGGGGCTTACACTCGTCCACTTCTCAGCTCAACCTGAGCCGTTTTTGAAACAAAATACACCCTAACCACCCCCTGATACCCCCTGACACACCCTGGCCACTCCCTAACAACCCCTGAATGCACCCCCTATCCCACAGAAAGCGCTTACGTTGAGCCGGAAGGGGGACGAGTGTATGGGATAAGCCCCTGCCTTCGCGCCATTCCAGCAGAATGGATCGGTCGTCGAGTTCAGCGGAAGTTATAGGAGGCTTCGACCTCTTCAGGACGTTCTTGCCCCGACCGCGACCAGCGCCCTGCGCTAGCGCTCCGCCGGGGTGTAGCGGCGCAAGTTGAATTTGAAAGCAAAACTTGAAATTAGATTATCATGATTCAGCTGCAAGGGTTTTTTTCCGGGCGGTTTCAAGACGGGTTTCATCGGTTCAAACTGCACCGCCTAACTGGGGGCCTCGAGCAGCAGCAGAGACACGGTGAGCGCGGCAGCGATGGTGGCAGTCATCATCGAGCGCGGGGACCCTGGTGGGGCATGAGGGGGCGGAGAGCAAATCAATCAGTGAGAAGTCGTTTCATTGTTAGTTCCTAGAAAAGTGCGATGCGATTTTGCCACTCGGCAACCCTCGGATACTGTGTCGTTCCTTGTGCTCTCTGGCCGCGACAGAGCTGGCCGGCCCGCAGGACTGGCGAACCCGTGAGAGCCGCTCTGCGGGCACGGCGGTCGCGCGGTAGCGGCGGGATTTGATGCCGCCGCCGACACCGCCGTGCGCGTGTGTCGTATCGCCGCGCTGCGCCAACTCCATGGCCCGTCACTCTCTCTCGGAAAGACAAGAGAGCCGCAGGATCGGTCGGGGGCGGACGCGAGGGGGAAAGGAGAGGCCCGTCGGTGGCGTGGGCAGTGGCTGGTTCGGAGCTCGCTCGCTTGGTCTTGGATGGATTTCGGGCGGGTGCGGTGCTCACCGGGGGAGCGCGGCACGGCGGCGCGTCGGCGCGCGGCGGTCATCAGGGTGAGTGCGGGTGTGAACGAGTGCGGGGCGTGCGTGTGTTGTGTGGAGCTTCCAGCATATGCGGCGGCGGTCGTAGCTCACACCTGCGCCTTCCGAAAGCTTACGAAAACATCGGTTTCGGAACGCGCGAGGTGTCCACCCCAAAAATGGATAATTCCCAAAAGGCTCGGCATCCCTTCCCAAAAATCCGTTGCTCTGTTGTGATGACAAAGGTAAGTCCGGATTTCCGGTATAAGGCGGCAGCCACGTCTGCTGAAAATCCAAATGACGTGTAGATGAAGCCCACGACCGTCGTGTATTGATGCGAGAGAGGAGAGGACCAGCGTATCATATACGTGTTGAGCTGCCCGTGGGACGTGACCAACGTCGCCACCGCGCCGCCGAGACCGGGCACCTGCCCCCGTAACCACGGCCTTCAATTCCCTCTCAATCAAAGGGATGGTGAATGCAATGTTAACTTGTATTGTGGTGTGTGAGCCGCGCACCGCGCGCCCCGCCGGCGTTAACATCGAGATGGCATTTCAAATGTGTGTGTACATATTTATTACAAGCAAGCTCAAATCTGACTCGCTCAAGAGGCCGTGACCTACGAGGGCGCCACGGTCACCTCTTGGACGAGAGAAATGCTCCCGGGCCCTGCGGCTCCAGCCCCCAGCACGCTGCCATCACCGCCCCGAGGGGCTCAGGTCCCACAGTCGCAGCAGCCCACGCGTGTGTTGCGTCCGTCCTGCGGACGTATCACTCACCCCGCACCGTCGACTATAGGGCGGGCAGGCGCCGGCAGCTCAGCCGCCGCCGCCGCCGCAGCCACCTGCCGGCCGACGGAAGCGATATATCGAAATCGGCCTATTTGCCCTGACTGTGTTCTACGCTGCTCGTGTGCACATGGTTCCATCCTCGGGTGGTGTGCAGGTGCGAAAATCAGATGGTGATGGTACATTTGCCGCCGTACGTGATATGACGGGGGCCAGGGCGAAAGCTTGGTGCCTCCTCATACACGCGGAAGCGTCTCTCTCTCCACGAATATTATATGGTGATGGTACATTTGCCGCCGTGCGAGGTGCTGAGCTGTTCCACCTCCTCCGGCAACGCGCCCAGATCCGGGTTCCCGACCAGGTACAGCTCCATTAGCGCCTTCAAGTAGAGTCACAAGATACGATCCGATATCGATATGGTCGATCGATATTGGATGACGATGCGGGAGATCGGACATCAATGATATATCGATAGGGTTATCGGTATGGGATATGGGTTATCGATATGAGATATGGCGTATCGATATGGTTCTCTACCATATCGATATGGTCATCTTCTCTACCATATCGATATGGTCATCCTGCATTTAGATATGGGATATGGGCAAATGATATGGGAGATGACAGTATCGATATGGTCATCCTGGATATCGATATTGGATGTCTTGTCATTGTCTTGCCTTCAAGTTCCCGAGTTCCTTCGGCACGCCCTTCAGCTTGTTGTCGCCGAGGTACAGCTGCGTCAGTTTGGTGACCCCCCCGAGCTGCAGCGGCGCAAGTTGAATTCGAAAGCAAGGTTTGAAAGCGTTCCATCATATTGTGCCTACAAGCGTTGAAACCATAGGCGCTTACAACACGCGTTTTGATACTGTTAACCTGCACCGCCCCACCGAGCTGCTTCGGCATGCTCGTCAGCTGGTTTCCGTTGAGGTACAACACCTCCAGCGCAGTAAGCCGCTCGAGCGCCGCCGGCACGCTCGTCAGCTGGTTATCGCTGAGGTCCAGCGACTGCAGTGCAGTGAGCCGCCCCAGCTCCGCCGGCCTGGGGCTTACACTCGTCCACTTTTCAGCTTGACGTAAGCGCTACTTATGGCATAGGGGGCGCGTGTGGGGGGCAATTGGGGGGTAATCAGGAGGTGTCAGGGTGTATCTGATGGTGTTCAGGGTGTATTTTGTGTCAATAACGGCTCAGGTTGAGCTGAAAAGTTGACGAGTGTAAGCCTCTGCCGCCGGCACACTCGTCAGCTGGTTCCCTCCGAGCTCTAACTGCGTCAGCGCCGAGAGCCCACCGAACTCCGCCGGCACGCTCGTCAACTTGTTATCGCCGAGCTTTAACCACTTCAGCGCGGAGAGCCTCTCTAGCTCAGCCGGCACACTCGTCAGCTGGTTCGAGCTGAGGTCTAACGTCTCCAGCGCGCGGAGTTTCCCAAGCTCCGCCGGCGCGCTCGTCAGTTGGTTGTCGGCGAGGATCAACCACTCCAATGCGTTGAGTTTCCCGAGCTCTACCGGCACGCTCGTCAGTTTGTTTCCGTTGAGGTACAACCGCGTCAGCGCGGTGAGTCCCCCGAGCTCCGCCGGCACGCTCGTCAGGCGGTATCCGGTGAGGTATAACTCCACAACGCGCCCCTCCGCGCCGACTATGACCCCCTGCCATGCAGACACGGGCGCGTTCACGTCGCTCCACACCTGTTGCAGCTGCGGGGAACCTTCGCGCCAGTCCAGCAGAACGGATCGGTCGAGTTCAGCGGGAGATGAAGGTCTCGAACTCTCCCCTCAGGACGTTCTTGCCCCGACTGCGACTGGCGCCCTACGCGCAGAGTGACAATATATGATCCGATATCGATATGGAAGCTCGATATGGGATATCGATATGGAATATCGGAAACCAATGGGATACCGACAGGGATATCGATGTGGGATATATGGGATATGGTATATCGATAGGGTTATTTACCGTATCGATATGGTCATCCTGGATGTCGATATGGGATATAGGGCCAATGATATGGCAGATGACAGTATCGATATGGTCATCCTGGATATCGATATGGGATGTCTTGTCACTCTGCCTGCGCGAGCGCTCCGCCGGGGGGCTCGAGCAGCAGCAGAGTCACGGTGAGCGCGGCGGCGATGGCGGCGGAACTCATCGAGCGCGGGAACCCTGCTGGTGCACGAGGGGGCGCGGAGAGCAAACGAACAAGTGGGGAGTCGTGTCGTTGTTAGTTCCTAGAAAAGTGCGATGCGATTTTCCTCTTGGCAACCCTCGGATTCTTTGTGTTGTTGTGCTCGCTCTGCTGCCGGGAACGCTGACGGGCCCGCAAGCCAGGCGCTCACGTGAGTGGCGCTCGCCGGGAGGCCAGCGATGGCAATGGCGCGCGGCAACCCCGGGGGTGTGAAGCCGTCCGCCGCCGCCACCGCGCTCTCGTCATTACGCCGCGATTTGCCGCCGCCGCGGCCCGTCACTCTCTCTCTTTTTGAAGAGAAAAGGGAGCGTCAGGATCTGGGGTATCCGCGAGGATGGGGGCGCGGTGACTGATTCGCCCCCCGCGCGCTTGCTCGTAAAGCGCGTTCGGGCGGGTGCGGCGCTCACCTGACGAGCGGCACGCGGCGGGGTAGCGGAGCGCAGCGGTCATCGCGGTGAGCGCGAGTGTGGACAAGCAGGACAAAGAGGAGCAGGTTGAGTGCCGCGGAGAGTGAGCACGCCGAGTGGCAAACAACGACATGTCGGATGAGTTGCCCTTCTTCGATTTGATTGAGGGTGCCCACCGAATTCACCCCGTGGCTGATTTTCTTCACCACATTTGATGAGTTTTTAATTCATCAGATAGGTCGCCAACCAAAGTCGGTTCTGTTCGTTTCTTGAGAAGGTGAGCCCAGAGGAACGTGGCGTGCGCGGTGGCGCTGGTGCGGAGTTCGGCGGGGAGTTGCCGGTGCGCGTGAAACAAGAAGCGCCGCGCCGCCGATCGTGCTTAATATGGCGCGAACGAAAATCACCCCGCGGCGCTGCGATACAGGGGAGGTTGAGGGGGAGACGGAGGGGGAGGGTGAGGGGGAGGAGGAGGAGGAGGGGGACGGGAAGGACGACGAGGTCGAGGACCGAGATCTGAACGGCCGCGGCGAGCGCAAGCGGGCAGAGGACACGGCGGCCGTCGTCTTACCCGCCTCGCTGCTGCAGGTCGCGGCATCGTCCCCTCCTCCGCGTCTTTCCCCAGACTCCCCTCGTCCGCAGCACGTGGACGTGAAGTGGGTTGAAGGGCAGGGGGAGCGGTGCACGCGTTCGAAAACGAGGAAGCCCAGCGGCACCGTTTGGAGGTGCTCTTCTGCGGCTGTCCCCGGCCGCGTCCAGTGCGCGCACCACGCTGAACAGTCCAATGCGGGTGGGAGGAGGGCGCGGCAGAGGCTAGCAGGATCGCTGCTCCCGGTCCCGGCCGGGGATACCGAGGGAGACGCCGGGGCCGGGGTCGGTGACGGCGGAGGCGGCGGAGGCGGCGGAGAGACACCTTTCCATCTTGGCAGCTCGCACAATCCATGTACGGACATCGGCACGTCCGCGAATCAAGGAGGTACAACGGTCGTATAACGAGCATCAGAGGAAAGGAGTCGAGCTAGAGCTTCGAGGAAGCAGCTGTTGCTGTGGTATGGGGCGGTGCAAGTCGATAGCAGTTCAGGCCGTGATGACACGACAGTGCCTGGTTCCAGCTCATCAAAGCTAAATCTGAGGCGACTGCTTTTAAGCTGTGCTTTCAATTTAACCGCATGCTGCGCCTCTGAGGCACTGCCGTGTGCTTCAGACTGACGGAGGAAAGTGTTGTTCGGTACTGAATCCTATTTCCTCTATTCGTAGCTAATTATCTAGGATCCAGTACATGCATACACTCACTCACTCAAGCAGACACGCCCGCACGCACCTCACTCGTCCCTCCCCGCGGCGCCGAGACACGCGGTGGTGTGTATCGCCTTCTGAGTCCATCCCACGCTGAGCCGCCGATGGTTAGCGCGCGCCAGCTGCTCAGCCGCCGCCGCCGCCGTCATCACCGCCGCCTCCACCGTCGCCGCCGCCACCGCCTCCGCCGTCGCCGCCGTCGCCGCTGCATCGCCTGCCGCTAGACAAGCCATGTAGAGTTCTAAGTTCCTCGGCGCTACCTCGGCCGCCGCCGCTGCCGCCGCCGCCGCCACCAAACTCTCCTTGCGCCTCTCCTGTCTCTCCTCCGTCAACCGACACAGCTCGTCGAACAGGCCTTCGAGATAGCCGGGTGGCGGGGGAGGCACTGGTCCAGCCCATACAGAATACGCGACGCCAGTGACCAGGGCCCGGCAGAGCATGCTCTACTCGTAATCATCAGGCGGTCGGCCTTCCACTCAATTGAGCCACAATAGCTGTGCAAGTGGGAAGAAGAATGTTCTTTGGTCAAATTTGCCCCGGCCCCACCGTCGGGTGTGTATTGCACCAGTTGGTAGCTTGCCTGATAGCGCGACTGTTCCGTCTTCTCCGGCTCCACGGACGGCATGTGCGCCGCGATCCTGCGACATGGGCATGAATGCACAGCTGTATTTGATGTTGAAATGTGTGCACCCCTGCTGAGACTCGGGCTTCCAGGCTTTTACATGGCGCGGGTGGTCCGTTGGACAGCGAAGTCCAGCTGTGGCTGGCGCCAGACCCGCCGCGCCGCGCTTCTGACATAAGACTCGCGCTCCGGCAAGGCCCCGCGATTTGCCGCGACGCGCGGGAGTTTGCTTCCAACGGTGGAGATGGAGTGTTCACATGCTTTTCTGGACGCACCAGGTAGAAGCTGTGTTCTCTTTTCTCCGTAGACTCGACAAACGATTGCGTCGGTGATCGCAGCTGATTCCGCGCCCTGACGCCCGCGGCGGCAGCTATTACCGGTCAGGGTGGGTCGATTCCTCTCTGCTGCCGGCGCGGTCGGGACTTGTGCGGGGAGAGCGAGGCTGAAGTTCGAAGATTCAAAATAGGGTTGGCATTGAAGGGTCGGCACCCCATCCCCCAGACTTAAAAAACTTTTTGGGGGAAAGAATGTTTGCCATTCTGGAGCGCGCGAAGCACTTACGAGCTTCGGCGCGCCCGGCGTCACTTGACGCGTGAGGGGCCTCGTGGTGCGTTTCAGTTTCGCCTCGCGGCGCGCTCGGCCCCGCGCATTGCGTCGAGGCTAGACGTGAAAGGGCCTGCCTCTGAAAGGTGGTGACTTCGACGTGAGAATGTCGAGTCAAGAGACAGTCGACGGGGGGGTGGAAGGTCACTGGAGGCGGCGGGGGCGGGGGCGGGGGCGGGGGCGTCGGGTGCGGAGGTTAGGCTGGGGCGGGTCGTCAGCAATTTGGTCGCCGCTGCCGACGCCGCGGCACGCCGTGGCCGGCTGCCCGCCGCGAGATTCGATGAATTCGCTTTTAACGAGGAGGTGTCCCCCTCCCCGCCGTCCCCAACAACGGTGGCCAGGAGGGCGAGGCTAGCGGCGGCGGCGGCGGCGAGGGCGGCTCGGCTGGCCGGCGCGCGACAGACAGCCCCGCGGCGGACGGCGCTGGCGGCGCTGGGTGACGCGGCGCGCCAAGATGCGGCGCGGTTGCATGGACGGAGCGGCATGGCCTCCGGAGAAGGCGCGGAAGGCGCAAAAGTCTCCGAGTTCCAACATGTCACCGGATATCAAGACATGGAGGACTATAACAACGGCATCGAAAACCAGCGGCACAAGAGCATCTTTGCCATGCTCGCGCCGTACAGCGACGTGGAGTATAACAACCCTATCGACATCACCGGGCGCTACTCA
>Ga0307489_10000807_pt1 | contig 19839 bp, 23 predicted proteins | sample SB12metaG_FD_202247 | JGI IMG/M metagenome (GOLD analysis project Ga0307489, IMG submission 202247) | Sea-ice brine microbial communities from Beaufort Sea near Barrow, Alaska, United States - SB 1.2 | ecosystem: Environmental > Aquatic > Marine > Coastal | place: USA: Alaska | collected...
GCAAATACAGCGATATTTATATTAGCTCCAATTTTCACATTTTTTTTAAGTCTAATAAGCTGGGCTGTTATACCGTTTGGTAAAAATGGCGTTTTTGTTGATTTAAACATAGGCGTTTTGTTTGTTTTCGCAGTATCTTCATTAGGTGTTTATGGTATAATAACAGCTGGGTGGTCTAGTAATTCAAAATATGCTTTTTTAGGTGCTTTGAGATCAGCTGCGCAGATGGTCTCGTATGAGGTTTCAATGGGCTTATTAATAGTGTGTGTACTTCTTTGTGCTGGCTCTTTAAATCTTAGCGAAATTGTTTTAGCCCAAAAAGACATTTGGTATTTTTTAGCTTTATTTCCTTTATTTGTGATGTTTTTTATATCATCTTTAGCAGAAACAAATAGAGCACCATTTGATTTACCAGAAGCTGAAGCAGAATTAGTTTCTGGTTATAGTACAGAATATGCTGCAATGGGATTTGCCTTATTTTTTCTAGGTGAATACGCAAATATGATTCTTATGTGTAGTGTAATGAACATTTTCTTTTTTGGAGGTTGGTTATCTCCAGCAAATGCGTTATTTTTCAATTTAATACCAGGTGTTTTATGGTTTGGTTTGAAGACCACGTTTTTACTTTTTGTTTTTGTATGGATTAGAGCTGCATTTCCAAGATATAGATATGATCAATTAATGCGTTTAGGCTGGAAAATATTTCTGCCTTTTTCTTTTGCTTGGGTTTTATTTATGTCTGGCTTATTAGTTGGTCTTGATTGGCTTATTTAAAAATTATGAAAAAAATTAGACCTCTTTCACCTCACTTAGTTTTATATAAATCGCAGATTACTTCTTTATTTTCGATTTTTCATAGAATAAGTGGTTCTAGTTTATCTTTATCTTTTATTCTAGCTATCTTATTGTTGTATTTTAACTTTTTTTTTCAAAATTTTTTTCACAAATCTATGATAAACATAATGGTTTCATACTCTGTTTTTATTAGTTTTTTTAATTTTATAGTCTTTATTTTTATTTTTCATATTATCAATGGTTTGCGTCATATGTCTTGGGATTTAGGTTTCGGTTTAAACGTAAAAAATTTGGTGCACACAAGTTTTTTTGTGCTTATTTTAAGTATATTTTTAATCACAGCAATCATTATATAGGTATGTAAATTTTAAGTAGTATAAATAATTATATAATATTATGCGTTTTATAGAAATAGAGAATTTTTTAATTGTGCACAACAACCAAGGCTTTTATCACTGGATTTTTCAACGTATTTCTGCACTGTGCTTTTTAATCAGTTTATTTTTAGTGTATGCTATTAACAATATTATATTTGGTTTATTAGGTGTATTTATTATTATAACTCATATTAATAGTGGTTTAGAAACATTATTAGTTGACTATTTACATGATTCTGTAACAAAGAAATACACAGAAACTATACTAGACATTGTAATAGTATGCTTAGTGAAATCTTCAGTGTTATTATTTTTGTATATAATTTAGATGTGTATTTTATGTTTATTGATCAAAGCAAATATTTAGCTGTATCCCTTATATTATTTTTAGTAGGTTTGAGTGGTATTTTTTTAAATCGAAAAAATATCCTAATATTATTGATGTCTATTGAGTTGATGCTACTCGCAATAAATTTTAATTTTATTATATTTTCAGTATTTCTTGATGATATTTTAGGGCAAATATTTGCTTTACTTATAATAACTGTAGCTGCTGCAGAATCAGCGATAGGTCTTGCTATTTTAGTTGTTTATTATCGTATAAGAGGTACTATTGCAATCGAGTTTATAAACTTAATGAAAGGCTAATTATGTTTTTAACTATTGTTTTCTGCCCATTAATTGGATGTTTATTTGCAGGTTTTTTTGGGCGTTTTATTAATCCAAAAGGTTCTGCCTTTATAAGTTTTTTTGGAGTAATTGTAGCGTTCTTTTTTGCTATTTTTGTTTTTTTTGAAGTTGGGTTATCAGCTAGTCCTTGCTACATACAGCTATCTCCTTGGATTGATAGCCAATTGTTTGATGGCTCGTGGGGTTTTTATTTTGACAGTTTAACTTGTTCAATGGCTGTTGTTGTAACATTAATTTCGTCATTAGTACATTTTTATTCTATAGGTTATATGAGTCACGACCCACATCAACCTCGTTTCATGTCTTATCTTTCTTTATTCACGTTTTTTATGCTAATATTAATTAGTTCTGATAATTTATTACAGCTTTTTTTTGGCTGGGAAGGTGTAGGCTTATGCTCTTATTTACTTATAAATTTTTGGTTTACTAGATTGCAAGCAAATAAAGCAGCAATTAAAGCAATGATTATTAATCGTATAGGTGATGTTGGTTTAGCTCTAGGGTTGTTCAGTATTTTTATTGCTTTTAAAACGACAGATTACTCTGTTATTTTCAGTTTAGCACCATATTATTTTGATAAAACGTTTTTATTTGCAAATTTTGAATTAGATTTATTAAATGTGATAGGTTTATTACTTTTTATTGGGGCCACAGGTAAATCAGCGCAGATAGGTTTGCATACTTGGCTTCCTGATGCTATGGAAGGTCCAACACCAGTATCAGCTTTGATACATGCAGCCACTATGGTAACAGCTGGAATTTACTTAATTATAAGATGCTCACCTTTATATCAGTATACACAATTAGCACTAGTTATAATTACTATTGTTGGTGCGATAACAGCTTTTATTGCAGCCACTATAGGTGTAGTCCAAAATGATTTAAAAAAAGTTATTGCTTATTCTACATGCAGTCAGTTAGGTTACATGATTTTTGTTTGTGGATTATCTAATTATTCTGTAAGTATGTTTCACTTAATGAATCATGCTTATTTTAAAGCATTATTATTTTTGAGTGCAGGTTCTGTAATACACGCATTAAATAATGAACAAGACATTAGACGCATGGGTGGTTTATTACAGTCATTACCTTTTACATATGTTATGATTTTAGTAGGCTCACTTGCACTAATGGGTTTTCCGTTTTTAACAGGGTTTTATTCAAAAGACATTATACTAGAACTTGCTTATGCAAAATATACATCTTATGGGACATTTGCTCATTGGTTAGGAATAGTTTCAGCTGGTCTTACAGCTTTTTATTCATTTCGCTTAGTTTTTTATACATTTATTAACAATGCTAATGGTTTTAAATCGTCATTTCAAAATGCTTGTGATGCACCAATTTCAATGGGCTTTCCTTTGTTTTTTTTGTCGTTTTGTAGTATATTTATAGGATTTTTAACTAAAGATTTATTTACTGGTTTGGGTACGCCTTTTTGGAATAATTCAATTTTTATATTATCTATTAATTCAAACATGTTAGATGCTGAATTTATTCCATTTTTTATTAAATGGGTTCCTGTTATTGTAAGTGTTCTTAGTGCAAGCTTATCTATAATATTGTACTACAATTTTTCAACAATAATATTTAGTACGAGTACAATGCCAAATTTTCAAAGAGTATATTCATTTTTAAACCGTAAATGGTTTTTAGATAGACTACAAAATGAACTTTTTGGAAAAGTCATACTAAAATTTGGTTATAGTACAAGTTATAAAGCAATTGACAAAGGTATTATAGAGATAGTAGGACCAAAATCTCTTGTTTATTTAGTTACAAATATTAGTAATCAGCTCAGCTCGTTGCAATCAGGCTTCATTCATTTTTATGTGTTTTTTATGTTTGTTGGTGTTATTTTGTTTGTCTTTAAGACATTATTTTGGCCGTTATTTTTCTTTTTCTTGACGGTAGACACAGCATTATATTTTGTTTTACTTGTTAGTGCATTTCTGATAAATTTTACTTAGGCAACATATTATGAAAATTCGAATTTAATAAATATTTTTTCTACCTTAATGCTAATTTTATTAGACTAACAATTACTTTAAATATTTTATGTTTTATATACGTTTTGTTTTTATTTATTTTAACTTTACTTTTAGTAGGTTACTAGCAGACTATGCATATCCATATCAAGTTTCATTTCAGGATCCAGCAACGCCTGTTATGGAAGGTATTATTTGTTTGCATCACGATTTGCTATATATTCTAACCGTTATTGGTGTTTCTGTTGGTTGGGTTTTATTTAAGACAACCTATATATTTAGTTATAAAAAAAATCCAAATCCTGCAACATTTACGCATGGTACAACAATTGAAGTTATTTGGACTGTAATACCTAGTATTATATTAATGGTTATAGCAGTACCTTCTTTTGCTTTACTTTATTCAATGGACGAAGTAATAGATCCAGCAGTTACTTTAAAAGTTATTGGTCATCAATGGTATTGGGCATACGAATACTCAGATTATGCAGGAAAAGATGGTAATGCTGTCGTTTTTGATAGTTATATGATTTCAGAAGATGATCTTGTAGCAGGTCAACTTCGCTTGCTAGAAGTAGATAATCGCGTTATTTTACCATCCAACACGCATTTAAGAATTTTAGTTACAGGTTCTGATGTTCTTCATAGCTGGGCTGTTCCTTCATTGGGCATTAAGATGGATGCTTGTCCAGGCAGACTAAACCAAGCTTCATCTTTTATTACAAGAGAAAGCACGTTTTATGGTCAATGTAGTGAAATTTGTGGCGTTAATCATGGTTTTATGCCTATAGTAGTAGAAAGTGTTTCGATTGACAAATATATCAATTGGGTTGCATCCCAGTTAGGTAGTAATTACTGGTTAATGTCTAAAGTAAGCGCAATTCAAAGCTTAACAAACAAATACTAATTTATAAAATGAATATAAGTATAGGACAAGTTTTTGTAATTGTGTTTATATTAGCTTTATTTTTTGGTAATTTTTCGAGTATAATCAAAATTGTAGCTAATGGTATCAAAGCAATTAAAAACGCGACAATAAAATAAATATTTGTTTAATTTTTAAATCGCAAAAATCAAAAGCGAACATGAGCTCTTTCAATTTAATTCAAAGGCATCCATTTCATTTGGTAGATTCAAGTCCTTGGCCTTTTTTAGCAGGTGTATCAGGCTTATCTCTTACAACAGGTTTTGTTATGTATATGCATTGTTTTGAGAATGGCTTTTATGCTTTGTTATCTGGAATAATCTTATTATGTGTTGCTTTTTTTGTTTGGTGGCGTGATATAATTAGAGAAGGTACTTTCCAAGGCCATCATACAAAGCCAGTTCAAACAAGCCTTCGTTATGGTATGGTTTTATTTATTATTTCAGAGGTTATGTTTTTTTTTGCTTTTTTTTGGGCATTTTTTGCAGCAAGCTTATCGCCTACTCAAGAAATTGGTGGTGTGTGGCCACCACCTGGAATTGATGTACTAGACGCTTGGGAAATACCATTATTAAATACTGTTATTCTTTTATTATCTGGAGCAACTTGTACATGGGCTCATCACGCAATTATTTGTGGTGATAGAAATAATTTATTATTGAGTTTAGGTTTAACCATATTTTTAGGGTCTATATTCAGTTTTCTGCAAGCTGTAGAATATTATGAAGCGAAATTTACAATTTCAGACGGGATTTACGGGTCTATATTTTTTTTAGCAACAGGTTTTCATGGGTTCCATGTCTTAATTGGATCAACTTTTTTGTTAGTTTGTTTGCTTAGAGCAATAAATCATCATTTTACTAGACAACATCATTTTGGTTTTGAGGCTGCTGCCTGGTATTGGCATTTTGTTGATGTTGTGTGGTTATTTTTATTCGTTTCTGTTTATTGGTGGGGTGGGCTTTAGTGTATTATATTATGGTTTTATTTTGTGGGTTGCATGTTAAGCACGTGATTTTTGTTATATGGCTTTATACTTTTCATCTTATATTTGTTTATTTATATATTTTTTAATAAGTGCTCTTTTATCATTAGTTTTTTTTGGATTGTCTTATGTTGTTGCTACACAAAAAGGTGATGTCGAGAAATTGTCAGCCTATGAGTGTGGGTTTGATCCTTTTGACGATGCACGAAATACTTTTGATGTTAGATTTTACTTAGTAGCTATACTATTTATTATATTTGACTTAGAAATTAGCTTTTTTTTTCCTTGGTCTGTTGTGATAAGTTGCTTACCTTTATTTGCTTTTTGGTCTATGATGCTATTTTTAGCTGTTTTAACAGTAGGGTTTGTCTATGAATGGAAAAAAGGGGCTTTAGAGTGGGAATAAATGTAGCAATTATGAAAAATAAGACTCGTTTTAAAAAATCACCACCATCATTATTTATTCATTTACAAACAATAAGCTATTATAAACGCTTTTTTTTTGGAGTTCGTTTAAAAACGTATAAAGATTTTACAACGAGTTGTAGTCCAAGTAAATCGTTACAACTTATATCAAAGATAAAAAACATTTTTTTTCATAATTCTCATGTAGGTCATAATTTAAGTTCTATAAATCCAACAGTAAATACACAATTTATAGGTGTTAGAAATAATATTTGTTTATTCAATTATGAAAAAATTTTGGAGTCTTTACAAATTATTTGTTTAATTAGCAAAAATCTAGCTCGATTAGGCTTAACTTTTTTATTTATAAGCACGCTTAAAGAGTATAACGAAACAACAAAAATAGCCGCTTACACCACATATCAACCAATGTTATTAAATAATTTTGCTGGTGGTTTTTTGACAAATAGTCTTATTTTTGCATTACCAACAGTAATTTTTGTACCAAGCACAAAAAAATGTCTTTTCATTCTAAAAGAAGCTTGCAGGTTAAACGTACCTGTTTTCTCCATAAGTGACACTAACACAAGCTCAAATTTCTTATCATTTCCTGTTATTGCATCTGACGATTCTATAGAAACTCAATATGGTGTTTTAAAATCCATAAGTTACAATTTTGTTAAAGGGCTATTTTTTTGTTATATAGATACAAAAATTATGTGTTTAAATTGAATAATGCTAATTGTTGTCAATTAAAAAAAATGAAGTTATTTATTATGTTATAAATATTTTACATATAAAGTGAAAACAAATTTAATGCCACAGATTACTAAATTTTATGGGTCTTTTCATAAATAGATGGCTTTATTCTACTAATCATAAAGATATAGGTACATTGTATCTTTTATTTGCTGCTTTTTCAGGAGTTGTTGGTACTGCTTTATCCATATTAATTAGAATGGAACTTTCAGGTCCAGGTTTTCAAATATTGGGTGGTAATTACCAATTATATAATGTAATAGTCACTGGTCATGCATTTATAATGATATTTTTTATGGTTATGCCTGCTTTAATAGGAGGCTATGGTAACTTTATAGTACCTATTATGCTTGGAGCTCCAGATATGAGTTTTCCTAGGATGAATAATGTAAGTTTTTGGTTATTACCTCCAGCTTTTTTGCTTCTTTTAAGCTCAACATTAGTAGAAGTAGGTGCTGGTACAGGCTGGACAGTGTATCCACCTTTAAGTGGTATTGAAGGCCACCCAAGTGGTGCTGTTGATTTAGCTATTTTTAGCTTACATATAGCAGGTGCTTCAAGCATTTTAGGCGCTGTAAATTTTATAACCACTATTTTCAACATGAGAGCTCCTGGAATGAATATGCATAGACTTCCTTTATTTGTTTGGGCTGTTTTAATAACTGCTTTTTTATTACTTCTATCTTTACCAGTATTTGCAGGCGCTATTACAATGTTGCTTTGTGATCGAAACTTTAATACTACTTTTTTTGATGCAGCAGGTGGTGGTGACCCAGTTTTATATCAGCATTTATTTTGGTTTTTTGGTCATCCAGAAGTTTATATTCTTATATTACCAGGCTTTGGCATAATTTCTCAAATTGTTTCTACTTTTTCTCGAAAGCCCATTTTCGGTAGCATTGGTATGATTTACGCAATGTTAAGCATAGGTCTTTTAGGTTTTATCGTTTGGGCCCATCATATGTTTACTGTTGGTATGGATGTAGATACTAGAGCCTATTTTACAGCAGCAACTCTTATAATTGCTGTACCTACAGGAATTAAAATTTTTTCGTGGATTGCCACAATGTGGGGTGGTTCTATTCATTTACACGCACCAATGCTTTGGGCTATTGGTTTTATTTTTCTATTTACAGTAGGTGGTTTAACTGGTATTATACTAGCAAATGGCGGAATTGACATTGCAATGCATGATACATATTTTGTGGTAGCCCATTTCCATTATGTGTTAAGTATGGGTGCTGTATTTGCAGTGTTTGCAGCTTTTTATTATTGGGTAGGTAAAATGAGTGGTTTTCAATACCCTGAAAATTTAGGTGTAATACATTTTTGGTGTACTTTTGTTGGCGTTAACTTGACTTTTTTTCCACAACATTTTTTAGGGTTTTCAGGAATGCCTCGACGTATACCTGATTATCCTGACGCTTACAGTGAATGGAATTATATATCATCTTTAGGTAGTTATATTTCAGTTTTTGCTATATTTATATTTTTTGTAATGGTATATGAAACATTGACTACAATGGATAAATGTCCTACAAATCCATGGATATTTGAACAAAATCAAACTATATTTGAATCAACCTTAGAATGGGTTGTAGGATCACCACCTGGATTCCATACTTTTGATGAGTTACCTACGATTAAAGATACGACGATAAATGCACAATTAACCTAAAAATGTGCTTTTATATATCAGTTTTAATATTAGTAACATAAATTACATTATGCATTCAACGAGCTTACGTATTTTAGATAGGCCATTAATTAATATTTTAAACGATCATCTTATAGAATACCCAACACCAATTAACATCAATTACTTATGGAATTTTGGTTTTATGGCAGGTGCTTTTTTAGTGATTCAAATACTTACTGGAATATTTTTAGCAATGCATTACACACCACATATAGATCTTGCCTTTATATCTGTTGAACACATTATGCGAGACGTTAATAATGGCTGGCTTATTAGATACTTTCATGCAAATGGAGCTAGTTTTTTTTTTCTAGTCGTTTATATACATATTGGTCGAGGTCTTTATTATGGTTCTTATCAAAAACCTCGTGGCTTTGTTTGGGCTTTAGGTGTTGTTATTCTACTTTTAATGATGGCTGCTGCCTTTACTGGGTATGTTTTACCATGGGGTCAGATGAGTTTTTGGGCTGCAACAGTAATTACAAACTTATTTTCTGCTATTCCTGTTTTAGGTGAACCCATAGTTTCATGGCTTTGGGGTGGTTTTTCTGTAGATAATGCTACATTGAACAGATTTTTTAGTTTTCATTACTTGGTTCCATTTCTAATTGCTGCATGCGTTATTGTTCATATTGCCGTGTTACACCAGAATGGATCAAACAACCCATTAGGCATTAATGGAGTTGTAGACAAAATACCATTCTATCCTTATTTTTTTTTTAAAGATTTATTTAGCTTAATCGTTGTTGGTGCTTTTTATTTTTTATTCGTTTATTTTGCACCTAACTACTTAGGACATACTGACAATTATATAGAAGCAAATGCAATGGTTACACCAGCGCATATTGTACCTGAATGGTACTTTTTACCACTTTATGCTGTGTTACGTTCAATACCACACAAATTAGGAGGTGTTATTGCTATGTTATCTGCGTTAGTAGTACTATTAGTATTGCCTTATTTGGGAACAGCAGAAATACGTAGTTCTTCTTTTAGACCTATTCATAGAACATTATTTTGGTTATTTGTTTTAGACTGGCTTATTTTAGGCTGGATAGGTGGTTGTTCACCAGAATCGCCTTATTTAGAAATAGGTCAAACAGCCACTTGCTTTTACTTTTTGTACTTTTTAGTAATAATACCAATTATAGGTGTTATAGAATCTATTCTTTTGTCTTATAGACTGGACTTATAACTAAAATCATATTTTCTATATTAAATTTTTCTAAATATAAATAATCGATTATGAATTTTAACATTAAAATAAATAATATTACTATAATTGTTGATTCAAAATTATCTATCTTGCAAGCTTGTGAATTATTCAAATTTGATATACCAAGATTTTGTTATCATGAACGTCTTTCAGTTGCTGGAAATTGTAGGATGTGTTTAGTTGAAATTGAAAAAGCGCCAAAGCTAGCAGCATCTTGTGCTATGCCTTTAGTTGAAGGTATGCATGTACTAACAAATAGTTGTTCTGTAAAAAAAGCACGAGAAGGTATACTTGAATTCCTATTAATAAATCATCCTTTAGATTGTCCTATTTGTGATCAGGGTGGTGAATGCGATTTACAAGACCAAGTAATGACTTATGGTAGCGATCGTGGTCGTTTTCGCGAGTACAAACGTGCTGTTGATGATAAAAATTGTGGGCCACTAGTAAAAATGATAATGACACGTTGTATACATTGTACTAGGTGCATTCGTTTTGCTAATGAGATTGCTGGTGTTCCAAGTTTAGGTACATCTAATAGAGGTCAAACTATTGAAGTAGGTATGTATATTGAAAAGCTATTTAGTTCAGAATTTTCTGGTAATGTTATCGATATTTGTCCTGTTGGTGCTCTTACTTCAAAACCATTTATGTTTTCAGCCCGACCTTGGGAATTACGAAGTGTTCAATCCATAGATGTTGGTGATGCAATAGGTAGTAATATTCGAATCGATTTACGTGGTTATGAAATTGGAAGAGTTTTACCTATTATAAATGAATACATAAATGAAGAATGGATTTCAGATAAAGCTCGATTTGCGTTTGATGGGTTAAAACGTCAAAGATTAAGTACTCCTCTAATAAAAAAAAACCTTATTTTTAAAAAGATTGGATGGTTGTTTGCGTTCGAAGCTGTTTCTTGCAAAATTAATCATAAGCATATCGTCGGTTTATTGGGTACACAATGTGATCTTGAATCAGCCGTTATTATTAAACTTATTACGTCTACCTATGGAAAGAATGACTTTTGTAGTCTTTTACCATTAAGTAAGTTAGACTTTTCCATTTATTATACACTCAATTCAAAGATATTAAATTTTAATAAAATAGACAATTGTTTATTAGTTGGTATAAATCCACGAAAAGATGGCGCTATTGCCAATCTTCATTTGCGTAAACGATTTCTTACAGGAAAGCTCAAAGTAAACTTATTAGGATCTTCAATAGATTTAAGCTTTCCTAGTTTACAGATAGGTTTGACGTCGTATGATATTTTAACATTTGTAGAAGGTAAAGATTTACTTTCTAAAGCTTTACGTAAATCAAATAATCCTATTATTATTTTTGGTAATTCTTTTTTTGAAAATTTAGGAGAAATTGAAGGACATCAATTAATAAATACAATGTTTAAATATGTTAATCTATTAAGCTTAAACTATTTTAGCGCAAAAGCTTCAGAAACAAATAATAATGAATTAGGATTATCAAAAACAAAAAATTCGTTATTACTAGCAGTAAACACCAATTTAATTTATTCTATAGGTGATGCTAAATTGGGATGTTCTTCAAATAAATCTTTTACTATATATCAAGGCCATCATGGTAATACTAATGCGATGAATGCTGATCTAATTCTACCAGGCTCAGCATTCACAGAAAAAAATGCGACTTTCATAAATTTAGAAGGCAAAAGGCAGTCAACGAATAGTGCACTTTTGGCTCCTAGCGAAAGTAGGCAAGATAAAAAAATCTTAGAAGCAGTTTTAAGCTTGCCTAATATAAAGCGTAGTAGCTTAAAATTAGATTACTATCTAGAAATTTCTTTTTTTTTTCATAAAAAACCATCCAAAAACATACAACAGTGTCTATTTAATAAAGCTTCTTATAAAATAACCTACAAGATAAAGCTTAAAAATAAATTTTTAATCTCAGGGGGTATTGACAATTTTTATATGACAGATGCTATAAGCGAAGCATCGCCAACAATGGTTAAATGTTCAAAACAATTATCAGAAAAAATACCATTCAGTTAATTTTAATAGCAAAATATAAACATTTATAAGAGAATATAGCTTATTTTGGTTAAAGCCTTAGCCTGTCACGCTAAAGATAGTGGGTTCAATTCCCATTGTTCTCGTTTGGGTGCATAGCTCAGTGGTTAGAGCATCTGGCTTTTAACTAGGATGTCGTAGGTTCGAGTCCTACTACACTCAATTCTCTAGTTGCTTAATGGTTAAAGCGTTTAGCTGTTAACTAAAAGATTACAGGTTCGAGTCCTGTTTAGAGAGATGATAACACGTCGATAGTTTATATGGATAAAGCTTTTGCCTTCTAAGCAAATAATAGTAGGTTCGATTCCTACTCGACGTAATGCGGGTATAAATTAATGGTAAATTACTTGCCTTCCAAGTAAGCTATATGAGTTCGAATCTCATTACCCGCTGATTTAATTCCGCAAACTTACTTGGCGGAATGGTAGACACGAAAGACTTAAAATCTTTTTTCATTTATGAAGTATTGGTTCAAATCCAATAGTAAGTATAAAATATGTCAAAACGCAAATATTCAAAGTATAGCGATTGCAAAAAAATCCCACTAAATTATAAAAATGTTTTTGGCGTGATAAAAAACAGTATTAGATCAATTAAAGTTGTGTCACAAAAAAATGGACGTCTTTCATTTTACAATAGATTAATAAAATCAAAACAATGCCTAAAAATATTTTATACAAATATGTCAGAATCAATTTTTAGTAAATCTTTTAAAGCTTTTGTGAAAGCAAAAGCAAAAATATTAGATAATTTTGTAAGTTTTGCAGAAAGTAGGCTTGATATTATACTTTATAGAGTTGGCTTTGTTTCATCTTTACATCAAGCTCGCCAGTTTATAAATCACGGTCACATAATAATAGATTCTAAAAGCAAAAATTTAGCAGCGAGCACAAAAGTAAAAAATAATAACCTTGTATGTATGCATAAATATACTACATTTACACTATTAAAAAAAGTTATATATATGAATATAATAAGATATTTGTGTAATAGGTCTACATTGTCCTATCTAGAAGTAAATTATAAATTACTGGATATAATATTTTTGTGGGATCCAGATTTTAAAAGCGTTTTTTTTCCAATTAACACGAAATATACACTTATTTCACGTTTTTATAAATGAATAAATGTTTAATTTTTGTTTCAGTAATCATAGAATAAAATTTAATGAACCAAACAATGTTACAAAGCGCAAAACAAATTGGTGCTGGGTTAGCAACTATTGGGTTAGCTGGTGTAGGAGCTGGTATTGGTATCGTTTTTGCTGCATTAGTAAATTCTTTTGCTCGTAATCCATCATTAAGACAACAATTATTTGGATTTACAATACTTGGCTTTGCTTTAACTGAAGCTATAGGGTTATTTGCGCTTATGATGGCGTTCCTAATATTATTTGGTTAAAAAAAAATTAATACAATTAGTAAGAATATTAAAAATGGGTTGTTAGTGAATATAATTATTATTAAAAGTATAAATTACTTATAAAATAAATGATCTTCGCAACTTTGAATTATAGTATGGTTTATAATACGCCTTCTTAGTTAAAATGGTTAAAGCAATTGCCTTGTAAGCAATAAATTTCAGTTCGAGTCTGAAAGAAGGCTATAGTAAATTTTATGCAAATTGCGTTTATAGCTCAATGGATAGAGTATCGGGCTTCGAACTCGCCAGTTGCAGGTTCAAATCCTGCTAAACGTAACTCTAACTATTTATCAAATTAAGTAGCTATTTAGGGTATATGACCGAGTGGTTTAAGGTGTCAGTTTTGAAAACTGAACTATTTGTAAAGATAGCATGAGTTCGAATCTCATTTTACCCTTAGATTTTATATTAAGAGAATGGCTGAGCGGTCAAAAGCGGTAGGCTGTAAACTTATTAATTTTTTTTCGTAGGTTCAAATCCTACTTCTCTTATGTAATATCTAACGAATATGATGGAATTGGTAGACATGTCAAATTTAGGCTTTGATAAATATTTTATAGTGGTTCAAGTCCACTTATTCGTAATATAAAAATGCGTGATAGAGTAGTTGGTAACTTGTCAGGCTCATAATCTGAAGAACGTAGGTTCAAATCCTACTCGCGCAAAATTTCTATAAATCACAAATTTTATTTTAATGTTGAATATTTCTACGCATTGGTATAGTTTAAAATTGAGAATTTACTATGTTTTCTATGCTTTTTTATTATCTATAGTCTCTTTTTATAAAAATGGAGATCTTATTTTGTATTTTTTTACAAAACCATTTCTGATTCAAAATATAAAAAAAACTTTTATATTTACCAATTTATTTGAAGGTTTCATAAGTGTTTTATTTATATCTACTTTTTGTAGTGTGTGTGTGATAATACCACTAATTGTCTATCATTTTGTTGAGTTTTACAAAGATGGTTTATTCAAAAAAGAAAAAGATCTCTGGTCTTCGCTACTTAAACTTATATTATTTTTATTACTAGTCTCATTTTTAATGACATATTATGTATTTTTTCCTACAGCCATTAGGTTTTTTTTGAGTTTTGAGCAAACCAGTACGTATTCTTCATTTCAGTTATACTTACAGCCGAAAATATTAGATTATGTAACATTAAACATCACTTTTTTAATTGGTCTACTAGTAATATTAATTTTACCTATAAGCTTTAGTCTTTTATTAAGTTTTAATTTTGTTCCTATAATTTTAATATATAAAAATCGAAGATTTAACATCTTGTTATGCTTTATTATCGGATGTGTGTTTTCACCACCAGATTTTTTTTTTCAAAGTATAATTGCGATACCGTTATGCATTTGCATTGAAACTGTGGTTTTGTACCAACTTATGCTAAAAATTTATAATACTACCAATAAAAGAAGAGTGGCTCGGATGGTAAGAGGTAAGTTTGCTAAACTTAAGCCTGCTTAAAATAGCAGAGTAGGTTCAATTCCTATACTCTTCAAAATAATTAACAATTTAATGAACTTAATAAGTCAAGATTCAAGACATCTAAAATTTTTTACTGTTAATTTTGGACCTCAACATCCAGCAGCACATGGTGTTTTGCGCCTAGTTTTAGAACTTAACGGTGAGGTTATAGAACGTTCTGACCCACATATTGGTTTATTGCATAGAGGCACTGAAAAGTTAATAGAAAACAAAACTTACTTACAGGCTTTGCCGTATTTTGACAGGCTTGATTATGTATCCATGATGATAAATGAACATGCTTATTCTTTAGCGGTTGAAAAATTGATAGGTTGTATAATCCCAGTAAGAGCTCAGTATATACGTGTTTTATTTTCAGAAATAACGCGTATTTTAAATCATTTGTTAGCAATCTGCTGTCATGGTATGGATGTTGGAGCTCTAACACCTATACTTTGGGGTTTTGAAGAGCGCGAAAAATTAATGGAGTTTTATGAAAGAGTTTCTGGTGCTAGATTTCATGCTGCTTATATCAGACCCGGAGGGGTTTCGCAGGACATGCCATTAGGTTTATGTGAGGATATATTCTTTTTTGCAGAACAATTTAGTTCACGTATAGACGAATTAGAAGAACTTTTAACAGAAAATCGAATTTGGAAGCAACGTTTGGTAGGTATTGGAGTTATCACAGTTGAGCATGCGCTAAGCTGGGGTTTAACTGGACCTTTATTACGAAGCACAGGTTACGCTTGGGATTTAAGAAAAACACAACCATATGAGGTTTATGACAAATTAAATTTTAATATACCATTAGGTAAAAAAGGTGATTCTTATGACCGTTATTGCATAAGAATTGAAGAGATGCGAGAAAGTTTAAAAATAATTTTGCAATGTATAAATAAAATGCCTACAGGTAATGTTAAAACCGATCATCGAAAAATATCTATACCATCTAGATCAGAAATGAAAACATCAATGGAATCTCTTATACACCATTTTAAATTATCCAGTGAAGGTTATCTTGTACCATTAGGTGAAGTTTATGCTGCTGTAGAACACCCAAAAGGTGAATTTGGTGTGTTTATTATATCTGATGGTTCAAATAAGCCTTATAGATGCAAAATAAAAGCGCCTGGATTCGTTCACTTGCAGTCTCTCGACTTTATGGCACGTGGTCATTTATTGGCTGATGTTGTCGCAATTATAGGCACCCTTGATATAGTTTTTGGTGAGATAGACAGATAAGTCATATTATTATTATTAAAACTAGATATGATTAGCTTTAAAATTTTAGTATAGTTTTAAAAATTAATAAAAAATGCCAACTAGCAAGCAACTAATAAAAAATGCACGAAATTTTAAACAAAAACGATCAAAGACACCAGGTTTAAAAAAAAATCCTCAAAAAAAAGGCATTTGTCTCAAAGTATTTACAAGAACACCTAAAAAGCCAAACTCTGCTATACGCAAAATAGCCAAAGTTAAACTGAATACCACAAAAGAATTGACAGTTTACATTCCAGGTGAAGGTCATAATTTGCAAGAGCATTCTGTAGTGCTGATCAGAGGTGGTAGAGTAAAAGATTTACCTGGTGTACGTTATCATCTAATTCGAGGTAAATATGATTTACATGGTGTAAAAAATAGAAAGCAAAGCAGGTCTAAATATGGTGTTAAATTGTCAAAATGATAAAAAAAAAATTATTTAATAAACAACAAATACATTATCTCATTTTACATTGGCTAAGACTACTATTAACAAACGGTAATAAACTTAAAAATTTTGCTTTGATAAATAAATTTTTTTATTTAATAAAAAAAGCAACGATGAGTGATCCTTTTATGATTATTTTAAAAAGTATAAAAAATGTAGAACCTTTTTGCGAAGTTAAAAACTTAAAAATTAAAGGTGTTGTTCGTAAAGTGCCAGTTGCTATTTATCCAAAAAGACAAAAAACTTTAGCAATTAAACTTTTAGTAATAAATTCAAAAATGCGTAAAGAAAAAACTCTTGTTAAAAAGCTATCATTAGAATTTTTAGATGCTATAGCGTTTACTGGTAAGAGTCTGAAAAATTGTGCTGATTTTCACAAAATTGCTGAAACAAATAAAATTTTTATACAATATAGAAATTAAATAATACTTATGAGAGCTATTTGGAAAGGACCTTTTATTGATCACTTTACATTAATTCAAGTAGACTTAGTATTAAAATTTAGATACAAAAAACCAATTAGTACAATTATTAAAGTATGGTCTAGGCATTCAATAATATTTCCTTCTTTTTTGGGTCTTAATTTTTCGATACCAAATGGTAGACTTTCTTTTTTACTTTGCATAAGTAAAAATATGATAGGCCATAAGTTCGGAGAATTCGTTGCGACTAAAAAATTTATTCAACAATAAATATATAATGACTAAAAAAACAAATTTAAATGGATTGAATGTTTCTTTTTTAAAAGATTGGAATTCTGTATGGTATTTGTCATCTATTGAGTATTCAAAAATTTTAAACGAAGACTTATTGCTTTACAGATTGCTTCGTTCTTTAAAATTATACAAAAAATATAATCAAAGTATAAAAATATTTGATATAATAAAAATGCGTGTTTGTCGCGTATCTAATGGAATTATAGTTAAAATGTATTATTCATTTGACTTTCGATTAAGATATAATCAGTATACTGCTATATGGATTAGTAAATGGGTTAAATGGAAAAAATCTAATCTAAGTGAATTAACAATTAAAGTAATACATAGCATTGGAAATTTGTTTTTAAATAAACATAATGTTTATGTTAGTTTTTATAAAATGAGCTTTTTATCATTAAAAGTAGACGTGAATTTTGTATCTAAGAAAATAGCTTCTTTAATTGAAAACAGAATCAAATTTCGTAGTCGTTTAATCAAAAATATAATCACAGCTACTAAAGAACTATCTTGTGGTATCTTTGTTTCTTGTTCTGGGCGTTTAAATGGTGTTGACATAGCTAGAAACGATTCTATATCGTATGGTTCCATTCCTTTTCAAAGCATAAATAAAAACGTAACTTATGGTTACTCAATAGCAAATACAACAAAAGGGTTACAATCTGTTAAAGTTTTCATTAATGTATAGAGTTATTATGTTAGCACCAAAAAAAACAACCCATAAAAAAATGCATCGTCTTGATTCAAATATAAAACAGAAACGCAATTCTAAGTTAAGTAGAGGTAGTTTTGGATTAAAAAGCATATCTTGTTCACGTGTAACTTCACAACAATTAGATTCTGTACAAAAAACAATGCAAAAAAAAACGAATCGATTGGGAAAAGTTCTATTGTGTATTTTTCCAAACGTATCTATAACAGAAAAGCCTTCTGAAGTTCGCATGGGTAAAGGCAAGGGTAATATTGCTTATTGGTGTTATCCTATAAAAATAGGTCAAATGATATTTGAATTTCAAGGAATATCACAATACATTTGCAAACAGATTTCCAAACTTTGTACTAGCAAATTATCAGTAAGAACAAAATTTATATTAATAAAGCAAAAATTCTAAATATGATACAAAACAAGACTCTTTTAAGATTAGCCGATAATTCAGGTGCTATTATTGTAGAATGTATAAGACGATATAAATCAAAGCATAAATTAAAAATTGGTTCTTTTATTTTAGTTATAATTAAAAAGGTAAGACTACAGCCAAAATTAAAGGCTGGGTTAGTACATAAAGCTATTATAATTAGAGCTAGACAAAAATTGGCAAGACAAAATGGAAATTATCTACAATTTGAAGATAATTCTGTTGTATTATTGAATTTAAAAAATGAGTATTACGGAACCCGCTTATTAGGGCCTGTAAGTACTGAGCTTCGTAAAAAAGGTATTGTTAAAATATTGTCTTTAGCTAATTATCTATTTTGAACGTTATAATAATGAGTAGAATAAATCTCTGGTATAAGTCAATACTTAGTAAAGATTTATTATATAAACTAAAAACAAATACTGTATTTCAAATTGATAAATTGAATAAAATAGTTTTAACCTGCAACACTAATAATGCTACTTTTGATTCGAAAAATGTTATTCATAATTTTATATTACTAGAATTATTATCTAATCAAAAACCCAAAATAATTCGTGCAAAAAAATCTGTAGCTACATTTAAATTGCGCAAATTCAGTGCAATTGGAGGCAAAACGACATTACGAAATAAAAAAATGTATTATTGGATCGACTTATTTATTTTTATAGTTCAACCAAAATTACCAAAGGTACTATTTTTTAATATTTCTGATAAAGAAAAAACGCCTATATTATCTATAGGTATAGATATCTTTACAATTGTTAATTTTCCACAATTAACAAGACAAAATGATTATTTTTTAAAAGATCTAGGTCTAATGCTAATAGTTGAATCTTCTAAAAAAGATAAGCTATCTACAGCTTTGATAACAAATGGCTTTCAAGCACCTATTAGTATCCAATAATGAAAAAACATACACAGAACAAAAAGTTGCGTAATTCATTTAAAGAAGTTGAAACAAAACAACTTTTAGCGAATATTTTGATTAGAACGAATAATTCTTTAAGTAAAGTTATTGCATTTTCGCGTAAAACTGCGACAAAATTTAGTTTGGTACGCATTAAAAATTATTGTGTAATAACAGGACGTTCAAGTGGTATTTGCGCGTATTTCAAAATTTCGCGCATTAAATTACGGGATTTAGCGTTAGACGGTTTATTAAATGGTATTAAAAAAGCTAGTTGGTAGCTTATTCTTATAACAATTTTATAAACCAATTGTTAAGGTATAGCTGCTAATTTTCATAAGCGATAAATTTCTTTTAAGATTGTATTTACCAAATCATATTATGCTTACAACTATTTTATCATGCATTAATTTAATCCCAATTATAGGTGTTTTTGTAATTATAATACTCTTACCAAAAGTTAATACAAATTTAATAAAATTAGTAGCATTTAGCATTTCGATAATTACTTTTATTTATTCATTACTTCTTTTTATTTTTTTTGACAACTCAACGGCAAAATTTCAATTTA
>Ga0307489_10000808_pt1 | contig 19838 bp, 18 predicted proteins | sample SB12metaG_FD_202247 | JGI IMG/M metagenome (GOLD analysis project Ga0307489, IMG submission 202247) | Sea-ice brine microbial communities from Beaufort Sea near Barrow, Alaska, United States - SB 1.2 | ecosystem: Environmental > Aquatic > Marine > Coastal | place: USA: Alaska | collected...
CATCGTGGGTTAATGGCAGCATGGTTGACTCACCAATGAAGTCAGCAACAAAAGCATTGGCTGGGTTGTTATAAATATTATTCGGTGTGTCAATCTGGGTCAGTTTTCCATGATTGATGACCACGATTCGATCTGACATGGTTAAGGCTTCACGCTGGTCGTGGGTAACATAAACAGTGGTAACACCGAGCTGTTCATGCAGGTGTTTTAACTCAATCTGCATTTGCTCTCGCAGCTTTTTATCAAGCGCAGAAAGCGGCTCGTCCATTAACAGAATACGAGGACGAAACACGAAGGCGCGAGCCAATGCAACCCGTTGTTTTTGACCACCCGAAAGCTGTTCGATGCCGCGATTACCAAGACCATCGAGTTGAACCGTCTTGAGAGCAGCGTCGACTCGTTCAGCCGCTTCTGCTGCGCCAACACCGCGAAGTTTAAGTGGGAAGGCAATGTTTTCTGCGACACTCATATGTGGAAACAAGGCATAACTTTGAAATACCATGCCAACATTGCGTTTATGCGGCGGTTTTAGAATGACCTCTTCATCGCCAAATCGAATACTGCCTGAATCAGGCCGATTAAATCCAGCTATGGCCATTAGCAGCGTTGTTTTTCCTGATCCTGACGGGCCTAGTAATGTTAGAAACTCACCACTTTTAACGTCCAAACTAACAGAATCGAGTGCGTACATATCACCGTATTTTTTAGTTAGATCTTGAACATGAATGGGTAGTGCGGTTGTTAATTCGGCCTGTGGATTATTAGCTTGAATAGACAAAGAAGGAACCTATATTGGGAAAGGGGCCGGGTGGAAAAACCACCCGGCAAAGGCAGATATCTCTCTTTTTTATTCGCTCATCATTTCCATGTACATCTCAAGCGCTTCGGTCCTGTGCTTGCCGTACCATTCCAGATTAACAGGCAACATCATCGGCACATTCTTGGGATGAGACGGTAAAGATTCAACTAGCTCTTTCGATGCCGTAGTTACTTCATAAGCTTTTTTGTTAGTTGGGCCATAGGTAATATGAAATGGCAGATTAGCCTGATATTCGGCTTTAGAGATTTCAGCTAGAAATTTCATCGCCGTCGCTTTGTTTGGAGCACCTTTGGGCATTGCCATGCAATCAAAGTCATACAAAGCCTGATTAAAAGTATAACCAACCTTAGCACCGTCTTTTTTGGCATTATCAAATCGACCGTTCCAACCGGTAATCATATCCACTTCACCATCCTTCATAAGCTGTGCCTGTTGTGCGCCTGAACCCCAAAATACAGCAATATGTGGTTTTAACTCACGGATCTTGTCGATAGCTCTCTGCTTACCTGCTTTGGTTGAAAGCACTTCATAGACTTTATCCGCTGGAACACCATCAGCCATCAATGCGGGTTCAAGTGCACCATCGACACTGTTGGCACGGTAGGCGCGGCTACCAGGAAATTTTTTCACATTCCAAAAATCGGCCCATGTTTTGGGTGCGCCCGAGCTACCTGGCTGTCCAAACTTGTCCGTATTCCACGCCATAACCGTAGCAAACACGTCGGTACCAACGCAATAATCAGTATAGGTCCCGGGAATAAAATCAGAAACATCAACAACACTATAATCAATTTTTTCCAAACAGCCTTTGGCTGCAGCAGAAGCTGATCCACCCGAACCAGTGACTACCAGATCCCAGCTGACTGAGTTTGACTCAACCTGCAAACAAGTTTTTGACATGCTCGCACCAGATTCACGGATTATCTCGATACCCGTGTTTTTCGATGCATCTGTAAATAGCGCAGCATCCTGTGCTTTACCGTAACTTCCGCCCCAGGAAACAACCGTAATCGGATCTGCCGCCTGTATTTGACCTACATTGAATAGCGAGGCTGCAATCAATGCCCCTAGCTTAATACCTTTAGTGTTATTTTTCATCCTAACCTCTTATTATTGCTATTGAATTGAGTTAATAATTTAAGCCATGGTTACAGTAAAGTCGAAGGTCCATTATAAATAAACGAAGATACCAATTTTTATGAACCCTAAGAAAATTAAATATTAAGACTGTCCAACCAGCGATAGTATTGTATTGATGCCGACAAAAACCAAGGCGTGCCGGTATACATCGGGCGTGTTTGAAAATTTAATCCATCAAAACCTGTTTTTCCTTCCTGCTGTCCCAGTAGCTGTTGTCCAATGCGCATACCCAAATAGCAAGACATCGAAACGCCAGACCCACAGTAGCCCATTGCATAGTGCACACCCTCGTTCTTCCCAAGATGCGCCAGCGAGTCAAAAGTATAACCAACGAAACCTACCCAAGAATGGCTAATCCGTGTTTTAACCAGCTCAGGAAAAATGTCCACCATTCTGTCGTGAAGTTTGGGGCCACTAGCAAGTGGGTTGGTTTCCGCATGAGACACTCGTCCACCGAAAAGTATTCTTTGTCGATCGGGTGACGAACGATAGTAAAAAACCATTTTACGCGTGTCACCCAGCACTCTATCTTTAGGAATTAATCGGTCCATTTGTCCAGCGGCCAGTGGTTCGGTAGCAATAATATAACTCCCAATCGGAATAATGCGACGTCTTAACCAGGGTGTTGCAGGACCGGTATAACCATTGCTAGCGACGATCACTTCCTTTGCCCAGATAGATCCTTTGCTGGCAGTTACCCGAAAACCTGCTCCCTCTTTGATAATATCGAGGGCCGGATTATAAGGTATGACAGTGGCTTCAGCTGCGAGCACACGCTCAAGCAACCCACGATGCAAGCGCGCGGGATCAACAGACGCAACCTTGGGATAGACGACTCCCCCAAAATATCGGTCAGTTCCCAGCTCTTGGTGTTGTTCAGAACGTGACAACAGATACGCATCAGTTTCTAGTCCTTTGACTGAAGTGACTAATTTCTTGCCTAATTTTTCGTATTGAACAGGATTATGTGCACCCAGGAATTTACCAACCAGTTTAAAATGGCAATCGATGCTTTCGCTTGAGACAAATTCTTCTAGCCACTCAAGTGCGTTATGACCTTCTTTTAATATATTGAAAGCGCGTTCTGGACCATATTTTGCTGCCAGAGCTTTATGCGTTGGCTTAATACTGGTGCTAATTTGCCCACCATTACGGGTACTGCAGCCTGCACCCGCATTTTCAGCATCAATCACGACTGTGTAACGTCCTGCACGAGCTGTCTGCAATGCAGCACTCAGGCCAGTATAGCCAGCGCCAATGACAACTACGTCGGCTTTTGTGGGCAACTCAAGATTAGGCTCGCCCAATAGAGATGATTCGGGTGGCGGTGTGTTGTCCCACCAATAAGGCGTAGTTTTAAAGTCGTCAGCCAATAACGAATCGCTCATTGCAGGTCTCTCATCAAGCTTACAGCTCACTCTTTTGGTAACTGGCTTTATCGAGCCAATCAGGATTTATTTCCACGCCCCAACCAGGCGCATCAGGAATTAATGCTTTCCCGTCAACAATGTCATAGGGTGACTTAACGAACAACCCATCCTGCCAAGGATAGTAGTCGTCACCTTCGATTGAAAACTCCAAGTATTTTCCAGCGTTTGGAATAGCCGCTAATAAATGCATCGTGAATAAAGTCACCATCGATAAGTTAGCGCAATGCGGTGTACAGGGTAAACCCGCTAACTCGCCCATTTTAGCCACGCGCAAGGTGCGGGTTAAACCGCCCAAATAACAAACGTCTGGCTGGATGACGTCAACCGCCCGCATTTCAATCATGTGCCGCCACGTAGAAATGTCGCAATCTTGTTCACCACCAGAGACATCGATATCAAGCGCATCGGTCACCTTTTTAGTTTGCTCCATTTCCCAGTAAGGGCAAGGTTCTTCGAAATGACCATAATCACTCTCTTCCAGCAAACGGCCAACTTCGATAGCGCGGTCTGGCGAATAACAACTGTTGCCATCCGCTAGAATAGTGGCATCGTCTCCTAATGCTTTGCGCATGGTTGGAATAATTTCTTCTGTGCGACCGGGCCATTCGTCAACATCACGACCACATTCTGAACCAACTCGAATTTTGAAAGCATCAAATCCATATTGGTCGCGCAATTGTTGTAGTCGAATCGCTTCATTTTTAGGTGTAATATCACGCTTCATCGAAGAAGCATAAGCTCGTAAAGGAGTCCGTTTGCCACCAATCAATTCACAAACCGATTTGTTTTCTCGTTTTGCATGCAAGTCCCACAGCGCCGTATCAACTCCACCAATGGCTCGACGCAAGTAGGTGCCGGGAAACTTGTGCTCTCGTTCAGTAATGAGGTCAATCAGCCCATCGATGTCCGTCGCGTCCCAACCCAGTGCCCAGGGCGCTATCTGTCGATGTAATATCGTCGATGTTATGTCTGAATTATAGGTCGAAACCTGCCCCCAGCCCTGTTCACCACTATCAACTGTGACCCTGACGAAACCGACGAATTCGGTGCTAAATGTTTCGATCTTTTTTATTTTCATGATTGTATTTTTAAGCTAAATTGTGCACGAATTTGTCTATATAATGGACGCAATATTGAACTCCTTAAAAGTTTCAAATGGCATTTGGAAAAGTATCTTGACCTAAACTGAGTTACAGGTAAGGTCCAGTTTGAAACCATTTTAATACCATTTTTTATCCAGGTTGATGTTACGACTAAAGCGCCCTTAGCTAACAACCACTCAATAAGGTTTACTAAAAAATATGATTAAACGTGCCGGGGGTGCTTTACTACTCTCTATCGAAATTGATCGCAGTGCGCCAGGCACCGTCAGCCACCAACTATATTCTGCGATGCGAGATATTATTCATGCGGGTGGTATGCAAATTGGCGAGCGCCTTCCCGCTAGCCGAACACTGGCAACTGACTTGAAAATATCACGCACCACCGTGATCAACGTTTTTGAAATACTCACATCAGAAGGGCTTATCGAGTCGAGGACTGGAGCCGGCACATTTGTCAGTAAAGCCTGGATGACGACGCGACCAGCGGAAACTAGCGTTGTTAAAAAACAGGATTCTGTGCGACCAATGTTACAACCGCGCCTATCGAAAGTCATTACACGTGCCTTAGATAATTTTGTTGATCGATTACCACATAAAACAAAAGCCTTCACTACAGCACTCCCAGCTTTTGATGCCTTTCCAAGCGCACTTTGGGCTCAGTATGTGACCCGTAGCTGGCGTTCAAATCATCTGAGCAACATGGGTTATGCTGATCCTCGTGGTCACTTCCCTCTGCGTCAGGCGATTGCATCGCATCTGCTGTCTAATCGAGGCATTAAATGCGAGCCCGAACAGATCTTTATTGTCAGTGGCGCGCAACAGGCATTTCAAATAATAGGGAATGTACTACTCGATCCTGACGATCTAGTCTGGTTCGAAAACCCAGGGGCCATTGGCGCCAGCAATAGTTTGATTGCCAGTGGTGCAAAGCTCATACCTATTCCGGTAGATCAGGACGGCCTGGTGGTCGAGGACGGGCTGCGTAGAGCACCCGATTTTCGTCTTGCCTTTGTCACCCCAGCCCATCAGCAACCATTGGGGGTTTCAATGAGTATTGAGCGGCGCTTTGCCCTGCTTAATGCCGCTGATAGAAACAACGCTTTTATAATAGAAGACGATTATGACAGTGAATTCCGCTATAGCGGCCAGCCACCCCCGACACTCAAGGGCATCGATAATTTAGGTCGTGTCATTTACGTCGGCACTTTTAGTAAAACTCTGTTTCCTGCCCTACGGCTGGGATTTTTCCTGGCACCAACACAGCTGGTGGATGTGTTCAATCGAGTATCTAAAGCCTTATTGCAGGGCGTACCATCCAGTCATCAGGCCGTTGTTGCAGCCTTTATGCAAGAAGGTCATTTCGCAACTCATATTCGACGTATGCGTCAAATTTATGCTGAACGCCACCAGGTACTTTGTGACACGGCTCAAGAACGATTGGGTGGCTTACTCGATATCGTACCAACCGATACTGGGCTGCATACAATCGCTCGTATTCCAAATAACCTAGACGAAGTAGAGATCGCAACCGCGACATTAGAAAAAAACGTTGTGGTAACCCCAATCAAACGTTATTGCATCGCACCCACTGATCAAAAAGGCCTTGTTCTTGGTTTTAGTGGTATTCCACCGTCAGAAATAGTGGATGGTGTTAAGACACTTGAAAAAGTTTTTGACACTATCGTCAAAAAATAGAATCAACTCATAAATGAATTGGTATGTTCAGATATTGGCAATGGATCTGCAGCCCATAGTTCTGGACGAGTAACATTTTGTTATTGCTCTTTGTCGATGCTGTTTGGCAAAGTAAATGCCAATCTAATCCCAGTACTAAAATATCAACTGTATGTTTAAACAGATAATGAATAAAAGGATCGAGTTACGTGCCTGAAGATTATGACTACATTATAGTAGGTGCTGGCTCGTCAGGCAGTGTTATTGCCAATCGATTGTCGGCTAATGGCCACAATCGAGTTTTATTGTTAGAAGCAGGTGGCGATGATCGACGGTTCTGGTTGCAGGTACCGCTCGGATATGGGAAGTCTTTTTACGATAGTCAAGTCAACTGGATGTATCAAACCGAACCTGTCGTCAATACAGCCAACAGACCCAGCTACTGGCCACGTGGAAAAGTGCTGGGTGGGTCGAGTTCGATCAACGCGATGATTTATATCCGAGGACAAGCGGAAGATTACAACCATTGGTGTGCCGCTGGAAACCCAGGCTGGGACTGGCAAAACGTTTTGCCCCTGTTTAAACGAATGGAAGATCATAGCCTCGGTGAAAGCGAATTTCACGGTGCCAATGGACCGCTGCACATTGACGCATCATCGCGCGGTTTGCACCCCATATACAAACATTATGTGACCGCCTGTCAGGAAGTGGGGTTGCCGCTCAACAATGACTTTAATGGTGCATCCCAAGAAGGAGCTGGCAGTTACCATCTCAATGTTAAAAATGGCCAACGTATGTCAGCATCTCGTGCTTATTTATGGCCTATTCGAAAACGTCATAACCTGCGCATTGAAACTAAAGCATTAGCCACAAAAATTCTGTTTGAGGGAAAGCGGGCTGTCGGCATCAATTATATTAAAAATGGCGAAACAAAAACAATACGAGCGGGGGTCGAAGTTATTCTTTCGGCCGGCGCAATCAATACACCACAGCTACTATTATTGTCCGGCGTTGGGCCAGCAGAAGAGTTATCTGCACTCGATATTCCAGTGCATCATAATAGTCCAGCTGTCGGCAAAAATTTACAGGATCATTATGGCCTAGATCATATTTATCGATCAAAGCTACCCACACTCAATAACCAGTTGCACCCAATGATGGGAAAGCTTTGGGCTGGAATACAATACTTGGCAGCAAGGCGCGGGCCATTGGCTCGAAATATCAATCATGCGGGTGGGTTTTTTAGAACCAGAGCCGGATTGACGCGACCCAATATGCAACTTTATTTTTCCCCGCTAAGCTATCAAAAGACCCCGCCTGGAATCCGACCTTTATTAAACCCTGACTCCTATGCTGCATTTTGTATCGGGGTATCTCAATGCCACCCGACTAGCTTGGGATACATTCGATTGAAATCGCCTGATCCGAATGAAGCGCCAGAAATTCAACCTAATTACCTAGCAACTGAACATGATAGACAGGAATTGTTGGAAGCAATTCAGTTTTTACGTCGGTTAGCTAATGCACCAACGATGCGGGACATAATTTCTAGTGAGATAGAACCAGGGTCACTGATAGTGGATGACGAAGGGTTAATGAATCATGCTCGCGAACAGGGAGGCACTGTATATCACCCTGCAAGCACCTGCCGTATGGGACCAGACACAACAACTAATGTTGTTAACGCCGATTTAAAAGTGCATGGAGTTGAAGGTTTGCGTATCGCCGATGCTTCGATTTTCCCATCACTGCCATCAGGTAATACCAACGGACCTGCAATAATGGTTGGTGAAAAAGCTAGTGAATTGATTCTGAATCATTAACATCAAATTTGGATGATGAGTCACTTATAATGAAAAAGCATGACTTAAAGCAAGCCTGAGGCACTGCTAGTTAAGAAACTATTTTATCTTTATAAAGGACTTCAATACTCGCTTGGTCAATGCCCAATACCTGAGACAACACTTCATCAGTATGCTGGCCCAAAGTTGGAGCTGCTTTCGCATACTCTAGTGGTGTTTTTGACAGGTTAATTGGATTCTTAACCGTGTTGACTTTTCCTGCGGTGGGATGATCAAGTTCAAGCTGCATGTTTCGAAATTGCACTTGAGGATCGTCGAATACCTGATCCAAATTATTAATCGGACCACAGGGTATGCCCTTTTGGTTGAGATGATCTAGCCACCAGGCGGTAGTTTGAGTAAGCATCATGTCGATGATTAATGGGATTAATGAACTGCGATTTTTGACTCGGTTTGCATTCTTTTGGTAGCGCTCGTCCCTCGCTAACGCCTCGGCATTGGTGAGTTCACAAAATCGACTAAACTGAGCATCATTACCAATGGCGAGAATGATAAAACTGTCGTCAGTCTGAAATGCCTGGTAAGGCACAATATTGGGGTGAGCATTGCCCAGCCGCTCGGGATTATTGCCAGTGGCGAGGAAGTTCATTGCCTGATTTGCCAGAGTTGCGACCTGCACATCTAACAAGGCCAGATCGATATACTGGCCTTGTCCTGTTCTTAACTGATGAATCAAGGCTGCCTGGATAGCATTCGCAGCGTATAACCCGGTCATTACATCTGCCAATGCCACGCCGACTTTCATTGGCTCGCCCTCAGGGGTGCCAGTAACGCTCATCAATCCACCCATCGCCTGAATCATAAAATCATATCCAGCACGCTCGGCATAAGGCCCTGTTTGGCCGAACCCTGTTATCGAGCAATAAACCAATTTTGGGTTAAGGCTTTTTAAGCTGTCGTAGTCGAGACCATATTTTTTCAACCCACCTACCTTAAAGTTCTCGATCAATACATCACTTTCAACCGCCAGCTTTCGAATTAGCACCTGTCCCTGCTCCGTTGACATATCAATACAAACGGATCGTTTACCACGATTAGCGCCATGAAAGTAGGCCGATTCAGTGGTGGGGCTACCCTCGCGGTCGGGCATATACGGCGGTGCCCATGATCGAGTATCGTCGCCTTGCTGCGGACGCTCAACTTTGATTACTTCTGCCCCTAAATCAGCCAGCATTTGGCTGGCCCATGGCCCAGCTAAAATTCGACTTAGGTCGAGAACCCGAAAACCACTTAATGCACCAGTCATTACCTAACTACCAGCAAACTTGTATTAGTTAGATTCAATAACAAAATTTAAATATTACTAATGTTCATCATGGCAAATTTCATCATGATTGAATCGTCGATCAAATCATTGATGCTTGTCTTTCTAATAGGTCGCTGTGAGTTCAGGCTAATCATCAAGAGTGGTAATAAAGCGGTGACTGAAGATCAAAAATTATAGGTTAATATAACTATCAAAACTAGCAAAACAAGTGCAGTCTTTGGAGCCCAATAACCTTGGGTAAAACACCAAACTTAAATGCTAAAAAAAACTCATGACGAATAACTCAAAAGGCATACTTTGCCTAGTTTGTGCTGTCGCGTTGCTGACCGTTAGCGATTCAATCGTAAAGCTACTCAGCCCGAACTATGCTTTGCATGAAATCATGCTTTTTCGTGCGCTGTTCGCAATGGTTGTTGTTATCGGTATCGTCCAGCTAGAGGGTGGTTTTGTTATTCTCAAAACCCGACGGCCATTATTGCACTTTATAAGAGGTTCAATGCTGGTTCTGGCGAATATGTTCTTCTTCTTGGGTCTGGCCAGCCTGCCCATCGCTGAAACTGTCGCTTTGTTTTACTCAGCACCCTTGTTCATCTGCTTGTTATCACAGTTAGTTTTAGCCCAAAAAGTCAGCTTGCATCGCTGGGCTGCGATCTTTATAGGCATTATTGGTGTCGTCGTCATGCTTAGACCAGGCACCGAAATTTTTAAGATGGCGTCTTTATTGCCAATCATGGCTGCCTTCGCTTATGCCTGCATGGTAATCATCACCAGTAAACTTGGCATGCAGGACAAGGCCGGCACAATGACCTTTTATATCCAGTTTGCCTTTATAGTGATTAGCTCAATCATTGGTTTATCTGTCGGTGACGGCCGATTCTATACACCAAACAATCCAACCTTGGGCTTTTTATTACGCAGTTGGAGCCTGCCTACTATCAGCGATATGGGTTTAATTGCAGCCTGCGGACTTTTTGTCGCGGTGGGTGGTTATCTGTTATCTCAGGCCTATCGGATTGGCCAGGCATCACTGATGGCGCCTTTTGAGTACAGCTCGATGCCGATAGCATTATTGCTCGGATACTTGGTTTGGGGAGATTGGCCCGATCACTATTCGATGGCGGGTAGCCTGCTGATCATTTCAAGCGGCATTGTTATTCTGGTGATTGAAAAAAGAGTACGAAAAAAAACAGCTATTTAGGTCACGATACAGTTTGAGAATATTGAATCTCATCAACCCCAATTGAAAAGGTCACCTGGTCTAGCTCGGGATAACACCGATTACCTCAGCACAACCAAAGCATCAACCGCTACCGCGCCAGTCGGGTTAACTATCACTGGATTAATATCAATCTCAGCAATGACATCTTTCAATGCGTAGGCCAACAAAGATAGTTTAACCATAGTCTCAATTAACGACTGCCGATCAGAGGCTACCTCACCACGCATGCCTTTAATCAATACATCAATTTTCAATGTTGACAATAATTCGTCGGCATCATTGACGTTAAGCGGACAGAGTGCCACAGCTCGATCGGATATCAGCTCAATCAAAGTACCACCCGCGGCGACCATTAGCATTGGCCCAAATTGTGAATCATTAATGATACCTAGACCGACTTCGATGCCTTTGCTGACCATCTGGGTTAACAATGCAGTAGGGCCAAGACGATGCTTTAAATCGCTGTAGTGCTCCAGCAGTTTGGTGTCACTTTGAATATTGAGGATTACACCACCCAAATCACTTTTATGCAAAATACCAGGTTCTGCAGTTTTTAATACCAGTGGAAAATCCATTAATTTGGCAGCTTCCAACAAACCGGATTGGTCTTTAATAACAGCTTGTTTAGATGAGGCGATACCAAAGTCAGACAATAAGATCATTCCTTCAGCTTCGCTCAGTGTTCTTGCCGAATGCTGCTTTAAATGCTCGCGCCAATATTGGATGATAGCTGCGTCGATTCTTATTTCATTATCGATACCTTTTTTATTTGATTTGAATTTATGGTAGTCAAATATATGTTTGAATGCGAGCAAGGTTTCACGTGCGCCATCGATCACTGGAATACCCTGAGCATAGCCAAGTCGGCAAAGGTCTTCATGTTTTAAGTCAGAATAACAATTGCCCAGTGCGAGTGGTTTACTGGTTTTTTTCGAGGCTGCCTGCATGGCTCTATAAATAGCCTCGGACAAAAAATAACCATCCCGAAAATTACTGAAGAAGACACCACCGGCGACATTGGGGTCTGCCATCAATAAATTAATGCAAGCCAGAAAACGGCTTTCGAAATTATCGTGACTACCCCAGGCATCGAGTGGATTTTCAGCTTTCAGACCGGGGTCAAGATGAATTTGAATCTGTTCTTTGGTGCTGCCTTCGATCTCGGCAAATTCGATTTTCAGCTCGTGTGCGAGATCGGCGATTAATTCACGGAACCCACCTGATTCCTGAATAGTGGCGAGTTTCCCCGGTACGGCTTCAGGGCTATTTTGCAACAACATCAGTGTCGCAGCCATTTCGTCAAAATCATCGACTGAAATAACACCGTAGCGTCGATACAGAGCTTCAAACGCAGCGTGGTTTCCTGCTACTGCACCGGTATGTGAAAGCGCCATTTCTGAGCTCAATGGCGATTTTCCAATTTTTAAAATTACCACAGGAATGCTCTTATCGAGTGCTTTTTTAAGAGCATCGACGAAAGCCTCTGGGTTACGTACTGCTTCAAGGAACAAGCCGATAACGCTTGTTTCCGGCTGCTCCAATGACCAGTCCATGTAATCAGCTACCGTAGTAGTCATTTCATTACCACTCGAAACACAGAGGTTGAAACCGAGTCGGTTACCATTATGACAAAGCGTAGTAAAGGCAGAACCCGACTGCGCAATATAGCTGATGCTACCTTTTTGAATATTGATTGCTTTTGGGAAAATCCCGGCATAAAGATCATCACGGACATTGTAAAAACCCATGCCATTGCAGCCACAAACAGTAATTTGTGCTTCTGTAGCCAATTGAGTTAAACGTTCTAACAAGGCCGGTGAAGTATCGTCCTCTAATAGGCCACTAGAATATATAGTGACGGCCTTGGCTCCATGTACAATGGCCGCTTTCAGAGCGGATTCCAGATGTTGATTAGCCAGTGCAAGAACGACGTGATCAACTACCTTCGGTAAAGACTCAATAGCGTCATAGCACTTGAGCCCAATGATTTCATCAGCGCCGGGATTAACCAGAAAAACGTCCCCGGTAAAGCTTGAATTAACAACCATGTCGGCCAAAATAAAACCGGGCGTTCCTTGCTTTTTGGATGCGCCCACTAACGCTATCGACGCTGGTTTTAAAAGTGGGTCAAGTGGATGTTTCATGAGGATTGTTTTAACCTTTGTTTGCGCCAAGCCAGTGCAGCCATCATGCCATGTTCACGCAGAATTTGATTGAACTGTTTTCGTAGAGGTGTCTCGATGACTTCAATCTTGATTACCGTATCAACACACATTGCCAGTAACCGACTCAAACCCATTATTTCGTAGGTTTGATTGATTGCCTGCTTGGTCATTCGAATCGAGTCGGGATTCATTAATGCGACTTTTTCGGTGAGTGCCAAGCCACGTCTCAAGCCTTCACCTCACCAACGACTTCGTTAACAATACCAAGATTCAGAGCTTCCTGTGACAGCATCCTATCCTGCCCAGTGAATAACATTTTCTTTGTCCGTTTAGGGTTGGTGTACCACTGTAATAATAATGCCGCAATACTACTGCCAAAACGAACCTCCGGCACGCCAAATACGGCTTTGTCCTCACAAACGGTCATATCGCAAGCCAGTGCTAGTTCGAAACCACCAGCCAGCGCATAACCCTGTACGACCACTATCGCTGGTTTCTAAAAAAGCCGGAAGCGCATAATCACACCCACATCGTGCAGAATAGTTGCACGCCATTATTCCTCACCCTTAAGATTAGCTTCGATACCGGCCTGCAAATCAAAACCAACACAAAAAGCACGTCCATTGCCACTGATAACCTCCGTGTAAACACTATTTTTTTTCAATATCATCCAACGCCGCATCGAGTTCTAGCAACATGATTTTGTTAATAACATTTAGTTTGTGGGGTCGAGTAGGGCTGATAATAGAGACTAGGCCCTGCTGGTCTTACTTAATGAATTCAAAAGACATTTGATCCAAAAACACTAATTTCAAAGGAAGAATTTAAGCACGTTTTGGCATACAAACCTAACTATGTCTCAACCTTGAAGAAAGACTTAAGTCTGAACCTTAGGCATCCTTTTTTTGAGATTACATAAGTTATAATTAATATAAAGCGATGTTTCATATAACCAAATCCTACGCCTTAGCATTCTCATTGATTACTTAATATAAGCGGTATGGGCATATACGTTTGTTTACAAACCAGCCTGCGTTTTAATTCTGTTCACATAAAACTGGCGAAGTTTCAAAGTCATTGAACCGGGTTTGCCATTACCAATTGGCTTACCATCAATTTTAACAACGGGCAGCACCAAAGTCGTCGCACTACTTAAAAATGCCTCATCAGCTACCAGCACTTCATCCAAGGTAAATGCTCGAAGTTCAACCGCAATACCTTTATCGGCAGCTAGTTCCAACAATACATGACGCCGGATACCTGGCAGGACATCATTCGATTTTGGCCGTGTGATAATCGTATTATTTTTAACAATGTAGGCAGTCGACGAGCTGCCTTCTGTAATAAACCCATCTTCCAGCATCCAGCTTTCATAACAACCTTGACGCCTAGATTCCTGTTTCGCAAGACACTGAGCAAGTAGAGCAATCGACTTGATATCTCGGCGTTTCCAGCGCAAATCTTCGACTGTTACCACTTCAACACCCGTTACAGATAACGGACTGTTGAGAAAAGATTTGTCTGATGTAAAAGCAATGCAAGTGGTTGGTGTATTGTCTGGAAATGCAAAGTCGCGCGGCGCAACACCTCGGGTAACCTGAGTGTAAACGCTACCTTCAACCAATTTATTACGTTCAATTAAGGTTTCAAGCATGGCTACATATTCGATCTGACTAAAGGGCCATTCAAGTTCTAGCTCATAAAGACTGCCTTCCAGTCGTTGCAAAAACTCAACTTTATCAATCAGCTTCCCATTGACCACGGGAACAACTTCATAAACGCCATCGCCAAATAAAAAGCCTCGATCAAAGATAGACACTTTGGCACTTTGCTCTTCGATAAATTCGCCATTGCAATACACAATCGGTTTCATATTTTACTGCCTGATGCTTTGTCGATTAGTTAGTGAGTTAGAATCTTAGACAAGAACAGCTGGGCACGATCACTTCTAGGACTTCCGAAGAATTCATCCTTTGGGGAATCTTCAACTATTTTACCCTCATCCATAAAAACAACTCGATTAGCCACTTTCTGAGCAAAGCCCATTTCGTGTGTAACAACTATCATCGTCATACCCTCCTGTGCCAATTCAACCATAACATCGAGCACATCATTGATCATTTCTGGGTCAAGAGCCGACGTTGGTTCGTCAAATAACATCGCGATCGGATTCATTGCCAAACCCCGCGCAATCGCAACGCGTTGTTGCTGCCCACCCGATAATTGTGACGGATACTTGTTCGCATGCTCAGATAAGCCCACTCTCTCTAATAAGGCGTTAGCTTTTTCTTCAGCTTCTGCAGGGCTTCGCCCCAGCACTTTTAGTTGTCCTAATTTAACGTTTTCAATGGCACTCATGTGAGGAAACAATTCAAAGTTTTGAAAGACCATTCCGATGCGTGCCCGCAACTGATTTAAATCAGTCTTTTTATCATTGACTTTGATTCCCTCAACGGTAATTTCGCCGTTGTCAATTGGTTCTAATCCGTTGACACATTTGATCAATGTGCTTTTGCCAGAACCGGATGGCCCACAAACCACAACGACCTCACCTTTGTTGACTGATGTTGAGCAATCAGACAAAACCTGGAAGTCTCCATACCATTTATTTGCATTTTTAATTTCAATCATATTTTTAACTTCTTTTGAAGGTGGCGAGTAAGCAACGAGCCAGAAAAACAGATGATAAAATAGACAATCGCCACGAAGATAAACATTTCGATTAAACGTTGATCTCGATTCGCAATAAGTTCGGCACTAACCAAAAAGTCTTTCAGGCCAACCACATAAACCAGCGAAGTATCCTGAAACAAAATGATCGCCTGGGTTAGCAATACCGGTACCATCGCTCGAAACGCCTGGGGCAAAACGACATAGCGCATCGTTTGTGGATAAGTTAAGCCGATGGCTCTTGCAGCTGCAATTTGACCACTGCCAACACTCGAAATACCGGCTCTGACTATTTCTGAATAATAAGCTGCTTCGAATAATACGAACGCAACCAGAACTGAATAGAAGCTTCCAACCGAATGTCCAAGAATGAGAGGTACTAAAAAGTAGAGCCAGAAAATAACCAATATGAGAGGCAAAGAACGGAAAAAATTGACGTAAGCCGCAGCCACCCAAGCCAATATTGGAATTTTTGCCACGCGAATCAACGCCAATACAGTCCCGAGTAACAACCCGCCCACAAGTGCTAAAAACGTCAGTAGCAACGTTACCTTCATTCCCTCCCATAAAAAAGGTAGGTTACTCCAGATAATGTCATAATCGAAATCAATCATCTGACTATCCCACACTCACACGCCCGGGCACCCGGACGTATTTTTCAATAGTTTGCATAATCAACATGACGATAAAAGTTACCACACTATAAATGACAGTAGCGGCAGTAAACGCCTCAAACCCCTGAAAGGTATATTCTTCAATTTGTCGAGTCATTGCTGTTAATTCCACCACACCAATAGTTAGCGCAAGCGATGAGTTTTTGAATATGGTCAGAAATTCGCTGGTCAATGGTGGGATGATGATTCGATAAGCATTGGGTAAAAGTACATTGATATAGACTTTGGTTTCTGACATACCAAGCGCCCTGCCAGCATTACGCTGACCGATGCCAACAGCTTCAATACCAGAGCGGACCTGCTCGCAGACACGAGACGCAGTATATAAACCAATGCCTATAATAGCGGTTGTTAAAGCGGGCATAGGCATTTCACGCTTTACCCACATGCCTGCATCATCTGGCAGTAATTCAGGGAAAACAAAAAACCACAAAAATAGTTGAACCAGCAAAGGCACATTACGGAAAATTTCAACGTAGACGGCACCAACCAAGCGCAAGGTAGGGCTGACAGAAGTGCGCATTATGCCGAGCATTGAACCAAGGCAAAATGCAATAACCCAGGCAATTAATGACAGTGACACGGTCCAGCCAAGCCCATCGATTAACCATTCGAGGTAGGGTTCGCGAAAAAGTATGCCCCAGTCCCAGTTATAATTCATAATTTCCGCACCATTGTGGATGGTTCTGACATAAAAAAAGGCATAGTAAACCTAACCTATGCCTCCTTGATATCTCTAACGTTTTACCTAGTTTGGAAAACCTAGTTTGGAAAAGCTTGAATTTCAAACGCAACTTTCAAAGTATCTGATAACTTCATGTTGATGCCGGTTGGTCCTGGAACAAACCACTTGTTGTAGACAGTTTCCATTTCTCCACTAGCCATCAGGCCCGACATAACAACACGACCCAACCTTTCAAAAGTGGAGTCATTACGTGGCACCATAATCGCATAAGGATCGAAGGATAGAAAACGGCCAGTTACTTGATATTCTTCAGGACTCTTCGACTTAGAAATCAAACCATATAACAAGACGTCGTCCGAAGCATAAGCATCGACTCGATCAGTTTGTAGTGCTAACCAACCCTGGCTATGATCTTTTACACCTACTATTTTAACATTTAGGCCTAAATCTTTGATTGCAGCTTTAATTGCTTTCTCATTGGTTGTGCCGGCAGACATTCCAATTATTTTACCTTCCAGATCTTCAATCTCTGTGATGCCCGAACCTTTTTTACTGGCAATTTTAGTACCCGTAATAAACGTAGTAGACAAATAAGATACTTGCTTCTGACGAGTCAGGTTGTTTGTAGTTGAACCACATTCAATATCAATTGTGCCATTTGCAATTAATGGAATTCTGGTTTGACCGGTGACAGGTACATATTTGACTGTTAGGTTTGGATTATCAAGTTCGGTTTTAATCGCATCGACAATTTTTAAACAAATGTCGATTGAATAGCCCACCGGCTTTTCATCATTACCAATGTAGGAAAATGGAATAGAAGTCTCACGATGCCCAATGGTCACTACGCCACGATCCTGAATTCTTTTTAGTATGCGTGAATCGCCAGCATCAGCAATCGCCTGCCCCGATAAGCCCGTTAACATTACAGCGCTCAAGGCTGTTAGTTTAATTATATTTTTCATTAATTGTTTTTCCTCATTTATTTTAAATATCACATAAATAGTAGCATGCAATAAAATATGTTTATAATGCATTTATTCACAAATAGTATGTTCATTGGACATATTAAAGAGGGAGTTAATGTCAATGAATGAGCAAGCACTGGAAGATTTATTGGCTTTGATAAAATCACGCAATATAAGTCGTGCCGCTCGAGCTCGCAATATTTCTCAACCAGCCTATTCTCGACGACTACAGGCAATAGAGACTAGCCACGGCATCAATCTCGTTGACCGGACGGGTCGCCCGGCTGCGCCAACACCAGTATTACTTGAAATGGCTGGTGATATCGAATCTGCACTCACTAGTATCAAACGCGTCAGTCGCGATTTAAAACGTGGCTATAAAGAAAATGAAGTATTAGCCATCGCAGCATTGCACTCACTGTCATCGGTACCTATACCAAAAGCTATCAGTAAAATTCAAAGTTTACTATCTGGCCATCAAATACAACTTAGGTCTGGCAATCAAAGTGCTTGTTTTCAACGATTAATGACAGAAGAAGTCTCTCTTATGCTAGCTTATGAAACACCAGTGAATACTCTAGAGATACCCAAAGATCTCGTCATAAAAACACAGGTGACCAACGACTTATTAGTGCCTGTTTGTTCACCACAACAGCTAGAATACATAAGTAATGTGACCCCGGGAAGTGATCAAATACAGATAGTTACCTACCCGGAAAATATTTTTCTGGGTCAACAAGTCCATCAAGAATTGATTGCAAAGTCATCACATAACTTTACCCAAAAGCTCAGAGCAGAAATGACTAGTGCCATTGTTTCGTCAACTCAGGTTGGCCTGGGTATGGCATGGCTGCCACTATCATCTATCGAAGATGAGCTTAAACATGGTTTATTGAAATTTATTGACAGTCCCTGTTTTCCTATACATGAATTGACCGTATCGATGCTACGCCTAAGAACCAAAAAAATGGAAAAACTCGCCTCAGTTTGCAATGCTTTGGCAGTTGAATTGGAAAAAACTATTCAGGATGCCTACAAAGTACTGGAAAGGTCGAGAGTCAAACTTTGACTCGCCCTTTTAATACAAACTCAATTACAGCATCCACCACTTTTTATATGAAATCGAAATGTGAACCTTAAAAATTAGAAAGCTTCAAGAATGAGGCCATTGTTAGGGGAAACAAAGCCATAAGAGTATAAAGGCAAAGATTAAAATATCTGCGCGCTAAAAATTTCCGATGGGAACAAGGTAAATAATCACCTAGCACGAAGGTTTGTCGAATTTAATTCCTTCGTTGAAACTTCGGGAATATTCCTCTGAGCGCAAGGCTGTCTCTATATAGGTACTATATTCCATCTCAAGTCTATCGAGCTTCTGTGCCAAGTGCTTGCTGTAATCATCCAACAAGCAGTTATTCACAGCTAGCCCTATAACTAACACCTCTACATAAAGGTTATGTTAGCACCGCGTTGACAACCAGCGACTAACAATGAACTTTTTAATGCTTTACTCCGATCAATAATCGGGTTGGGGTCAGCAAGGACTGCTTGACCCATCGGTATTGATTCGCCTTTCTCGGCGGCTTGCAAAATATTCACCCAAGTTGCTCGGCTAATTGTTGGAAAAAATACCCCAAAACCAAATAGCATTACGTCGATAAAGAAGGCGTCTACTCCACTATCGAAACCAGTTTGTAAGAAAATCTTACCTGGCATCGATTCAAATAAACCTGCGTTGGTTAAGAAACGATCACAATGGCTCGACCATCGACGCTGCAAGCCAGCATTGCCTCGCAGTAGGGTTCACAAATGAGATACTCCCATTGCGCTTGAACCTTCCATTTCAGCATTGAGGCTGGCCTCGGCAATGGCAATTATTTCACTAGCACCACAGGTTTGATAAGCTCACATTTACTTTTTTCATAGCGGCTTCAATATTAAGTCGAATAACTTCCTTGTTAGACATCAGGTTTCCAACGATAACCGGTAGCATTGATTTTCCATCAAAATTATTACTTGGACGACAAAATCCCTTCGAGCTTTACCTGATCTGCTGCAAAAAGTCTTATGCCTTCGGCCAATTTTTCTGTCGCCATCGGATCGCTATTATGGCCCCAACGAAATCCCGACTCATCAAGTCTATTTTTACTATCTTCCGATG
>Ga0307489_10000809_pt1 | contig 19837 bp, 28 predicted proteins | sample SB12metaG_FD_202247 | JGI IMG/M metagenome (GOLD analysis project Ga0307489, IMG submission 202247) | Sea-ice brine microbial communities from Beaufort Sea near Barrow, Alaska, United States - SB 1.2 | ecosystem: Environmental > Aquatic > Marine > Coastal | place: USA: Alaska | collected...
GCCGCGCGCGGGGACGAGCGCTGGGTGTCCACTCATGGTCATCAAGGTTGTCAACTCAGTCCCGCTGCTGGCTTGGGCTAAGGCGAAGGGTAGCCCGTGGAACGAGGATACATGTCGAATCATCGCGTGGGCCGGACACCTTGATGTGCTGCAGTGGGCGCGGCATCACCACTGTCCGTGGGACTCAGCGACATGTGCTTACGCCGCTCGTGGCGGGCACCTGGCGGTGCTGAGGTGGGCGCGGGAGCACGGTTGCCCGTGGGATTCGAGGACGTGCACCTACGCCGCACGTGCGGGGCGCCTAGAAACGCTCCAGTGGGCGCGGGAGTACCACTGCCCGTGGAGCGCGAGCACGTTTGCGAACGCCGTATTTAACGGCAGCCTCGATATGCTGAGGTGGATGAGGGAGAACGGCTGCCCGTGGGATGCGAGGACGTGTGCCAACGCGGCGCTGGACGGGCGCCTTGACGTGCTACAGTAGGCGCGGGGTCACGACTGCCCGTGGGACTGGCTGACGTTAAATTACGCGGAGCGAATGGGTCACCTATGTGTGTTGGAGTGGGCGCGGGAGCAAGACTGCCCGGCAGAGTCGGAGGCGGAGGACGAGCCTGAGGAAGATTCAGAGGCGGATGAGGAGACGGATGAGGAGGATTGAGTTGAGAGGAACCACGCAACACACGAACGTTCACTGGCTTTGACATCACGACTAGCATATATGCACTTCATTGTATAAATTCAACCACGCCACGAAACCACGGCGAGGAGTCAGCGCTTGAACGGACCCACTGGGCATCATACTCCCGCTCGCTTCGCCTGCCCCCGGCCCCCTCCCTGTACTCCTCTAGTCGTCCAGTGCCATACATCTTTGATTACATTTTTCATTTTCCTACACAATGACCTCCACGCAATGTTGGGCGCCTCCTCGTTCTCCCCACCTGGCCCACTGCACATTCGGGCTTGGTAAAAAAGGCAAGCCAAGTCATTTGAGACAATGTAACTCATGAAACGAGGGTCTGGAACGTGGTCATGAGGTCTCACGTGTTGCCGCGGCGCTGGTGGCTGGAGTCGAAGATGGGTTATGGGTGTCGGTGCGGGTGCTATTGAAGATGTTGGACGGACATGACAACACCAACTTGACTCGCATTTCGCGCGTCGTTGTGCCACCCTCTTGTACACCATCCAATCAGGGGCTTACACTCGTCCATTTGCCCGCTCATCTTAAGCACTATTTGGGTGGTTTCAGGGACAAACCCGGCTGAGGTTGATCCGCGAATTCAAAGGCTTTAGATCGGTAGGTCTTTGTCCTCAGGTCTAGCGGGTGGCGGCGTGGCCAGACGGAAACACGGCCGGACAGAAAGAGCCGACCCAACCAAACCAACAAACTTGCAAAAACCAAATAGTGAGCTTACGGCTATATGGCGCCGCTGGCAGAGCGCACGCGTGGGGCGGGGGGTCAGAGCGCGGGAATGCAATCATCAATTACAATGTACCTTCAGCACATCTCTGGCATGTACGGTTGAATCAGGGTTGAGGACATGACTCTCATTCACAGATCCCGTGGAGTGCTTGGGACGCGCTCTGGGATGACACGCTGCCGCCTGGAGCAGTGCCCTCCTCCGATGCCCTGGCAGCAGTGTCCATCGTGCGGGTCCGTCTCCGGGTTCAGTACCCCGCCCCTGGCAACCGGCGCTGTAGGTTGTGCGCCAGATCATTGTGCAGGGCTCGCGATGCCGATGTGAGTCCTACTGCGCCGACGCGGATGCGCCGCCCACCTCCCCACCCTGCGATGCCTCTGCGACGCGGCGGCAGTGCCCCTTGTGTGGGTCCGTGTCACGGTTCCAGTGCGCCGCCTGGCACGTGGTATCGCAATAGCGTACCTTCCGGCAGCGCTCGCAGTGCTTGCGGGCGGGTCTTGAGGAGCAGAAGGTGCACGTCCGGATCATTGGCAGTAAAAGGATGGCTCCTGCGTCACCGCTGTCTGCGGCCCTCTGGCACCACAACGCTGCCTGCACTGTGTCAGCCTCCACACCATCGCCCTGCATGTAGCACATGGCAAGGGCCGTCTCGGCCATTGCTTTCGTCGCGTCTCCTTGGTTGATAGCCTGCCGCAAAAGGGACACCCCCTGAGCAGCGTCCTTCTCCACTCCCTGGCCAAACAAGTAGCATCGTGCGAGATCAAACAGCGCCTGACCAAAGCCCTGCTCGACGGCCCCGCGTAAGAGTGCGAACCCGCGCACCGCATCCGTCGCGACCCCAGCGCGCGGGTCACCGTACACAAGGAAGGCGCCGAAGATGGCTTCGGAGGCGGCGTCTCCCAGGTCCGCAGCCTTCTCAAGCCAAACAACAGCCTGCGCCCGGTCCCCTGTTACGCCATCACCATTGTAGAGGCGCCCGAACAGTTTGCGCATGCCCACCGGGTGCTCGTGGACCTCCGCAGCCTCACGATAGCACCATGCCGCGACCTGCAGGTGGTTCAGGATGCCCGAAAACGTTTGATCCGCGATAGCCTCTCCCAAGACCGCGTAGAAGAGCCCAGGGTTGCTCTCAAGAGTGACCAACTCCCCTTCGACGTGGATGGTCGCCCCAAGCAGCTCCTCGCAGGCGGCGGCGGCGAGGTTCACCCCCGTGTCGCGGCTCAGCTTGGCGTGAAATTCAACGCACGCGTGGTGCCTTGCTGCGGGGTCCATGTCGACAGTGGCTGCGGCGGATGCAGCGAAGGGAGGCAGCTACCTGCTGTCAGGCGGCGGCGGCGTCGTTCTGTGCCACCTGTGTGTGCTCCAACTTTAGGGCCCTGTCCGCCTTAAACCCAGTCTCCGCTATGACTACCCCCTGATTCCCCCGAATCGAGCCTCTCGACCAATCAGGGACGAAGAGAGATGATGCAATGTCCGTTGACCAATTAGAGACCACACACGATTACGATCAGATTTGGTGAGATTTGGTGAGATTTGGCACCAACATGACACACGCACATCACATTCAGCGCAACAACAACGCGCTCATACCAACGCGCTCCCGACCCCCACGCACACCCGACAAACCCACCCACCCCCCCACACACAAGATGGACGCTGCTAAGAAGGCCGCCGATGACGACGCGAAGATGGTCGCCGACGCGGCGACGACGGCTGAGAAGACGGTGACCGACGCCGCGACGACGGCGTACGACAAGGCCGCGAAGGTCGAGACAACCGTCGAGCAGATGACGCGAGACCTTGAGAATCAGCAGAGAGCTGCCAGAAAAGCTTGTAACAAGGAGTTGAAGAAGATTGCGAAGCGGGCAAAGAAGGAGTTGCAGAAGTTGGCAGGTCTGTAGCTCTATTCGCTTTGATGGCACCATTTAACTCGGTCATAACTCTAGTTTGTGTTTTTGGTCTGATTCATCGTTGTGCCCTACATGAAGATACCGCGGCCGCCAACGGCGGCTGAACAAAGGGAGCTCGAACAGCTGGAGGAGGAGAACAAGCGTTTGGAGGAAATAGTCGACACACTTCAGGCGGCGCTTGAGGAGGAGGAGGAGGATGAGGCCCCCCTCCCCCTCTACAGAGAGGAGAAGGGGGAGGATGAGGAGGGCTGCGACACGGTGAGCCCTTCGCTGCTGGCTCCTGCTGACTCTTCTTACGTTGCATGCCCACGCACACACCCTCACCTCAGCGTACTCCCGGCTGTGTAGTGTCGTCAGCTCCGTTCAACGTCGGTCGAGTCTTTGTTGTCAAACGACCCTCATGACGCCTCTCGCTCATTCTCTCGACTTTGGAGTGTGGTCAGCTCCGTTCAACGTCGGTCGAGTCGTTGCTGTCAAATGTCCCTCATGCACGGCGTGCGACAAGATGAACCAGGCCAACGGCGTCGACACCGACAAGCTCGAGAAATCCTCCGAGGAGGCAGGGGCTGACACTCGTTCACTTTTCAGCTCAACTTGAGCGGTGTCTAGCACACAAAAACACCCTACACACCCTACACACCCCCTAGCAACCCCCTTAACACGGGCTGCACAACCCCTACGCGCACTCCCTATCCCATATACAGCGCTCAAGTTGAGCTGATACGTGAACGATCGAGTGTAAGTCCCTGCGAGGAGGTCGTGAAGACCGTCGAGGACACAGTGCAGGAAGGCTACGACACGGTGAGTCCATCAGGCCACAGCGGGGACGTTTGGGTTTCGGTTGTGGTTTTATAGGCAGCGGTGTCGGCGGTTTATGCAGCGGTCGTGATTTTTGGGTCACGCAGGAGCGCGTCGCTTCGCGTGTTTCCCCGCCCTTGGTCGCCCGAGCGACGCCCCTCGCACGCTATCGTCTCTCGACTTGGCACGATACTCAACGCGCGCCGCACCCGTCAGCTATATTCCTGGGCCGCGTGATATATGTTTGCCTTGGAGACACGGCAACCTACATAGCCCTGACCTTTCACCTTTGCTAACGACACTCCGCCGCGTTGAAACCCCAACCACACTGGCAGGCCAAGGAGAAGGTCACCTCGCTCTTCGGCAAGTAGCCAGCACGCTGCGCTGATATCCTCAAGCTCGAGTACTTCACGTCCATCCCGCCCCCGCGCTGGCACCACCGCGCTCTGAGGAGGGCTGCCTGGACTCTGGAGTATCAACAAGCTCACGCGTTCCACCTCCTGTTCCTGTTCCGCAACTACAGCACCACGACGTCGTCACCCTGCTCACCGCCCCCGCGCTCTCGCAGCGCCCGGCGGCACAGCCCCACGCACGCATCATCATGATCCTGCTCGCTCGCCGCCGCGCCTCCCGCTCGGCAGCGCAACCCACGTCCATCATGCACACGCACGCGCACACACACGACGCCCTCACACACCCGCCTCGCACACCAACCACGATGAATAAAGAGAGGAGGATAGACGCACCGGCCAACGTTAGTCAGGGCGACACGACTGCCTTGTTATCCATACGAGCCCCACCACACGCCCCATGTTCATGCTCGCTCGCCGCCGCGCCTCTCGCTCGCGCAGCACACGTCCACGCACACGCATCCACGCTCCCGCCTCGCACACCAACCACGATGACTAAGAGGCGTCGTTGTCACTACACGTTCCGATAAAATACATGACTGACGAAGGCTCTCTACACCTGCCACCACCGCTGCTCTGTAACACCTAGTAGTGGCTAGCGGCACCGGCTCACGTTGGTTAGGTCGACACGACTGCTTTGTAAACCAAGCGAGCCATATTCCGTCACACACGATACCCGTACCGCCGTGCCGCTCAGCGCGGTACCCGGAGCAGGACCGCTACTATAAGGAAATACGTTCACTCTTTTTCGGGGATCTCCTGTGATTTCGACTGGGCACCTCTACCGAGAGACTGACAACGCGCCGCCGCAGCCCCCCCGTGCACTTCCCACCGCCGCTTCTACCATGGACCCCGCCGCACCTGCCGATCCACTGGCCCCACACTATATCGTGCGCCTGTCGGACGCGCTCGCCGCGCTGTTGGGCACAGCCGGGGGAGCCCAGATCAACGAGGGGGGAGTCGAACTATCCGAGGACGAGCTGGTGGACGGGCTGAGGGCGGCGGGGCTGATAATAACCTACCCGTCGACCCCTACAGCCCAGCACCCAACCCTCGCCGATCACGCCGCTACTTCTACATCACACCCTGCCGCCGCCGCCGCCACCTCCGCCGAGGGTGCCCCTGCACGTCGCGTGGTGCGCCTGGCGGGCGCGATCGCCGCCCTGTTGGTCCACGCCGAGGGAGCCGAGGTCTCCGAGGACGAGGCAAGGGGGAGTTGTATTCAGTTATTGAGAACAAGCTCTCCACCGACGTCGAATATCCTTCCCCCGCTAAACAGCGACGCTTCCGCGTGTACACGGAGCCGCCAGTCTTTCGCCCTGGCCCCGTGGTTATCCGTCTCCTCCTGCCCCGTCTGTATGAGCATTACACATGATGTCGTATGCGTATGGCTTTGATCTCGAGTCGAGTGCTTGTTTTCAGTGACCCTCTTGCGAGGTGCTGAACGGGCTGTGGCGGGCTGGGTAGGGCCTGGCGATTGTTGCACGACACATCATGGGGTACAATTGAACTCAAGAGACGAGGGATCAAAGTGCGTTGGATGACGTGGCTCGCCACGTCTTAAGTTGCCAGTGAATCCATGGACGAGGGCTCATGGAGAGTGCGTTGGATGACGAGGCGAGCAATATCTGCCAGGCCCTAATGCGGGGCTGATCACCTACCCATCGCCGCTGCTCCAGCGCTTCCTCGAGGAGCTGCCCGAGGTGTTCGAGGCGGAGGTGCTGCCGCAGCTGGGACCCACGTATCTCGCGCTGTTCGGGCGGGTTGGGGGCGCGTGCCGGGGGGCTGTGGTGACCTCTGGCCTGCCGCGCTCGGGGATGACCGCAGGGGGGCTCCTCGAGGTCAGCGACTTTGTCGGGTCAGTCCCGCTGCTGGCATGGGCCAAGGCGAAGGGGCGCCCGTGGGGAGAGATGACGTGTCAAGTCGTCGCGTTGGCCGGACACCTGGATGTGATGCAGTTGGCGCGGGAGCACCACTGTCCGTGGAATGTGATGACTTGCGCGAGCGCCGCTCGGGGCGGGCACTTGGAGGTGCTGCGGTGGGCGCGGGAGCACGGTTGTCCGTGGAACGTGCAGACTTGTAACTTCGCTGCTGCGAGCGGCCACCTGGAGGTGCTGCAGTGGGCGCGGGAGCACCTCTGCCCGTGGGACTCAGTGACATGTGCGTTCGCCGCTCATGGCGGGCACCTTGAGGTGCTGCAGTGGGCGCGGGAGCAAGGTTGCCCGTGGGACGAGTGGACGTGTAACTACGCCGCATCCTCCGCTCGCCTGGAAATTCTGCAGTGGGCGCGGGAGCACGAGTGCCCGTGGAGTACGACCACGTGTGCAAACGCCGCATATAGCGGCAGCCTCGAGAAGCTGAGGTGGCTGAGGGAGCACGGCTGCCCTTGGAACGAGAGGACCTGTTACAGCGCGGCTTACATCGGACGACTTGACCTGTTGCAGTGGGCGCGGGAGCACCACTGCCGGTGGAACTGGAAGAGGTTATACTTCGCTGAGCAGCGCGGGCACCAAGATGTGCTGCAGTGGGCGCAGGAGCGCGGCTGCCCAGCAGATTCGGAGGTGGAGGGCGGGACAGACGAAGATTCAGAGGAGGAGGAGGAGGTAGATGTGGAGGAGGAGACAGAGGAGGAGGAGGAGGTAGAGTAGGCGGATTGATCGGAGAGGAACCACCGGCGGTTGCACATATTCCCACCTGCCCGGAAGGCCGCAGACACAACAATGATTCACTCACGAGAGAAACACATAAAACGCTAATTTTGACTCCAGCGTGCTCTCGCTTCGATGCACAGCCATTGGATTCGCCATGCACCAATGAAGCGCACTAGCTAGCTGTATATTATGAGCGGTGACACAGCTGTAGAACTGAATATGTTCCGCACACCACGCAATAACGTCGACTAGCTAGATGTTGACATCACGACGAGCCTATCTGCACTTCATTGTACGACTTGAACAACACCACGAGATTTCAGCGGAGGTGTCGGATCCCTCAGTGGATCCTTTGGGGATCGCAACCCCGCTCGCTTCGCTTGCCCCCGCTCCCACCAACCTCCAGTACCCTACATGTATGGTTAGATTTCATACATCCATCCAATAAAATCCGTCTGGCGCCTCCTCGCTCTCCCCACCTAGACCACTGCAAATTCGGGTCTGGTGAACATGGCTCGCCACGTGATATGACTCAATGTACCTCACGAAACGATGGTCTGAAACGTGGTCAGTGCTGTCACATGTGCTGCGCGGTCAGAAACGGGGGCCAAGGCGGAAGCCTGGTGCCTCCTCATACACGCTGACGCGTCTCTCTCCTCTGTGTTGCGCGGCTCGCACTGGATGCTGGTATCGAAGAGGGGTTTTAAGTGGCGGTGCGGGTGGGATCGATGTTGGACGGACATAACAATACCATATTGACTCTGATGTCGCGCGTCGTTGTGCAATCAACGAGGGGCGTACACTCGTCCACTTTTCGGCTCAACTGAAGCACTGTTGGGTAGATTGGGTGGTTTCAGTGACAAAAACGGCTCAAGTTCATCTGAGAACTTGACGGGTGTAAGCCCCAAACTTCCACGCGTCACACACGTAGGTATTAGCCCTCGGGTCTGGCGGGTGGTGGCGTGCTAGACGTCAAGACGGCTTGATAGAGAGCCGATCCCCAAAACCCAAAAGGTGATATTGTGGGTGTTCGGCGCCGTTTGCGGAGCACGCGCGGGGCGGGGTGTCAGAGTGCGTGAATGCAATCATTACTTACAAGGCAACGTCAGAGCACTCCTGGAACTTCCGTTTCAACCAGGGTAGAGGACATCACCCCTCTTCATCTGAGATCTCATGGAGAGATCAGGACGCACTCGGCGATGACGCGCGGCTGCCAAGAGCGGTGCCTTCCTCCGATGACTCCGCGGCGCCGCAACAATGGTCATTGTGCCGATGTGCGGGTCCGTTACGCTGTTCTGGCGACTCGCCTGCCACCCAGCACTGCGGCAGGCTGATAACCATATCAGGTTTCCAGGCATCGCTTGTCTGTTGCCATTCCTATTGCGCCGATGTGGACGCGCTGCCAGCCTCCCCGCCCTGAGATGCCTGCCCGCCCTCAGATGCCTCCTTGGCGCGGCGGCAGTGCCCCTTGTGCGGGTTTGTCTCCCGGTTCCAGTGCGCCGCCTGGCACGTGGTGTCGCAGTATCGCACCTTCCGGCAGCGCTCGCAATGCTTGTGGACGGGACGGATTCCGCAGAAGGTGCACGTGCGGATGATTGGCAGCATTCCGATGGCATCCGCGTCACCGCCGTCCGCGGCCCGCTGGCACCACAACGCCGCCTGCGCTGTGTCAACCTCCACACCTTGACCCGACGCGTAGCATTGCGCGAGTTGTGACTGGGCAGCTGACACGACGGCGGTCGCCGCATCATCATGCGTGATGAACCTCAGCAAACAGGTCACACCGCGTGCAGCATCCTGCTCCACACCCTCGCCGTGTAAGTAGCACTTCGCGACGAGATACAGCGCCATACCATATCCCATCTCGGCGGCCTCGCGCGCGAGTTTGAACCCGCGCGCCGCGTCCTTCGCGACCCCAGCGCGCGCGTCACCGTACACAAGGGAATAGCCGAGGGAGCATTTGGATCCAGCGTCCCCCAAGTCCGCAGCCTTCTGGTACCATTCCATTGCCTGCGCAGGGTCCTCCGTCACGCCCCAACCGTGGTAGAGGCACGAAGCAAGATTGCTCATTCCCTCCCTGTGTTGGTGGACCTCAGCCGCCTCGCGGTAGCACCACCACTCAACCGTCAGGTAGTTCGGGAGAGCGAGTGGGAGCATTTGGAGCCCGACTGCCTGCCCCAAGCAGTTGTAGAAGCGCCCAGGATAACTCTCCAGGCTGGTTTCCTCCGCGCCGCCGTGGCCCTCGAAGGTCGCGTCCAACAGCCCCTCGCAGAAGGCGGCCGAGAGGTTCACCCCCGTGTCCCGGCTCAGCTTGGCGCGGAACGCCACGCACGCGCGGAGCCTCGCTGCGGGGTCCATGGCGGCGGTGGTGATATCGAATGCGGCGGAGGCAGGCAGATACCTGCTGTGAGACGGCGGCGGTGGCGCGCGCGTCGTGTTTGTGTGCCGCCCTGTTTGTGTGCTCCAACGTTTTAGGTTAGCCCTTCAGCCTCGTCAGTGACCGCCGACCGCTGCCCGTCCAGCCGGCTGCCACTTGCTTCAGGTCTCCCCTCGCCGGCCGCAACAGCCTGCCACAACAACCGCCCCGCCGTCACACGCCGCAAAGCGCCCCCCTCTTGTGCCCGGCCGACTCACCTGTATACAGCGCCCTCATGCCGTGCTGGCCATGGCCTCGAACCCGCGTTTAGTCCGCTCTTGCTCTCTGACGGAGGCGCCGCCGCCAACAATAACAACGACGACGGCGGGGGCTTACACTCGTTCAACTTGAGCTCTTCTGTGCACTGCATGACCCGACTAGGCTCATGCACGTGTCCTGGAGTTGCTTCAGTTGAGCTCTAACGTGAACGAGTGTATGCCCCTGAACGACGACACTGCGCCGCTGCTCGACCTGCTGCAGCGGTTCCCCGACTTCTTCCACAAGGAGGTGCTCGATCGCCTGGACCCAACTGCCCGCGCCTCGCTCGCGGGGGTGGCGAGCGCGTTCCGTGACGTGGTTTACCCCAGATCCATCTTTCCCTTCGGCATCACGGCGTTCTCGACGCTCGCGGAGCGGGGGCAGCCGCGGGTCTTCAAGCTTAAGGCTTTTCTCGAGTCAGTCGACCAACTAGAGCTGGCTTGGGTAGGGCCTTGCAGATATTGCTTTCCCTGTCATCCAACGTTTTATTAATGATTGAACCCTCACTACTTCCCATGGCATTCAACGCACTGTGACTGATCAAACCCTCACGCCTTGAGTTCAATGACACCCTGTGACGTGGTGATGAATGTATGCCTGGCCCTGGGCCTGGGCGAAGGCGAACGGGTGCCCGTGGAACGTTGAGACGTGTTTTTTCGCCGCGCTGCACGGGCACCTGGGGGCTGTGAAGTGGCTGCATGAGCAAGGTTGCCCGTGGAACTCGTGGACGTGCGCCGATGCCGCTCGTGGAGGGCACCTGGAGGTCCTGCAGTGGGCGCATGAGCACGGTTGCCCGTGGGATGGGGAGATACTTTACGCCGCCAAAGACTTCGGTCACCTGGAGGTGCTGAGGTGGGCGCGGGAGCACGGCTGCCTGGAGGGGCCGGGACTAGTGTCGGATGACTCAGAGGATTCATACGAGTCGGAGGAGTCAGAGGAGTCAGAGGAAGAGTCGGAGGAGATGTACTAGTAGCAGGAGGAAGAGTCAGATTCAGAGTCAGAGGAGGAGGAGGATGAGAGGCCAAGAAGCAGGAGGAGGAGGAGGAGGAGGATGACGACGACATCTGCAGCTGCTGCTGAGATGGCGATGGGTGTTGCGGCGGCGGCGGATACTACAAGTGGCGGGGCTGGGTTGACAGCTTGACTCTAAGCGTCAGAGAAGGATGAGGATTGAGCAAAACAACCGACGATCGCATGAGCGTTCTGCTTGTCGACATTGGAGCACGCCACAGAGACAGAGAGACGGTTCCGCGTGTACAAGGAGGCACCGGGCTTTCGCCCTTGCCCGGTACGCTACAAACACAACGACGATTCACGCACAAGACGAATGCATGTGCAACGTGATAGGCCATTGAAGTTGATTGAACTTAAAAGCATATCAACTTGCATCTAACACTCTGTACACTCGGACCTAACCTCACATCAACGTGAGTCAAACACATCCAACAAATGTCACTCAAAACGAACTCTAAAAATGCTGCGACATGAGCTAGCAATAGCGCTACTGTACATGTAATCACGACCGACTCACTGCGAGCTCCTACTTGAACCACACAACAAACCTTTAATGACATTTCCACGCCCTTCTATATATATGCGGTAGCTGTGTGCGCGAGGCATGTGGCCCAACACGAGTGAGGGAGCGAGGGCGCGGCAATGCGGTCATGTGATTGGACAGATCCCCCACTGCCGCCATGTGACGAGACCCCACAACCCCACAACCGGATGATATGACAAGTGCCGCTACACAAGTCCCCCCGTGCGGGGTCGAGATTGCGAAACGGGCCTCCCCATCGCCGCCGCGTGATTGGATGCCCCCCCCGCTGCCGCCGTGGTATCGATCCGCCAATCCGCCGCTGCCGTATGATTGGACGTCCCCGCCGCCGGCGCCTTCGGATGGGCCCGCTTCGTAATGTCATACCGGTCCAACACACTGTCGCCGTCGTCCCAGTCGTCCACGTGCAAGGGTCATTCAGAACAAGCAATCGACCGAGATGAATGCACGACTTACCTTCAGGTCCAATGCTCATACAGTGGCGCGGCGGAGGACGAGGAGGGGCCGGGGAGGAAGAGGAGGAGGAGGAGGAGGAGGAGAAGGAGGAGGAGGAGAGCGCTCAACGTTGGTCGAGTGCTTGTTCGCAATAACCCCCCTGCCACATCGCCTTCGTCATCGGAGAATCTCCCGCTGCCGCCGCCGCCACCGCCGCCACCGCCGCCCCCGAGCGACGCCTTGGAAGACGTTTTGGATATCATCGGCTCCCGGAACACCGGGGGCCTGGCCTCCCCAATAGGATGCACCCGCATGTTGTGGGCTACACCCAACGATTGCACTGATGGGCGAGGCGCCTTTGCCCCACTGCTTGGGCTCTGGGGCTTGGAAAAGGAAGCGAGCATGAGGCTCAGAGGCTCCGCCATCAGTTCTAGGCTGTGGATCGCTGAGTTGGCTCGCGTGGTGGAGGCGGCCGCGGAGGCGGCGGCAGCGGCGGCGGAGGCAGCAGCGGCGTAAACATGGGCTGCGGCGGCGACTTCATCGGTGACAATTGCGTCGGCGGCGTCGGCGTCGGCTTCGGCGGCAGCGGCGGCAGCGGCAGCCGCGGCGGCATGAGGCCCACTGACCGCGCCCCCCGGCCGCTCCGCCTCCTCATTCTCCGCCACGATCTGTCTGACAAAATCCCTGAGCTGCCCTGCGGGCCCCAGGCGACCCAAACGCTCCGCCACCTCCGACCAGGGGATGTGCACCGTTCAGCTCAACGTACGCGCTTTTTGGGGGAGTAGTTGTCGAGTTTCAGTGACAAAAACTGCTCAGGTTGAGCATAATAGTTGACGAGTGTAAGCCCCTGCCGCCGACACCCCAATGCTCACCTGCTGCAGTCGCTCCTCAGTGAAATTGCACAACCCCTTCCTAGGGTCTGGCGAATGTTACACGACACGTCAGAAAATGCCATTCAAATTATGACATTTATTGACAAGCCCACGTTCGAAAATTTATCTTAAGTCGAGGTGTCTTGACTTAAAATGTCCGAAAATTACACTCTCGAACGTCGGCTGGAATTTAAATATTATATGGAAGAAACGTTTAAATGTGATGACGGGGCGGGCAATGTCCGCTAGACCCTACCCCCCATTGGTCTGTTCCCTGTCACGTGCCTTCCGGACAAGCTGCTTAAACCTGTCCAGCTCTTCATCCCGGCTCTTGACCCCGGCCATCCTTCTGCAGGGGCTGGCAGATGATGCTCGCCACGTCATATGAAAGCCATTCATATTGTAGCATTAGTTGTGGGGAACCTGCCGCGTCTGATAAGGAGAAGGGGGTCGGTTGGACATCGAAACCGCGTTTGACGAGTCAACAGACCCTCCACGTACTGAAAAAGTGCCGGCCGGGGCGACTTGCACAAAATGATGTATAAGAATGTTTCTGCAGTTGAGTATGATTCATTCCTCTGCGCCCCTTTCAACACGCAAAGCGGTCCCTTCGAGAATTCAGGCAGGAAACCGCGTTTGATGACGTGGCGAGCCCGGATATCAGCCAGGCCCTACTCGGCGGACCACTTCGAGCTCCGCCGTGAGTGTTTCCTCCGCGGCGGTCAGCGCCTCAACTTTCGCCTCGGCTTTTTTGGATTCCTTGCGTTTCTGTAAATCGGGCTTGCCGGTGTTTATGATCACCTCAGCCAGCCCCGCGATATTCGTAAAGGGAATGCCAGTCTTCCGAGCGATGCCCTTGAACAGCTCCTGGAACCTAGTCTCCTCGTCCTCCAGCCAGGGGCTTACACTCGTACACTATTCTGCTCAATGTGAGCCGTTTCTGACACAAAAGCACACCCTAATCACCCCTACCACCCCCTAAACACCTCCGAAACAACACCTGACTGCACCCCCTGTCACACAGAAGGCGCTTAAGTTGAGCTGAAGAGTGGACGAGTGTAAGCCCCTGCCTCCAGCGACTCCGTCCGTTTGCTCTCCGTTGCTTGCCGCACCTCGCTCATCCGAGCTGCCTTCCGCAGCCTCTCAGGAGGGTCAGAGGGAACAAGCACTCAACCGAGGTCGGAGAATGACTTACCTTCAGGGTGAATGCTCATGCAGACGGGCAGACTTGGTGCGTCGATTGAACGTCGGTCGAATGCTTGTTCTCAATAACCCCCATGCCTCTTCTCCTTCCTCTCCTCCTGCTCGTTCTGAATCTCGAGCCGCGATTTCACAGGTTGTTTCGTCAACCCCCCATTCTTTGGAAGCTTGGAAGTCTTTTGTACCATCAGTGTGATCTTCTTGTTCTTCGCGGCCATCTCCGCGAGCTCTGATGTGGTCATGGCATCGAACCCCTGGCTGGCCAATTGTCTCTCGAACCGCTGCGCTTCCTCCGGGAAGGGGATCGTTTGTGATGCTCGCCACGTCATAACAATGAACGTGTACAGGTGTTTCATTATAAGGATGACGAGGGTGTAACATGTGGCGGATGATGCGGCGAGCACAGGTACACCATATGGTGGATGACACAGCGAGCATTTATGCAATTGCCCTCCTCACCTCAGAGTCGCGCTTACCGCTGCCTTCGCCGCCACCGCCCTCATTCGAGAGCCGCTCCGTCACCGCCATCAGCTCCACCAGCCGAGCCTTCTTCAGGCTTTCCTGCCACTCCACGTCTCGCTTCGCTATCGCCTTGACCTGTTTCTCCGCGTGCGTCACGAACTCTGGGAGGTTTGTCTCCGCACCGGTGTTGGCTAGGCCCCGTAGCGAGATCCGCGTGGTAGGCTCAGACGAATCATGCTGGACACGTCGTTAGATGACATCAAACTCAGTGAACGAGGGGTAACAGATGTCATGCGGTGGATGATGTGGCGACCACTCATACGGTGGATGACATGGTCAGCAATGCCGGTATGACGCGCGACATGTCAGAGGAGGAGTTTGAAATCGATAAACGAGGGTGTACGGTGTAGCATGCGGTGGATGACATGGCAATGCCGTGGCGAGCACTGCCGGCGCAACCCCACCGCTTGGCTTCCCATAGCATACGCAGATTATCATGTTTCAACCGCCGCTCGCTCTCTGCCACTGCCACCACCCTACTCTCCTCCACCGCCGCGGTGCTCTCCATCGTTGTCTCGTCCAGCTGTTTCTTCGCCGCCTCCGCCTCTTCATCCTGCTCCACCTCAGCGTAAGGCCGGGTATCACTGAGACCCCCACATCAGTATTGGCACTTCACCGAACACGGCAGCACTCCATATGGTCAATTTACCAAAGAGAGAAAGAGAGGTCCCGGCTTCATCGGCGTCGGTATGGGCGCTTCACCTGACATCGCACCACTCAACATGGTCAGTTTACCAAAGGCCCCACCTGCCGCAGCCTCGAGCCGTCTAGGTACGCCGTCATCCGCCGTTCCAGCTGCTTCATCATGTGTTGGTCCACCATGACGACTTCCAGCCGCTCGTCCAATGAGTCGAGTTGCTCGTTGAGTTCTTTGGCGCGCTGCAACGCCGCCTCCGTTGAGGCGTCCACGCGAATCGCCACCGACTCCTCCACTGCCGCCGCCGACCGCTTGGGCATCTCACCTCCGACTACCGCCCGAAGAACTGCTGTAGAGGTTGACGCGGTGCTACTGTTACTGCTCCTTCGGTCCCTCTCCCTCCTGGCCTCCGCCCCCTCGACCCAGCCATACCCGCCGCCTAGCTGTAGGGACACAGGTTGAATTCGGAAGCCAAGTTTTGAAGCGGTTCATCATAATTTGGCTGCAATCGGTGAAACCAAGCGCGGTGCACGCGGGGTCACCATGGGGACAACCTGCACCGCCCTGCCTAGACCCGGCATGTCGGCAGGGTTGGGCGAGTGCAACAGACCCCCCATCATATGTTTCACCGCTGCTTCCTCCCACTCGTCCAAAGTCCGCGCCCCGCCCCCCATGACGCCCTCCTCGTACTTCAAAAACTCTGCTTGGAGCTTGGCCTCCTTGGCGTCAGCCTCCGCCGTCAGTTACGGCCGCACATCATAGTGGTCAGCTTTAGTAGTCCGCTGTGTGGTCAGCTCAATGTAAGCATCTACGAGGTTGTATTGAGTGCGATACCCTCAGTGGTTTCAGGCACACAATCGGCTCAAGTTAAGGTGAGCTGACGTTTCGTGACAAATCGACTGAAGGGCAACAAAGTTAAGCTGGAAATGGGACTGGTGAGAGGCCCTGCCTTGAGCGTGTTGTACCGCTTGCTGAGCGCACGCGTCTTATCGTCCTGCTTGGAGAGCGCGGCATCACGAACGCGGTCCTCCGCCTTGTTGTACGAACGCAAGTGAACATGAAAGCAAGACTCGACAGCAGTTCATCATATGGTAGCAGTAATCGTTGAGACCAAGCACGGTCAAGGGTCAACCCGTGGTCAAGACTGGGTCGAATTGTGCAATCCCACCCTGTCCTCGTCTGCAGCTGAGGCGGCCACCTCGATGGCGGGCAACATGTCGAGGATGTTGGACTGCCGCGACAGTCGCGACTGCCTCGACTGTTTGGAAGTGCCACCGCCGCGAGAGCCGTGAGTGGACGACCGCGGTCCTCCAGACCCCGAGCCGCCCGATAGCACCGAGCGCGACGATTGCCGGGGCGTTTTGTTTCCGTTGCCCCCCAGCGCTGGAAGCGTGCGGAGGCGCAGCGACGGGCGGGGGGGCGCGGCGCCGTTGGTCTCCTCGCGGGTCTCGTCGACCGCGGGCGGCTTGCTGCCGCCGGTAGATGCGCGGCGCGACGGGCGCGGCGGCAGCGGCTGCTCGTCGAGACCGGTGCTGCTGTTGCGCCGCACGGGCTTGGGCCTCTCGGTGGGCGTCGCCATCTGTTGGGCGGTAATAAGGGGGGCGGCGTCATGTCAGTACACAATTACATCGTCGTCCTCACTCTGCCGGTACATATGTACAGGGGGCGGGTGGCGACACGGCGGGTGGGGGGGAGCGTGAGTCGCACGGCGTCGCGTAAGATGGGCGGGGTTACGACCAGGACGGTTGGGTCGGGGGCGTACGGCGTCGCGTCAGAGGGACACGGACGCAGCAGCAGAACGCATTTTGGGAAGGGAACTTAACATTGGAAACGAATGGCTACACACAATAGCGTCACGCACCTCCCGGGGTGTCGCCGCGGGCATCGACGAGGGCATCGACGAGCGCGCCGCGCGATTCTCAGTGAGGTGGGGCATGAACCCTCCCTGCGCCTCCGAGGCCGAGAGGGTGGCCCGCAATCCTGGCGCCATAGCTCTGCGGGCGTTTAAGTCGGTAAAAATGCAAGTCGGTTTTAATTCGCCTCTGCGCGGCAATGCCGAGTCGGCGGGCGACCGGAACGCCTCGCCAGCCTGACCGTGCTGGGAGGGTGCCCCGCGAGGCAACTGACCGTCGAGCAACCGCCGCACCGACGTGCTGACTATGCTACTGCCGCCACATGATTCCACCCAAGCGCCAAGGGCACAATTCAACGCGCAAAAGTTTCGTCATGTTGAACGGTTAAACGTGAAGGCCTCAGCCAATCAACCCGCGGCCCTCCTTCACTCTTGGCGCTCCATAAACAGTTCGTGTTGGAAACAATATGACTCCCCCGTGAGTAATTCACTTTCGACTCCCTCGACAGCCGCACTTCCAACGCATCCAGAGGCCTCAGCCAGCACGCACCACAACGACAGCACCGCTCGACCGCGGCTGCCGCGAGCGCTTGCAACCGCCGGTCGCCATGGACGATGCCGGCCTCGAGAAGGCGCTGCTCCTGGAGGCGGGGCCCGAGTTGAGCGCGCTTCCCTCCTTACCTTCCACATTTGAGTCCAGGCAGTGACCCGACGACGCCAATCTTCCTCACGAACCTACAGGTACCTACCTCACCGGTGCCGCGTGGCGCGTCAACCATTAACGACGATACACTGTCAAACGTGTGGGCATAAACGGCGCTTCCAACTCCTTCGAGACGACTCAGATACCGCTCTCAACTCCCCTTGCGTACCCTCGACCATTTGTTTACACCCGCCCAGCCAGCGCCGTCTTCACCACGAACCTACTGTTAACACCAACCCTGGCCACTTCGTGCTGCGTGTCGCGTCACTGACACCTCGAAGATGCGTGGTCACAGAGAGGCGGCGGCGGCGGCATGTGTTCCCTAGCACGCGGTTTCCCAGGGAGATGTGCAGTCCGACGTGTTCGCCGTGAAGCACGGGTACACCGTGGATTCCAAGGAGGCAGCGGCTTACACTCGTCCACTTTTCAGCTCAACATCAGCACTTTCTGTGGGACACGATGGGTGGAATCAGTGACACTAACGAATCCGGTTGAGCTAAATGATGGACGAGTGTAAGCCCCGGCAAGGAGGTCAATGGAATCATGAAGTCCCTCGTGGCTTCAGAGTTTGTGGTGTCCAGCGCGCATGACCGGTCCAAGCTCGTGCTGACGGCAGAGGCCGAGGCGTACATCGCCGCGGGGTCCCCTGAGGCGCAGGCCTTCGCGGCCGTCCCGCCGGGGGGGTGCACGATGAAGGAGTTCGAGAATCAGGTCGGGCCTGCTAGACATTGCGCGCCACTTCACAGGGCGCCATAGGGCCCGGTAGATATCGCTCGCTACGTCATAAGATACCACATGGCCTGGCAGACGTTGCTCCCCACGTCATAGGATGCCATAGGCTTGGCAGAAAATGATCGCTACGTCATAGGATGCCAAAGGGCTGGCAGGCACAGCACACCATGTCATTGGATGACATTCAATTCATGAAGCCCACCACGTCATCCTTCACATGTCTAACCCTTATTGTATTGAGTTGATTGGCGTCTTATGATGTGGCGAGCAGCGGCGGACCCTACAGCCAGGTGGGTTGGAGTAAAGTGGGGTTCAGCCAGGCCATGCAGTGCAAGTGGCTGGGGATGGTCAAGGGCGCGGAGCCTGGGGTGGAGCGCAAGGTGGACGTAATCGAGGACGCGGCGCAGGGGTTCCTCGCCGCCATCCAGGCGGGTACAGATATCCCGCCCAAGGTGGGGCCTGGCAGCAATATCCCATAGCTCAACATGTCCGTCAACACATGTGTTTACTAACGTTGATCGAGGCCCAAGGCGATTCACATGGTGAGCGTTAATCAACCCGCTCCGCCACTTCAATCCGCAGAAGTTGAAGCCTGTGAAGGATCGGCCGTCGTGTCAAAGACCTCGTTGCTTGAGTTGCATGCCATTGCCACCCTGTGATGTCTTGAGCGTGTTATGCCAGGCCCTAACCCCCGGAGCTTGACAACTTGGTGAAGAAGCGCAAGCTGGTGAAGCAGGAAACGTGGAAGACGTACACCATTGCCAAGGGCCCTCATTTCGCGCTGGAACGCAAGAAGGTAGGGTCCGATGAATACTCCTCGCCACGTCATAGAATGCCAGCTTAATCAAGCGACTAGATTTCGAAACGCATTTGATTAGGTGGCGAGCACTCTCCATCGGTCCCTACACGAAGGCGCAAGCTGACTTGACAAAGGAGATGATGATGGATGGCTCGTGGCGCACGGAAGAGTTCAAGGCGTACAACCTGGTGCCGGGCGCCGGTGCGCTCCCCGCCGGCGGCCACATCCACCCGCTGCTCAAGGCAGGGCCGCCGCTTCCCCCTCCTCCCCCTTCCCTTCGTTCTACTCCCCTCCTCCTTACCTCAGTAATGAACACTTCTCGCCACGTCACTCACCGCGTTTGTCGGCATGTTTTGCAAGTCAGCTGAGTGTTCAACTCCTTTTGTTCGCATTTGCGTGACTGTGGAGTTTGTGGTTTCGTACCGCCCTCAATCCTGTGCCGTGGCGAGCCAGCTGTACTGTTGAGTACCGCCTTCAATCCTGCGACCAGGGGAGCGGTGTTGACTTGTACCTGACTCTACAATCCTCTGATGTTTGAAGCAGTTCTCACGTGTCCCTGGCAGTGGGTGCGCGAGCAGTTCCGCGACATCTTCCTGCAGCTGGGGTTCGCGGAGATGCCCACCAACAACTTCGTCGAGAGCGGCTTCTGGTCAGGCCCTGTATTCAGCTCAA
>Ga0307489_10000810_pt1 | contig 19835 bp, 29 predicted proteins | sample SB12metaG_FD_202247 | JGI IMG/M metagenome (GOLD analysis project Ga0307489, IMG submission 202247) | Sea-ice brine microbial communities from Beaufort Sea near Barrow, Alaska, United States - SB 1.2 | ecosystem: Environmental > Aquatic > Marine > Coastal | place: USA: Alaska | collected...
CCGCCCCCGCCCCCGCCTATGCCCCCCCCCCCGCAGCCGCCGCCCCCGCCGCCGCCGCCCCCGCCGCCGCCGCCGCCGCCGCCGCCATCTCCTCTATAATTCGGACCTGAGTATCCACCGCCACGATGTAGCGGCGCAAGTTGAATTTGGAAGCAAAATTTGAAAGCTGTTTATCATATTTCAGTTCTAAGAGCTTAATTCCAGGCGGTTTCAACGTGGGTTTGATAGGGTCAATCTGCACCGCCTTACCACGATCAGCGCCGTTGTAATCGCTGTAATCGTTGTAGTCGTCGTATCCGTCGTTTCTACCACCAGGATGGGCGCCCCTGTATTCGTTGTAATCGTTGTAACCGTAATCGTCGTCGTATCCAGTGGCGGTGTCCATGGGGTCATCCTCGGCGACACCACCCTGCAGCCGGTGAGCAGGGGCTTACAATTGACCACTTTTCAGCTCAACGTAAGCACTCTTGGTGGGATGGGTTAGTGCGTTGGATGCTTTCAGTGACACAAATGGCTCAGGTTAAGCCGAGAAGTGGACGAGTGTAATCCCGGCTTACACTAGTCCACATGTAAGCTCAACGCAAGCACTTTTCGTGGGATGCGTTGGGTGATGCCAGTGGCAAAAACGTGTCAGGTACAGGTAAACCTGAGAAGTGGACGAGTGGGAGAGCCCCTGCCTGTGGAGCACGCTGTGTGAGCGGCCGTCCACGCCGCCGCCGCCCCGGTATGTCTGCTCGTAGTGTGCCGAACCGTCCCCCCCGCCGCAGGGACTGATGGATAGTGCACGCCACGTCATCTAATGCGTTTCGAACCCTCGTTTCTTGAGTTCAATGATACCCTATGATATGGCGAGCAATGTTCAGCAGTCCCTACCCCGCCGCCGCCGCCCTCGCGGGGGTCCGCCTCATGCTTGTATTTGCATCCGGGGCGGGTGCACTGACCCGTGTTCTGGAACTCGAAGCAGGGCTTCCGGCTGCTCGTGTGCTTCGCCGATGGTTGGACCTGCGACCAGGGGCTTACACTCGTCCACTTTTCGACTCAAGGTGAGCGCTGTGTATGGAATGGGGGGTGCGCGTAGGGGTTATGTAGCCCATGTTAAGGGGGTCTTAGTGGGTGTCTAGGGTGTGGAGGGTGGTTTCTTGTGTCAGACACAGCTCAAGTTGAGCTGAAAAGTGAACGAGTGTAAGCCCCTGCCTGCGGCGCTTTGTCCATGTCTGATACATCTGCGGCGCGTCGCTCATACTCGTAAAACATCGGTCTGTCGCCGCCGCCTCCGCCACTGCCTCCGCCGCCCCCGCCGCCGCCATCGTCGCCGGCGGCAGCGGCGGCGGCGACGACGGCGGGGACGAAGTCGTGCGAGAAGGGGCACCGCTTTTTGGTGCACCGGCCCGTGTCCCGATACACGAAGCAGGGCTTGAGGCGAAACGCATCCTGCTTCGACAGTTGCTGCTGCGGCGCGTCGCCCATATCTGTTTCCTCATAGTGCACGCCGCTGTCACCGCCGCCGTCGCCGCCCCCGTCGCCGCCGCCGCCACCGCCGCCTCCACCGCCATCGCCGTCGCCGCCGCCATCGCCAAGATCGGTGTTGCAGTCGCGTTCGCGGTGCGGGCCGCCGCAACGGAAGCACCCGCCGCTGCTCCAGCTTTTCCCGCCGCCGCCATCGCCGCCACCACCGCCGTCGACGGGGCGTCCCGCCATGCCATCCGCGAAAGCGGTTTCCAGCGCGGTAGCGCCTCTGCCATCGGGCAGGGCCATACACGCCAGCCTGTCCCTGTCAGCTCATTATGAGCCTTGAAATCACTCAATTTCGTCTGCTTTGAATACGCGCAAGACACGCACACACTAATATACACTCACGCACACACCGGGAATGGGTTGGAGGTGGAGGGGGAGGAGGAGAGGAAGGAGGAGGAGGTATATCAGGATACTGAGGAGGAGAAGGGAGCGTGTACCCTAAACCCTAAACCCCAAACCCTGCCGTCGAGGCGGTTGTCGACAATGGCCTCCAACATGTCCGTCGCCACCGCCACCCGGTCCGCATCGCCCACAAGCTTGACGGTCTTCGTGTTGTTGTTGGGCGTCAGTCGCCAGGGCCTTGACGAATATCGCTGACCGCGTCATAGGCCACTCGCCGCGTCATATGATGTCGTTGAATTCAAGAAAAAGGGTGCGTGTGAATGCTGCGGCGAGCAATGGACCTGGAAGACGTTGCTGGCCATATCATGGGATGGCAATCAGCTCGTTAAACTGGAATTCAAAACGCGGATCGGGGGTCGTCGTGACGGGAAATGTGCGCATGTCCCCACCAGTTTGACCCCCGTGATAGCTGTGATGGACTTGGCGATGTGCTTGTATTTACCCAACACGCGGGCCATTCCCTGCTCGCCGCCTGGCAGGAGGGTCGTTGAGAACAAACACTCCACCGAGATCAGAGCTTGACTTACCTTCAGTGTGAACGCTGCAATACTCACGCACTCTACCGAGATCGGAGCACGACTTACCTTCAGTGTGAACGCTGCAATGCTCACGCACTCTACCGAGATCGGAGCATGACTCAGCTTCAGGATGGATGCCCACGCAATCGATTGAGATCGCAGCATGCCTTACCCTCAGGGTGAACGCTTATACAGACGCGCGGAGGAGGAGATTCATCGTCGGTCGAGTGCTTGTTATCAACACCCCCCCTTCCTGTGTCGAAGGTGTGCTCGGTACCCGCGGCGGCGGCAGCGACGGCGGCGGCGGCGGCGGCGGCGGCGGGCTTCTTGGCCGCGGCTTTGGCCGCGGCTTTGCCGAGCAGGAGGGTCATTGAGAACAAGCACTCATCCGACTTATGAGCATGCCTCACCATACGGGTGAACGCTCATATAGACGTGAGGAGGAGGATGAGGAGATAAAACGTCGGTCGAGTGCTTGTTCTCAGTAAACCCCCTGCCAAGGATGCCGCCGGATAGCTGGCGCTTGACGTCTTCCAGCGTCGGCGCGGGGAGCCCGAAGCGCTCGGCGCGTGCCTCCATCCAGGGCCAAGTGAGCCATGCTCATTTCTGTCGAAATCGAGAAGATACGAATCGATTCAGCTCAGGCTTACCCCCCTCGGATCACAGAACTCAAAACTTGTTGTATTATTATTTTTTCGGAAGTGCGGCCGGCCGGTGACGATGGACACCGTGACATATTATGACGTTCAGCTGCATGAGCGACGGATTGGATGTGGTGGATGACGTTGCGAGAATGATATTTGCTAGTGCCTACCTTCATCTTCTCGTGCTCAGCCTCGAACTTCGGATCCGCGGCAGCAGCAGCGGCGGCGGCGGCAGCGGGGGCAGTGGCGGCGGCAGGGCTGGAGACAGCAGCGGCAGCGGCAGCGGCAGCAGCGGCGGCGGCAGCAGCAGCAGCAGCAGCAGCAGCAGCATCGTCGGCGGCGGCAGCAGCGGCGGCTGCGGCAGCGTCGTCGGCGGCAGCGACAGGATCGGCGGGGTCGGCGGCGGCGGCTGCGGCGGCAGATACCGCGGTGGCGGCGGCGATGATTGCGTTGGCGGCGGCGGTAGCGGCGGCAGCGGTATCCGCTGCAGCGGCAGTAGCGGCGGCGGTAGCGGCGGCAGTGTCGTCGTCAACACCCGTCTGTTCATCCACGTCCATAGAGCCATCGCCGTCGCCGTCGCCGCCGCCGCCGTCGCCGTCGCCGTCGCCGCCGCCAGCAGCTGAAGTCACCTGTTGAAGCAGGCCGGCGATGTCGTGGTTGTATGGGCATTTGTCTCCCTTGTTGCACACCCCCTTCTGCTGGAACCTGCATGTAGAGGCGCATGTTGAAATTGAAAGCAAAGTTTGAAACCAGTCCATCATATTTAAGCTGTAATCGCTGAAACCAAGAGCGGTCAGCCCAGGATGAATCTAGGGTCAACCTTGGGTCAACCTGGGGTCAACCTTCACCGCCCTGCCTGAAGCACGGCTTGAGCTTCGTCCGTTGCTTCTTGGTCAATCGAGGGGCGGTTGCGTCTGCGTCGGCGTCAGCGGCGTCAGCGTCGTCAGAGGCCGTGGCCAGGGAGTCAGGGCGAGGGCCGTCGGTCCGAGAGCGCTTCAGTTGCTGCCTAAGGTCGCCGCCGCCGCCTCCGCCACCACCGCCTTCGCCTCCGTCGTCGTCGTCGCTTCCGCCGCCTCCACGTCCGCCGCCTCCGCCGCGGCTACCCTCGCCACTGTCGCCGTCACCATGGTATGAAGTGCCCCCCCTATCCTGAAAACCCTCATGGTATCGAGCGTCGCCGCCCCCATTGTCAGCCAACCTGTGATCCTCCCTGTCACCCCACCTGTTAGCCCCAGTTTCAAACCCCCGCGTGACATTCCCCGGGGCAAACCCCATGTCACCCCTCAACTCTCCTCCCCCGCCCCCACCACCACCGCCTCCGCCGCCGTCGCCTCTACCCCTGAGTGGCCGCCCGTAGCGCACCTCGTCACCACCCCCGCCACCCAAGCCGCTACCCCCGTCATGCCCCCGCGCCACCACCCCAATCAGCGACAGCCCCTCCTCCACCAGATCCCGCGCCTGCCTCACCGCCTCCGGCACTCCAACGAGCACCACCGTAGTGGTGTCCGGCTCACAGTTCACCCTGGCACTAGGGGCTCACACTCCTCCACTTTTTGGATCAATGTGAGCACTTCGTGTCGGATAAGTTGGCTGGTTTCAGTCAGTCGGTATGAAATTTAGAGCAAAGCCCAGACCCTGTTTCACCCCTAATATCTTTTGGTAAGAAAATATGTTAGAGCTACTCAAGATCTGAGCAAACATATTTGCGTCTGGGCTTTGCTTTAAATGTCATAATACAAATGGCCCCAGCTTTAGGCGTGGACGAGTGTCAGCCCCTGCCTGGCCCCTGACTCTTGTTGCACCCGCCGGATGTTGGAGCCCTTGGGTCCGACCACCAGCCCATTGTTGCCCTTGGTGTAGCGCCGCAAGTTGGAACCGAAAGCAAACATTGAAACCAGGATGTTTTTTTTTTCTGTTTCAAGCGCTGAAATTAGGCGCTTTCAATTGCGTAGCACGTGGTAAGATCACAGAGTATCACACACAGACAATAGGTCATACATGCCCACGAACGTCTTATTCCGTGCTTGCGAACACAGAACACAACCTGTGCCCTACCTTGGTGTCGATGATCCAGCACACCTCGCCAGGAGCCAGCGGAGGGCGGCCGGGGGAGGGCTTGTACGCGCCAGAGTCTAGGGACAAAAGTTGAAATGCTCGCCACGTCATCCAACGTACTTCGCGCCACTTCGTTCAAAGCACCATCAACCCTTGTTTATTGAGTGGATTGGCATGCTATGACGTGTACGTCATCCAACATGATGCCGGCCGTAGCCTCCAACCCATTGCGAATCCTTGTTTCTTGTGAGAGGATTGGTATCCTATGACGTGGCTAGCGATATCTGCCAGGCCCTGCCGGTGCCGGGAGCGGTGCTGGGAGCGGGATTGGGGCCCGGGCCGAGTCCGGGGTTGGGGCCGAGGGCGGGGCGCCCCCCGCGAGACGTCTCAGCCCCCTCTTCTCGCGGGCGGAAGCTCGGAAAGAAACCGGCCTTCATGCCTAGCGGCAGGGTCACTGAGATCAAGCACTCGAGCCGAGATCGGACATGTCTGCATGCGAAAGACAGACGCTTCCGCGTTTATAAGGAGGCACCAGGCTTTCGCCCTACCCCCCGTGGTTGTGCTTGCATGACTTACCTTCAGGGTGACTGCTCATTCAGACGCGCGGAGGAGAAGGAGGAGGAGATTCGACGTCCGTGGAGTGCTTATTTTCAATTACCCTCCTGCCTGGGCCGGAGCCGTATCTGTCCTGAGTACCCGGTACAATACGGTCATTGGGACCCGGCACACGGTCGGTGGGACCCGGTGCGCGGTCGGTGGGACCCGGCGCGCGGTCGAACCCGTACTCGTCCCCGGTCAGGTCGTTCCCGCGGGTCGGCGCCAGTCGGGTGTTCCTGTTGTTATGGCCCGACAGATCAGGCTCGCCATTTCATGAGATTCCGTCAAACTCAAGCAGCCAGGGTTCAAAATGCGTCTCGACAATGTGCCGGACAATGGGCCTGGCAGATGCTGCTCACCACGTCATAGGATTACTCAAGAAACGAGAGTCTACAATGTGGAGGATAACGTGGCAGGCATTATCTGTCAGGCCCTACCTGTTGTCCCAGCCCCCCGATCCTGGTCGGTTATCCGCGCGGCCATCCATGTTATGGTGCTGGTTACCCCCGTTGTCCGGGCGGTTATCCCGGTTGTCCTGACGGTTATCACGGTTCTCGGGCTGAACATCCCAGCGGTGAGCCTGGCGGTTGTCACGGTTATCCCGGTTGTTCCAGCTGCCCTGGGGAGCACCGGGGCCAGGCCGGTCCCTCCCCCAGTCACCCCCCCTATTGTCAGGCCCCGACCCCCTGTTGTCAAGCCCCGGCCCCCTGTTGTCAGGCCCTGGCCCCCTGTTGTCCCAGCCGCCGCCACGGTCTGGCCCACCAGGGGGACCCTGCAAACCGGGCCCCCGCATGTCGCCGCGGTCGCGCGAGTTGCCGCGCTCCTGCCGACCGCTTCCGCCGCCGCCTCCTCCGTCGCGCAAACCGCGGTTCTGATCGAGGGGGGGGTACCCGCCACCGCCGGGCCCGGGTTCTGGCTCGCCCGGGCGCCAAAATCCTCCTCCCGCCAGAGCCTGCTCCCGGCCCTGGTTGCCCTCCCACCAGGGGCTTACGCTCGTCCACTTTCCAGCTCAACGTAAGCGCTTTGAGTGGGATAGAGGATGCATTATGGGGTTCTTATGGAGTGTTGAATGGGGTGTTGAGGGGTTTTTAGGGGGTACTAGGGGGTATGTAGGGTCTATATTGTGTCATGAACGGCTCAGGTTGAGCTGAGAAGTGGACGAGTGTAAGCCCCTGCCTCCCACCCTCCACCGCCACCGCGTCCCATGTCCCTGACTCGTTGATCATAGTGCCCTGATCCGCCGCCGCCCCCGCCTCCGCTGCCGCCTCCACCGCCGCCGCCCTGAGGATTGGTAAACGAAAATCCCCCGGCGCCCCTTGGAGGCGACTGTGCCCTCGGGGGCGACCGGCCCCGGTCCTGCCCCGCGCCGCCGCCGCCCCCACCGCCGCCGCCGCCGCCAGCCAGGGGCTTACACTTGTGCGCGTTACAGCTCAACTTGAGCAACTCCAGGACACCGTCATGAGTTAAGTTGAGTCATACGGTGGCAGGAAGTGCTCAAGTTAAGCTGAAATGGGAACGAGTGTAAGCCCCTGCTGCCGCCGCCACCAGCGCCAATGTTGTTCAAGAGTCCATCGAGCGTCTGACGCACGACGGCGATGTCACCCACGCGCAGCGGCGGCGGCCCCGTCCCCGCACGCACTGCCCCGTGGTAGGGCCTGCCAGATACTGCTCTCCACGTCACGTGATTCCAATCGACTCACAAAATGAGAATCTGAAATGTGGAGGATGGCAGGCATTACGTGGCAGGCATGACGAGGCAGGCATTATGCCAGACCCTACCGCGTGGCCGGCTGCCACGTACTCATCCCACTCCAAAGGCCTGGCAGATAATGCTCGCCACGTCACGTGATGCCAATCAACTGAATAAAGCAGGGTCGAAACATGTGGAGTATGAGGTGACAAGGTTAGGGCCTGGAAGCTGATGCTCGCCACATCACATGATGCCATTGATCTCAAGAAACGAGGATGTATGATATGGAGGATGACGTGGCGAGCAATATTTGTGAGGCCCTACCCACTCCAGCTGGTTTGGGGTCGAGTTGGACACCACGCTGAGGGTATGCTGGCGCTCCACCAGGTAGTTGCGACTGTCGAAGCACCTGAGGATGGGCATCAATCCGCCGTCAGCGGGCGGGGCCACGGCACCCCCCATCACCTCGGCCACTTGGTACTTCCCGCCTCCGAGTAGGGGCTGGCAGATATTGCCCGCCACGTCATCGACACGCAATTCGAACCCTCATTGATTGAGTTCAAGTTCAATGGCATCCTGTGGTTTAGTATTGGGGACTACAGAGGGTCAGTAAAATAGGGGGGTGTAAACTAGGTTAGTTTCAGCTAGTTTAGGGGCTCGTGCTCAGTAGGCTAGTTGAAGAGCGACAAGTATCAGTAAGGGCCTACCACCGAGGCCGACGCGGACGATGGCGCCGCGGGCAGCGTGCAGTTCATCCATCGCGCGCTTAATGTCGCCTTTGAGTAGCGCCGCATGTTACAAATTGGAAGCAAAACTTGAAAGCTGTTTATCATGTTTTAGTTCAAACGCTGAAACCAAGCACTCTTCAGGTGAGCTGGGAATAAGGACGAATGTGAGTGTCTGGCACCACATGGGTTTCAATGGGTTTCGACTTGCACCGCCCTACTGTTGGAGGCGGCGGTGCACATGGTGTTAATGCGGCCGCGGGAGAGGAACACGCTCACGGCGTCGGACAATGTCGCGATGTCGTCGGGGTTGGGACCGCCGTGGCCGGGGCCGGGGCCGTGGCTGTGGCCGCTGGGGCCGGGGCCGTTGCTGCCGGGACCGTCGCGTCGGTCGTTGTTGGAGCCGTTGAAGGGACCAGGGCCGTTGTTGGGGCCTGGGTCGTTGTTGGGGCCGGGGCCGTCGCGTCGGTCGCGTGGATCATTCCACCTGTCACCGCCTCCACCGCCGCCGCCGCCGCCGTTGCCACCGTGCCTCGGCCCATCTTGAACGTTTTGTCCATAGCCGTTGCCGCCATAGCCGTTGCCGCCGTAGTCGACGCCCTGCTGACCGCCGCCGCCGCGGCCCATGTTGTGCTGAGCGAAAGCAGGCCCCATGTTGCGGTCGTCTCCTCTGTCCCAACCGCTGCCGCCCCCGCCACCCCCGCGAGGATCTATGCCCCCCCTGCCTTGATGGGGGTAGTCACCGCCGGGGCCGCCGCCGCCGGGGCCGGGGCCGCCGCCGGGGCCTCCTCGCTGAGGCTCCCCGTCCCGGCCCCCGCCCCGCTGCGGCTCGCCCAGCCGTCCGCCGCTCCGCTGAAGCTCGCTCTCCCGCCTCCCGCCTCCACCGTTCATGTCAACGCCGGGCCCGCCCCGCGGAGGCTCGCCCCCAACCTTCATGTCACCGCCCCGGCCGCTCCAGTCACCGCCGCCGCGCCGACTGTCCCCCCACCTGTCGTCCTCCCACCTGGCTTGGCCCTGCCCCGGCCCCTGGCCCGGAACAGGCGACCGTACCCTCGGAGGCGACCGGACCTGGCCCCTAGCAGGCGACCGACCTTGGTACCTAGCAGGCGACCGTGCCCTGGGGGGCGAACGAGACCGAGAGTGTGACCGCCGCCTCCCCTCGCCGCCTCCGCCTCCGCCGCCTCCGCAGGGGGGTATGTCATGCGAGTAGCGGCACCCTTTCTTGGTGCACTGGCCCGTGTCCCGAAAGACGAAGCAGGGCTTGGTGACCGGCCGCGGCGGGCTGCGGCGCTTCGGCGGACTCGGGCTGCGGCTCGGGGTGCGCCGACGCCGCCGCCGGTGATCGTCACCGTCGTCGTCCTCGTCCTCGTCGGAGGAGTGCTTGGGGGAGTGCTTGGGGGAGGACGGGGGGGAGTTGGGTGAATACCCTGGGGAGTCGCCGGCGGCGGGGGCTGGGTCGTTGTCGTCGTCGGCGTCGGCGTCGGCTTTGGGGGAATACACAGGGGAGTTTCCTTCCGCGAAGTCGACCGAGTCACCGCCTACGGGTTCGTTGTCCTCGTCGAGACGGTCGGCGACGGGCGAGACGGGGCTTAGCAGCACGGCGTCGGTGGCGACGGCGGCTTGGGTACCCTCCTCATCCCTCGCTGCCGCAGCCGCCGCTTCTGCTGCCGCCGTCTCCGCCGCAGCATCCTCCTCCGCCTCCGCTGCCGCCGCAGCAGCCGCAGCGTCCTCCTCGGCTGCCGCAGCCTCCGCCTCGGCCGCCGCAGCAGCCGCAACTTCCGCCTCCGCCGCCGCCGCAGCCTCCGCCTCCGCCGCTGCAGCCGCTTCTGCCGCCGCTGTCGCCGCAGCCGCCGCCGCAGCCGCTGCTGCCGCCACCTCTTTCGCCTCCGCCTTAGCCTTTGCCTCCGCCTTGGCAGCCTTCGCTCAGGGGCTTACACACGTCCACTTCTCGGCTCAACGTAAGCGCTTCCTGCTGGACAGGGGGTACATTTGGGGATTGTGTAGGGGGTCTTTAGGGGTGTTGGGAGGTGTTTGGGGTATATTTCGTGTCAGAGACAGCTCAGGTTGAGCTGAAGGGTGGACGAGTGTAAGCCCCTGCCTTCGCTGCCGCCCGCTCCTCTGCCTTCGCCTTAGCCGCTGCTGCCGCCACCGCCGCGGCCACCGCGGCCGCCTCCGCTGCTGCCTCCGCGGCTGCTAGCTCCGCCTCCTCCGCCGCCTCCGCCGCCGCCTCCTCCTCCGCTGCCTCCCGCGCGAGACGCACCGACGTCGGCTCCTTGGTGTAGCGGCGCGAGTTGAGACTGAAAGCAAAGTTTGAAAGAGCTTCATTATGTTTCATCCCCAAGCGCTGAAACCAAGCGCGATCAGCCCAAAGTCAACCTGGGGTCAGTAGGTCTGCACCGCCCTGCCTCTGGCTCCGGCGACGGGCTACGCGCCACACCCCACCCGCCCCCCTCCTCCTTCGCCTCCTCCTCCTTCGCCTCCTCCTCATTCGCCTCCCGGTCCCCGTACAAATACCCGTCATCGTCTCCACCAGCCCCATCGCTTGGCCGCGCCTTCTCGGTCACCGGCGCGTTCGATTCATTCTCGCCCCCGCCGCCGCCGCCACCCGCGAACAGCTTCGCGTGCCTGGCCGGGTCCCACGGCTTCACCGATAGTCCTGCAGGCAGGGTCTCTTGCGCATTCCTCAATCCCATTCAGATCAACGTCGGCAGTCATGTAAGGTTTCAGGGGATGACACAGCTGGCAGAAGAGCTGGAGAAGGGGCGCTGTGTCAGTCGACGTCAGTTGGGCTGGCAAGGAGACACCGTGTAAGAAGAAGTGAAGAATGTAACAAAGGACAGCAAACAGGGGCAAAAAGACCATCAGCCACGAGCAGAGAGAGGCGTCAGAAACTCGCGAAGAAGACGTGTAAGGTCCTGCCTGCGGGATGGAAGCCGGGCAGCGACGAGCCCACGAGGTAGTCGAGCAGCGTCTGCGTCGGGGGCGCGGCGAACTCCACTGCGGCGGCCGCAAAGCCGGGGCTTACACTAGTCCACATTTAAGCTCAACATGAGCGCTTTGTATGGGATAGGGGGTGTGTGTAAGGGGTTGTGTAGCCCGTATGAAGGGGGTGTTAGGGGGTGTTTAGGGTGTGTTTAGGGTGTGTAGGGTGGGTTCGTGTGTCAGACACGGCTCAAGTTGAGCTGAGAAGTGGACGAGTGTAAGCCCCTGCCGCGAAGGCATCGCCGCCGCGCGAGCCGCCCTCCACGCACAGGATCACGCGCGACACCGCCCCCGCGGTCGTGAACATCGCGGTCACCGCCTGGCGTCACACGAACGAGCGGGTGGGGTGTTGGTGTTGGTGTTAGCGCCCGCATGATCGACACCCGCTTGACGTTTCCAACCAGATGGTTCTCGTCGTAACTGCGATGGTGACGAGTGTGAGGTGTTTCCTTGGAAAGATCTTCACTTTCGACAACGAAACCAGATTTTGACGAGCGCTGTGCTCACGGCGTGCGTCCATGCACACCCCGGGAACCAGATCAGTTGACCGCGGGGCCGCTAGCTCGTTCTCGGCCGTGCCGGCTCCCAGCACACCCTAAACCCGGCGCACCCTGGGGGGCGCGGCACGTAGCGTGGACAGCCGATCCGGCCTCTTGGGTGGGTGGTGCTACAGTTTCTCGGTTTCTCCGCGCGCGAGGGGGTTGGGCCGCGGGCCGACGACCGCCCCGCGCGCGCCGTCCGTCGGCCCTGCACGGACGCGTCGCCGACCGTCGCGCGCGCAGCGGCGGCGCGCGCCGATGCCGGGGGCGGAGGTGGTATCGCGGCGCGTCCCTCTGGGGATGGTCGGTAATCGGGGGTTTGGTCGGCACTAACCTGGGTGGTGCTGTTGAGCGGCAGGCCGCGCGCGAGCACCGTATGCCGCGCCACCACGGCATGGGGGTCGTCGGTCGACATGTCCAGTGTCTTACGGCGGCGTAGGGGATGCACGCGCGGTAGATTGGGCGATGCGGCTGCGGTGCCTAGCTGTCTTGCTGCCGGGAGTGTGCCAGGGTTAGGGTTATCCCATATTCTGGGTTCGGGGCTGGGCTTTAGGGTTTCTGAATGCCTGAGAGTGTTGCTGCCATGTTGCCATCCCAGCTCCTCATCACACCCGTCACCGCCTGCCGTGAAGTGATGGCGCCGTCCAGCCCCGACCGCCCCATGCCGCCCGCCCCGTGGCGCCGTGCCCTCCTGGCGGCCCTGTGCCTCGGCGCCACCTTGTGGCGCGCGGCAGCCGTCGAGGAGATCGATAGGGAGTCTGACCTGGCCTCGTTTCTCGCGGACGAAGGTGACCACGAGCTCATCGTCGTGTGCGCGGTGCCGCCGGGTAGGGCGTCACGCCCTAACGCGGGTCCCCCTTTCAGTGCAACAGCCATCCACCTCGTCCCTGCAACTACTGGCGGCGGCACGTGGGTCGATGGGTGGTTGTGCGGTTGGTGGAGTGGCCGCTCCGCCGCTGAGTAGCGCGCCCGTGCACTCCCGAGTTTCCCTCGGCGATGCTGCATGTGAGGTTCCACGGGGTAACGGGAACTGAGGGACTCGGGTTAGGCCCTGGCGCTAGGCAAGAAGTGGGATGAGGAGCGCAAGCACGTGGACATCGCCGAGGCCTTCTTCCACGAGAGGTGCGTCCGCGCATCAGCGCGCATGCCGGGTCGCACGACAGGGAAACCTCGATGGACCCGACCGACCTTTGTCGGGTGTTATTTTTGTGTTGATCCATCGCATGTGTGGAGTGCGCTCGCTGCCCACGCCGGCGACTGCCTTCGTCTCCGCCCCCGCTTCCGGCCCCGCGCGCCGTCACACCGATCGTTGCCAGTGGATACCGCGAGTCCCGAGATTGTTTTCCCCGCGATGGTGCCGGACTCCTAGTGTTCAGGCATCAAGGCACTCCACGAGGCCAATCTCATTTCAGATTCACCCATCCATTTCTTATTTCCTCCCCAACACCCCATAAATCCACCCACTCCATCAGGGATTTCGACGTGAAGTTCGTGCTTTACAGCGGCGTGTGGGGCAAGGCGCTCATCTCCCCCCTCGCCTATGCCGTCGGGCCAATGGCAGGGGCCATTCAACCATGCTTCATGCCCTCTTTGAGTGTTTTTAGTGAGTTAGATGCCATCCAGTGGCGTGACGCGGAAACATTCTCGCCCTCGCCATGTCTTCAAACACATGGTAGTCGCGTTATATCATCCGATGACGTGGCGAGGACGTGTTTCCATGCCCCTGCTACACGGCGTACCCGATCGGCAAGGCGCCGCTACCCTACAAGGGGACCAACTTTAAGGCAAGGCGATACTCTCGTTCCCTGAAAGCAAGAATGCCGCTGACGAACTCGTCGATAATTCGAGTGGGTTGCCGTGCATGAGCCAACAGCCCCTACAATGTACGAGTCAGCAGCCCATAACATTCGAGGTGATGAGCCGAACACGTCCACGTTACACAAGGTTGAGCTATCACGGGGACTAGTGTACTACGCAGTTCTGGTGGGGGGGGCAAATGGGGATGGCGCGCAGCGCGGTTTGGTCACGATAGTTGAATTAAGAATTACTAGACCCTCGCCCATACAATTTCAGCCTCCTGGATCTCGGAAGCTGATCTATACTGTAATTTATATGAGCGGCTGTCCGTTGTCTCAAGCAAATCCAAATCCCCGTTTGACCCCCCCACCCGAACTACGTGGTAAGGCCCTGCTTCAAGAATTACGACAAGAATGGCAAGCTGAAGCCGACGAAGAAGAGCTTGAGTAAGACGGCGAACATGGCCACGCCCGCCACCGCCGGGCAGGGCCTTGCACTAATCGTTTTTCGAGCTCAACGTCAGTATCTCTGAGGTTTTGGTCAACGTCAGTATCTCTGAGGTTTTTAGTGCGACAATTGCCAGCTGTTTCGGGACAGGACGGCTGGCAAGCTAATCTCAGCGTCAGAGGGGCTAGTCACTGTGAGTTGGCGTGCTGTGATTGGTCGAGAGGATGACGGCTCCCAAAGTGTACCGGTACCAGTACACCTTGATACCGATTTGGATTGGAACGTTCTGATTTGGATTAGAACGTTCTACTGATTTGACGGAATACTTCGATTTGATACCAAACTGACACTGAGGTTAAAGGTAAACATGGGATCGGTAGGAGGCCCTGGCTCTGGGGAGGGGATGTCGCCCGCGGACTGGAAGGCGATGGCGTCGGGGATCACCACCGCCACGGGCATCAAGGACATGCCGCTCATTGGGGGGCTCGCTCAGATGGACGGTGAGGCTTGGTTCTTTCTGCCTGCACTTACCCCACGCGGTGTGTTTCATCGATGTCATCTATCTCCGCTTGATGACTTGATACCTTCTCCTGATTCCAACCGCATACATTTGATAGTGGGAGTCCAGAGAGCATGATGCGGCAAGTGTACGCGTACTGGTACACCGGAACAGTCAGGGAACGAGTAGCCAGGCCAGGGTGGAGGACGCGGCGAATGTGTACGGGTACACCGGTACACTATGAGCAAACAGTGTATGATTACACCGGTACACTGTGAGCCACCAGTCAGGGAGAAGTTGTGTCGGGGCTCTACTAAGCGGCGCCGCGGGACCGCCTGAGACGGACACCGGCAAGCTCCTGGCCATGAGCCTATTCCCGAACCCGGGCAGGGCGGTGCAAGTTGATCCCAGGTTGACCCCGAGTTGATCCCAGGTTGACCCTAGGTTGACCATGGGTTGATCTCAGGTTGACCCCAGGTTGACCCCGGGTTGACCCCAGGTTGAACCCAGGTTGACCCTTGGTTGACCCCGGGTTAACCCCGGGTTGACCCCAGGTTGACCCCAGGTTGACCTCATATTGACCCCTTGTTGACCCCGGGTTGACCCCAGGTTGACCCCGGAATGAGCCCGGATTGAACGCGCCTGGTTGTGGCGCTTGAATAAGCTGAAACACATTGAAGCGCTTTCACACTCTGCTTTCATGTTCAACTTGCGGCGCTACACCCGGGCGACATCGACTCCTTCACCGGCAAGTTCGCCAGCAAGATGTCCGAATCCGAGCTCGAGAGCCTCAGGGCGGGGCTCCGCATATTATCATTTGTTGAGTTCCATGTCATCTGATGATCTGTTTGGCATTTATTACCTGCCCTTGGTCGGCACCTTATCACCACGGTACAAACCCTCGACTGTTTACTTAAATATCATCCGATGACGTGCTCAGCAGTGTTTATCCGGCCATGGTCGGCACGGCATCCATCGCGTATCAATCTTCGTTTGTTCAGTTCAATTTCATTCGATGACGTGTCCATTTTATTACATCTGGCCCTGGCTCCTGGATTCCATGACTGAGAAGAAGTTTCTGAACTACACCGCCGACGAGCTGGTTCGCAACATTGTGCGCGGGTTCATGCCGTCGTACACCCTGCTGCCGCCCATGCCGTCGAACCGCTCACCGCGCTCCGAGGTGGGAACAACACCCATGTGTTTGGAGCTTGTCTCATGGCGCTTCAACCGATCACCATTTCACCTTCACCCAAGGGCATTGTGTTTGAACCTAGTCGCGTCACGCTTGACCCCTGCCATAGGTGATCCGCAGCCGCCTCGCCATCAACAACTACATGCCCCACTTGTACCTCTTCGTGCACGAGGACAGCCCAGGCAAGGGGGGCATTGAGAACAAGCACTCGATCGACCTTGCATACCCCCCGCTTCCTCCGTGCATGAGCATTCACCCTGAAGGTACGTCATGCGGGCACGTCCGATCTCAGTTCGAGTGCTTGTTGCCAATGATCCTTCAGTCAGGTTACAAAGCGGGCGTCGCTGAGAAGGGCCTGGCCTACGCGGGGACCACGTTCCAGGGCCAGCTGTCCATCTGCTACATCCTTATACCCCCAGGCAGGCCGGTGCAGGTTGACCCCAGGTTGACCCCAGGTTGACCCCAGCTTGACCTCAGGTTGACCCCAGCTTGACCCCATGTTGACCTCAGGTTTACCCCAGGTTGACCTCAGGTTGACCACGGGTTGACCCCCAGCTTGACCCCAGCTTGACCCCAGCTTGACCCCAGTTTGACACCAGTTTAACCCCAGGTCGCCCACAGGTTGATCCCACGTTGACCCCGGATTGCACGTGGATTCTGCGCTTGAAGCTAGAATATGCTGAGCTGCTTTCAAACTTTTTGCTTTCAATATCAACTTGCGGCGCTGCCCCCAGGGATGCCTGATGAGGCGGCGGAGTCACTGCTGAAGATCGGGCTGACCACCGAGGGCAAAGACGGTGAGGCCCGGTGTCGAGTGGTGTGTGAACAGGTCACACTGAGGTGGATACGTTTTGCCTCGTCCTAGGATGATACATAAGTCGACAAACGAGGGATTTAAGGCTGACCAGCGAGGGTAAAGACGGTGAGGCCCGGTACAAATGGTGTGTGAAGAGACCATTCTGACCAGGATAATGTTTGCCACGTCATAGAGTGATACACAACTCAACTAACGAGAAGTTTGGAAAGTGTTGGGCTTTCTCGCGATGTTTGCCACGTCATATAGTGATATATAACTCACCAAATGAGGGGTATGCATTTGTTGGTCCTTGATGCTTGGCGGCGAGATCAAGCAGGTGCTCAAGCTCATCAAGAAAGGGGAGATCATCGTCGCGTTTTGGGTAAGGCCCCGCTATCCACCAGCCAGTCGACGCAATATCACGCCACGCTACCCAGCAACACGCTCAGTTTGGTGGTGAGTTCATTGATTCATGCAAAAACCTCCTCTACCCAAAATCCAGTCAGCAACAATCCGTCAGATTGGTGATTACATATGCCAAACCCTTCGCCACTTGGGTACTGAGCCTTAATTTTAGGACCCGGTGACCAACTTCCGCACTGCCACCAAGTTTGACAACATGGACGCGGTCAAGCCCGAGCACCTGGCCAAGGCAGGGGGGTCTTTAAGAACAAGCACCCGACCGACTTTGATTATTCTCCTCATCCTCCACGCGTCTGTATGATCATTCGCCCTGTACTCGTAGGTAAGTCATGCTCCGATCTCGGTCGCGTGCTTGTGCTCAATGGTTATCCAGGGGGGTTATTGAGAACAAGCACTCAACCATCAACCGAGTCCGCGCGTCTGTTTGAGCACCGACCTCTGAGGTCATGCTGCGATTTCTAAGTTCGAGTGCTTGTTGTGAACGACCCTGGTGCTGGGTGGCGCAGATGATGATGGAGAAGGTGCCGGACCCGCGGGTCAAGGACCAAACCCGGTAGGGCCTGGCGGATATCAATCGCCACGTCATCCAGCGCACGTTGGACCCCCGTCTCTTGAGTTGAACGGTATGACTAGGGCCTGGCTGATATTGCCTGCCACGTCATACAGCGCACTTTGGACCCTCGTATCTTACGTAGCTTACGTTACATGGCACCCGATGACGTGGCAAGCAATACCGTCAGATATTGCTCGCCACGTCATCCAACGCACTTTGGACCCTCATCTGTAGAGCCAAATGTCACCCTATGACGTGGTAAATCTCGATGTCCGCGGGGCCCTAAGACCCGGCTACCGCTGCCGGTGCCCAAGCTGGGTCAGGACTACATGAAGAAGCTTGACCCTGCCAATTACTTCAAGGCAGGGGCTGACACTCGTCAGCTTTTCGGCTCAACGTAAGCGCTTTCTGTGGGACAGGGGTTGCATTCAGGGGTTGCCTAGGGGGTGTTTAGGAGGTCAGGGGTTGCCTAGTGGGTGTTTAGGAGGTATTACGGGGTATTAGGGGGTGCTCAGGGTGTATTTTGGGTCAGGAACGGCTCAAGTTGAGCTGAAAAGTGAACGAGTGTAAGCCCCTGCTTCAAGGTGGAGCAGCAGAGGGAGAAGGCAAGCCGGTGAAAGCTCAAACGCGTCTAAACCCGGGTTGAATAATCATCGCCTGGTTTCAGCGCCTGAAATTTTAAATATGATGCACTGGCTTCAAGCTTTGCTTTCGATTCCAACTTGTGCCGCTACTTGGAGGCGAAGGCAGATTTCAAGGTGGGGTGGTGCATGTTGACCCTATCAAACCCACGTTGAAAGCGCCTGGAACGCAGCGCTTGAAACTGAAACATGATAAACTGCTTTCAAATTTGCTTCAATTTTGGTTTCAAAATCAACTTGCGGCGCTACATCAAGGACCCGGTGGAGGAGGGGTTGTCGGAGGGGGCGACCAAGATCCTGGTACGGCGGTGCAGCTTGACAGTATCAAAACCCGTGACGAAAGCAATCTGGTTTGAGCGCTTGAAGCTACAATATGATGAACCGCTTTCAAAGTTCGCTTACGATACGCCGATTTCGGTACATCGCTTCCCGCGCCGAGCGCTGACGCTTTGTCCGCAACTCTGTATGGGCATTCAACCTGGCGCCTGCTTTCCTGGGCGGAGCGCTGACGCTCTGTCCGCATCTCTGTATGGGCATGTTACCCAGGTGATAAACCGAAATCGGCCTGTTTCAACTTGTGCCGCTACATCCCGGGGAACAAGAAGAAGGTCAAGGAGGAGGAGGCGGAGGCGGCGCCGGAGAAGAAGAAGAAGATGAAGAAGAGCTCTTCAAAAAAGAAGGAGCGCCAGGAGCCCGTGGTGGGGGGGGCGGCGACCGTGAGGGAGCCCGAGAAGAAGGCCAAGCAGGAGAAGAAGGAGAAGAATCAGACGAAGGGGAAGAATAAGCCTAAGAACGTGGACTTCAACCTCGAGGGCGGGCAGTGGGTCCCCAGACCTGACCTGTGAGGAGGAGGAGGAGGAGGAGAGAACATGACTCACGGGACAGCAGTCTTCAGTCTCCATGATTACAATGATAGAGATGCATCACTTTATTATGTGTTTTTCGAACACAACGGTGCAAGCAGGGGTTTGCGGATCGATTGAATTACTGAGGCGCTCTTACGAATAGACTTCGGCGCCGTGCACGCCGCGCCGTATCAGTCGAGTGACTCTGTAGCCTTGGTAGGATCCTTGGGGTCACACAACCACTGATATTATAAGTTATGATAGCACGCAACAATATATTCTGGGGAGGACGTGGGGTGCTTTGCATGTCACAACAATGGAGCGGCGCCCCGGGCGTGCAGTGAGGATGCCGTGCCGCCATAGCGTTCACCGCTGTGCTCCATTTTATTTGGCAAGTCTCATTATTATTTGACCCAGTAGACATTATTGACCAATGGGTATGGCTGTTGATAGGATAACATCTTAGCAAATCTGACCCATAATTTAATTTGCATTGTCGATGAAGAAGGTTAATTCCGGGCGTATGATGCAAGGTCAGCTGGTTTCACGACACGTCATCATCATCAACTTGAAAAAGTATCTCTAATTTTGGACCACAACAAAAAGCCGGTGCAAGAAGCTTTTTACATCTGAGGGTTGCGCACAGCACGGCGCCAGGTGTCTGACGAGTGTCCCAGGGAGTGAACCGACCTCAGGGAGCTGTCGACATTCGCGGCCCGCGCCCGCCGCTCGCGAGTTGTTCCCGTCTGATCGTCTGCGGAACCCTCCACACGAAGACGACGAGTCAGGGGGAGGGGTGCCCGCAATTCCTCGCTCTCGCTTTCGAGGAGCAGTGCAGCGTCCAAGGCGTGCGGGCGCAAGGTGGGGCGGCGAAGCGCTACGTTTCAGTGCTTGAAACTGTAGAGAGACGCGTCCGCCGCCTACATGAGAATTTACACAAGGCTCTCGCCATGACCCTCGTGTTATGACCCG
>Ga0307489_10000811_pt1 | contig 19827 bp, 29 predicted proteins | sample SB12metaG_FD_202247 | JGI IMG/M metagenome (GOLD analysis project Ga0307489, IMG submission 202247) | Sea-ice brine microbial communities from Beaufort Sea near Barrow, Alaska, United States - SB 1.2 | ecosystem: Environmental > Aquatic > Marine > Coastal | place: USA: Alaska | collected...
AGAAGTCTGACCCGAACTTGCACTGCCTCACGCCAAGGCCCTACATAAGTGCTCTACCCAGATTAACGTTCCGCCGCGGCCGCTTTGTCCCTGTCACCGCTTGATTTATCCATACCTCAAAACATATCACGCTGTCAGTGCCTGGGTGTATTTTCAGAGGTGCTAGGGCTGTTTGGTGGTGTGTTAGGGGTGTATTAGGCATGAATTAGGGGCGTATGAGGGACGTTTCAGGGGTGTGTAGCAGCGGTGTTTAAGGTCTATCAAGGGTGTACTCGTATTGGGGTCGTGGGGTGCTTTAGGGGTGTATAAGAGGTGCATTAGGTCTAATGTGAGGCTCTGCTTGCAGCCCACGCCAGCCCAGGACCGGCAAACCTTGGCGTGGATGACGTGGCGGGCATGTGGTAGATGACGTGGCGGACAACTGGTGACATGTCGGTCGTGTGATGGATGACGTGGCGGTCAGGTGGTGACGTGGCGGGCATGTGGTGGCTGCTGTGGCTGGCAAGTGGTGACATGGCGGGCATGTGGTGGTTGAGGAGCAGGGCTCGATTTCGGTTTGTAGCGCGTGGCGGATCCGGTCCGGCGGTTTTGCGGGAACGCCGGATATGCCGGATGCCGGACGACTTTTTGGGCGACTTCGTGCAATTTTGGGGCAATTTGGCGCGATGTTTTGCAGGCGCGGCGGGTTGGGGCGTTGCGCGTACCGGAGCTGGTCCGGCAGTTCCAATTTCCGGCCGGATCCGGCCGGATCCGACGGCCGGATTCGCCGGACCTGGCTAACAATTGAGCCCTGAGAAGAAGGCAGGCAAGCGTGAGGTCCTGCCTGAAGCCCACGCGGGCCCATGACCGGCACACCTTGGTTTCTCGCCCATACCACTCCACACTATCGTCCGCCTCCTCCTGGGGCGTGTGAAAAACTGGCGTGTCGGAATCGTCGCCCGGTTCTCAAAGGCTTACACTCGTCCACTTTCCAGCTCAACGTAAGCGCTTGTAGGATATGTTGGGTGGTTTATGCATAAACAGTTGGGTGCACGCTTTCATCAGATAGGTCTGCGCCACAGCGTCACGACACGTGGCACTCGCGAGATGGGCCCACGAACATGGCCGAGGCTCTGATGTTCAGGTACGTCGTCACCGAGACGGTTCAAGTTGAGCTGAGAAGTGGTGGACGAGTGCGGGCCCCTGCGTCCAATATGAGGCCGGGCAATATGGCTGCGAAAGTCCACTCCAACTCCGGCCACCATGTAGTGACATGATAAGCCTACGAGCAGTTCATCACATGTTACTTGAGTTACAAGCGCTGAAACATTCAACACGAATTTCAATTGGATTTAATCTGCACTGCCCTGCCACGACAGCAGGGTGTGCACCATCCGCGGCCCGACGCCCTGACCTCAGAGCCTCACACGCTGTAGCGGCGCACTTGAAACTAAAGGCAAAACTTGAGATCGGTTGAAAGTGTACGGAAGGAACGCCTTCCCTCCCTGCCGTGCCACGGTGTTGAGCATCGATCTGCACCCGCCCGATGTGTACGAAGCCGCCGAGGCGTAGAGTGGTGCGAGTTGAATGAGAAACCAAAACTTGAAAGCAATTTATCATAAGACATCTTTAGACAAGCCCACGTTCGAAAATGTAATTCTCGGACATTTGAAATCAAGACGTGTTGAGTTGACATATATTTTCGAGTGTGGGCTTGTCTTTAAATGTCATATGCAAGCTTCAGTCGCTGAAAGCAAGCGCGGTGAGGTCAACCCAGGGTGAACATGCAGCGCCCTGCCGTGGCTGCTGGCGCTGTCGCGGTCCCGGTCCAGCCCGGGCAGGTCCCCGAAGCGCAGCGTGCCATCGACGTTGCAGCACGGTTCCGCTATTTCATACAGCTCGCTTGCTGGCCCGACTGCATCGCACACGCTGTGAAACCCGTTCTCCCTGTCGTCACGCACGATGCGGTTGCCGAGCAGCCAGCCCACCTGAACCCATCCGCTGGCGCCCGAGTCACAGCTGGGTACTTGCTCCTGTTCTTGCACCATGAGCACACAGGGCGCGGACGAGTGTCAGTAAAGGGCTGAAGGGAGGAGGGTGCGGCATGTGAGTGTGCACGGGTCGTCAGTACGCGCATTCAGCACAATCCACGAAAGCAGGCAGGTTGAGGCGAGGGACAAGGATGCAGTAAGTGAGTTTGTGCGGGTACACACCTGCTCCTGGTACAGCACCGCGCCCGCGATGTCGTTGTGCTCCGCCGGACCATCTAGCTCGAATCTCTGTGAAGCTCTGTGAAGCTCGAATCTATGCTTGTACCGGCCATCGGCTAGGGCCCGGCGGATACTCTGCTCGCCGCGTCATAGGCTGCCAACCAACTCAAGAAACGACGCGACGTTCCGTCCGGGGTGGGTTGCCTACGAGCCTGGCCTGATGCTCGTTGTGCCTGCGATCGATGTACCTGCAAGTCAGTACGCACGCTCTCACGGACAAGGCACTAGTGCCGACGTGACGCGCGAGCACTGTATGCGAGGCCCAACCGTCGGCGGCGTCCACCACCTCGTGGACGAGGGAAGCCTGCTGACCTTCCCTCATAAGCCATGCTGCGTACTCGCTAGATATAAAAAGAGTCTCCGTCAAACGCCTCTGGCTCTTGGCCGTTGTCGCGTTTGTGGTCGCTGCCGTCGTCGCCGCTTGGGAAAGGAACCGCCATCTGCACGGTGAGAGCGCGGCACGAACGACGGCGACTGACAGGATACCACGCGGGCCGCAAGGGAGGGCGTACGGCTACGGTGATGACGCTCCCGATACCAGATGGGGTGCGTGGAGGCCGCCACACAGCCACTTGACTCGGCACCTTATTTACTGTCTGTGCGCGCTTCTACGAGTAGCTCTACTAAAATAACCTTAAACCAGCTATGACAACAAGTAGTGCCCGTGGTGCGCTTCGCTAGCACCAAAATCGATATCCGGGGGCACAGGGGACGGGGGGGCTGCGACGGGGGTAAGAATGCTTCCGGCGGCGACTTTTAGCGTGCACGCGACGCGCTCGCCGCGGGTTTGCCGGTGCCCGCGCATCGGCCGAGGAAGTATCGAGCGCGTGTCGTCTTTTTGGCGTCCGGTTTAGCGTTTGGCACCGCGACCCTGCGTGCGATGGCCCGTCGCGTCGAGCGAACCTGCCCGCGCAGGGGGGCGCAAACCAAAGGGGGCGGCGCTGACTCCCCCGATTCCTCAATTGATTTTTCAATCTGGCTTCTGTCATTGGTCGCTTTTTGTACTGCTCTTCTGTACTCGTGAGGACGAAGGAGAAGGCTGTTCTAAAATGCCCGACCGACCGCGACCTTGGAGAAATAAGTAGTAGGAAGTGACGCAAATTCTGCGACGAAAACGAAACGAAAACGAAACGAAAACGATAGATATCGACCAATCACAGGCGAAATAATGAGACAGCTGGCGAGATTCCGTTTTCGCTCTCGCCTGTGATTGATCGATATCGTTTTCGTTTCGTTTTCGTTTCGTTTTCGTCGCAGACTTTCCGTCACTTTGTCATACGAGTACCCTAAACCTGCGTGCGGCCGCTGCTGTTTCGTCGCCCCCCTGTTTGTGAGCAGTCGAGTGACGAACTTGAAAAAGGGCACCCCAAAGCCCAAACGACAAGTGACATCGACATCGACCCACGCACACAGGGGTGACATCGTTTAACGAGGGACGCACGGCATTGGCGCACCACACAGTCCAAGCGCTGACGCTACGGTGACTCAACTCAGCGCACGTCGCAGTTGGCACGGACTCACAGGACCAGACACTCCCAAAGGACGCGGACGTCGCGCATGAAAATGGAGGTGCCGTCTTTGGCTTGGGCGGGAGCTTACCTTTACTGGTGAGAGAGGGCATGGGAACACGGGGGGGAGCACGCCGTGTCGGAACTCGAAAAAATCCACGTCGCCATTCTGGTTCGCGGTCTTGAGATCTGTGTCTATCTGTGTCAGCCTAGCCAGAAAGCAAAAACCAAACCCATCTGGGATTGACACGACGTCGGTTTGGAGGTGTGAAGAGTCGCCTCTTGGGGAGACGGGTGGTGTGATGAGTGCTGAGTTGGTTGCTCAACATCAACGCGTCATCCGTCATCCACCACACTGACAGCCCTCGCCGCTTGAGTGGAATTGCATCATGATACACCGTCAGTGAACGACGGGGGCCAGAGCGAAGGCCTGGCTGCCTGGTGCCTCATCGTACGCTGAAGCGTTATTCTCGGAAGCGTTATTCTGACGACGTCGAGAACACCCCTTGGTGCCCCACCCCCGCCGCACAGCTTCCTGAGCGTCACGCTGTCGCTGCTGAACCAGCGCGTGGCTCGGCAGGGGGGGTCATATTTGACTACAAGCACTCGACCGACGATGAATCCCCTCCTCCTCCTCCGCGCGTCTGCATGAGCATTGGCTGTGAGAAGGTAAGTCTTGTGGGCTCATCCGATATCTCATATTGGTTCTAAGTGCTCATGCTCGTTGACCCTCCTGCTCGGTTCCTACCCAGCAGCCACCTGGTAGGGCGATGCAGGTTGACCCTATGAACCCCAAGTTGAAACCGCCTGGAACTAAGCGCTTGAAACTAAAGTGTGATATACTGCTTTCAAACTTTGCTTTCAAATTCAACTGGCGCCGCTACAACCTGGTACTGGCCGCGCAGGCCTCCTCCACCACACTGTGGGTCGCGGCCCGCCGCCGCCCCACTCCCGCCCAGTTCCTCCGAGGCGCGGCCATACCTGGGGCCCCTGATTGTTTGCTCGTAGTGCATTGGTACACGTTCACCTCGTTCACCTCAGTCACCTCATTCCACTGCTCCAGTGCCGCCACCTGTGTAACGCCATCCTGCCGTTGGGGGGCAGGGGCGGTGTCATCCCACTGCTCGCTCATAGCGCACCGGTGTACATACCCGTAACTATGCTAGTGTACCAGAGAGTCTCGCTCACCAGCTCAACCTTCCAGCTTGACTCAACTCACACTTGAGCGCCTTGGAGGTGTTGAGTTTGGATGACGATGACGCGCGTGGTTGCAGGGACGAGGGACAACTCCACGGATGTCACAGTGGGCAGGCAACGTCGCAAACGAGACGCCGCGTCGGGTGCTTCAGCGGCGTGTTCTAAACTGTTTTCAGTTGCTTTGGCTCGATGTTCACCTGGTTTGGCGGTGGTGTCAGGTGGTTTGGCGGCGGTAAGGCCCTGCTCTTGGGCACTGCCAGGATGCTCCCGCTGGCGTTGGTCTTCAGCGCTGTGCTGTGGGCAGGGGGGCTTCACTCGTCCACGTTTCGGCTCAACGTAAGCACGTTTCGTGGGATGTCTCGGGGGGTTCTGGTGCTTATAAAGTGAAAAAATCTGTCTGAGGTTGAATCTGAGAAGTGGAGGAGTGAGCGGCCCTGGGTGCGGACGCGAATGGAGGCGACGCAGCGCCTCACGCATTCCACTGTCACGGTCGCCAGGCAGGGGCGCTCACTCCTCCACTTCTCGGCGACACCTGAGCACTCTTTATGGGATACGTCATGCTGGGTTTCTAGGGTAGCTGCAGTGACAAAATGGCTCAGGTTGAATAGACCAAAACGGCTCAGGATGAATAAACAAAAACGGCTCAGGTTGAATAGAGAAGTGAAGGAGTGTGTCGCCCCTGTGGGCAGGCACCTGGTGCCTATAGTGACGCTGCCCATGGAGCGGGCGCTGTTCGGGCGCCGCGCGCCGTGGGCAGGGGCTTACACTCGTCCACGTTCCGGCTCAACACAATACTATTTGTGGGACACGTCGGGTGGTCAGTGGATTTCGGTGACAAGAACGGCTCAAGTTGAGCTAAGAAGTGGACGAGTGTAAGCCCCTGGCCGTGGGGCGCCGTGGCGGGGCTGCTGGTGGTCGCCGCGGGGGCCGCGGCTTACGCCTTCGGTGACGCCGACGTGTCGGGCGGCGGCGGCGGCGGCGGCGGCGGGGTTGGCGGCAGCGGCGGAGGCGGAGGCGACTCTTCGAGGGACGTGGCGACAGCGCAGTCCATGCTCGCGGGGCACATCGTCATCACGGCGCTGCAGCTGGTGCTGACCAAGCTGCTGATGAGCGCGCCCAGCGAGGACCCCGACTCCGTCATGATGTTCACCAACGGGGCGATGGCGCCCATATTCCTGGCGTGCGCGGCGCGTGAGTCAGGGGGTGTCGGCAGGGGCTTACACTCGTCCACTTCTCAGCTCAACTTGAGCCGTGTCTGACACTCAAAAACACCCTAAACACCACCTAACACCCCCTACACCCCCTTAAAACGGGCTACACAGTCCCTACGCGCACCTCCTATTCCATACAAAGCGCTCAAGTTGAGCTGAGAAGTGAAAGAGTGTAAGCCCCTGGGTGTCGGCCGCGCCTTTGCGGCCGCGGGGGTGGTTTACGATGGACTCTTGGTGGGTGAGCGGTGGATAGTGTCGTTGACACTGCCCGCCGCGGTGGGCATCAGCTGGGTAAGGTGGTGCAGGTTGACAGTATCAAAACCCGTGTTGAAAGTGCCCATGGTTTCAGAGCTTGAAACTAAAATGTGGTAAAGCGCTTTCAACGTTTGATTTCAAATCCATGTTGCGCCGCTTCAGCTGGGCGCAGGCGCAGACACAGAATCTGCTGACCGCCACCACCTTCATGGCGCTCAACAACGGGGTCAAGGTAGGACGGCGCAGGTTCACTGCATCAAAACCCGTGTTGAACCTTGAAACCGCCTACGGTTTCAGCGCTTGAAGCTGCAATATGACGACACGCTTTCATACTTTGCTTTCTTTCAATTTGCGCCGCTACATCACGGTGTTTACCATAGCGGGGTCCATCGTGACGGGCGGGCGGGCGCCGTCCAGGCAGGGTGGTGCAGGTTGACCCCGCTTGAAGCCGTGCTGAAACTTGAAAGCGCCTGGTCTAAGCTCTTGAAACTATAATATGATGGACTGCTTTGAACTTTTGCTTTCAACTTCGACTTGTGGCGGTACATCAGTGGGTTGGCGTGGAGCGGGCTGGCGGGCACCATGGCGGGGGGGGGTGCAGTTTGACCGATGAAACCCACGTGAAAGCGCCTGGATCTAAGCGCTTGAAACTAAATTATCATAAACTGCTTTCAACTTTGCTTTCAATTTGAACTTGCACCGCTACACCTTGGTAGGAGGGATGGTGTACGCGAGGGCGTGCCAGCCCCAGCCCCTGCCCCTGTCGTCGCCGGTCAAAGCAAAGGCGGCATAAGGCGGTCGGCTGGATTGAAATGGAAGCACGGCGGCGGAAACCTGCTTCCGATTTCTTACATAGTGTAGTGTGTTGTGTGTATAAAGTTGTAAATGGTTGTCTGTGAACTCATCTAAGGTGCTTGTCAATTCATCGCCGCATGTTATGCGCGGGCGGTAATGTAGACCTATTGTTTCTATTCGAGCACATCGTGTAGCCGCGGCCGTATTGTTTTTATTGGAGCACATCTCGGAGTAGCCGCCGCCCCTTTTTGCTCTTTTTCTTCTTGTCGTCGTCGTCGTCATCCTTCTTCGTCTTCTTCTTGCCCGCGGTCAGGGCCGCACACTCCTCCACTTTTCGGCTTGGCGTGAGCACGTTTTTGCGATATCGACGTTGGCGGGTCGTTGCAAGGTTTCACCGACAAATATGGCTCAGGATGAGGTGAGAAGTGGATGAGTGTCGCCCCCCTGCCCGCGCCCTTGAGCTTAGGCACCTCAATCACCGCCATTGAATGTTTCTCCGGGTCCGTCCCCAGCATCTCCTCGTGCAGCGTGGGGATGGCCTCCTTAATGTAGCGGCACAAGGCAATTTTGAAAGCAACAGTTGAAAGCAGTTTATCGTATCGTAGCTTCAAGCGCTGAAACGATAGGGTCTAGGTGCTTTCAAGTGTCAACACGGGTTTTGAAGGTGTCAAGTGCAGCGCCCTACCTTGAGGCACGCGGCGAACCCGTTGTGCAGCAAGATGGCGCGATGCGTCTTGGTGGCCACGCCGATGACGTTGCGGCCGCTCGTCTGCGACAGTCGCTTGGACCACTGGTCCGCCGTGCGCCGCATGGTCAACAGCTTGGCCCGTGCCACCTTCGTGTGGCACATGATTGGCTTGCTAAAGTCAGCGGCGGTCATCAGCCCCGGCATCACCTCGTTGATGCACTGCTCGAAGCCGACCCGCGCACTCTGTGCGTCGGCGTCGTCGCCGCCGCCGCCCTTCTTTCCCCCCTTCCCCTTTCCCTTCCCCGCCCTTGCCCCAGCCTTCTTCTCGCTGGCCCTCAGCGTCTGCAGGTGCGAGAGCGCCGCCCCCGGGTCGCACATGTGCCCGTCGCCTTCGTGATCGTGCGACACCTGGAACCCCCCCGCCCCCGTCTCCGGCCGCTTGGCGCTCCACGGGGTGCCCGGGTTGTCGTTCACAATCGTTTCACCCGACAGCATCTTGAGGATGTCCGCCGTGTCCATGCCCGGAACGATCTCCCCGACGTCCGCGGCGAGGGATTTGAAGTCCGTCGTGGGCTGGCCGCCGCCGGCGCCGCCGTCGGCGCCACTGGCCTGGGGGTTCGCGCCCGCCTGGACTTCCTGCGCGTAAGCAGTCGCGGCGCCGCCGGCCGGGGGGTTCGCGCCCCCTTGGACGTCCTGCATGTAGGCAGTCGCGACGGGGGTGAGCGCGACGGCCAGGGCGAGCAGCGGCAGCAGCGCTGGGAAGCGGAAGTGGCGCGGCGCCGGGCGGCGCGCGCGGGACGTCGTCGCCATCTCGTCGAGGGCCCGTGGAGGGTCACGTGCGGGGGTTGTGCGGGACGCGCGGCTGACGCGCTGATGCTCCGCGGGCGGCGGGGCCGGGCGGCCGGGTTTCGAACTTTCGCCTCGAAAGGTTTGGTTTTTTAGGGTTCATGGTTTAGGTTTATTTGTACAGGTGGGCGCCGCATCTATGTCTGGCGCGCGCACTCAGGATGGCGGCATGCGACGACGACGCGTCCCCCGCGTTCGGCTCCCTCGTGGCGCTCTCGTGCCCCGCCGCCGTGGACACCCTGCGGCTGGGCTGGGGCGTCGGCGGGCGGGGCATGCTCACCGCCGACGACGACCACTTCGGCGCCGCCGCGACTCACAGTAGGCACCCGCCGCCCCTGCAGCCTGACGCCATCCCCGCCGCCGGCGCCGCCTCCGCTGCCGCCGCTCCCACTCTCGCCGCCGCCGCTGGGAGAGTGGCGCTAGCGGTTCCGGTGGAGCACATGCTGTGGGTGCCGCGCGGCGGCAGCGTGACCGCCGACGGCTGGGTGCCGGCCGACGCCGCGGGCGAATCACTCCCGTGGGTAGGCCTGCTTTTCAGCTCAACTTGAGCCGTTTTGCCCCTGTACCCACCTATATCATTCCATTGAGGGGCTTTGGTTGAGCTGAAAGAGAATGATTGAAAGCCCCAGGCTGGTTTGGCCTGGTCGATGGAGTCCTTTGAACGAGTACTCGTATTTCTCGCCTCGTGCGCGTGCAGCGTTTTCTGCGTCATACACTCATACTCGTGCACCCTCGTTAAGTTAGATAGATGCCCAACACGTGACGCAGCGAACATCCGGCCGGCCCTCCGTGCGGGACGCGCGGCTGGCCGCGACGCTCCTCGCCGCGCCGCGCGCCGAGTGGGTGGAGTGCTACCGCGCGCTGCTGCCGCCGCTGGAGGACCTCACGCACCTGGGTGGGGCGCTGCAGGTTGAAACCCGTGTTTGCAAGCACGGAATAAGGCATCCTTCGCCATGGGTCTCTGACTCAACGCCCGTGTGTGATGCCATGTGATCTTACCACGTGCTACTATGTTGAAACCGCCTGGATTCAGCGCTTAAAACTACGTACTCGTAAAATGTGGTGAACTGCTTTCAAATTTTGCTTCGAAATTCAAGTTGCGGCGCTACAGCTGGCGTGTTTCATGCGTGCGGAGGCGGGCCTGCTGGAGGACACGCGGTTGGTTAGCGAGTGGGAGCGCCTGGCAGGGTGGGCGTTCAGAACACGCACCAGCACTCCACCCACCCAACTCCCCTCCTCCTCTTCCGCGCGTCTGTATGGAGTGTTGCATTCACCCTGAAGGTAAGTCTTGTTCCGATCTCGGTCGAGTGCTTGCTCTCAAGGACTCTGCTGCCTGACGCGGTCGTGGGGGGCGGGGTTCAAGGCGTGTCGCGCGGCGGGTGCCCAGGCGGGCGGCGTGCCGGGCGGTGTTTCGGAGACTCAGTTTTGGTGGGCCATGGCTGTGGTGTGCACTCGAGCTTTCCGCCTGCCGGCGCCGCCGCCGCCGCCGCGGCTGCCGAGTGGGTTCAACGTTCGGCAGTGGTTCGACGCGCACGGCGGCGCCGGCGGTATTGCCGCGCTCGCGCCGTTGATTGACATGGCCAATCATGCCGCGGACGGCTCGGCGTTCATCCGGTGGGGCGGCGGCGGCAGTAACAGTAGCGGCGGCGGGGGAGGCGGGGAGGGTGGGGCTGGGGTCGTCGTCGGCGGTGGCGGCGGCGGCGGCGGCGGCGGGGGAGGCCCAGAGGGCGGGGCTGGGGTCGTCGGCGGCGGCCTGGAAAGCGGAGCGAGAGGGGGAGGGTGCGTGGGCGGGGGCGTGGGCGGGGAACTCTATGGGCAAACAGTCAGCGACGGCCGCAGCGGCGCTGCGCTCGAGCTAGTCATGCACAACAACCACAACGGGCGCGACGGGTACTCCCTCGACGGCCTCCTCCCGCTGCGGCCCGATGACGACGCCGAGTGCGCAGGCAAGGCCGCAGCAGCCGCCGCCGCCGGAGGCTGGCGTGAGGTCATCCTGTCGTACCTGCCCCGCGGCACTAACCGCGAACTGTTCCACACGTTTGGGTTCACGGAGCGGGGCAACCCGCATGACAACCTGCCGTGGTGGGCGCTGGAGCCGCTGTGGACGCTGTGGGGCGCCGGCACACAGCTGGACAGGACCCGCCTGCTCCGCGCCGCCAACCTTGTCGAGGGCGAAGAGGCCGAGGGCGGCACGCTGCGGTTCGTGGACGTGGCCGCCGCCGACGCGATGGGCGACGAGCAAGCGGAGCGCGAAGTGACGGCCGCCCGGGGGCTGCTGGAGCTGGCACCGGCGGGGGCGGCGGCGGCGACGCGGGGGATGGCGGCGGCGGCGGGCGGCGCGTTCCTGGCCTCCCTGGAGGCGGCGTTGGCGGAGCGCGCGCCGGTGGGGGACGACATCGCCCGCTTGTACGAGGAGGAGGGCGAGGATAAGATGGAGCGGCAGGAGGCGCTGACGCTGCGGGCACGGGCGGCGGTGGAGTTCCGGTCCGAGGCGAAGCTGGTGGTGCACGCCGCTGTCGACATGCTCCGCCGCTACGTTGCACATGATTTAGACGAATCGCTCCAATAGACCAACATGATGTATTTAAAACCTAACGCTTCTCGAGCCCCATTGCATGACACTCACATGGTACCGAAGCTAGGCATTAATCAAACCCTGTTACTCGTAGTCTTTTGCAGCGGCCGGACTCTAGGTCTGTCAGGGTTTAGGCCTGTCAAGGGGTACTATCTAGGGCTATTTCATGCTAATGATTCGATGCAATAGACCATTGGTCGTTATCCACAGGCTCCCTCCAGGAGGGTCATGGAGAACAAGCACTCGAACAGACGTCGGAGCATGACTACAGTACATTCAGGGTTGATGCTCATACAGACGCACGGACTCGGTTCGTCGATTCAACGTCGATCGAGTGCTTGTTCTCAAACCCCGCCCTGCCGGGCGTGCGTTGGGTCGATCTAGGTGGTGGTGCCCCACAGGCACAGCTGGCAGGGCGCCTCCACCACGTGCCCCTTCAGCACGCGCTTCGAGGCGGGCAGCTCGCAAGCCCAGCAGTTCCCGTTGAAGTTGTCTGCGGCGACCCAGCACTTTGCTTGTGACTCCCAGCTGCATGACTCACAACAGTCGATTGTGTCGGGGTTCGAACCCGCCCTGGGCTGATGGCTCCCACTCACCCCGTTGGCCCCGCCGGAGCGGAGAGCGGCCGTTCGCCTCACCACGTGACTCATCATGCAGCATCCGAAGATGCAGTAGTACCCCTGCAGGCACGCGAAGAGTCCCACGCCCAGGGGGTACACCACGGCGGCGGCCGGGAACAGCACGGCTTTGGCGGCGCCCCGCGCCACGGGGTCGCAGCTCGGGTCGTCGTGGACGCCGCACCAGCACGTGGTGGGAACCGGGCGGCGCTGCTCCACTTGCATGGCGAGCGGAGCTGACATCATGACGACCTGCGCCGGGCTGGTCATCGCGCCTCGTCCGGCCGCCGCTGTCCCCAGCGCCGCAGCTCCCATCACCGCGCTGCCGACGATGCTCTGCGCCGCGCGCGCAAGAGTCCCGCCCACACACCACAACCACATCGGGCACTGTTTGTCGCGAGGTTGCCCCGATGCCACTCTGGGATAAACATCACTGGACACCGACCTGTCCCAACCCGGGTTCAGATATCAGTGGTTGGAACACATCTATGGCCCAGACTCCGCTCCCCGCCCCATCGACTCACTACCACCACATTACTCCCATCCACACACCACCACAGCACGGCACCAAGCGGGTCATCAAGTGGGCACTTTATACTGTGTCCTCTCTCCTCCTTGCCTCGCATCGCCTGTGTCGTGGGGGCGTACAGGGGCGGCGGCGCGGCGGCGGCGGCGGGAGCATACTGGTACTGCGGCTGCTGCGGCGGGATGAAGTACTGTTGCGGCTGCTGTTGCGCCTGTTGCGGCGGCGGGTAGGGAGCGCCCGCCGGCTGTGCGTTCTGTGCGTGTTGGGAGTTCACGTGGATGGGTGGGGGCTGCGCATAGCGAGCCATGTGGGGCGGAATCTGACAGGTAGTTTTGACTGGCCGACTGGTGTTGCAGTGTTGCGTTGATTGGCAGGATGTTGGGTGCGCGAGCGGCGGGTGCGACGGGCCGTGCGCCGCCAGCCCCGCGAGTGTTGTGCCCGCAGCGGAGACCAAAAGCCGGAACCGAATAAAACCCTAAAACCCTACGTACCAGAAACCCTATGGGGATATTTCTTGGGATAAGTGTCACGTCATCATCTTTCTTGCAGCTTCCATGAGGGGTGCCCAGCTTCCGAGGACCTCACAGAACGCGGGGCGCAAGAGCTGGGGTGACGGCGGCTGAGGTGGCGGAACATCGGCTCTGAGGCGGGAACACAGGCTGGTGCGCGGCGGCGCCTCGGCGCTGGCGCTGCTGGCGCCGGTCAAATGGAGGGTTGGAGGTTCGGTCGGTCCAAGCCTCCAACCCCGAAAAATGGCGTGACCCTCCCTCTGCAGCCCCCCACGCCGCTCGCCGCGACGCTGCGCGCCGCGACGCTGCGCACCGCGCCCTATGTCGTCGCCGCCACTGCCGCAACCGCAGCCACCGCTACCGACGAGGCGTGGAGTGTGGACGTGCCCGTCCGCCTGCGCGCCCGCGCTTGCTCCGGGCGCGGAGACGTCGTCCTCGAGCTCCTGCGAATCAACGTCGGGCGCGAGCTTCCCGTGGGAACCCCGAGGCGCGCCAGCACCACACGCACAGCACCCGCAGCACCTGGCATTGGCGCGACGGGCCCGGGGTGCACCGCGCGCAAGCCGTCACGGCGGCGGCGCGCGCTCGCGGCGGTGCTCGACGTGGGGGAGACAGCCGTGGTGCTCGCGGCGGTCGGCGCGGCGAGCCCCAACGTTGGCGCCACCATCTCCACCTCCCTCGCCGTGGCTGGGGCGCTGCGGGCCGGCCTCGTTCTTTCCGGCGGGGCCTGACATGACACGGCGACACGGCATCCTCATTTCAGTCTCTGGAGCAGCCACAGCCGCGGTTTTGTCCATGGAACATTCCAAGCTGTCTTGAATTGATACCTCGCAGGCTGAAGTTTGAGGTGGAAAAGGAACGGTGTAAGGCAGTGCTCTCCGGTGGCTGCGGCGGCGTTGGCGGCGGAGGCGGCGGCGGCGGGGGCGGGGGCGGCGGCTTCAGCCTCCCGGGTCATGCTGGCGCGCTCGCCGACCGGCGGGGCATCACTCGCTGCCTTCTCCGCTCAACCTCCAGTCTTGTCACTGATTCCACTGGTATTCACCCACTTGACACCTCGAACGTGCTGAAGTTGAGCTGAAAGGGAACGAGCGGTCCGGCCCTGCTGACCGGTTCTGTGGCGGCGCGCTCGCGCTGCACGCCTCGGGCAGAGCCTTGCACGCCATCCCTTTCCAGCTCACCATGAGCCGCATCGTCCCTGGGATCGCACAAGTCATCTCATTTGATACCGCGAAGACGCTCAAGTGAAGCTGAACAGGGAACGGTGTAAGGTGTGACCCTGGCGTCAGGCCTGACGCTCAAAATGATACACCCAGATCTCCACCGAACCCTCAAAACCACAGCCGCGCTCGCGGCGGGGCCTCAAACTCGAGCTTGTTCCCTTTCTCCAGCCGTCACAGCTGTATCTTGCCCCTCCCCCACAAAACCACTCCAATTATCCCAACCAGACACATGGCAGGTGCTCGAGTTGAGCCGTCTCGGAAACTTGTGGAAGACCCGAACTCACGGCGGTCAAAGTGGCCTTTGCTCAGCCAGTCGGTAGCAAGGCCGCCGGCGGCGGCGGTGGGGGCGGGGGTGAGAGGGGTTGGTTCGCTCGGTTGACGCGGCGGGATCAGCGGCGGAGGGGAAGAGACGCCACCGCTGCAGCCAGCGGCGGAGACGGGGGTGGCAGCACACATACATCCCGGGGCGCCATCGACACCGCGATCTGGCACGCGCGCTACCGTTGGGCAGGGCGACGGTGCATGATGACCGCCGCCTCCACCGAATCAAATTGGAAACCCTCCATCCCTCGACCCTTGTTCCCGCACCAATGGCACCTATGACGCGGCGATAATTGTCAGGTGGCCCTCCCGGCGGGCGGCGCTGCGCCTGCACACCCACGTGCCCGAGACCCCCACCGACCCCGTTCTCAAGAACATCATCGCGATGCTAGGTGGGGTGTCGATGCTGGTGGCGCGGGGCGGGGCAGGCGGGGACGAGGAGGGCGGCGGGGCGGGCGGGGACGGTGGCGGCGTGGGTACCTGGGGAGGGCGTTGGTGCATGGGGGAAGGGGGCGGTGCAGGCGCGCCGTTGGGGCTGGCGCGCGGTGGCGGCGGCGGCGGCGGGAGGGGCGCGCGGTGGCGGTTGCAGGTGGCTTGGGCGAGGACCAAGGGGGGAGGCCCAGGAGGTGGCTCGGGCGATGGCGAACAGCGCAACAACGGCAACGGCAACGGCGGCGACCTGGGTATCGCCCTCGTCAACCTCGACCAGCTAACCACGCGCGACATCCTCAACCCGCCCGCCGCCGAACCAACCTCCTCCTCCTCCTCCTCCTCCTCATCCACCGCGAGCTCGCCGCAGAATTGCCCTCGTCGCAACACCGACGCCGATGATGCCGCCTCCGCGCCCGGGTCCGAGGCCGGATCTTCCACGTCGGCCGAGCATGTGTCGACCAACGACTCGGGCTCCAATGACACGGGGGACATTTGGTTCGACGCCCGTTACACCAACGGCGTCCCCACGGTAAGGCGGTGCAGCCTCAAACGATTCCACCCGTGTTGTTGAAAGCGCCTGGAATAAAGCGGCATTGAAACCAAGATATGATAAACTTCTTTCAAGTCTTATTTTCAATACCAAGTTGCGACGCTACAGCACGGCGGGCACCGCGGCGCTCGTGTGCCGGGTATGGACTGCTGGATAGTGCTCGCCACGTCATCAAACGGATTTTGAGACCTGGTGTTTCGAATCGAAGGGCATCCTCTGACGTGGCGAGCACTATCCATCAGTCCCTGATGCCGGGGCACTTACCTGGCCACGGCCTTCGCGCCCGTTGTGATGTTCGCCATCCCCCTGCTGCTACTGGCCGAGTGGGCGGCCGCCATGCGCTTCCTGGCGGCGATCAGCACCCTGTGGAGCGGCCGGGGCTGGGGCGGGGGGGGCTCTGTGAGAGGAGCGATGGCGGCGATGACGCCGGCCGCGATGGCGGCGGCGGCGGCGGCGGCGGAGTGGCGGGCTTTCCTGCGGTGCCGCGCGTGGAGCCTGGTGCACTTCTCGGTGTCCATGTGCGGCGCCGCGCTGGTGAAGTGGGCGCAGTGGGCCTCCGTGCGCCGCGACGTGTTCCCAGAGGACTTTTGCGAGGCAGGGTGTTACACTCGCCCACTATTCAGCTCAACTTGAGCCGTTTCTGACACACACAAAACACCCTAAAAACCCCTAATGCCCCCTACCACCCCCTAGATACCCGCGAAACAGCCCCTAACTGCACCCCCTGTCACACTGAAGGCGGTTAAGTTCAGCTGAAGAATGGACGAGTGTAAGCCCCTGCTGCGCGGCCATGTCCGCCTTACACGACGACGCCCCGCGCCACTCCACGCGCCAGACGGGGAAGATCATCGAAGCGGAGTTTGGAGTGCCCGCCTCGGTATGGCGGAGCAGCTTGACCCCAGTTTAACCCCAATTTGACCCCATGTTTGACCCCATGTTCACCCCCAGTTGACCCCAGGTTGACCCATGTTGACCCCAGGTTGGCCGCACCTGATCTCGGTGCTGCACCTGGAATAAGACGCACCGCTTTCAAACTTTGCTTTCAATTTCAACTTGCGCCGCTACCTCTCGGCCATTTTCTCCGACTTTCCGGACGAGCCAGTAGCTTCCGGGTCGATCGCGCAGGTGTACGCTTGCACGCTGCGGCCCGAGGTGGCCACGGCGTGCTCGGCGCGGGACCCGCAGCTGGCGCGGCGCCTGCAGCGGCAGCACCGCGCGCGGGTGGGGGGGCAGCTCGCCATGCTGGAGCAGCAGGCGCATGGCGCAGGCAGTGCCGGTGCCGGCGGCGGAGGAGGCGTCGGCCGTGCCGGGGGCGGGCATGGTGTGGGGTTCTGGCTGGGGTTTGGGAGAGGCGGAGGCGGGGGAAGGGGCGGCGACGGCGGCGGCGGCGGCGGCGGTGGCGGCGGCGGCGGGGGCGGCGCTAGCACGAATATGCTGGCGGCGGCGACGGCGGCGGCGTCACGCGGGTGCGTGGTGGCCGTCAAGGTCCGCCACCCCAATGTGGACCGCCAGATCTTCCTGGACTTTCAGATCCTCAAGAAGGCGGCTCGGCTCGTTTCCGGCAGGGGCTTACACTCGTCCACTTTTCGGCTCGACTTAAGCGCATCCTGTGGCATAGGGGTGCAATTAAGGGTTGTTTAGGGGGTGTTTAGGAGGTGTCAGGGGGTATGAAGGGGTATCAGGAGGTGTTCAGCGTGTACGTTGTGTCAGAAACGGCTCAGGTTGAGCTTAGAAGTGGACGATTGTAAGCCCCTGGTTTCCGGCTTCTCCGCGCTCAAGCAGTTCAACCTGGAGGAAACTCTGGTAGGGTGGTGCAGGTTGATCCTATCAAACCCACGTTGAAACCGCCTGGAACTGAGCGCTTGAAACTGAAACATGATAAAACGGCTTTCAAGTTTTGCTTTGAAATTCAACTCGCGCCGCTACACCTTGGGTCAGTTCTCGCACACGATGACGGCGCAGACGGACCTGCGCACGGAGGCGGGCAACTTGCGCCGCTTCGGCCGCAACTTTGAGAAGCAGCGGTCGGTCAGCGCCCCGTGGCCGGTCGCCGGCCTCGTCACGGAGGCGGGGCGCGCCGCATCGTGCGGGCTCGCGTCATTCATGTCATTGTGGTCATTGTTGTCATTCAGACCCCTCAATTCTTTATTCACGTGCTACTTTATGACTCTGCCCGCCTCCGACCCACCGGGCCCTGGACTGAGGGGGTGCTGTGCGAAACCTTCGAGCAGGGCGAGTCTCTGTCGGTCGCCATCCGCCGCGGGGGCGAGCACAACCAGACGTGCTGCGGCCTGGTAGGGCGGTGTGCGTTGCAAGCTGACAGTATCAAAACCCGTGTTGAAGGCGCCAATGGTTTCAGCGCTTGAAACTATAACATGATAATCAAACCGCTTCCAAGTTTTGCTTACAATTTCAGCTTGCGCCGCTACAGCCCGGGGGTGGACACATACCTGAAGATGTTGCTGCGGGATAACTTCCTGCACTCCGACCTGCACCCGGTAGGGCCGTGCAGGTTCACAGTATCAAAACCCGTGTTCAAAGCGCCAATGGTTGTAGCGCTTGAAGCTAGAAGCAGATGGACCGCTTTCAAACGTTGCTTTCAAATTTAACTTGCGCCTCTACAACCCGGGCAACATTATGTACCACGTGTTCCAGCCCCCCACCGTGAACCCTGGTAGGGCGGTGCAGGTTGATCCTGCGTTGACCCAAGGTTGACGCCAGGTTGACCCCAGGTTGACCCCAGATTGACTCCAGATTGAACCCAGAGTGACCCCGGTATGACTGCGCTTGGTTTCAGCTCTTGTAGCTAGAATATGATGAACCGCTTTCAAATTTCGCTTTCAACTTCATCTTGCGCCGCTACACCCAGGAGCCGGCGAGGTGCGATTGGTCCTCCTGGACTTTGGCATCGCCGATGAGCTGCCACTGGATGTCCGCAACCGGCAGGGTCAGATCCACACGCTCCCCGACCCTCGTTTGTTGGGATCGACACGCTGTAGACCCTCGTTTCTCGTTTGTTAATATTTACACAATTCAGACCCTCGTTTGTTGAGATCGACACTTTGTAGACCCTCGTTTGTTGAGATCGATACAATGTAGACCGTCGTTTGTGGAAATAAACACTGTGTAGACCCTCGTTCGTTGAGTTGAGTGGCATCATATTGATGTATAGAGCATCGGTTTATTGACCCACCTGGCCCTGGGCACCGGTTCCTGACGTTCCTGTTCTGCCTGGTGCGGTCGGACGGCGTGGCGGCGGCGGACACCATCCTGGGGCAGGGGCTGACACTCGCTCACTTCTCAGCTCAACTTGAGCGTTATTCTAGAATAGGGGGTGCGCGTAGGGGTCGTGTAGCCCGTGCTAAGGGGGTTTAGGGGGTGCTTAGGGTGTGTAGGGTGCTTTTGTGCTTCAGACGCGGCTCAAGTTGAGCTGAAAAGTGAACGAGTGTAAGCCCCTGTCCTGGGGTGGGCGTCCGACCAGCGGTGCGCCGACGTCCCGGGGTTCCGCCGCGACATGTGCGCGCTCGTCGACTCCATGTGTCGCGTCCGCGCGGGGCAGGTGGACATCGACGTTGTGCTCAAGGTCAGGCGCTGCAGGTTCAACCGATGAAACCCGTGTTGAAGGTACCTGGAACTAAGCGCTTGAATGTAGAATATGATCAACTGCTTTCAAATTTTCTTCAATTTTGCTTTCAGTTTCAACCTGCGCCGCCACATGAAGGCAGTCATGGGGGTGCTGCGCACACACCAGGCGGGGCCAACCCTAAACCCTAAACCCTGAACCCTAAACCCTGGGTGCGGGGCGAGGGGCGCGGGGCGGGACCACGTGCTCCTCACCATCACCACGTCACTCAACCCCAAACCCTCGTTGCTTGAACTGAGTGCCACCGTGCGACGCGAAGAGCGAACTGCTGTCGGGCGTTCCGCCAGTGCCGCAGTGTTAGTTGTGCGACACGGAAAGCGCACTCCTTTCGGGCGCTCCGCCAGTGCCGCCGTGTGACGCGGCGAGCGCACTCCCGTGTGGCGCTCCGCCAGTGCCACCGTGTAGCCGTGTAACGCGGAGAGCGTACTCCCGTGGGGCGCTCCGCCAGTGCCGCCATGTGACGCACTGAGCGTACTCCCGAGGGGCGCTCCGCCAGTGCCGCCATGTGACGCACTGAGCGTACTCCCGTGGGGCGCTCCGCCAGTGCCGCCATGTGACGCGGAGAGCGTACTCCCGTGGGGCGCTCCGCCAGTGCCGCCATGTGACGCACTGAGCGTACTCCCGTGGGGCGCTCCGCCAGTGCCGCCATGTGACGCACTGAGCGTACTCCCGTGGGGCGCTCCGC
>Ga0307489_10000813_pt1 | contig 19819 bp, 27 predicted proteins | sample SB12metaG_FD_202247 | JGI IMG/M metagenome (GOLD analysis project Ga0307489, IMG submission 202247) | Sea-ice brine microbial communities from Beaufort Sea near Barrow, Alaska, United States - SB 1.2 | ecosystem: Environmental > Aquatic > Marine > Coastal | place: USA: Alaska | collected...
TGGCTTCTGTCATTGGTCGCTTTTTGTACTTCTCTTCTGTACTCGTGAGGACGAAGGAGAAGGCTTTGGCGCGCGGCGCGTAGGGTGAAATCCTTGGAGAAATAAGTAGTAGGATAAGTAGTAGGATGGTCGAGATCCTTCTCCTGCGAATCTGATATTTTGATGACGAGGCAACTCCACGTCATCGTCTTATGAATAGAGCTCTTATGCCAATTTTAACTCAAGAGACAAGGGTTTAGAATGCGTTGGGTAACGTGGCGCGAGCAAACCGTTATTGAATGGCTCATCAACGCCGCGCCTTGCTAACCGTTTTTTTCCATACGCAAACGGCATCAACCACACGTCGCCGCGCAGAGAGTTTCGCGGTCGCCGCCGCCTCTCACGTCAACGCTTCGGAGCACACCAACCCCTCCCCACACCCCGAGATGCCGACCGTCACCGGCAGGCCCGCGGAGCAGGCGGGGTGCCTCGCCGCTTTCCCTCCCCGAAAAGTAATCCAGAAACCACTGCTGATCACCGGTCGTTCCTCATTCGGAGGCTAGGACTGCTTTGCCTCCGCGTGGAAGGCTCTTCCCGTCGCACTTCTCACTCTTTGCTCATCCACTTCCGCCCGAAGGCGGCCGCCACTAGCACAGGCTGTGAGAGCGCACAAGCGGCATCCCACGCGCCGCGATTTATTCGCCGCGATTTACTCGTATGCAACCAAAGAGGATCGGTTCTGGTTCTCGTCGACGCGCTCGCGCTCAAGCTGGAAGAGTTGTGCGCGGGGCCCTGCGGGCGGGTGCCCTGGAGCGTCGCTCAGGTCAGCTCGGACCTGCTCAAGATGTTCGCGGCGGATCCGTGCCAGCCCTTCATGCTGCGCCTGGCGTGGCACGACGCGGGCACGTACAACGCGGCGGACGGGTCGGGCGGCGTGTCCGGCTCCATCCGCTTCAAGACCGAGGCCGCCCACGGCGCCAACGCCGGGCTGCAGCGGGCGTGCTCCCAGCTGGAGACCATCCGCGCCGCGCACCCGGGCCTCGGCTACGGGGACCTGTACCAGCTGGCCGGCGTGGTGGCGGTGGCGAGCGCCGGCGGTCCGCACATCCCGTTCCGCGGCGGTCGACCGGACGCCACGGAGGCGGAGTGCACGGCGGCCGGGCGGCTGCCGGACCCCGCCAGGAAGGCAGACCACCTGCGTGACGTCTTCTACCGCATGGGCCTGGACGACCGCGAGATCACCGTGCTGTCCGGCGCCCACACTCTTGGCCGCGCGCACAAGGACCGCAGCGGCTATGAGGGCGCGTGGACGGAGGCGCCGCTCAAGTTCGACAATCAGTACTTCCGCCTGCTCGCCTCCGGCGGCAAGGACGGACTCTTGCAGCTAGCCTCGGACAAAGCGCTGATGGAGGACCCCACGATGGCGGCGCACGTGCGGCGGGGCCGGCCACCGTCCTGTCACTTGTACCTTGTCAGTCGAACTGCCAAGTGCCAACTGGTTCATCCCTGAAATCAGTTTCGTGATTGCAACACATGAACACCTCGACGTGCTCATTGGCAGTCCAGCATCTTCGGGAATGGGTGTCGAGGCCAGGCAGGAGGATGCGGCGAGTGTGTATGGGAACACCGGTACACTATGAGCTATGAGCAAGCAGTGACAGGTGCCCCCCACCCCCCCGGGATTTAGGGTTTAGGGTTCAGCCCTAACCCCTGAACCCTAAACCCTAAACCCTAAACCCGGGCGGCACGACCCTGCGCGGCGGCGGTACGCGGCGGACCAGAACGTCTTCTTCGCCGAGTACGCCGCCGCGCACCTCAAGCTGTCCGAGCTCGGCGTGGTGTGGCCGGCGGTGCAGTTCCCCGGCCCTGATGCGCAACCTGCTGCCCTCCCATTGGTTGCTGGTGTTGCTGCTGCCCTTCCATTGGCTGCTGGTGCTGCTGCTGCCCTCCCATTGGTTGGTGCATCTGCTGCTGCCATCCCATTGGTTGGTGCATATGCTGCTGCCCTCCCATTGGCTGCTGCTGCTGCAGCTGCCCTCCCATTGGCTACCGCGCAACCAAAGAAGCCTTCGTCAATGTTCTGCTCTGTACAGTGAGGTACACTATGAGTAAACAGCTCCAGAAGCTCTCGGAGCTGGGTGTCGCGTGGCCCCAGGCGTGATGTATGGTACCTGAACCGGTTGAGGCGTGAGGCGGATGTTCGCATAAGGCGGCGGAGCGCGAGGGAAGGACAGTACAAGTAGAACGTTTTATGTGCACGCGTTGCTAGCTAGCCCCCCGGGGGGGGGTCAACACCTTTGTCCTCCGACTAGAGCTAGCTATGTAAACCACTGGACTTCATAACTCCAATTTCTTTCCATTGAGGTGCCACATATCGCCTTGTTCCCACCCGTCGTCAAGTCCGATTTCTGACACGCACCGCCGCGCCGCAGTACAGCCGTCTAGCAACCTCAAGTATCCTAACTCCCTAGCTTCTGTCCTTGCAGTTGTCCTTTGAGCCATATATACTGGTACACCCGATACCCGAGAATATTTGTTTCGCGAGTTCCTGGGATTAGAGAACAGGATCAATTTGACCCACTGCACCGATCAATACGGTCACTGCTTGACCCAAGCTGGGACCTGCGTGACCGGGGGGACGGATCCATTCCACTATGAGCTATATAGTGGCGCGCGTGCTACCAGCGACGTCTCGGTCGGCCAGCGCAAGGGCAGGTATCAACCCATCATGACCATACTGTACTCCATACTAAAGACTTACCATACATAGCCTGACATGACAGCGCATCGCGCCACCCCGCCTGCATTGCACGCTGACCCCCCAATCGGATATGCGCATAACATGGGAGAAAAGACTGCAGCAACAACGCTGCGCAGCACACAAACGAACACAACTCTTCTCACCTACTTACACGGCAGCGATGGACACCTCTCTCGACGACATGATCAAGGCGGCTCCCAAGGCTGGGCGCGGCGGCGGCGGCGGGCGCGGTGACGGCGGCGGGCGCGGGCCTAAGAAGGCCGGCGGGCGCGGCGGTGGCAACAGCGGGGTCGCTGTCCGCTCGAAGGTGATCGCGAAGCCTCGCCGCGGGCCGACGGGGGGCCGCGCGGTGGCGATGGCGGTGGACGACCGCGACCGCCGCGGCGGCGGCGGCGGCGGCGGCGGCGGCAACTGGGGCCACGACATGTTCGAGGGCGGCGGCCGCGGCGGCATCTCCACGCGCCCCGGCAGTGGCGGCCGCGACGCCGGCGGCGGCAAGCTCATAATCTCCAACCTGCACTTCAGCGTCTCCAACATGGACATCAAGGCGAGTCGAGGCTGATAATTGCCAAGCGCATCAGCAACGCCCGCCTCTTCACCGCCCCGCGCCCGCGGATCCTGCGTCTCTCAGATCAACATGTTTCTGTGCGCGCCGAGCGCCTCCAGCTGCGGCGGCCATGATCGACGCGCTCCAAGCACGCCGGGGCTGCGCAACTGATCCTCGGACCGGCGGTGCAATTCCTGGCGCAGAGGGCGCTGAATCTAGGTTATTTTTGGCACGACATCCTGGTTGGAGATCTGCCGACGCGTGCTGGCTGGCACGCGGCGGCCCTCCCCGCGCGGAGGCGCTGCCACTTACCTGGCTGCTCATCGCGACGTGAGATCAAGTTCCCGGCTGGGCTGAGCTACCGGCAGCAGTGGATAAAATGGCAGCAACTCAGAAAAAGACGCTTGTATTCAGCAAACAGCAGCAGACCCCAGACCCTGACCCAACCCCCGTACTGGCGTTCTCGTCCTCTCCTCTCCCCATCCGTGCGAACAGGAGCTCTTCGAGCAAGTCGGCGTCGTCAAGAAGTCCGGCGTCAACTTCGACGAGCAGGGCCGCTCCAAGGTGCGAACCCAGATCTAATCATCGATTATCACCATTGCATTGTCGAAGCATTATTTTGTTTCTTGCATTCTGCATACAGGTCAGAAAGGTGTCAGCAAGATGTTTTGGCGTTCGGTGGATCGGTGTCGTCTCGAGCCTCGAGCCGCTGCGCGTCTGGTGCCTGGCTTCTTCCGTTCACTTTCGTCCCCCCCGAGCAACACCCCCGATACCCAGATCTCAATTATCGTGGCTGGCTGGATATGACCCAACTTTTTAGCACTCTGTCCAGTCAGCGTCACCTCGAGCCTCTTCACTGTGTGTCTGACGTTGTTCTCCCTCTCCCTCTCTCTCTCTCTCTCTCTCTCTCTATCTCCCATTCCCCGCAAGCTCTGACGCGATCATGTTTCTCCCTCCCCCCCGCACCACCAACGCCTCAGGGGTCCGCGGAGGTGATCTTTGCGCGGCGGCCGGACGCGCTGCAGGCCATCAAGACGTACAACGGCGTCAAGCTGGACGGCAAGCCGCTGCAGATCGAGCTGGTGGGCGGCACCGGCGGCGGCGGCGTGCAGCTCAGCAGCGGCATCCAGATCACGGGCGCGCGCGGCGGTGGCGGCGACCGCAACCAGCACGATGACCGTGGCGGCGGCGGCGGCGGGCGCACCGTCACCTTCAACGGCGGTGCGCCCCGCGGCGGCGGCGGTGGCGGCGGCGAGCGCGGCGGCGGCCGCAAGGTTGTCGCGGTGGTGAAGAAGGTGGGGGGGCGCGGCGGCGGCGGGCGGGCGGCCAGCGGGCACGATGACCGCGGCGGCGGCGGCGGGCGCGGGCCCAAGGCTGGCGGGCGTGGCGGTGGCAAGCCCCGCGAGCCCAAGGCCAAGACCCCGACCCAGGAGGACCTCGACGCGCAGCTCGAGTCCTACAAGATGCAGGAGTGAACGCCCACGACTTCGACCTCAGCACCGGCGGCGGCGGCGGCGGCGATGACGCAACGCGTGCGGGGGTGTTCGTCCGCGCGCTCGCGCCAGCAGCCTCCAACTGGCGGACACGCCACGTGCGTGTCCGCCGCGACAGCCTGCTTCATCTGCCGCGCGTACTGGTGACCTGTGACGAGATATATCACCCATGACGCGTCGACATTTTTCTTCGGTGTGGCGGTTCTCAGCACCGCCTCTAATTAATCATGACAACCCAACTGTAAAAACTAAAAACATCACGCTAGCTGCTAGTTCTTGTAATCAAAGCCAAGCACTTGACCTTTCTCATTTCATCGTCGTCGTCGTCGCTCTACTCGTAGTTCATGTTGCTGTCGTATTGCTCTCACGTTGTTGGTGTGAGTCAGCACTACCCCTCTATCCTGTTGTCTAGCCTGTTGTCTTCACTCAGGGATGCCACACAGTGCGCTTGCTCGACGCCCTCTCCCTGGTGGTATCGCCTAGCCAGATGCCCTCTCGCTCACGCGTGGTGGCGAACAGGCGGTGCCGACACCATTAGTCGCCCTTGCTCAAGTCCACCCTGTCGCGCACCCACGCCTAAGGCCGTAACATATATTGCTCGCCACGTCATAGGAATGCCGGCTAACTCAAGAAACAAGGGTTCAAAGTGCTTTGAGGACGTGGCGCAAATATGTGGCAGGCCATACCCGCACCGGCTTCTGCGTGAGCGTGGCGTAAACCCAGAACGCCTGCGCCGCGCGGGGCAACACAGGCGACAGTGCATCAGTCAGCGCCCCCAGGCTCCTTTCACGTCTCAGCGTGCTGGCTACTCGTAGCTGGCTGAACAACTGGGCACTTTTACCATTTACTTATCGGCCAAATTGCAAGTGGGTCTTTTTTTCTGGAGGGGTTTGACGCTGTGAGCGAGCGTTCAGGGGGGTGCGACGACATTCATGTGGGGCGCTCACCAGGGCCATGACGTGGACCGCGGCGACGGCCAGGAGGGTCACCCTCAGCGACGACACCTGGCCCGTGTCCAGGGGCTTACACTGGTTCACTTTTCAGCTCAACTTGAGCCGTGTCTGACGCACAAAAGCACCCTACACACCCTAAACACCCCGTACCACCGCCTCAACACGGGCTACACAACCCCTACGCGCACCCCCTATCCCATAAAAAGCGCTCAAGTTGAGCTGAGAAGTGAGCGAGTGTAAGCCCCTGCCTGTGTCCCCATCGTTGATGAGGTCGCCCACGAAACCCATGATGAAGTTCGCGACGGGAGCTAAAGGCCCGCGTATGCTGTCCGCTGGGGCAGCGGTGGCGGCAGTGGCGTTGTCGAGGTCTGCGTCTATGGCGGCGAAGGCGGGTGAAGGTTCGGACACGAGGCGCAGGAGGGCGCGGGGCATCAAACAGGCGTGCGCTCTTGAATGTTGAGTTTCCAGGAAAGCAACGTCCCCAGCAGCATCCGAGGCAATCCGGTGGGGGGGGTCAACGCATATCCGGGTGGCCGCGCATACGCATCTGCTGCCTCGAACCCGCCACCCACTTCACCTCTCTTCGATCATACTTGCCGCGCGTCGGCTGACGTCCCCTACTGCAGCGACTGACAGAATCGGGCCGAGTGATTGGCATTTCCTCTGTGGAGTTCGACCGCTGTCGACCTCGGCCCGGCGCGCCGTCAGTTCCGCTGCAGACTACCGCGTCAGCGCGATCAGCGCCAAGGCCCATTTCGCCACTGCGGAGGTCACAGGCAAAGAGAGGAAAGGACGCGGGCGGGCGGGCGTGACCAAGGTGCGTGACGCCCCGGGTGGTGGGTACGTGTGACGGCGCCCATCGCGATGAACATGAAGGGGTGGAGCGTGAAGGGCATGGCGGAGGCCGCCAAGGAGGCAGGGCCTGACAGGCGCCACTTTCGCCAGCTTAACTTGAAGCCGTTTGTTTGTCCCAGAAACCACGTGACAGCTTTTTTACACATCCGACTTGTGCGTAGAGGACTCGTCTTCTGCGCTGATACGAGCCTAAGCCACAACCGACGCCGAGCCCGCTCTACATGGAGTTGGTGTGTTGCTCGACACCTTACTTGTTAGCGCCTTGGCTGCTTGGGGCTCGACGAACATTAGTTCCTGAAATAAAAAAATGAAAAGTTGTTACTCGTGTCAAGGCCCTGGAAGACGGCGTCCAAGAAGGCGGCCGCCTCCTTCAACGACAGGGTGAAGGAGGCCGCGAGCACCATGGCCGCCAACATCGAGGGTAACCTGGACTCCACCGCGCTCGGCGCCGCCGCCGACGGCGGCGGCGGCGGCGGCGAGGGGGGCGCGTCGGGGGCCCGCGCATCCTCATCCTCCGCGGGTTCCGGGCACTCGAACGGCGGGGGCCCGGGCCCCGGCCCTCGCGGCGCCCAGGACGGTAAAGCCCCTACCGTGGAGTACGTGAAGCTGCCAGTGGCGAGCGCGCGCAAGCTGCGGTTCTACGACGCGGCGGACCTGAGCGAGGTGATCGCCGGGCACCTGGAGGAGAAGCAGGCGCTGGCGGAGGAGAACGCGCGGCTGGGCCTGGAGCTGGAGGCAGGGGCTTACACTCGTTTACGTTAGAGCTCAACTTGAGCAACTCAAGGACACATTCATGAGTTAATTTAGGTAATGCGCTGGACCGAAGAGCTCAAGTTGAGCTGAAATGGTAACGGGTGTAAGCCCCTGGCTGGAGGCGCTGGCGGGCGGGCCGCAGGGCGTCAAGGACAGGCTGACCGCGGGAGGCGGGCACCTGGTGGCGGCGGCGGCCGACCGCGCGCGCCGCACGGAGGACGGCGTCAACCGCGTCATGCTCATTTCCATGGTAGTGCCTCACAGATGTGGCCGGCAAGTTATAGGATGCCATTTGCCTCAAGAAACGAGGTTCGAAACGCGTTTGATGACACGGTGGGCAATATCTGCCAGGCTCTAATCCATGGGTGCGGAGTTGCAGCGCCTGCGGGACGCGCTCGCGGCGGCGGAGGCGGCCGCGGCGGCGGATGGGATGGCTGCGGGCGACGGATGGGATGGCGGTGAATCCTCCAGTGGACTCCCCATGTCGGTGCCGCCGTCGTCCGGCGATCTGACCCTGCCCGCGGACCTCGAGGCGGCGGCGGCGGCGGCGGCGGCGGCGGAGTCCCGCGCTGCGGCGCTCGCGGCACAGCTGGACGAGGCGCGGGGTGAGGTGGAGGTGGCGAGGGCGGCGGCGGCGGCGGCGGAGTCGCGTGCGGATGAGGCGGAGGCGCGTGCGGCGGCGGAGGTGGATACCCGTGCGGCGGCGGAGATTGAGACGAGCGCGGCGGCAGAGGTGGAGACGAGTGCGGCGGCGGCGGTGGCGTCGTCGGCGGCCGCGGCTTCCGAGGCGCAGGAGGAGCTGCGCCGGCTGCGCGTCGAAGTCATGGCGACGGGGGTCGTCAACGCCAAGCTCGAAGCCGAGGTGGCCGAAGTCAAGTCCACGGGCGACGCGGCTTTGGCTCGCGCTGTTTCCGCCGAGGCGGCGGCGGCGGAGGCGGCGGGCGAGCATGCGGCGGAGGTTGATGCCATGCACGCCAACCTGGCGGCGAAGGCGGAGGGAGCGCGCGCGCTGGGGGCCGAGTTGGCGGCCGTGCAGGCGGCGACGGCGGTGGCGGCGGCGGCGGCCGAGGAGCGCGCCAACGCGTTGCACGCCCAGGTCAAGGCGCGTGCCACAGAGGAGGTGACGGAGGCGCGGGCGCGCGCGGAGGAGGCGGCGGGGAAGGCTGTGGAGCTGCTGCGGTTCGAACGTGACCGCGTCGCGCTGCTCACAAAGACCAGCGGCGATCTCGAAACCGCGCTGGAGGCGGCGAAGTCGAAGGCAATGGAAGAGGAAACGGCGAAGGAAAAGGCAATGGAGAGTAGCAACGTGAGCGAGAGCTCAAAAGCGGCGGAGGCGGCGGCGGCAACGGTGACGGATTTGACGGCGAGGCTCGACGCGGCGGAGTCGGAGAGGGATCAGCTGTCGGCGGCGCTGGAGGCGGCGAGGGGGGAGGCGGCGGCGGCGACGGGGACCGCGGCAGCGGCGGGAGAGGCGGCGGCGGGGGCTTTGACCGAGCGGGTCACCGAGCTCATCTCGTCGCTCGACACTGCCAAACAGGAAGCAGCCACAGCAAAGGAAGAGGCGGTCGCCGCCGCCGCCGCTCTCCACGCCGCAAAGCATGAATCCGTCGCCGCTGCAGACGACGCTGCCGCCGCTCTCGACGCGGCGAAGCAGGAATCCATCGCCGCCTGCGCGGCCGCTGACACCGCGGCGGAGCAGACCTCCGCAGCCAACGCGGCGGCGGGGGCGTTGACCGAGCGGGTGTCCGACCTCTCCGCGTCGCTCGACGCCGCCAAACAGGAAGCAGTCGCCGCCAAGGAAGAGGCAGTCGCCGCCGCCGCCGCTCTCGATGCCGCGACACGTGATGCAGACGCCGCCAAGGAAGAGGCAGCCGCTGCCACCGCCGCCGCCGCCGCCGCCGCCGCACCCGTAGAGTTGGATGGCGCCGAGGCCTCCGCCGAGCTCGAGGCGGCTCGCACAGAGGTGGTAGGGCCTGGCAGATAAAGCTCGCCACGTCATAGGACGCCATTGAGTCAAGAAACAAGTTTCAGGCACAACATTTTGAGCAATATATGGCGGACCCTGAGAGGCGGCGGACCTGGCGGCGGCGCTCCAGGCAGCGAGGGATGACGCCGTCGCCGCCGCTACCGCCGCCGCAGACTACGCCGCCGCCGCCGCCGACCACGCTGCAAATGACGCCGCTGCCGCCGCCGACGACCACGTTTTCACCGCCGCAAAGCTACTGGAGGCGTCAGAGGAGGCAGTCGCCGCCGCCAAGGAACAAGCCGTATCTGCCGCCGCCGCTCGTGACGCCGCTAAGCAGGAATCCATCGCCGCCTGTGCGGCCGCTGACACCGCGGCGGAGCAGACCTCCGCGGCCAACGCGGCGGCGGGGGCGTTGACCGAGCGGGTGTCCGACCTCTCTGCCTCGCTCGACGCCGCCAAACAGGAAGCAGCCGCCGCCAAGGAAGAGGCAGCCGCCGCCGCCGCCGCTCTCCACGCAGCGACGCAGGAATCCGTCGCCGCCGCAGCCGCCGCTTCCACGGCTCTCGACGCGGTTAAGCAGGAGGCCACCACAGCAGTCGCCGCCATCTCCGCCGACGCCACCGAGGATCAGCAGAAGGCCGCCGCCGCCGCAACAGCCGCCGCCGCTGCTCTCAATGCGGCGAAGCAAGAGGCCACAGCCGCAGTGGCCGCCATCTCCGCCGCCACCGCCGAGGAAAGCACCGCTGCTGCCGCCGCCGCTGCGGACGCGTCACAGTCGTCCACCGCGCTCGCCGCCGCGCTCGAGGACGCCAACGACCTACGCAAATCGCTCCAGGCCTGGGAGGCGGCGGCGGCTGCGGCGGCCAGGGAGCTGGAGGCAGGGGCTTACACTCGTTCACTTTCCAGCTCAACCTGAGCCGTTTCTGACAAAGCACACACCCCAGACACACCCTGATGCCCACCCAACACCCCATGAACACCCAAAGGACCCCTGAAATGCACCCCTTTCCCACAGAACGCGCTTACGTTGAGCTGAAAAGTGAACGAGTGTAAGCCCCTGGCTGGAGGCGGCGACACAAGACGCCGCCACCGCCGCATCTGCCGCCGCCGCAGCCACAGCCGTAGCCGCTGAGAAGGAGGAGCTGCTGCGGGCGGAACGCGACCGCGTCGCACTGCTCACCAAGGTGGAGCGGTGCATGTTGACCCTATCAAACCCACGTTGAAAGCGCCTGGATCCATGCTTTTGAAACTAAGATATGATGATCCGCTTTCAAACTTTGCTTTCAAATTCAACTTGCGCCGCTACACCAAGGCTAACGGTGACCTAGAGACCGCGCTGGAGGCGGCGGCGGCGAAGGCAAACCAAGATCTCGAGACAGCCGCTGCCGCTGCGGCAGTTGCAACTGCTGCTGAAACGGCTAACGGCGCCTATAGCGCCGCACTTGAAGCGGCCACGACGGAGGTGGCCGGTCTTACAGCGGCGCTCCAAGCAGGGGGTTTATCAAGAACACGCACGAACATGCACTCGACCGACGTTGAATCTCCATCTCCTCCTCCTCCTTCTCCGCGCGTCTGTATGAGCATTCACCCTGAAGGTAAGTCATGCTCCCATCTCAGGTGAGCGCTTATGCTGTATGACCTTTCTGCCGGGCGGCGAAGGACGCCGGCGCTACCACCGCCGCACAGCTGCGGGAGGTGTCGGAGGAGGCAGTCGCCGCCGCCAAGGAACAAGCCGTCTCTGCCGCCGCCGCTCTCGACGCGGCGAAGCAGGAATCAATCGCCGCCTGCACGGCCGCCGACACCGCGGCCGAGCAGACCTCGGCGGCGAACGCGGCAGCGGGGGCGTTGACCGAGCGGGTGTCCGACCTCTCCGCGGCGCTCGACGCCGCCAAACAGGAAGCAGCCGCCGCCAAAATGGAAGCAGCCACCGCCAAGGAAGAGGCGGTCGCCGTCGCCGCTGCTCTCGATGTCGCAACACGTGATGCGGCCGCCGCCAAGGAAGAGGAAGTGGCCGCCGCCGCCGCCGTCGTCGCCACACCCGCGGAGGTGGATGGCGCTGAGGCCTCCGCCGAGCTCGAGGCGGCTCGCACAGAGGTGGTAGGGCCTGCCAGATAAAGCTCGCCACGTTGTAGGACGCCATTGAGGTCAAGAAACGAGTTTCAGGGTTCAAAATGTGCGACGGATATATTGAATGTGCGACGGATCTTTTGAGCAAAATATGGCGGACCCTGAGAGGTGGCGGACCTGGCGGCGGCGCTCCAAGCAGCGAGGGACGACGCCGTCACCGCCGCCGACGCCGCCGCCGACTACGCCGCCTCCGCCGCCGACAACGCTGCAAATGACGCCGCTGCCTCCGTGTCCGACCTCTCCGCGTCGCTCGACGCCGCCAAACAGGAAGCAGCCGCCGCCAAGGAAGAGGCAGCCGCCTCTGCCGCCGCTCTCCACGCAGCGAAGCAGGAATCCGCCGCCGACAACGTTGCCAGCGCCGCCGCCGCCAAAGCGTCCGAGAAGGCGGCAGCGTTGGAGGCGGTGGCGGCGGCGATCGAGGCGGCGGCGGAGGCGACCGCCGCCGCCGCCGTGGCCCCCGCCGCCGCCGCCGCCGCCCTGCTCGCCGAGCTGACAGAGCGCGTGACGACCGCCGAGGGGGAGGCCAAGGCATTCAAAGGCGTGGCCGAGATGCTGAAGCAGCAGCTGTCGTCCCGCGCGTCCGAGGCAGGGGCTTACACTCGTCCACTTTTCGGCTCAACCTAAGCACGTTCTGTGGGACGAGGGGTGCATTTAGGGGTTGTTTAGGGAGTGTATAGGAGGTGTCAACGGCTATTTGGGGATGTGTAGGGTGTATTTTGTGTCAGAAACGGCTGAGGTTGAGCTGAAAAGTGGACGATTGTAAGCCACTTGTCCTTGGTGTGCACGGCGGAGGCGGCGCGCGACGACGCTCTGGCGCTGGTCAAGTCCGGTGCGGCCGACGCCGCCGCCAAGCTGGATCTCGAGGTAGCGCCTTCAGAACCATACCTGCCACGTCATCCTCCACATTGTAGACCCTCGTTTCTTGAGTCAAATGGCATCATATCACGTGGCGAGCAATATCTGCGAGGCGCTACCTGGGGGAGCGCCTGGAGCGGGTGCAGCGCGTCGGGAAAAAGTCGCGGACCGAGTTGGACGAGGCGCTGGCGGAACTGGCGGACCTGAAGAACAAAGCGGTGTCAGGCGCCCACGCCGCCGCCGATGAGAAGCTGACGGAGGTGGAGGCAGGGGCTTACACTCGTCCACGTTTCAGCTCAACTTAAGCGCTTTCTCCGGGATAGGGGGTGCGTTCAGGGGCTGTTTAGGGGGTGTGTAGTGGGTAAGAGGGATTCTAGGGGGCATTTAGGGTATATGTTGGGTCAGAAGCGGCTCAGATTGAGCTGAGAAGTGGACGAGTGTAAGCCCCTGGGTGGAGGCCAAAGCCGAGGCGGCGCGGGAGGGCGCGGTGGTAGCGCGGGAGGCAGGGGCTTACACTCGTTCGCTTTTCAGCTCAACATAAGCGCTTTCTATGGGACAGGGGGTGCATTTAGGGGTCCCCTCGTGGGTGTTTAGGAGGTATTACCGGGTGGTAGGGGGTGCTCAGGGTGTATTTTGGGTCAGGAACGCTCACGTTGAGCTGAAAAGTGGAAGAGTGTAACCCCCTGGCGGGAGGCGGCGGCGGCCAAGGCGGAGCAAGCGGCGAAGCTGGAGGTAGGGCGGTGCAGGTTGACAGTATCAAACCTGTGTTGAAAGCGCCTGGATCGATGCTCTTGAAACTAACACGTGATTGACCCGCTTTCAAACGTTGCTTTCAATTTCAACTTGCGCCGCCACATGGAGGAGGAGCTCTCGCTGCGCGACGAGGCGGTCCGCTGCGCGCAGGGCGAGCGTGACGCCGCGCGGTCGGACCTTGGTCGGTCGGCTGCGCGGGTGCAGGAGCTGGAGGGGGCGGTCGGCGAGCGCAACACCGCCATGACGGAGCTCGCCGACACCAAGGGGGTAGGGCCAAAACTCTAAACCCTAAACCCTGAACACTAAACCCTAGACCCTAAACCCTAAATCCAAAACCTTACACCAAGGGGGTTAGGGCCACGCAGATATTTATATTCACCACCTTTTCGTTTCTTTTTATTCTAAGGATAGATGGCGGTAATTGTGTACGCGTTGTAGTTTACGTTGTAGGTTCCCACTCTGAGTAATCCCCCCCTTTGGCTTTGGCTCGCCACCTCATCGACCATCGAGACGCGTTTCGAATCTTCATTTCTTGAATACAATTATCCTGTGACGCGGCATCGGGATATGTGGTGCGGCGGTACGGGGCGGTCCTGGCCGACGCGCGGCGTGAGCTGGCGGCAGGGGCTTACACTCGTTCCGATTTCAGCTCAACTTGAGCTTTTCTGTCCACCGTGTAACCCAAATTGACTCGTGAATGTGTCCTGGAGTTGCTCAAGTTGAGCTCTGGCGTGAGCGAGTGTAAGCCCCTGGATGGCGGCGGCGTCCAATCAGGCGGCGGCGCTGGCGGAGGCGGAGGCGGCGCGCGACAAGGTTGGGCGGTGCAGGTTGACCCTATGAAACCCATGTTGAAAGCGCCTAAATCCAAGCGCTTGAAACTGAGACATGGTAGGACCGGTATCAGATTTCGCTTTCAATGTCATCTTGCGCCGCTACAACAAGGCGGAGGCGGAGCTGATGCGGACGGCGCAGCTGATGGCGGCGGGGGAGAAGCGGCTGCGGCGCGCGGAGTCGGCGGCAGGGGCACACACTTCCACTTCTCAGCTCAACCTGAGCCGTTTCTGATACTCAAAACATCCCCTAAACTCCTACACACCCCCTCCATCCCCGCCATAGATACCCTCTACACAACCCATAAACACCCCTTGTTCCCACAATAATGCTTACGTTGAGCTGTAAGGTCAACGAGTGTAAGCCCCTGGTCGTCGGCGGCGGAGCGGGCTGCGGAGGCGCGCGAAGCTGCGGCGCGCGCGGAGCAGTGCGAGGGGCTGGCGACGGAGGTCGGCGAGGGCCACCGCCGGGAGAACGCGCTCGCGGCTCGCGCGTCGGCGGCGGAGGCGGTAGGGCCTGCTAAATACTGCCCGCCGCTTCATCAAACGCAATAGGCCAATTTCGGTATATCGCTCCCAGCGCTGAGCGCTGACGCTTTGTCCGCAACTCTGTATGGGCAGTCAACCTGGCGCCCACTCTCCCACGCGGAGCGCTGACGCTTTGCCCGCAAATCTGTATGGGCATTTGACCCAAGCGATATACCGAAATCGGCCTATTGAACCCTGGTTTCGTGAGTTAATTGGCATACCATGACGCAGTGAGCAATATCTGGCAGGCCCGAGGAGGTGGAGGCGCGGGAGGCTCGGGCGGTGGGCGAGAGGGAGGCGGCGGCGGCGGCGGCGGCGGGGGAGGCGGCGGCGGCGGCGGAGGAGGCGCGACGCACCGCCGCCCGCGCCGCCGACGCCGGCCTCGCCCGCCTCGCCACCGTGGTAGGGCCCGCCAATCAACCCTAAACCCTAAACCCTAAACCCTAACCCTAAAACCTAAACCCTAAACCCTGAACCATGGCAAGCCCACGTCATCCAACGCATATCCAATCCTCGTTTCTTGAAATAAGTGGCACTCTATGACGTGGCAAGCATTTTTTGTGGGGCCCTACACAGTGGAGGCTGAACTAGACGCGGCGCGCGGCGAAGCCAAGTCCACGGCCGCCGCTACCGCCGCCGCCGCCGCGGCCGCCGCCTCCGACCTGGATACCCGCGTGGAGTCGCTTGCCACCGCCGCCGCCGCCGCTGAGTCGGACCGCGACGCCGCGAGCGCACAGCTGGAGGAGGCCAAGGTAGGGCGGTGCAGGTTGACCCTATGAAACCCATGTTGAAAGCGTCTGGAACAAGGCACTTGAGATTAAAATATGATGAACCACTTTCAATTTTCGCTTTCATCATCAACTTGCACTGCTACACCAAGGAGTCGTTCGCGTCGTGGCGGTCCAAGGCGCGCGCGATGCTGGAGGAGAAGGACCGGGAGCTGGACCACGTGCGGTCGCGGCGCGGCGGCGGTGCAGGCAGCTACGGGGCAGGAAGCGGCGGCGGCGGCGGCGGCGGCGGCGGCGGCGGCGGAGGCGGCGGCGGTGGCGGGGCGGGGGGGGGATCGGCGGTGGATTTGGTGGATTGGCTGGCGTCGGCAGAGTTGCTGGCTCCCTCCGGCGCCGCCTCCACCTCCTCCTCAGCGGGCGGCGGGGCCGGGGCAGAGTCCGCGGTGTTCACGGCCACGGTCGACCACGGCGGGGGTGGCGGGGTTGGCGGCGGGGTTGGAGAGGACGCGGTTGGGGTGACCGGGAACGGTGATGCTTCTACCGGGGGCGGGGAAGGAGGAAGAGAAGGCGGCGGCGGCGGCGGCGGCGGCGGCAGCAGCGGCGGCAGCAGCGGCGGCGACGCGGTGGCGGGCGGCGTGGGCGAGGGGCAGCGCATGGAGTACCTGCGCGACATCGTGCGGCAGTACCTGGTGACCGCGGACTGGGAGCGGCAGGACAGCCTGGTGGCAGGGGCTTACACTCGTCCACTTCTCAGCTCAACCTGAGCCGTTTCTGGCACAAAACACACCCTGAACACCCCCTGATACTCCTTAATACCCCATGACACCTCCTGAACACCCCCTAAACACCCCCTTAACAACCCCTACATGCACCCTGTCCCACAGAATGCGCTTAAGTTGAGCCAGAACGTGGACGAGTGTAAGCCCCTGCCTGGTGGCCGTCCTCGGCACCGTGCTGGGGTTCACGCCGCAGGAGGTGGGCGCCATCCGCGCGCGCCGCGCCGCCCTGGCGCCGCTCAACGTGCGCCTCAACTCCGGCCTCGCCTTCCTGCGCACCAGGTAGCGAATAGCATAGCACGATGTATGAGACAATAGTGGACTTATTCACCACAGCCTCCGCGCCCGCCAGACCACCTCCCATCATCCCACGCTGTTCGTGCTCGTGCTCCATCCGATCGCGGGAATCAGGCATTTTTTCTTCACAGCATTCACTCTGAAATGGAAGTACTCTGCACGGAGCCAAGGTTGACGTGTGTGTTTTTGAAAGCACTGCGTTAGATTAAACTCACGCGGTGAGCGGTGATGCTAGAGACAGCATGTTGGACTGCGGCGGCGTCGCGGATGGTGAAGAAAGGGAGGCAACTGAGCTGTGCTGTGCCACCGGCCGGAGTCCGGCCGACCTGCCACATGTTCTTGACACAAGGGGCACAGGCACAGGCACGGGTGAGCGTGCGCGTCAAGCCTTCTTTCATTCTTGGTGCTGTCATGACCAGGAGCGGCATAGTGTACCGGTGCACTGTTGGTGGCGGCGGCGGGGGCGGGGCAGGTGGCGTAGTATACCAGTACGCTGATGAAGGCGGCAGAGGCGGCGGCGGCGGCGGGGCATTTGACACAGTATGCCGGTGCACCGATGGAGGCGGCGGAGGCGGTGCCGTAGTGTGCTGGAGCACTGATGGAGGCGGTGGCGGCAAGGCAGGTGACATAGTGTGCCGGTGCACTGATGGAGGCGGCGGCGGGGGGGGGAGGTGGCTGAGCAGGGTAGTGGACGGGCTGGGGGTTGCGAGGTAGTGTGTGTGGCGGTTAGGGTGGGCAGGTAGCTTGAATGTGTTTGGGAGTGAGTGTCAATGTTGGCGTTGGGTCTTTTTGGTCCTTAGCTCGGCTCGGCGGCGTCGGCGTGTTGGTTCGTACCATGTCAGTGAGTACAGTGAGTGGGTAATGGATATATTGAGTGAGCAGTGAGTGTAGATTGTAGATCGTAGATGTTTAGTTATAGCGAGTGAAGCGAGTGGTGATGGAGCTCAGTATCGATGAGAATCTTACTCTCAAACATGGCGTTGCGTGGTGGTCGTCCGCGCCGCTCAAGGTGCACCGTGTTCATCCAACCACCGCAGCATGTCCAGATGCCCGCCCTCTGCGGCGCCTCGGCGCGTGTTCCCGTCCCACGGGGCGCCGTGCTCCCGCAACCACACCAACACCTCCAGGTGGCCGCCAAAGGCAGCATTTGCGCATGTCGCCTCATCCCACGGGCAGTCGTGCTCCCGCGCCCACTTCAGCACCTCCAGGTGCCCGCCCCGAGCGGCGAATGCACAGCAGTCCAAGTGCAGTTCCTCGAGCTCCTCATCCCACGGGCATCCGTGCTCCCGCGCCCACACCAAAACATCCAGGTGCCCGCCCTGAGCAGCGACTGCGCACGTCCACGCGTCCCACGGACAGTCGAGCTCCCGCGCCCGCCGCAGCACCCGCAGGTGCCCGTGCCGAGCGTTCACGGCGCACGTCCTCGCGACCCACGGGCAGCCGTTCTCCTTGGCCCACGCTAGAAGCTCGACGGACCCGACGAAGTCCTTGATCTTGAACGGCACCCCTAAGGTCGTTCCCGCGCGCGGCAGGCCGGAGGCCACCACGATCGCGCAGCTTGCCGGCCCCACACGCGCGACCAGGGCGAGATCCGCGGGCTCCAGCCGCGGCAGCACCTCCGCCGCGAACACCGCTGGCAGCTCAAGCAGCGGCCCGAGCAGCGGCGACGGGTAGGTTATCAGCCCCGCCTCCCGCAGCCAGCCCAGCAACTCGTCCTCAGGGAGCTCGGGGGCCTCGGCTCGGCCCAACAGCGCGGCGAGCGCGGCCGACAGGCGCACGACTTGGCGGGGGAGTGGGCGCGCGGCGGTGTCAGTGGGGGTGGTCTGCATGACGGAGGAATGTGGCGGCGTGTGGAACGGTGAGCGTGTGTCGCGCGGTTGGTTGTGGCGTTTGCGTGGGGGTCGACGGCAACCCTTCTTTGTGATATGTTGCGTCGTTGAGTCGTGGCTTTCGAAGTTTCGATTGAATGATTGGTCGGTCGGATGCGGCCACCGGACACGACGCAGTTGTCCGCCTTGCGCCGACCGCCCGACCGTCCGTGAGGTGGACGGCGAACCACTGAGTGTCAGGTTGGTCCACCCCCGTCAGACACAGAACCGACAGAAGGCGCTTCATTTGCACGCCATTGCCGCGCTGCGAACGTGAATGACGGCGCCTGTACAGTCACAAGACATATTCTGATGACATTGACTAGTTCCCGCGTCAGACCTCCAGACACCACGCGTGCCTCTGCGCCACAAACCGCTCGCTCCTCCCACCCCCATCCCCGCCACACACTATAATAAGTTTATGAGCCGGCAAATGTGGGACCCGTGGAGACAATACTCGTACGGGCTGACCGAGGTGAGTAGACGCTGGACGCTCGGTTCTGCTCACACGGTGGTGGCGGGCGCCTTCTGCTTGGTGTAGTGGCGCAAGTTGAATTTGAAATCAAAATTTGAAGGCAATTTACCATATTTCAGTATCAAGTGCCTACTTCCAGGCGCTTTCAGCGTGGGGTTGATAGGGTCAACCTGCACCGCCCTACCTTGGGCGCGAGCACGGGCAGGATCATCCTCGGGTGACGCACGCGCCCCCGCAGCAGGGGCTTACACTCGTCCACTATTCAGTCCAACGTAAGCACATTTTGTGGGATACGTTGGGTGCAGGATTTTCCCCCAGTCTATTAGACAGGGGGACAAGGAGAGGTGTGACCAACATGGCTGAGGTTGGGCAGAAAAGTGGACGAGTGTAAGCCCCTGCCCCGCAGGCCGCTGAGACCGCTGAGACCGCCCAGTCCGACCGACCCCATGGTGGCGCCGCTCACCGGCAGGTCATCCACCGTCAAACAGGGCCAAACGCAGCGCAGGTTCCCGGTTCGGCTCAACCTGACTGCTCGCTCACAGTGTACCATTGCTCCCATACTCGTACACAATCGCCGACACACGAGGAGGAAACAGTCAGGTTGACCTGGAAAGGGAACGAGTGGGCAGGCCAGGGAGGGAGCGGACGCGGGCGCCGCGTCAGGAACGGGGGGCCCGGCCCCGCGCTCGGCGCCGTGTGAGGCCCCGCCGTGACGCCGCTAATGCCCACGACACCCATGAGGATGCACGTCCAGCTGACCAGCCACATGCGGAGCGCCCAGTATGAGGGTCATTGACATCAAACACTCGAAGGAGTCAGTCGTCAGAGCATGACTCACCTTCAGGTGAATGCTCGGACAGACGCCGGCGGAGGAGGAGGAGAGGCAAGCATTCAACGTCGGTGGAGCGCGTGTTCTGTTCTGAACACCCCCCCCCTGCCCAGCGCTCCAACGGCAGGCTCTCCCCCAGCACCAGGGGCTTACACTCGTCCACTTTTCAGCTCAACTTGAGCGCTTCGTATGGGATAGGAGTTGCGCGTAGGGATTGTGTAGCCCGTGTTAAGGGGGTGTCAGGGGGTGTTTAGGGTGTGTAGGGTGTTTTCATGTGTTAGACACGGCTCAAGTTGAGCTGAGCAGTGGACGAGTGTAAGCCCCTGCCCAGCACCACCACCCCGAAGATGACCGCCGTCACCATCTGCGCCACGTTGCCGCACGTGCAGACCACCACAGAGCAGGGGCTTACACTCGTCCACTTTCCGGCTCAACTTGAGCGCTTT
>Ga0307489_10000814_pt1 | contig 19812 bp, 33 predicted proteins | sample SB12metaG_FD_202247 | JGI IMG/M metagenome (GOLD analysis project Ga0307489, IMG submission 202247) | Sea-ice brine microbial communities from Beaufort Sea near Barrow, Alaska, United States - SB 1.2 | ecosystem: Environmental > Aquatic > Marine > Coastal | place: USA: Alaska | collected...
CGAGGGCGAGCGGGAGCAATACGTGTGCAGCGTCAGTATGCGCGTGGGCACCGCCGCGCCGCGCCGGCGCCGCGCGCCGCGCGTATTGTAGCCTTTTCCGTTATCGAGTCGCGGAATCGGTCACGGTGTTGCGCACAGGCCGCTATGAACGGGCACCTGGAGGTGTTAAACTGGGCGAGGGAGCACAACTGCCCGTGGGACGAAGTGACGTGCTCATATGCCGTTATGTTTGAGCACTGGGATGTGCTGAGGTGGGCACGGCAGCAAGGCTGTCCGTGGTATGCGGTGACGCGTGACGAGGCCGCAACAAAGGGATACTCCGACAACCTACCTCTGTCCGTCTGATGCCGACTGCTGCCGCTGAATGCACCATAGCAAACCTCGATGCGCTCGGCGGACATGAGGTTGTATAACGGGACACGCAACAAGAGAGTTCTGACGACGCGCGCTCTTCCACACATTCTTTAAAGATATCATAGATGTTAACAGGGCTCGTATATTTGTTGTTATCAATGTTGAAGTACACACATCGCGGACGCCTCCGGCTCTCGGGCGCGGTGCCTTTGTGTCCGTTGACCGCCCTGGAACGTACGAGGGCAGCGCCTCCACGCCCCGCCCCCGCACGCCGCCGCCGCCGCCAGTGTGCCTCGGTGCAGGTGCTCCGTTCTCCATCCTCCTTCAATTCGGGTTATTCTAGGGTAGATTAGGATTCTAGGGTTTGGGATTATTTCCTCGCCGGTATACCGCAGGCACTGGCGCTGCAGCCGGTCTGCAGGTCCTGCCGCCGCGACCTGCAGGGCCACCGAATCCCCTACCATACCTGAAGCTCCACCATGTGCTGACTCAAAGCAGCGGTGCCGGAACGCTCGGCGGCCACTGCCGAGAGAGCACTCGCCTCATCGCGGTCGGCCTCCATCGGAGCGCCCGCGCCGCAGTAGCACCATAAGGCGTGTTGCCTCACTATATGTCGAGAGTATTCATATGAGTGGAGCTATGATAGTTTGATGTGTTGGTGTCATGCTCACCATGTACGCGCCTCGGGCCTCCACCAACGTGCGTTTCTGGCAGTACGATTGGCACAGCCTGTATCTAGACTAGGAGCTGATGAAGCGCCAGTCTGCTGCTCACTATTGCTCAGCACGATTTCTCTAGCTAGCGTCCTAGCGTTGTAGTACAGTATATACATCGACACGTGGTAGACCTACAGGAGCGGAGCGTCGCCCTCGATGTATAAAAGAGTCTTTAACTCATCGATCCATGTTGAACTCCCGCAGCAGCTTGGACGTGGGCGGCTTGTTGGACCACAGGATGTGCGACTGGTCTCTTCCCGTGTTTCCCCCGCGTTGACCCGCCGACCCCCCCCTGATGGCCAGCGCCCAGAACGACCGCGCCACCAACGCGATGAGGTCCCGCTCGTGTAGGAGGGCCAATGCGAACACGCACTAGAAACAGATCGGACAAGCCCGCACGACTCACCCGCAGGGTGAATGCTCATACAGACGTTGGTCGGATGAAACGTCAGTGGAGTGCTTGTTGCCTTGTTCTGAATACCCCCCCTGCCATGGATGGCATCCACGGCCAGCGGCAGGTTCTGCTCGTCGCCCAGCTGCACCACCAGGGTGTTCATGCGCGCCGCCGACAGCGCCACCTTGAAGTCCATGCGGTAAGGCTCGCGCAGGCGCACTGTGCCGTCCGTGCCCCCCTGTTCAGGGCCGCCCAATACTCCACATTCAGCTCAACTTGAGCTGTGTCATCGCTGAAACCGGCAGGGGGGCACCAATACTCACCTTTCCACCTCAACTTGAGCCGTGTCATCGCTAAAACCTTGCCGTGAAACCACTCAAAGGTGATTGGTGATTGTCCTTTCTAAAAGTGCTGTTCGGTAATTTATTGATAGCTGGGCAGCCTCGTCTACTTTTTGAGTTTTGACATCATACACACACACACACACACTTACACTGACACTCACGCTCACACTCGAAGGTGTTGAAGTTGGGCTGGAAACAGAATGTTTGGGAGGCGTGCGGCCCTGCCCCTGGCGCAGCGTGACGCGGTCGGCGGTGAACTGCAGGGTGTGCGGCGTGCCGGCGCCGTCCGCTCCCAGCAGCCGCACGTCAGGGGCGAAACACTCCTCCACTGCTCGCCTTCACGTGAGCTAATGTGTCGGTCACGTTGGGTGAATTCACCCCGTTTCATTGACGAAAACGGCTAAAAGTGAGCTGAGAAGTGGGAAAGTGTCCTGCCCCTGCCGCACGTCGAACTCCGCAAACATGTTCGTCACCAGCGCGCGAACCACCCAGTAGCAGAGTCTATCAGAACAAGCATTCGACCGAGATCTGAGCATGAGCTGTGGGCAGACGTCGGCCAACATGGCGAACAGCTCGGTCGCGAGGGAGTCCTCCATGCCGTCGGTGAACTTCGTGCGCAGCTCGGTGAGGTCTATCGAGCTGCTGTCGGAGTTACCATCAGAGTGAAAGCTCATGCAGACACTCGTCGGCGGAGGAGGAGGAGGAGGAGACTCAACGTCGGCGGAGTGGTTGTTCTGAACACCCTCCTGCCTCGCCGAACTCAGGGTCGATGGCCACGGGCCCGGGACTCGCCGCCATGTAGCTGGGCCCCAGGGGCTGCGACCCCTTACAGTAGGGTCGTTCAGAACAAGCATTCGAACTGATATCGGAGCATGACTTACCTTCGGTCATTGAGGACAAGCACTCGGACCGATGACGGAGCATGTATTGCTGTCAGGGTGAATCCTCATGTAGATGTGCGAAGTCGTTTCGTCGATTCAAAGTCTAGTGGTCGGTGTGACCCCCCCCCCCGCCTTGCACGGCAGCACAGCGCACCCCAGCACCTGCCCGATGTCGTCCGCGTTGGGCAGGTACGCCATGCCATTTGCCCCCATAGCAGGGGCTCATGTATATTGCTCGCCACGTCATAGGATGCCATTTGACTCAAGAAACGAGGGCTCGAAATGCACTTCATGACATGGCGGGCAGTATACATCAGTGCCTACCCCTGGATGCGCTCCCACGCGCCGGGGCCGGGCGCGGCGCCCCTCCCCCCGGCCGCGCTGCCCCCCCCGCGGCGCCGCCGGTACCACTGCACGTTGAGCGGCGGCGGCTGCTCCCCGTGGAACACGATCTGCAGGCGATGGATGGTGCTGTGCGTCCCCCCGCCCCCGCCCCCGCCGCCGCCGCCGCCGCCCCCCAGGGGCGCACACTAATTCACCTTTCAGCTTAACGTCAGCACTGCTTATGGGACACGTTGCGTGGTCAAAGTGACAAACACGGCTCAGGTTGAGTGGAGGAGTGAACGAGTGGAAGCCCATGCCGCCGGCGCCGCCGTCACCGGTGTCGATGTTGACCTGGGCCAGCACGGCGGGCGCGGTGTCGAAGGCGTGCAGGTCGTTGAGGAACCCGGCGCGGGTGAAGCCCCCGAAGAGCATCACGCGGGTGCCCAGGATGACGGCGCCGTGCCCGCTGCGCGCCATGGGTGTCTCGCCCGACACAGGCACCACACAGGAGGGTCATTGGGGATTTAGGGTTTAGGGTTCAGGGGTTTAGGGTTTCACGAACTCAGCCGACATCGGAGCGTGACTTGCCTTCTGGGCGAATGCGCATAGAGACGTGCGGAGGAGGAGGAGAAGTTTCAACGTCGGTCGAGTGCATGTTCTCAAGAACCCCCCTGCGATGTCCGACCACGTGGCGGATTCCACGTCCAGGCGCGCCAGCAGCCTGGTCGGGCGGACACCGTCGTTGCCTCCCAGGACCACCATGTGCCGCCCCCGAGCTACCGCCCACCAGCAGGGTCGTTCAGAACGTGCACTGAACCGATATCGGAGCATGACTGACATTCAGGGTGAACGCTCATACAGACACGCGGAGAAGAAGGGGGAGATCCAATCCAAGTCATTGAACGTGGGTGGAGGGGTTGGTGTGAGTGACCCCCATGCCACGTGGCCACTGAGGGGACCCGGGTTATCGCCGCGCTGGCGCACCTCCACCCAGTCCCGCGTGTCCGTGTCCTAGGGTCATTGAGAACAAGAACTCGACCGAGATTGGAGCATGATTTACCTTCAGGGTGAATGCTCATGCATACACGCGGAGTGATAGGGAGGGGCAGGAGGAGGAGAAGGAGATTCAACGTTGGTCGAGTGCTCGTTCTGTCAAGACTCAAGACCCCCCCTGCCATGTCCAGCACCCACAGTTCCCCGAACGTGTTGGACGGCCCCGCGCCGCCGAACACCGCCAGCTGTCGCCCGAACGCCACGGCGGAGTGGCCGGCCCGGGGCCGGGGCTTGGCGCCGCGCACGGACACGAACCGCCACACCAGCGTGTCGATGTCGAGCGCCCAGGTGTCGTTGAGGAACTCGTGCCCCCCGGCCCAGCCCCCGAACACCACGAGCTCGGTGCGCGGCGGGTCGTCGGGCCCCGAGCCCCCGGTCGACATCACCGTGGCCGAGTGCATGGCCCGCGCCTCCGGCCGGGTGACATTGGACCCCCCCGCGCGGGGCAGCCCCACGGTGCGCGGACGGCTCCACCGCAGCGTGCCCCCCCCGTCCTCCATGCCGGATAACACGTGCAGCTCGTCGTAGAAGTACTTCCCAGTCCAGCCGCCGAACACCATGACCCGGGCCGTGTCGAACTGCGCGGGGTGCACCGCGGTGGCCGAGTGGTAGGACCGCGCGCTGGGACTGGGGCCGGGCGTGGTGTCGCCGACCAGGAGGGTCCTTGACATGGGCGTACCCTCGTCCACGTCTCAGCTCAAGGTACATTCAGTGTGAATGCACATACAGACGCGCGGCGGAGGAGGAGCGGGGGTGACGTTGGTCGAGTGTTTGATCTCAGTAACTCCCCTTGCCTTGCGCGGCGGCGGCAGCATCCGGGGGCCCCGCGTGGCGGCGCGGCTGCCAGGTCATGGTGCACGCATCCAGCTCCCAGATGTCGTCGAAGCATCGGCCCTCCTCCGCAGCACCGCCCAGGACGAACACGCGCATCCCCACTGCGCACAGCGCGGCGCCGGCGCGGGCGGGAGGCGGGTCGCCGGACACCCCCGGTCAGCAGGGTCATTGAGAACACGCACTCGACCGACATCTGAGCACGGCTCACCTGCAGTGTGAGTGCTCATACAGACGCGTGGAGGAGGAAAAGGAGGAGGAGGCTCAACGTCGGTCGAGTGCTTGTTCTCAACATCCCCCCTGCCAGGCGCTCCGCGAAGGCACCGGACCACGCGCCGTGCTCGCACGTCAGCGGGCGGCGCGCGGCGGGGGGAGGGGACGGCCCCCGCCGGTCGGACCGCACACTGCTCTTCTTCGGGGGCTGCTCCTGCTCCTTGACATCCTCCGCCCCCGGCCCCGCCCCCGCTCTGGGAAGGTCCTCAGGACCCAGCCCCCCCATGGCCACTTTAATATCCGGCAGTGTGTTGCCGGCGGCGGCGTTCATCAGCATCTCAGCCTCAGCGTAGTGCCGCAAGTTGAAATTGAAAGCAGAACGTGAATGCAGTTTATCAAAATTTGTGTTCAAGCGCATAATTCCAGGCGCTTTCAACATGGGTGTCATGGGTTCAAGTTGCACCGGCTGACCTCGAGCGCGGCCCGCGCCTGAGCGCGCGTCGGCGGCCCGTGCACCATGGGCGGCACGGCGGCGTCCAGGGTGACGAGCGCCGCGGCGTTGGCGGCGGCGGTGGCCGCGGCGCCCAACACCAGGGGCTTAACCACCCAAATAATAGATATAATGTGAATGGAACCACCCAAATGCTTGCTATTCAGTGAGCGTAACCACCCAAATGCTGTATAGTGGAGCCTCACCCGCAGCGCCGCCGCGCTCAATCTTGTCCGGGTCCATGTTCGCGGCACGGGCCTGCGCGCGGCGCTCACCAGGGGCTTACGCTCGTCCACTTTTCACCTCAACATGAGCAAGTTCTTTGATGGACGTCGGGTGATTTCAATGAAAAAAACGGCTCAGGTTGAGCTGAGAAGTGGACGAGTGTAAGTCCCTGCCGCGAGCGGGCCAGCGCGCGGCGAACGGCGGCGAGCTGCGCGGCGGTGGCGGCGTCCACCTCACGCACCTCGCCCACGTCTGCCGACCCCTCCTCCTCCGCCGCCGGGGGCAACGCACCGGGTGACCCGACGTCATGGTCCCCGCCGCCGCTGCTGAAGCCGCTGTAGAGCTTATCCTCCGCCGCCTTCACTTCTGCTCTTAACCCCGCCACCTCGGCCTCCGCCGCTGCCGCCTTCGCCGCCGTTGCACCCGACAATTTATCCACCACCGCCGCAGCCACCGCCGCCACCGCCGCCGCGCCGGTCAGTTTCCCTGGCCCCGGATCCGGCGCTGGCTTCTGCACCGAGTCATCTTCTGCCAGGGTTGGGAGAGACGAGGTTGTGTCCTCGCGCTCGGCGGCGTCATGCGGCGAGTGTTGCGCTACGGGGGAGGCGGCGGCGGTAGCGGCGGCGGCGGGGTCGGCGCCTGCAGAGTCGGCGTTCATACGACGTTCCAAAGCCCGCATGAGGGCGTCTGACATTGGGTCCTCCTTCACCTCCTCCACCTCCTCCTCCTCCTCTTCCCTCACCACTGGCACGCTGGCGAACGGCATCGGAGGTAGCTGGCCGCGCTCTCCAGCGTACAACCCCGCCACCGCCGCTTCCGAAGCATCACTCTCCTCCTCATCGTTATCATCATAATCCTCCTCCTCCTCCTCCTCGCAGAAGGGTCATTGAGAACAATCACTGGACGGAGATCGGAGCACGGCTTACCTTGAGTGTGAATGCTCATACAGCCGCGCAGAGGAGGAGGAGGAGATGCAACGTCGGTGGAGTGCTTGTTCTCAATCCCCCCCCTGCCTCGTTCTCATCCTGTTCCCCTTCTTCCTCGTCGTCATCCGGGTCCGCGGGCAGTGACAGGGGCGCCGGCCGACCGCCAGCGCTGGTCGGACGGGGAATGAAGCTCTCCCTGATGCCGCCCTGCGCCTTCGCCCCCGCCGCCGCGCCGCCCGCCACCCCGTATTTCGCGAACAATGAGCTGCCCTACATGTAGCGCCGCATGTTGGAATTTCAACCAAATAACTCATGCAATCCATCAAATTGTAGTTTCGACCGCTGAAACCAGGCGCTTGCAACACGAGATTCAATCCCTGTCAACTTGCACCGCCTCACCTTGATACCGCTGGATTTTTTGGCGCCGCCGCCCATGCCCAGCCTCGCGAGTCGCTGCTCTAGGGTCTCGGGGGCAGCGGGGGCGGGCGGGGTGGGCGGGGCAGCGGAGACGGCAGGGGCGGGCGGGGCGGGCGGTGCGGCCAGGAATAATGTCCCCTCTTCCCCATCATCGCCCTCTGACCCATCTTTCCCAAGGTACCACTCAACCCCCTCCTCCGCCTCCGCTGCTGCAGCCGCCGCCGCCGCAGCTGCCGTCCCCGCCGCCGCCGCCGCCACCTCTGCATCTGCGGCAATGTTGTGGTCCTGCGACGCTCCCGCCGCCGCGGCTTGCCCCGCTGCCTCCCTCGCCGCCCTCGCCGCCGCTGCCACCGCCACCGGCCGCGCGGCGCGGGACTTCCCCCCCTTGACCACTTTGGTTTTGCCCCCTGCTTTGCGCGCCGGGCGGCCGCTGCCCCGTGCAGCGTCAACGCCAGTATCCGCATCCTCCGCCGCACCCTCACCGACAGACAAGCCGACCCCGCTGGGGCTAAGCACGTCCAAGGGGTTCGGAGCGCCAGCAGCAACCGCGCCCCCTCCTCTTAACCTGCTAGGCCGCCCCGGCCCCGCCCCTGTCCCCGCCCCCGCCCCCGCGATGCCACGCAGCACAGTTTCACTGCTCCGGGGGATACTGGTGCCGAGCGATTGTTCCAAAGCGCGTCGAGTGTCGGCCGCAGCCATCGCCTCCTCAACAGCGAAGAGGCGGGTGGCGGCGGCGGTGGCGGTGCTCTCCACCTCGCGCACCGCGGCCGCCGCGGCCGCCGCCGCCCGCTGTCGTGTCGCCGCCATCTCCGCCTCCTCCGCCGCGAAAGCCGCCTCCATCTCCTCCATCCCCGCCCGCCAGGGGCTTACACTCGTCCAGTTCCGGGTTGACGCGAGCACATTTTGACGGGGACAAGTTGGCTGGTTTCAGTGGGTGTCAGTGACGAAGACGGCTAAATTTGAGATGAGAAGTGGAGGAGTGGAAGCCCCTGCCGCCCGCTCCGCCGCCTCCTTTTCAACGCGCACCGCCTCCCGATTCGCCGCGAGCTTCTCGGCCCGTGCGTTGCTCGTCTCGGCCCGTGCCTTGCTGGCCTCGGCGTCTCGAGCCGCTCGTGTTGCCGCTTCCTCCGCTGCTCGCTCCGCCGTCTCCTCCGCTCGCTCCTTCGTGGCCTCACAGGAGAGTCATTGAGAACAAGCTCTCGACCGAAATCGGAGCATGACTGACAGTCAGGGTGAATGCTCATGTATGCGCGTGGAGTATGTTTTTGAGGAGAACGAGGAGAATCAGCGTCGGTCGAGTGCTTGTTCTCAATGACCCCCCTGCCGTGGCGGCCTCCGCGGCGAGCACTTCGGCCGCCTCGTCGGCGCCCAGCGTGGCTTCGATGGCGGCTCGAGCGGCGGCCACGTCGTACTCGTGCTCGTCCACCACGTCGCGGGGCGCTCCGGCGGCGGCGGCGGCGGCCGCGGCGCGTTCGCTCGCACGCAGCTGAAGCGTCAGCTCCACGCGTTCCCGCCGCAACTCAGCCGCGAGGTCGGCCTCCTCGGCCTCCGCCGCAGCCGCCTCCTCCGCCGCCGCCGCCGCCTCCGCCGCCGCCGCCGCCGCCGCCGCTTCCCGCTCCCGCCTTAGCTCCCCCGTGTGCTGCTCCCACCCGTCGGGCACGTCACCCAGCAGCGCCTTGATGTAGCGGCGCAATTTGAAATTGAAAGCAGAAGTTGAAAGCATTATATCACACGTTTGTTTAAAGCGCTTAATTTCAGGCGTCTTCAACTGGGTTTCACCTGGTCAAGCTGCACTGCCCTACCTTGAGCCTGTCGAGGTCAGCGGCATACTTGTCCATCTCCGCTGGGGTGGCATTCTGCGGGCGCGCCCCCGCGCCGCCGAGTAACGCCTGGATCTCCTCCAGCTCCGCGCGCAGCACCGCCTTCTCGTGCTCGTACGCCTCCTCCGCGTCCTCCACGACCACGCCCCCGCCCCCGGCCCCGGCATTCACACCCTCCTCTCAGGGGCTCACACTCGTCGTCGACTTCTCAGCTCAACTTCAGCCGATTCTGTCACTGAAACCACACAACATGTACCACGAAAAGTGCTCACGTCAAGCCGGAAGGTGGACGCATGTAGCCCTTGCCTCCTCTTCATCCTCCTCCATCATTACCTGTGCGGCGATGTCGGCTGCCTCGTCCTCCCCGAGCGCCTGCGTCAACATCTCCACATCGCCGCGCGCGTCCTGCCCGTTGCGCAGCGCGCGCACCGCGTCGGCCAGCATGCCCCGCAGCGCCCCGCGCTCCCGTGCCACCCGGGACGCTCGCGCCGTCTCCTCGGACGCAATCGCCGCGGCGGCGGCGGCCCCCGCGCCGCCCGTGGCGCACAGCGCGCCCCGCAGCTCCTCCACGTCCGCGGCGAACGACATGCACTCCTCCTCCGGCGGCAAGGGGCAAGGCGAGGCTACATCCGGTTTGTGTGAGTGTTGTGTGCAGTAATAGATGTGCACCGGTGCACCTTCACACACTCGCTGCATCCTCCTCCCGACTTCCTGGCCTGGCCACTCGTTCCCGCACGGTTTGTATCGGCGTGCATGATATTCTTGTGGCGGCACCCATCTCTATCAAGATGAAGTCCAGCTTGGATCCATGCACGCTCATATAATCTGCCAAGCAACGCGCAAGGATGGCGCGAACACGGCGATACACCCCCAGGAGTTCTCTTGTCCGAAGCAAGGAGTACCTATAGAGAAACCGGGCTCTGTTTGGTGGGCGCCACAAGCGTCCTTGAGGGCACGTTCGGAGCAGTGCTCCTCACAGTAGTTCGGGCACAGGGACAGCTGAGCCGCGTCTGGTACGGGTTGCTACCTTGCTCCGACCCTCAGCGGACACTCAGCGGAGCTCAGCTGCTGACGAATGGGTGCCCAGTTCGTGGTGAAAATAAAGCTCTGTAATCTGTGGAAGCTGGTTGGCCAAGATTTCCCCTGGGCCGGGTGGTTGCGCGTTCGGTAATCCCCGTCCAGAGAACGGCGAGGTGCACGCCACCAGTAAGATTGTTGCCGAGTGTGTGCCACCCGGCGGCGGCGGCGCGGCGGGCGCGGCGGCGCTGCTATGCGCTCATCCCCGTACTCTGTTTTTTTTCGTGGAGTTGATGCTGGGGTGGCCTACCGCTCCGCTTACGCCGCGCGTGGCCTCGTCCTCCGCCGCATGCAGCGCGCGAATGGCCGTGCGGAACGTGGCGGCAAGCTCCTCCTCGCGCTCCTCCTCCGCCATCACGGCTGCCAGGCGCGACCGCCAGACGCCCGCGCCCCGTGTTTGTAGTGGCCGTCGTTGACGAAACAACACTGGAATACGAGTACTCTTCCTTCGGCACTACAGGTACGCGCTACGCGCCAGAAACACGTCGGCTGTCGAGGTTTAGGGTTACTTTTACAGGTAGGGTTTGGGCTTAAACCTTGGCGTGGGCTGAGACGCTAAACATGGTTTAAGCTCCCGCATCCGCAAGGCAAACTCGATCCCGCGACCGACGCAGCAGCCCTCTTTCCCGGCACCGCGACGCACAAGAAGCGTCCGATAACCATGCCGTTCAACCGCAACATCGAGCTGGGCCGGGTGTGCCTCTGCAACTTCGCGGAGGACCCGCTGTATGGCAAGCTGGTCGTCATCGTCGACTTCGTCGACATGAACCGGGTACGTTCGGCCTCTGAAGCTGGATCGATTTCACGGCGTCGCCACAGGAGCAGCGCCCCACGGGCGGGCGTCTCGGAACACGCACATGTTCCAGTGATATGCGACGGATCGCGCTCGCCGTCGTCGTGCAGTTGGAGTCCTCCGCTTCGCACGAGGCGGGGCGTGTACCGGAGCGGGAAATGGCGAGCGAAAATAGGGTTTGGTTTCCTCCCACTCCAGGAGAGGGACTACATTCTGAGGAGAAGGGAGAGGAGGGGTGTGGACGGGGGACGGGGTCGTTGTTGCTGCAGCGCTGCGGCGCTCGCCGCGTTCGGGATCCGTCTGGCTATCCCCTCCACCCTCAGGACCCGGCGCCGCAGCCCGAGCCATCGGGGCTGCCACTGCCCCGGCCCCGCCTGGCCAATCCTCGGGCCTCTGTCTCTGCCCCGCCGCCCCGCCCACGAGCCGCCCAGCCGCGCCCAAGTGGCGTCGTTCTGCTTGTAAGGTCCCGGGCTGACGTCCCCCGCGCTCGTCATCGCCGCAGGTGCTGGTGGACTCCCCCGCGGTGAAGCGCTGCGTGATGAGCCTGCGCCGCCTGGCTGTCACCTCCCTCGTCGTGGACCTCTCGGTAGGGGGCACTTGGGTTGGCCTCGCGTCATATTCCACTCCTCTCTCTGCTTCTGCGCTGGCTGTCTGCCGAGGATCGGAGCAAAGCAAGCTCGCACACGGGGTTGGATGGAAGCGCGTACGACGCGTCCTGGAGCTGGCTTCACGCGCGGCGCAGAGGGGCAGAAAACAACGAGGTCAGTGACACGGGACCCCTTCTAACCACCCAAACTGTCAGTATTGTGACCCTTGGTGTAGGAGGAGCGGTCGCCGTCGAAGGAGACGCTGGCCGCGGCCATGAAGACGGCGGACATCGAGGGTGCGTGGGCGGCGTCCAGCTGGGGTAAGAAGATCGCCCGCTCGGTAGGGCCGGGCTCCGGGGACTTCCACTTTTCGGCCCAATCTGAGCGGTTTCGTCACAGAACCACCCGACGTGTCCCAAAAAACTGCTTGGGTTGAGCTGAGAGATGGACGAGTGCACACCCCTGAGAGCGCCCCCATCTCACCTCCACTCTTTACTGGCCTGTGGTGCAACGATTGATCACGCCGAGTGAGTGGCGGGTGGCGACTGTGGGACGTGGTGTGAATCCACTCTCGTGTTGATGCGTCTTGATGCTGTGGTGCGTCGCGTGTGCGGGCAAAGGGGGCCTGCGCAGTAGGCCGGGATTTCATCCATGCCATCCGTCGAGTCGCCGCACAGCCCCCCTCGGTTGGCGCCCGCGACCCTTCAGCTTCTCGACCCCTATGTAAATTGATCACCATGCTGATTCGGATGACGCGTCGATATGGGGCCTTACGCGTCGGCTGCGCGCAAGAACCTGACCGACTTCGACCGCTACAAGGTGATGGTGGCGCGCACCAAGCGCAGCGCCCTCATCAAGAAGGCCCTCAAGTAAATGCGTCCAGTGGGGAGGGTGTGTGGGTGGGTGTTCATTGGAATCCTAGCATGGAGTGAGGTTTAGCTCGCGAAATGCAATATTCCAGTCATCGTTCAAAATACAACGTGCACAACACCTCGGTTGCGCGCAGCGACAGACGGAGTAGGTGGCTAAGGGCGCGCACGGCAACGGGGGCGGGGGGGCAAGGCGTGACGCACGCGATCGGTACAGTGGCCTCTCATGAAACGCTAAACACGCAGCTGATCCAATCCAACGCAGAGTGCCCGACTGCCGACGCTAAGAGGATGATATTTTTTGAGGTTCATCGACCCCCAAGTCACCCACATGGTGAGCATTGACCAGCCGCCCCGCCATTTCCAGCGGACAGATTCAGGTCTGTCAGGGTGCAGGCCTATCAAAGGGCACTATTCTAAGGCTAAGCCGAAACTAAACTAAAAGTCCTTGAAGCTCATTTTTTCCTGGTGGGCAGTTATTGCTGGGTCCTTAGTCCGGCCCCCGCCGCCCCCTCGGCCGCCCCGCCCGCCGCGCCCGCCGCGGCCCCCGCCTCCGCCGCCTTTCCCGTACACAACCTGGATACTTCTGTTGAGCAAGTCGTCGCACGAGATGCACGCCACATGGCGGGTCTTGCCCCCGGCCAGCGGGGTCTTGTCCTTATGGTAGTCCACGGCCACGCAGCACGCACCGCACTCCGAGCACACCGCCTGCCAGTAGGGTCATTGATAACCACGTGTCGAGCAGCCGATCGAGGCATGACTGTGACCTTCGGAATTTGCTCGCACAGATGCGTAGGTACGGTTCGTGGTGGCCAACCGACCTATGGGCATTTGCCCATGTTCCGAATTCGGTTTATCGTCGTCGATCCAATGTCGGTCGAGAGCTCTAGACATTGTTTTCACTCAACCCCCTACCTGGGGCATGACCTGCGCTTTGAACGTGGTTGCCGGCAGCTTGACCAGCAGCGTGCAGCGGGTGCACACCAGCTTCCAGCGCGGCCCACCCGTGGGCTCAAGCATGAGCACAGCCCCGCCCCCGGCGCCGGACCCGTCAGCCGGGCCGCACTCCGGGCACGGGCACACGCCCAGCGCCGCTACGACGGGGTGCTGCGCCGGGTGCGGGCACCCCGACACCAGCCCCGCGCTGTACCGCCGCAAGTGGAAATTGAAAGCAACATTGAAGGAAAATTGGAAGCAGTTTATCACATGTTACTTTCAAGTGCTTAGTTCCAGGCGCTTTCAACATCGGCTTTTTTCATCGGGTCAACCTGCACCGCCTTGCCTTGGGTCGGGGACCGCCGGGGAACGGGGGGTGGTTGAAGCAGTACGGGCACAGTGGGTATGTCCCGTCGACAGGGCCCGGGCTCAGCTATTTCGTCAAATGACCGTATTGAGTGGCGTCATCTTAGGTGAGGTAACTATACTGATGTGGATGATATCGGGCCGAGCTCTGTGGTCAAATGACTGCATTGAGCGGTGTGGTGTCTACGCAGTTCTGGTGGGGGGGGCAAATGAGGATTTGGATTTGCTTGAGTTAATAGACGGTCGCTCATACAAATTACAGTGTAGATCAGCCTGCCGTACACGGCAGGCTGAAACATGTATGGGCGAGGGTCTATTAACTCAACGATCGTGACCAGACCGCGCCATCCCCGTTTGCCTCCCCACCAGAACTGCGTAGGTTGGGTGGTGTGACCATACGCGTGACACCGGGCCTCGCCTGTCGCCCTGCGTGTACAGCAACAACTCGAAGCCGCACAGCTGGCACTCCCGCCCGTTGTGTAGCGGCGCAACTGGAAATTGAAAGCAAAATCGAAAGCAGTTTGTCATATTCTCGTTGCAAGCGCTTAGTTCCAGGCGCTTTCAACGTGGGTTTCATAGGGCGAACCTGCACCGCCCTACCATTGTACAGCTTAATGGTCCCGCCCTCACAACACGGTCGTTGAGAACAAGCACTCGACCGAGATCGGAGCGTGACTTGCCATAGAGGTGAATGCTCATACAGACCGTGCCCGCGCGAGAGAGGAGGAGGAAGAGGAGGAGATTCAACATCGGTCAAGTGCTCATTATAAATCACTCACCTAGGGGAGGCTTGTTGAGAACAAGAACTCAAAGCGAGATCGGAGCATGACGTCCCTTGAGATTGAATGCTCATACAGACCATGCCCGCGCGGAGGAGGAAGAGGGTGGGATTCAACGTCGGTGGAATGCGTGTTCTGACTAACCCCCTTGCCTGAGGAAGCTCGTGCACTTCTTCCTGCGTGGGACAGTACAGGCGCTGCGGCCGCGTGCCAGAGCCTTACATTTGTCCACTTTTCAGATCAAGGTAAGCACTTTTCGTGGCATACATTGCGTGGTTTCTGTGATAAAAACGGCCCAGGTTGAGCCGAAAAGTGGAGGAGTGAGGCGCCCTTGCCGGGTGTTGATGAGCTTGAGGTAGCGGAGGCACTGCCCGCACTCAAGGCCCGACACAGGAGTCGTTGACATGATTGGCTCACTGTCACTAACATGGCGGGATGGGCTGACGTGATTGGTGGACTGTCACTGACGTGGCGGGATGGACTGATGTGATTGGCGGACTGTCACTGACGTGGTGGGACGCGGGATGGACTGATGTGATTGACTGACTGTCAATGACGTGGCGGGATGGATTGACGTGATTGGCCGGGCCTTACCCACACTTGCTGAAGGGCTTGGCGGTGGACGCCGTGGGGTTGAAGGAGGCTTCGAACAGGCTGTCCATGCGCTCGATCTGCGATCAGGGGCTTACACTCGTCCACTTCTGAGCTCAACCTGAGCCGTTTCTGACACAAAATACACCCTGAACACCCCCTGATACTCCTTAATACCCCCTGACACCTCCTAAACACCCCCTAAACAATCCCTGAATGCACCCCTATCCGACAGAATGCGCTTAAGTTGAGCCGAAAAGTGGACGAGTGTAAGCCCATGTCTGCGATGTGAAGTTGATAAACTTATCGGTGAACTGCCGCAGCGTGTGGGCCACCACTGCGCCGTGGTGTAGCGCCGCAAGTTAAACTTGAAAGCAAAGTTTGAAAGCGCTTCATCACATTTTAGCTTCAAGCGCTGAATCCCAGCACTATCAACCCGGGGTCAATCTGGGGTCAAACATGCACTGACTTACCGTGGTCCGCCTCCCCCGCCGCGATGTAGTGGCGCAAGTTAAAAGTTGAAATCAAAATTGTAAAGCAAATTTGAAAGCAGCCAAGCGCTTAGTTCGAGGCACTTCCAGCGTGGGTTTAATCGGTTCAACCTGAACCGCCCGACCGCGATCAGGTTGAGCTGCTTCTCGACGTGCGACCGTATGGTGGGTAGCGCCAGCTCGGGGTCGATGGAGTGGTACCCTTGATGTACCGCTGCAATTTGAATTTGAAAGCAAAGTTTGAAAGCGGTTCCTGAAATTTTAGCTTCAAGCGCTGGAATCAAGCGCGGCCAGGCCAGGGTACATGGGCAAACCTGTGGTCAACCTGGGTCAACCTGGGTCAACCTGGTTCAACCTGGGTCAACTCAGGTCAACCTGGGTCAACCAGCACCACCCTACCCTGGATGAGAGTGACGCCCAGGTCGGTCGGCGCCACGCGGCGGCCGGACTGGATCGTGACGTACGCCCTCTTCTCGATGTTGTTGATGTGCGTTGGAATCGACGCGTCCGTTCCAATGCCGTTTTTCTCCATCAGGCCGATCAGTTCCGCCTCGGACAGGTACGGTGGCGGCGCCGTGTGGTAGTGGCGCAACTTGAAACTATAAGCAAACTCTGACAGCAGTTCATCATATTGCAGCTTCAAGCGCTGAAAACATAGACGCTTTCAATGCGGATCTTGAAAGTGTCAACCTGCACCGCCCTACCGTGTGACCGGCCTGCAGCTCCATGCAGGAGGGTCATTGAGAACAGGCAGTCAGCTCAACCGGCTTAATTAAGGCGATTTCGAAATCAGCCACGAACTTTGGATCTCGATTTCGCGTATGGGCATTTCGGTCTGATATCTGATCGCGCGACCATATCTGATAGTTCTAGCCCAAATCCAATAACGATCAGATATGGGCGCGCGATCAGATATCGATCACTAAATGCCCATACGCGAAAACGCGATCCAAAGTTCGTGGCTGATTTCGAAATCGCCTTAATTAAGCCGGTTGCTCGGACTGACAGGCACTCGATCCGAGATCGCAACCCAGATCATGACTTACCTGTAGGATGAATGCTCATACAGGCGTACGTGACTTGGTTCATGGATTCAACGTCGGTCGAGTGCTTGTTCTCAATGACCCCCCTGCCGCGCTTGCCACCGGTAGGCCCTCGCGGGAGGGTCATTGAGAACAAGCGCTGGACTGAGATTTGAGCGTATCTTACCTTCTGGGTGAATGCTCATACAGAGGCGAAGATCATACGGGGGTGGACAGGAGATTCATTGTCGGTCGAGCGCTTGTTGTCAATGACTCCCCTGCCTCGCCCTTCGTCATCTTCGGCAGCGGATTCGCCGCAATGGCGCGGTGGGGCATCACCGTGGTGTGGCGGCGCAAGTTGAATTTGAAAGCAAAAATTGCAAGCAGGTCATCAGATTATAGATTCAAGCGCTCGGTTCCATGCGCTTGCGACACGGGTTGCATCAGTTCAACCTGCACCGCCCTACAGTGGTCCACCCGGCCGTGACCACCACCTGCCCGCTGACGGAGAACCTCTCGCCGGCGATCGACAGCGTGGCCCGCTGCGCCGTATAGCGGCAGTCGGGAGACAGCGAGGCGATGAAGTGCCGGGCGATGAAGTCGTAGAGGCGCCAGGCAGGAGGGTCACTGAGAACAAAGCAACAAACATTCGAAGCGAGATCGAGCATGACTATTGACATTCTTTCAGGGTGAATGCTCATACAGTACAGACGCCTTGAGGAGGAGCAGGAGATTCAACGTCGTGGGAGTGCAAGAGCTGGTGATGAATGACCCCCCGTGCCAGGCGTCGCCGCCGCCGACGCGGTCCGCCGTGACCGCCTCCATGGGCGTGATGGGTGGATGGTCCCCCGCGTCCGTGCCACCTCGCGCGTTCGCCATCCCCCCAGCCAACAGCTCGCCCACATACTGGCCCCACTCCGGGTGGCGCCGCTGTATGCCCAGGGTGCCCTTCAGGTCAAACCCGCGTGGTAGCGGTGCAAGTTGAAGTTGAAAGCGAAGTTTGAAGGCGGTCCATCTTATTGTAGTTTCAAGCGCTTAGTTCCTGGCGCTTTCAACATGGGTTTCATCGGTTCGACCTGCGCCGCCTTACCGGGTGGGTAGGAGGTGGACTCCGTGCGCGGGTAGGAGATGAACCCCTGGATGTAGCGGTGCAAGTTGAAATTGAAAGCAAAGTTTGAAGGTGGTTCATCATATTATAGTTTCAAGCGCTCAGTTCCAGGCGCTGTCAACGTGGTTTTGATAGGTTCAAGCTGCACCGCCCTACCTGGATGTACAGCCGCTCGGCGATCTGCATCGCGGCGTGCGCGCCCATCCCCAACCCCGCCTATGCGTACCGCCGCAAGTTCAAATTGAAAGCAAAACTTGCAACCAGTTCATCAAAATTCAGTTTCAAGCGCTTAACCCGGGCGCTTTCAGCGTACGTATCGGGCCCTTTCAACGTGCAAGCCCCCACCGAGGCGGCCTTCAGCATTGCCACGGTGTTGAGCCCCCCCGGCCGCACCAGCCGCTCCTCCCTCTCGCTCACATCATCCACCTTGGTGTAGCGGCGCCAGTTGAATTTGAAAGCAAAACTTGAAAGCAGTTTATCACAGTGTAGTTCCAAGCGCTTACATCCGGGCGCTTTCAACGTGGGTTTCGTTGGGTCAACCTGAAGCGCCCCACCTTGGCGGCTTTGACGTCAGACACCACGCGGTGGAACATGCGGCCCACGTTTTAGCGACGCAAATTGAAACTAAAAGCAAAGTTTGAAAGCGCGTCATCATACTTCTGCTTCAGCGCTTTGCTCCAAAGGGTTTCAACGTGGGTTTCATAGGGACAACCTGCACCGCCCTGCCACGTCAGGATCGAAGACGCGCCCACGCTCCCACGCCAGCGCCAGATTCTTACCCGCCGGCAGGGGCTTACACTCGTCGACTGTTCGTCTTCATGTAAGCGCTTTGAGTGGGATTTATTGGGTGGTCTCAGCGACAAAAACCGGCGAGAAGCGGAGGGGTGGAAGCCCGTACCTAGAGTGACGCTGCGCGCCTCCACCGCCAGGCTCCAGAACGGCTCCGGGACGTGCCGCATGATCTCCAGCTTGTAGCGCCGCAACTTGAATTTGAAAGCAAAGTTTAAAAGCGTTTCACCATATTGTAGCTTCAAGCGCTGAACCCACAGGCGCTTGAAACACAGGTTTGACCACAGGCGCTTTAAACACAGGTTTGATAGGGTCAACCTGCAGCGCCCTACGAGGTGGCGCGCCACGGCGAAGTTGAGCGTGGGGGTCTGGCACGGGCCGTAGGATATCACGCTGGCGTCCAACCCTCCGTACTTGCCCTGGAAGAACCGCGTCTGGAACCGCGTGAACGCCACGCCGGCCTCGAGGGTCATCAATAGGAAGGTCAATGAGGCTCAACAGGGGGTTAAAGACCACTCAACAGGGAGGTCAATGCCACACAACAGGGGGTCAAGGCCACTCAATACGGGGGTAAATGCCACTAGATAGGGGGGTCAATCAATGCCAGCCAATAGGGGGGTCAATGTCACTCAAGAAGGGGGTCAATGTCACTCAATATCGGGGGTCAATGTCACTCAGTCAGGGGGTCACTGTCACTCAATAGGGCGGTCAGTGTCACTCAATAGGGGAGTTAAATGTCACTTAACAGGGGGGTCAATTCTGCATGTGGCCTGACCAATCTTGAGGTCGAGCTCCTGGCGCGCGTCCACGGCCAGCGCCTCGTTGCGGTTGGGCGCCCCCAGCGTCACCATGGCGCTCTCGATGGACTCCTTCGTCACCGCAGAGGTGGGTCATTGAGAATAAGTACTCGAACAGAGATCGAGCATGACTTACATTCAGGGTGAATGCTCATACAGATGCGCGGATATGGCGTGTCGAATCAACGTCGGTCGAGTGCTTGTTCTCAATGTCTCAATAGCCGCCTTGCCGCGGAGAACTTGGCGCGGTGCACGAACGCGTCCTGCTTGGCGCCGGGCGCCGCGCGGCAGGGTCCTTGAGAGCAAGCACTCGACCGACATCGGAGAGTGACTTACGTTCAGGGTGAATGCTCATACAGACACGTGGAGGAGAAGGGGGAGATTCACCGTCAGTCGAGTGGTTGTTCTCAAGAGCCCCCTGCCGGGCGCATGGCGGGCAGGCACGCATCCATCACCTCGAAGCAGATGTTCTCTCCCTCGCGCCAGGGGCTTCCAATCGTCCGCTCATCAGCTCAACCTGTGGTCGTTATTGTCACTGACACACCACGAACACGCCGAAAGTATCCCTCAAAATGTGCTCACGTCAAGCCGACAAGTGGACGAGTGTACGCCTACGGCC
>Ga0307489_10000815_pt1 | contig 19783 bp, 28 predicted proteins | sample SB12metaG_FD_202247 | JGI IMG/M metagenome (GOLD analysis project Ga0307489, IMG submission 202247) | Sea-ice brine microbial communities from Beaufort Sea near Barrow, Alaska, United States - SB 1.2 | ecosystem: Environmental > Aquatic > Marine > Coastal | place: USA: Alaska | collected...
AGAAACGAGGGCCCAAACGGTGTATGATGACATGACGAGCAGTATTCATCACTCCCTGCCTTCTGGAAGGAGTAGCAAGGGGGGCCGCCGGAGCCGCCGCCGGGGCGCGCGCCGCCGCCGGCGCCGTGCGCGAAGCGGCACCCGTCGCCGCGCGTGCACTCGCCCTTCTGGAAGGCGTAGCACACGGGCGCGCCGCCGGGACTTAGGGCCTGAAAGATAATGCTCGCCACGTCAAGTGACGCCCCATACCCTTTGCACCTGTGGCAAATCAGAAACGAGGGTCCACAATGTAGGAAGAGGAGGAGGAGGAGGAGGAGGAGATGGAGGAGGAGGAAGAGGAGGAGGAGGAGGAGGAGGAGAAGGAGGAGGAGGAGGAGAATGAGAAGGAGGATGAGGAGGATAATGAGAAGGAGGATGAGGAGGAGATTCAACGTCGCTCGAGAGGAGGATATTTGTCAGACCCTACCGCCGCCGCCCTGCTCCTCGCCGAAGCGCGCCTTCTTGGCGTTCTTGCACTCCGTGCAGCGCGTCGGCTGGTTCTCCCACCCCTTGCTTTAGCGCCGTAAGTTGCAATTGAAAGCAAGTTTTGAAGGCAGTTCATCACATTTGAGTATCATCAATCGCTCAGACCATAGGCGCTGAATCCACACGGGTTCTGAAACTGTTAACTTGGAGCGCCCCACCTCGCTTGAGGTAACACAAAGACCCCGTATTAAGCTGTGTTTACCCCCTTTGAACGGTTCACACACACATGTTTGGCCCTGTGGTGACCCCTTTTCTGCGGCTTACAGCACACACACACGTTTGACCCTGTTTTGACCCGTTTTTTATCTGAGTCCAGCCCACACACGCACCCATTTTCAGCGGTGTATTGCCCCAGCTGTGTACCCCCAGCGGTGTATTGCCCCAGCTGTGTTCCCCCAGCGGTGTATACCCCCAGCGGTTCACGACACAGCTGTTAAGCTGCACCCCCCTGCCTTGCTGAGGTAGAACTCTTGCTCACCGGCGCTGAACTGGAACTCGGCGTTGCAGTCACGGCAGTTGAGGGTGATGTCCTCGTACTCCTTGTTCAGGCTCGCCGCTGCCTTGTCCTCCTTCGAGTGCACCTTGAACTGTGGCGACGGGGAACGGGGGTTGGGGGGACGGGGGTCAGTCTCGGGCTTTCAGGTTGAAGCTCCAGCTCGTGCAAGAGGAGGAGGAGGAGGAGGAGGAGGAGGAGGAGAAGGAGGAGGAGGCAGAGGAGGATACTGAGGAGGAGGAGGAGCAGGAGGAGGAGGCGGAGGAGGAGCAGGAGGAGGAGGAGCAGGAGCGCGGGGGTGGGGACGGGGGAGCAGACGGGGAAGCAGAGGGTGGGGGAACGGTGTTCAGTCTTGGGCTTTTCTTTTCGCAACAGCGTTGGGTTGATGTTTTGCACATTGCTGAGAAGCAGTTACAGCTGGCACAGTTACAGTTTTTTGGGACAATTGAATGCTTATACTCGTTCAGTGGAGGGGTTCGTTGCAGCTGTCTTTAGGCAGCTGCATTGGGACGACGGTTGAATACAGTGGGGAGGCACCTCCGATATCCGTGAAAGAAGGGAGGGTGGCACGGGTTCCAGGAACGAATAGTGAAAGAACTGATCTTCGTCAAACGTTCCTCTGATGGATTGTGGAGAATGCGGGTGGAAACGGTCGGGGGGTGGCGCGCGGAGAGAAGGATGCGGGGGAGGGCGGGGCAGGGCGCGGTGGGTTGCATGGGCTCGAGGTGGGTGCGGCGCGTACCCCGTCGTCCTCGTCGTCAGCCTCCTCCTCCGCCGCCTCCTCAGCCGCCTCCTCCTCAACGGGCTCCTCCTTCTTCTGTAGGGTTGGTGTGGGGGAGGCGGCGCGATTCTTCATCAGCGATTGTTATTTGTTGGCGGCGCGCCACACGAAGCCAGAACGGCGAGCGCCAGGCATACAGCGCGCACTGCCGATGTCTTTCGAATGACGTCTCAGCAAGACGCGCGTTGCGTCAACGCGCGCGCGCCCGACGAAAGCGCGAGCAAAAACAACAACATCTCGATTCGGCGGCGGCGGCTGGCGGCGGTTATTGCAGCAATCGCCAAAAATTATTATATTTTTTCACAGCCAAACGAATACGGCGCCGAATCGCGCGCTCTCAACGGGAGCGAACGCGCGCGCGCGCCCCCCAGCGCACAAGTTAAGGGAGGAGGAGGAGGAGGATGAGGAAGAGGAGGAGGAGCGCGTACCTCCTTCTTCTCTTTCTTCTCCTTCTTGTCCTTCTTCTTCTTGGGCTCCTCCACGACCTCCTCCGCCCAGGGGCTTACACTCGTCCACTTCTCAGCTCAACTTGAGCGCTTTGTATGGGATAAGGGGTGCGCGTAGGGGCTGTGTAGCCCATGTTAAGTGAATTATCGGGGGTGTTCAGGGTGTGCAGGGGGCTTTTCTGAGTCGGGCACGGCTCAAGCTGAGCGGAAATGGGAGCGAGTGTAAGACCCTGCCTCCGCCGCCGCCGGGGCCTCCTCGGGCTCCTTGCGCTTTTTCTCCTTCTTCTCCTTCTTCTCCTTCTTGGGAGTGTCCACCTTCTCCACCACTTCCTCCTTAGCTGCCTTAGTCTTGCCCATTGTGTGCGTGGGGGGTGTTGTAGGGGGGGAGGTGCGTGTGTGTGGATGAGTGAGGGAGCGGTGCGCAGCGGCATCGTTGTTCGCATTCGGTTCCGGAAAAAGTTCCGCAACAATCCATTACCCCCTGAATTACCCCGAATACCCCCCTAAATACCCCCTAAATACCCCCCTAATGTGGCGGCGCGGCTCAGTCCGCTCAGATTCCTTCGAGTCCTCGTACGCCTGTCTGGCTGCTGACCATTTCGTCCTTATTGAAACTGGAACAGTGGACACGCGTTAATCGTAGAATCTGGCTGACTGGTATCTTGGCGAGCGTTTCAGCGGATACGAGTATCGGACAGAACCCGTTTACAGGAAATAGTGACTGTAAAAGAAAATTTGAGGGCTAAAAAACCCTTGTAAACGGCGTATTTATGCAAAAACAGCCCCGAAAAGCCCAAAACCCCCCACAATTGCCGAAAATCGCCCAAAATCACGCCGGCGGCGCAGCCCTGGTAAACGGGTATTTTCGCCGAAAAACCCCTCGTAAACGGAGTATTTACGGAAATAAATAGTTTCTGTAAACGGGTTCTGTCCGATACTCGTATACCTCATACCACCTTGAGCGTGGAGGCGTCACGGGTGGCGGGCGGACAGAACACAGGGTAGCCAACCGGGGCGTCGCCATGGCGCGGGCCCCATCATCAGCTTCATCCGCCTCCTCACATTCCTCACCGGCGACGGCGGCGGCGGCGGCGGTGCTCCCACGACCAATGTGGTTCTTGCTGCTTCTCCCCATGTTTTTATCGGCTGATGCGAAAGTGCACGGCCACTTCGCACACGGCGTGGCGTCGGGCAGGGCCGGACACAGCACCTTCCTCCCCCCCCCTCCTCCCCCACCGCCCCCTGCACTGTTTGCTGGGTCGCCGTCGTCGTCGCCGACGCCGCCTTGCTTGTCGCGGCCGTGCAGGGCCTGCGCAGCATCTCCTTTGCTTCATAGTTGCCAAGCCGTCCATCGGGTGCCGTCCACGACTCCACGTCCACTCACAGCTGTGTCTTTCATCCCTGAACCAATCTTGTGCTAGACCGCCGTCGTCGCCGACGCCGCCCTGCTTGTCGCGGCCGTGCAGGGCCTGCGCAGCGTCTCCTTTGCTCAACTGCAATATGCCGTCCAAAGGGTGCCGTCCACGTCCACTCACGACTCACACAGCTTTGTCTTGATTCATCCGTGAACCAATCTTGTGCTGGAACCAAAGTGAGGAACACTCACTGTTTCGACGAACGTCCCTCAAGGTCAAGGACGCTGGTGGCGTCCGCGTCCACTCTCCACCATTCTGACACCCCGGTTACTCTACAGTACTACCTTGCGGTCGGAGAACCGTTGTGTTTTTGCATCCCGGAAACCAGCCATGTTTTATCCGACTGCAGCCTCGGGGGATGCTCAAGTTGAGGTGGAAATGGAACCAGGGGCTTACACTCGTCCACTTTTCGGCTCAACGTAGGCGCTTTCCTCCGAGTAAGTGGTGCATTCATTGGTTGTTTCGGGGGTGTGTAGGAGGAGCCAGGGGGTATTAAGGGTTGTACAGGGTGTATATGTCAGACATGGCTCAGGTTGAGCTGAAAAGTGGACGAGTGTAAGCCCCTGAATTTAAACCCGTATCCGGCCCTGGCGTCGGGTGACCCCACACACGACAGCATCATCATCTGGACGCGCGTCACGCCCACGGGCAGGGGCTTACACTCGTTCACTTTTCAGCTCAACCTGAGCCGTTTCTTGTCGTTGACCCCGCCCACAGACACAGAGCATCCCACAAAACGTGCTTACGTTGAGCCGAAAAGTGGACGAGTGTAAGCCCCTGCCCACGGGCCGCGGGCCGGGCGAGGTCGACCCCAGCACTGACGCCACCTTCCCGGTCACCTGGGTCGTCTCGAAAACGCCGCCGACGACACAAAAGCCCAACTTCGATGTCTCGGCAACCACCGGGTCAGAAGCCCCCGAGGTAGGGCCTGGCGGATATTGCTCGCCACGTCATAGGGTGCCAGTTTACTCCAGAGTTGAGGGCTGCTGTGCGTTGGATGACGCGGCGATCAATGCTCGCCGCGTCATAGGGTGCCAGTTTACTCCAGAGTCGAGGGCTGCTGTGCGTTAGATGACGTGGCGAGCAATATCCACCAGGCCGTACCCCGAGGCAGTGGCGGTGGAGTGGGACCACGCGCAAGTGACGGCCACGGGGTAGGGTTCGGCGGATATTGCTGGCCACGTCATCGTCATAGGGTGCTGTTGAACCCAAGAGATGAGGGTTCAAAGCGCGTTGGAGGACGAGGCGGGCAATGGGGCTGGTATGTATTGCACGCCATGTCATAGGATGCCATGAAACTCAAGCGACGAGGGTTCACAGCTCGCTGGATGACGCGGCACGCACTATGCTCAAGGCCCTGCGACGCGCGAGGTGACCGCCGTCGGCGCGCGGGACTGGACCATCAAAGTCGACGTCAGCGGCAGGGGCTTACACTCTTCCAATTTTCAGCTCAATGTGAGAACTCTTCGTCCCATGTGGTCGGGTGCTTTGCTGGTTTCAGTGACAAAAACGGCTCAGGTTGAGCAAAGATGTGGACGAGTGTAAGCCCCTTTTGAGCGGCCTCCAGCACTCGGTTCGGTACTACTACGGGTTCAACATGTCCGGGGGTCGTTTCTCGCCGTCCGGAACTTTCCGGCTGCCGCCGCCGAAAGGAACTCCGGCAGGGGGGGTGCTGAGAACAAGCACTGGACCGCCGTTGAATGTCCCCCTCCTCCTCTGCTGAGTTATTGAGTCCAAGCACTCGACTGACGTTGGATGTCCTCGTCCTCCTGCGCTCCTTATCAAGAACAAGCACTCAACCGACGGTGAGTGTCCTCCTCCTCCCCTGCTCGTCTGTATGGGGATTCACACTGAAGGCACGTCATGGTCCGATATCTGTTATAGTGCTTGTTCTCAATGACCCTTCTGGCCGGGGATGGAGACGGTGCGGTACGCCGTGTTCAGCTGCTCCCACTGGGCCTGGGGCCACTTCCACGCGTATGACGCCGCCGCGCGCGGGTGGGGCGCGCACTTGGGTTCATCTGCGGGGCTATCATCACGAGTCCGGCGACTCCACCTACCCGGCGTACCGGTGTGAACTATGAGCAAACATTCGGGGGTCTTAGTGTCAGGTAGGAGGATGCAGCGATTGTACCGGTGCACTATGAGCATAGAGCGAGGGGGCGCCGTGTCTGGCCAGGGAGGAGGATGCGGCGAGTGTGTACATGTGCGCTATGAGCAAACAGTCAGGGGATGCCGTGCAAGACCCTGCCCGCCGGTGGGGCGCACAGCTGGATGCGTGGGTTCACCTGGGGGATTACTATTACGAGTATGGCGACACCACCTACCCGGCCGCGGACGAGGCGCCGGCCGACCGCTGGGCCACCCTGCAGCCGCGGTAGGGCCTGGCAGACATCACTGGCCACGTCATCGACACGTGTTTGGGGCCTGACAGATATTACTCGCCACATTATCGACAAGCATTTTGGGCCCTCGTTTATTCAGTTGACTGACTTCTAATGACGAGGCGAGCAACTTCTGCATGGCCCACTGTCCGCCACCTCATCGAAACATGCTTCGAGCACTCGTTTCTTGAGTTGACTGCCATCCAATGACGTGGCGAGCAGTATCTATCAGTCCCTAAACCGCGGCACGAGACGGTGACACTGGCCGACTACCGGCGGCGGCACGCGCTGCACCGGTCGGACGCCGGGCTGCAGGCGCTGTCGGCGGCAGGGGCTCCCACTCGTCCACTTCTCAGCTCAACCTGAGCCGTTTTTGCCACTGAATCCACTCAACGTATCCCACAAAAAGATCTTACATCAAACCGAAAAGTGGACGAGTGGAAGTCCCTGGTCGGCGGCGGCGCCGCTCATCGCGATGTGGCAGGGAGGTGATTGAGGACCAGCACTCGACCGACGTAGAATTTCCTCCTCCTCTTCCTCCTCAGCGCGTCTGTGCGAGCATTCATCCTGTAGATGAGTCATGCTCCGATCTTGGTCGAGTGCTTGCTAGTGAGAGAATGGCACCAGTCCACCAGAGCCCTTGATTTATTTACGATTTACCCATAGCTCCAATCATCAGACCCCTATACCACCCCTCAATGAACACCCCCCCATTTCAATGACCCTCCCGTGTGGGACGACCACGAGATCGCCAACAACGAGTGGTAGGGTCTGGCGGAGGTTTCTCGCCACGTCATCCAACGCACTTTGAACCCTCGTCTCTTGAATTAATTGGTAGCCTCTGACATGACGAGCCATATCCGCCAGGCACTAACGAGTGGATGCGCGGGGCTGAGAACCACCAGCCGGCCACCGAGGGTGCGTACATCGCGCGGCGCGACGCAGCCGTCCGGGTAGGGCCTCGCAGATGTTACCTACCATGTCATCCGACGCATCGTGAACTCTGCTTTCTTGTATTGAATTGCATCGTATGACGTGGTGAGCAATGTCCGCCAGGCCTTACCTCGCTCGCCTCGAGCTTTCCGCTCGCCTCCAACTTCCGGCATTGTTCGTGGCGATATCCTTTGACGCGACGAGCAATATTTGACAGACCTTACCTCCGGGCCTATCACGAGTGGCTCCCCACACGCTCAGGAACGGATCCGGCCACAGCGGGATATGTCGGGATTCGGTACAACCGCACGGTTCACTTCGGCGACATCGCGTCGCTGGTGGTAGGGCGGTGCCGGTCGACCACGGTCTGAACTCAAGTTGATTGCGCTCGGGTTGTAGCACTTAAAGCTGACATGAGATGGACCGCTTTCAAACTTTGCTCTCAATATAAACTTGCGCATCTTTGATCTTAATTTCAACTTGCGCAGCGCATGAAGCTGAAATACGTTGAACCGCTTTCAAAGTCTGCCTTCAATTTCAACTTGCGCCTCTGCATGAAGGTGCTTGAGACGCGGCTGACGGCGCGGACGGACCCCAATGTGGCGCCTAGCGGCGGCGTGTTTGCCAACATCACCAAGGAGGTTGCCAGCTCCGCAACCCCGTCGCCGGCGCAATGGCCAGGCAGCGAGCTGGAAAGCCGGCTGCAGAGCATCAAGCGAGAGCTGGATGCCTACCGCGGGAGGGACGACAAGACGCTATTGGGCGCGGCGCAACTGGCGTGGGCGGCGGACGAGACAGCACAGTCCGCCGCCGCCGGCGTTGCGTGGCAGGTCTTTGCGCAAGGCAGGATGGTCGTTGAGGACACGCATACAGCACTCGACCGACGTTGAATCGACAAACAGAGTCCGCACGTCTGCGTGCGACCTACAGTGAATCGATGAACCGAGTCCATGCATCTGTGTGAGCACTCACCCTGGACCTAAGTCAGCTCCGATATCGGTTCGAGGCTTGTTCTCAATGACCCTAAAGCAAGCCTCCATCATGCAAGATGCGATGTCCCCGGACCTGGAAGCAGCGGCCAAAGCCTTCGACAAAGCTGCCGCCGACTATAAGTCCGTACAGCCGCCGCCCGAGGGCCACGCAAGTTGGACCGCGGCGCTCAAAGCGTGGACAGACTGGCATGGGGATGCGGGCGAGGGCAGTGAGAGTGCGGCGACGGGAACGGCGACGCGGACGGGGGCCGGGGGACGCGTGGTTCCGGTGGACGCGGCGCGGGGCCTGTTGGCGCTGGGGCGGTACCGCATCAACTGGAACTTCGACGACTGGCACGGGTACACGGCGGAGCGCCGCCGCTTCCTCGCTGCCGTTGTGCCGCGGCAGGGGGGCTATGGATAACAAGCACTCCACTGACGTTGAATCAACGAGCAGAGTCTGCTCGTCTGTGTGAGCTCCTGAGGGTTGAATCGACGTCGACGAGACGATTCCGTGCGTTAGCATGAGCATTCCTGAAGCTAAGTCATGCTCCGATTTCAGTCGACAGCATGTTCTCAATGACCCTCCTGCCAGGGCGAAACGGGTGGTGGTCCTGGGCGGCGACTCGCACGACGCGTGGGCAGGCGTCATACTCCGCAACAAGCTCGACGCCGCCGACGGCGACGCGTACCGCGTCGACAACACCACCGACGCCGACGCCGGCGCGGTGGCGGCGGTTGAGTTCGACGGGCCCAGCGTGACACCGCCCGGGGCGTTTGAACACTCGTTCCCGTGGTGCCCCGCAGTAGGGCGGTGCAGTCTGACCCAAGATTGACCCTCGGTTGACCGCGGTTGGTTCCCGCCCTTGAAACTAAGACAAACTGAAGCACTGAAGTGAATGGAATCCGACCTATTGCCAATTACGCGGCATTCTGCACATGATATAGGGTATTTATACCCAGTTTATTAGAAGCACTGTTCAACTGTGCTTTCGAATTTCAATGTGCGCCCCTACTTTTCGGCGCTCATCGATGCGGGTCACTTGCACGCCAACTCCCCCACGTTGAAGTTTGTGCGAACCAGGAGTCGAGGGTTCATGCTGGTGACCGCCACCAGGGAGTCAATGGCGGTTGACTTTATGTTCACGCCGAGTGTAAGGCAGCGGACTTACGTTGCAGAGTGTGGGGGGTCGTTTGCGGCTAGCGGTGGCGGGGGCGGCGGCGGCAGCGGAAACGGTGGGCTCGTGATGCAACGACGTGAGTGCCCGCCACTCCCGGCATCGCTGGCGGCAATGAACCTCCTCAACGGCGGCGGCGGCGGGAGCGGCGGAGGCGGCGGCGGCGATGGCGGGAGCGGCGGCGGCGGTGGCGGGAGGGACACGGCGGCAGCGGAGCGTTACCACGCAGCCATCATCCTGTCAGTGGCGGTGATATTTTGTTTTGCTGGGTTTGGCGCGGGCCGCGTGTCTCGCGGCGGCGGCAGCGGCGGTAGTGGCGGGTTGTTTCGCCTCGGCGGCGGCGATCGGCAGCGGTACACAATGTTTGTGTCAAACGGTGACAGCGGCGGCGGTGGGGGCAGTGTGGGCAGCGGCGGGGGCGGCAGCGGAAGCGGCGGAGGCGGGGGCGGCGGGGGCGTTGCCTCCCCATATGGTCTACCCGTCGGGGGCGGCGGCGGCGGCGGCGCTGCTGTGGAGTTGAGTGCCCGGGCGAGGCGAGCTGCATAGAGCATCGCGTGGTGTGTGTCCAACATTAGTCTACATAGTGCTTGCAGTGTTTGAATAGCGAGCTAAGCCACCTTGCTCAATAACGGTAGAGCTAACCTCAATGGTAAATCCAATGATCACATCCAAAACGAAACACCTAAACAAATATGCATGCCATTGGGGCCAGGGTGAAAGCCTGGTGCCTTCTTACACACGCGCAAGCGTCTCTCACTCTAAACAATACATCACCACCCGCCAAGGCCGCCGCGTTTCTTCTTCCCCCCGGCTCCGGGCCCCGGCCCGGCTGGACGCCGACCGACCCGCCCCAGGTCCGCGAGGTGCCGCATGGTCGGTCGGCCGTGCGGACAGTTCCACGGCGCCTGCACCGAGGGCCAGCCCGATGTTGCCAGGTATACTTTAACTCACGAAACGAAGGTGTAACATGTGGTGGGTATACATGCATGCGACCGCCACCGTCACAGTGCTTAAACAAAACAACCCGAGGGTGTAATATGCGGTGATTGCCGCAATGCAGTTTAGTGACGTGGGAGACCTACTACGACGCGTGGACATTTACCTCCGTCTACTCGTACCCTTTTGATTGGAAGGGGGAAAGCAAACAATGCGGTGAATGACGCGGCCTGCCTGAAGCGTGGACAGGTTGTCTAGCACACGCCGCATCTGCCTCTCATTGAGCGCCTTGCCGATCATGATGGCCCAGCATCAACAGAAAATCTTGTGGTGAGAATACCATATTCAGTGGTGTATCGATCACAATGCACGGGCTGAGGCTGAGGAGTCAGAAGCGCACGAGTATGGGCAAACAGTCAGGGGCCGCACCGACATGATGGTGAGATGACCATATCGAATGGTATCGTGTTGGTTGCACTATGGGCAAGCAGTCAGCAATCAGGAGGGGGAGGAGGCGAAATTGCACGAGTACATCATGGGGAAGCAGACGCAATCAGTGGCCGCACCGATCATGATGCTGGCGCGGCAGGCGCGCATGGCCAGCATGGCCCGCACGCCAGGGGCTTACACTCGTCCACTTTTTGGCTCAACGTAAGCACATTTTGTGGGATACGATACGTTGGGTGCATGATTTTTTCCCAGTCTATCAGACAGGGGGACAAGGGGAGGTGTGGCCAAAATGGCTCAGGTGGAGCTGAAAAGTGGACGAGTGTCAGCCCCTGCCGCACGCGGGACGGCCGCACAACCTCGGACACCTTCAGGCCCGGCCCCGGTTGCGTGGAACCCGGCTGCGTGGATGAAGGCTGCTGCGTGGATGACGGCTGGGTGGCAGTTTCTTGCGTGGGAGGCGGCTGCGAGCCACCCTGCGTGGGCGGCGGTTGCGTGGAAGCCGGCTGCGTGGATGAAGGCTGTTGCGTAGATGAAGACGGCTGCGTGGACGAAGCCGGCTGCGTGGATGCAGGCGCCTGAGTGGAACAAGGCTGTGTGGATGTAGGCTGGGTGGGAGGCGGATGCTGCGGGCCATCCTGCATGGGCAGCGGTTGCGTGAAATTATCTTGGGAGGCAGCTTCATGTGTGAAGGATAGCGGCTGGGCGGGAAGCGGCTGCGTGGAAGCGCCTTGCGTGAAAGGCTCTTGGGAGGGGGGTTCTTGGGAGGGGGGTTCCTGCGTGGAGGAGGGCGGCTGCGAGGGCGGCGCCTGGCTCAGCCCCACAGTTAGAGCCCAACATGTATTTCTCGCCACGTCAAAGGTCGTCATGCAACTCAAGAGACGAGAGCTCGAAGTGCGTGTGGGTGACCTGGCAGACAATGGGCCTGGCAGATGTTACTCGCCACGTCATAGGGTGCCATTAGACTCAAAATACCAGAGTTTAAAGTGCGTGCCGATGAAGTGGCAGCCAATATCTCCCAGGCCGTACCCACGGTGAGCTGGCTGCGCGCCGGCAGCGCATACTCCCCGGCGTCCAGAAGCCCAATCAGCTCCTGCACATCCGCCGCGCCGAATGTGGTGCCGGTGCTTAGGGCCTACCAGATATTGCTCGCCACGTCACGCCTAATTCAAGAAACGAGGATTAAAATGCGTTGGATACCGTGTCGGGCTATAATGGGCCTTGCATGTATTGTTCGCCATGTTACAAGATGCCATTGAACGTCAGAAACGAGGGTTCAAAATGCGTTAGTTGACGTGGCGGGCGATATGCGCCAGACCCAGCCTTTGCTGAATGGAACCGCGTTAAGCGCCAGGCAGCACCCGCCGCCACCCCAGGCACCGCACCCGCCCCCCATGGCGCCGCCATACTTGGCGTTGCCGCCGCCGCCGCCGCCGGTTTTATTTTCCTTCGCTGGGAGCTCGCAGAACCCAAAGCCGTTCGCGAGGAACGTCGGCATGTGCTGCTGGATCGTCTGCTCCTCCGCCGCGGATAGGTCCAGCCGGGCAGGCGCGATGAGCGGCTGCTTGTTGAGCGTGTTGTAGCGGCGTAAGTTGAAATTGATAGCAAAGTTTGAAGGCGGCTCATCACATTTTGGCTTCAAACACTGAAATCAAGCGCGGTCAACCTGTGGTCAGCGCGGGGTCAACGCAGGGCCAACCTGGGGTCAACCGGGGGTCAACATGAGGTCAACCTTGGGTCGACATTGGGTCAATCTGCGGTCTACTTGTACCGCCCTACCGTGGTGGTGCGTTGCAGCCTTTCAAAATTGAAGATTTCATCGGACGCGTGCTGGTCCACGATGAACAGGTCGTCCCCCAAAGTGGCGAGGATGAAGCCTAGGTTGAACTGCCCTAACACTAGGGTCTAACACTCGATCCCTGACTGTCAGCCCATAGGGTACCAGTGTACCCGTACACACTTGCTGTAGTGTACCAGTGTACCCGTACACACTCGCCGCATCCTCATCCCTGGCCTGCCCAATCGTCCCGACTTCAGCTGAACGTGAGCACCTTGGAGGGATCATTTGACATCAATGTCAGAGACAGAACAGCTCAAGTGCCAGATAGAAAATGAGACACTAGAATGGCCTTGCCGACAATTTTCATCCGTTTGAAGTCCTCTTTCTTGAACACGCGCTCGAGCTCGCTGGTGGCCTTCTTGTCCCCCTCTCCCATGGCGGGTCCGGCCGGGTCGGCCCCTTCCTTGGCCGGCTGTTGCGGCGGCGGCATCGCGCTGTCGTCGTCGCCGACGGCGGAGGCGATGAAATCCGCGACGGCGCCGGGTGTTGAAAGCGAGGCTGCGGCGAACGCGCTGGCGGCGGCGGTGGCGTCATCGGCTCCAGCTTCAGCAGCGGCGTCGAACGCGGCTGCAGCGACGGCCGCAGCGTTCGCGTTGGTGGCGGCGGCCGTGGCGGTGGGGGCGGCGGCGACGGCGGTGGCGGCGGTGGAGACGCGAAGGGCGCGTTTGCTGGCAAGGGCGGCGGCGCGGGTGGCGCGCAGGGCCGCCACGCTGAACTGCATGGGCGCGCCGCCGTGCTCCCGCACTCCGCCGAGCGGCTCGTCCGTGTCCATGTCCGTCGCTACCACGCCGCCCTCCTCCTCCTGTTAGGGACTGATGGATAGTGCTTGCAAAGTCATAAAACGCATTTTGAACCCTCATTTATTGAGTTGAATGGCACCCTATGATGTGGCGAGCACTATTCATCAGTCCCTACCTCCTCCTTCACCATCACAATCTCGAAGCCGCTACCGCTGCCGCCACCTGCCGGCGTGCCGGGCCCTCCCTCCGATGCGCCCCCTCCTCCGCCGCCCCCTTTTCTTTTCAGCTGCCGCCGCCGCCGGTCCTCCTCCAGCACGGCTTCATCCTCCTCTTCGCTTTCCTCCTCCTCACCCCCAGCTTCACGCTGACTGCGCCGCCCGGCCCGCTCCCCGCGCCCCGCCGCAGTGTCCTCGTGCAGTGCAGCCGGCTCGTCGCCGTCACCATTGTCGGTGATGGCGTGATCGTCCTCGTTGTCTTCAGAGTCAACGTAGACAGCTTCCTCCTCCTCTGCCGCCATTGAGTCGTCCCATTCCGGCTCATTGTCGCCACTGCGGTCCCTCGCCCCCGCCCCTGTCGCCGCCGATGGCAGCGCCGCCGCCGCCGCCGCCGCCGCTGCCGCCGCCGCCGCGCGTTCGTCCCACGCGTCATTGCCATCGCCACCGCTGTTTGTGTCGAGCCTCCACCCTCCGCCTAGCGCAACAGCTGTTTTCTCGCGGGTGAACCCGAAGCCGCCCAGGCCCCCGGTTGCCCCAAACTGTTGCCCGCCTCCCCCGCTGCCGCCGCCCCCGCCGCCCCCGCTGCCCCGCCGCATCCCCGCTGCCCCACCGCGATCCCCACTACCCCCAGTTCGGCCTGACCCCCCGCCGCGACCGCCTAATCCAAAACCACCAAAGATGTCATCAGAAGCGGCCGGGTTGTCCCGCGGCGCCAGTGCGTCCCCATCATCCACAAGCGCCAGCCCCATCGACCCCTCCCCCTCCTCCTCCTCACTTTCCCATCCGAATGTCCGTGCCTCCTCCCCGCCTCCGCCACTGCTAGGAGGTACCCCCAACGCCGCCCCACCGGCCTCGCCACTGTCACCGCCGCCGCCGCTGCTGGGAGGTGCCCCCAGCGCCAATGCGCCGCCGTCCCCACCGCTGCCACTGTCCCCGCTACCGCCTGGGGTTGCCCCCAACGCCAACGCGCCACCGCCGCCGCTACCTCCCGGGGCAGACCCCAACGCCAGCGCACCGCCGTTGCCCGCGCCGACAGCGAAGGTGTACCTCGACGGCTCGTACATCGCCTCCAGCGCAGCGCGCACGGCGTGCATCAGCGCAGTCTCTGCGTGAAGCAGAACCTTGCGCTACGGCCTCGCGGATAATACTCGCCACTTTCTACAGTGCCATTTCAAGCAAGAGACGAGGATTCAAAGTGCCTTGCTTCGCAGTTTTCCATGGTACCTCAATAGGCAGTCACCGATTCTTGAGAAATACTCGTTCGAATCACCATATTGTACCATTGGATCGCAAATCTGACCGTCTATTTACTCAAAGTCTCAAATTTGAGACGCGTTGACCGCCATTTGAGTTACCCTGGAAAACTGCGAAGTGGATGACGTGGCAGGCAATATCCGCCAGGCCCCACCTTGCGCTTGTCCGGGGTGACGTTGACGTCGTATGCGTCGGTCGGCATCTTGAAGTCTAACACAGCCATGGGCGCTTGCCCGGGTGTAGGAGCGCAAGCTGAAATACAAAGCTAAGTTTAAAAGTGGCTAATCATACCTAGTGCCTGGTCTAAGAGGTAACTGTGGGTAGTATGTCGCACTGTACACAGAATTTGGCCCGTTCGGCCAATGGCCAAAAGCCAAGTATGTATTTTGATAATTGACCAAAGAAATCACTTACTTGAATTTACTGATTCACAGCCCAGGCACTAGCTCCAACCGCTGGAACCAAGGGCAGTCAACCCGGGTCAACCTGGACCGCCCTGCCCGGGGCAGAACGTGCGGTACAACTCGTTCAGCAGCTTGGACACCTTGGGGAGGTCCACAGGGCGCCCGTTGCCAGGGCCTGGCACATATTTATCGCCACGTCACAGGGTGCCTTTTGACTCAGGGAACGAGGGTTTGTCACAAGGCTCCCCTCGACTCAGGGAATGAGGGTTCGAAGTGCGTTGGATGACGTGGCGGGAAACATCGGACAGGCCCTACCCGTTAATGTAGAAGAACTGGCGGTCGCCCGCGCCGCGCCCGCAACCCGGCGCCGCCTTGGAGACGAACCCCGACAGGTGGCACCCGCAGTCCCCCTCCAGATAGGGCATGGTGGATAATGCCTGCCTCGTCATCCTCCAAATTGGAGCCCCTCGTTCCTTGAGTGATTTGACATCCTATGACGCCGCCAGCCATATCTGACAGGCCCTACCTCAAGGTCAGCTTCCACCGGCATCATCGCGGCGGTGGTCTTGGCGCCAAACACAGTGGCGATGTTCTGCTTCACGCCCGCGTTGCCCTGTCAGAAGGGTCATTGATACCAAGCACCCGACCTAGATCGAAGCATGACTCATATTCAAGGAGAGTGCTCATACAAACGCGGGGGAACTGTTCGTCTATTCACGTCGGTCGAGTGCTTGTTCTCAACAACCAACCTGCCTGTGTTTGAATGACCGTGGAGCGCGCCGCTTTGCCCGCCTGATGCGAACATATTATGCGGACGCCCGACGCCACCAACGCATACGCTTGAAGCAGCGCCAGCAGTTTGCCGCACTCTAGGGTCTCGTGGAGAGTGCTCACAATGTCACACATCACATTTGCCAACCCTCGTTGCTTGGATAAATCGCCAGCCTGTGAAGTAACGCTTTGAGCAATTTCTGCCGATGCCGGGCCTTACCGTATTCGCGCTTCACGTTCCGCATGAACTCCTTATGCCGCACGGCCAGCGTGTGGAAGATGTTCTTGAGCGAGATCGTGGTGCCGATGGCGCGCGCCACCGTGCACCAGGGTCGTTGAGCTCATGCCCTCGAACCGATATCGGAGCATGACCCACCTTCAGGGTGATTGCCCATATAGACGGGACGAGGAGGAGGAGGAGGGTAAGAGTTAAGGTGATTGCCCATATGGACGGGAGGAGGAGGAGGAGGAGGATACGAGTTCGTACTCAACGTCGCGTCGGTCGAGTACTGTTTCTCAATACCCCCCCTTGCCGTCTCTTGTGACGTGATGCCGCCGCGATGGTCGTACTCAATCTTTGTGCCGGCATCATCCTCCTCGGTGCGCGTAGTGACGGAGAAGTCCTATATCTAGGGACCGGCAGAATATGCACAAACATCAGACGGGTGGCGCGTCGTTCAGCTGCAGAAACAAGAGTTAGTGAATGCGATGAAGGACTCCTCATGGTCCAAGTCACAGCTACCACAGCTGTGAACAGCCGTGCACAGCTGTGCACAGCTGTAGACAGCTTAATTGAGTTGAGCTGAATTTCTGGCAGGCCCTACGGAGAGCGCGCACAGGCTGGACAGCGCCTCGCCGCGGAAACCGAACGAGCTCAGCGCCAGTAGGTCCTCGAAGCACGCGATCTTGGACGTGGCGTATTTCTGTGTGAGCGCCGCGTAGTTCGCCGGGCTGACGCCGCCGCCGTTGTCCACCACCTCCCCAGAGGGCCTTCCTTACCTAAGTACTCGTTTCCAGCTGCCACTTACGTATGTTTGAGGTCTTCAGTTCATCAGTAGGATACATACAGCTCAAACGGTGTCAGGGAGAAACGAGATAACAAACGGCGTATTCGTTAAGCTCCAGCTGTAGACACAACACGTGTAAGGCCCTGCCTCGATGGACTCGGCGCCGTACTCGCGGAGCCGAATCTCGACATTGGTGGCGCCCGCGTAGAGGGCCTCATCTAAGCAGTTGTTTCAGCATGAGCAGCGCTACTGTATCCCATGTCGTGTTATGTGGGATAGCTCAATTGGTTTGAGCACAAGCGCCTCAGCCGTACCCTCCTCGCTCCTCCCTCCTCCCTCCTCGCTCCTCCCTCCTCGATTCTCCCTCCTCCCTCAAGTTCAGCTGAAAAAAATGTACTTATGTGATGCCCTGCCTGCGTCGAGCGCGTTCTCCACGAGCTCCTTGACGGCGCCCGCGAGGTCCAGCACCACCTGCCCGCTGCATATGCGGTGGATGCTGTCCGCGCTGATGGCCTGGATGCCGCGCGCCGCCATCGCCGTATGTGTTTTGCGTTACCGCGCGCGCGCTCGGCACACGCTCACAAGACTCAAGCTCTATCGGCACCCTGTCCGAGCGAGAATCTCGTGTCTCGTGAGCGGAGGACGAGAGGGCGAGGGTGCTTGCAGCGAGGGCGCGAGACGGCCCACGAGCTTAAGAGAACACCGGTGCTTCGATGAGAACCACTGTATGTCGCGCTGAGCAGCCTCCGACGAGGGGCCGCGGTTGCGCGTGTGGCGTGGCAGATGCGAGGTGGCTTGTCCTTGAGCTTGCGACTCCTCCGTTTCAAATTTACTTGCGCGCGCCTTGCGCCACTGGTCGCGGTCGGACGGTCGACCGGTCACGGCTGGCCGGCATGGCAGTTGTCTCTCGTTTTGAACCCTCGTTTCTTCAGTCAAATGGCGTCCAATGACGAGAGTTTCGTCTCGCTTGTGATTGGTCGAGAAAAGACAAAATCCGGGATGACGCAAAGCGCTGTGTAAAACCCTGCAGGGGCGGGCGCGGGGGGGCATATCCGCACACGCACACCTCCCCGTGTTCACCCCTTCACACTCTATCACCATGGCCTCCTCCATCGTCGCCTCCTCCGTCGTCGCGGTCCGCGCGCCCGTGTCCACCCGCCGCATCTCCGCGCGCAAGGCTGTGTCTGTGTCAGCCGTGCCCGGTACGCGCCCGAAAAACAAATTCCCCTGCACAGCTGGTCAAGTGGATAGGTCGATCGGGAGGGAGGAGGAGGATGGGTTAGCGCGGAGCTAGGACGCACGCGCACACGCGGTGACTGATCCTCCTCTTTCGTTCTGTGTTTCGCAGTGAAGCGCGCCGTGGTGGTGAAGGCTGTGAAGACGCAGGTGGTTGCCGGGTAAGTCAGCGGAGGACCAGTTGGGGGCACGTCACAGCTGGCAGCCCACAGGCGACTGGAGACAGGATTCGAGGTTTATCCATCTTCAGCAGCGTCGGGGCTGTGGTGCGACAGTGCGGGGGTCGCGTTGACAGACCGGGGCGGATCAGAACATCGGCAGGTCATTGGTCACGGCGCGGTCTTTGTTGGCGCGGAGCACGTTACGAGGGCGATCAGCATCGCTGGGGATGGGTGATTCTCACACAACTCTTGGACTCTGCGGAAACCGTGTGCTGTGAAGTCATTGATTGTCTGTGCTGATTCTGTTCCCCCCTCTGAATGTTACAGCGCCCGCACGGAGAAGTTCACCGCCGCGGTGACCGCCGGCACCGCCGCCGCGCTCGCGCACCCCCTTGTCGCCGAGGCCGCCCTTACCCCGTCGCTCAAGAACACCCTGCTGTCCGTTGTTGCGGGTAGGGGGCCAGTCGCAAACCCTTGCTCATTCTTCGGTGCATTGCCTCGCGTCACGCACCGCGGTTGTTGGATTGAGTTCACTCGCATCAGTCGACGTTGCTAGCATCATTCGTCCGCAGACTGCCGTCTGATACCACGTGTTAAGACGCTTCGTTCGCTGAGTCGACTCGTGTCACACAACGCGGCGAGCATTCATTAATATGCACCTTTGCATTACGCTCCGCCCCTTAATATATATCTCGCTTCATCCACGTTCACCACGATTACATCCACGTCAGCACGTCATCCACCGCATCTCAGACCTATGAAGGTCAATCTACGCTTGTGTGGTACCCGCATGGTATGACGTGTTCAATCGGTTTGTAACACGTACCGTTACACAATGCGTGTGTTGCATACTACTATTAACATAAAGGCACCGGCTGTTGTGTGTGTACCCATATACGTAGTTCACAACACGTACCATGTGCGGTCAATTGTGTATGAATTGATATGCCAGGTGCTGGTTTCTCTACTACTATTAACTATTGTTACACTTGTGATACTTGGCCCTTCACTGAGGTGCCATCGTTCTTTCGGCCATCGGCGCCGCGGTCGTGGGAGTCTCCTCCTTCGACAAGACCTCCCGGAAGTAAATTAGTCTCCGGTGATTCGGTTGGGTTCTTGTTCCTGTAGGCAACGGGCGGTTATAATACACGAGTGCCCTGGGTTGCGGTGGGTTATTTGCGGTTGATACAGGTGCATGATCTGAGGGGCGGGTGGGTGGTGTCTTGTGCTAGCTCTATTTGCATTCTTGATAGCGGAATGAATACAAGTTGAGTTTCTGTTGAATTGGTTCAAGCGCTTTCTGCGCCCTCTACGAGTACGTGCGTCCTGCGGCTACAGCTTCCACGGGCGTCTAGGGGCGTCCGGGCGCAAGCCACTACACCGGGGCTGGAATTTGCACAATTTCTCCATCTTGTTTGGCGCGCCTTCGATCGCGTCTGTTAGCACGATAAGGGAGGTTTAGGGGACCGGCTACACACGACGTGTTGAGCGAGACTCTCGACGCCTTGTCCCGAACGGTAGCTGAAACCGTCCAAGTGTGTTTTTTACGTCTTTATTACGTCGGTTTATGCGCATGCGTTCAACTCCATTGATTTTCCCGTAACCTCACACTAATTCAAAGCATATTTCACCCTTAGTTTATTGCG
>Ga0307489_10000816_pt1 | contig 19775 bp, 31 predicted proteins | sample SB12metaG_FD_202247 | JGI IMG/M metagenome (GOLD analysis project Ga0307489, IMG submission 202247) | Sea-ice brine microbial communities from Beaufort Sea near Barrow, Alaska, United States - SB 1.2 | ecosystem: Environmental > Aquatic > Marine > Coastal | place: USA: Alaska | collected...
TTCATACCCCCTCCTCCCCCTGCCCCCCCCACCCTTCAACAGCAGCAGCAGTCGCAGCAGCAGGGACAGCATGGTCAGGCCCCCAGACCACCCACGGGACCAGGACCAGCGAGCCCCCCCCGGGGTGGCTTTGGCGGCGGCGGCGGCAGCGGCTCCACCATGAGCAAGACGGAGGAACGGACGATGCGTGAGAGGGGTGGTGATGGCGGCGGCGGCGGCGGCGCCAAGGCAGCGATGACCCTCCGGCGAGACTACGACCTGTTGAGTGCTACCGTCCCGGGCGCAGTAGCAGTCGGAACAGAAACAGGAGGAGGGACCCAAGGACGTCTCAACTTTCTTGTTGGGTTCGGCGAAGAAGGCATCAGCATCGGCGGCGGCGGCGGCAGCGGCGGCAGCGGGTTCGATGACGACTTTGGTTACGGCGGCGGCGGCAGCGGCGGCGGCAGCCGGTTCGATGACGACTTTGGTTACGGCGGCGGCGGCGGCGGCGGTGGCGGTGTCAGTGGCGGTGTCAGTGTCGATGTCCATGGGCGGAATCCTGAAGACGACGACGTCGCGAATGACGGCGCGCCGGCGTTTTTCGCGGAATTGGCTGGGCTCAACAGGAACGAAAACAACGTCCGCGTCTCTCCAGGTTCGCTCAAGCGCGGTCGAGTGTACACAACAACGGTGACGGAGGAGGAGGAAGAGTATGGAGAGGAGATGGTGTACGAAGAGGAGGAGGAATATGAGGAGGAATTCGTGGAGGAAGAGCGTACCTACGACGTTGCTGCCGGCTGCTCTGCTGGCTTCTGGTGTGAGCGGTGCGGCTGTGAGGCAGGAGCGTACACTCGTTCCCATTTCCGCTCAACTTGAGCTTACTTTGCCCGTTTTCGCTCAACTTCAGCTCATTCTGTTCCCCAATATAACCCAGCTAAACCCGTGGATGTGTCCGAAGTTGCTCAAGTTGAACTCTAACGTGAGCGATGTGTCCTGAAGGTCCTCAAGTTGAGCTCTGAAGTGAACGAGTGTACGCCCCCGCTGTGAGGTTGATGCGCGCGGCGCCGGCGGCGTGTCATCCTCCTCCTCCGCGACCTCCGAGCACAGCGACTGGCACATGGCGCAGGACTTGCAGCTGGCGGAGAAGCAGGCAGCTGCACGGCAGGGGCTTACACTCGTCCACTTTTCGGCTCAACGTAAGCATACTGTGTGGGATACGCTGGCTGCATGATTTCCCCCCAGTCTATTAGACAGGGGAACGCGGGCAGGTGTGACTAAAACGGCCTACGTTGAGCTGAAAAGTGGACGATAGTAAGCCCCTGCTACACGGCGGGCCACGTCGGGTGCCGGTGGTGCCCCCGGAGGAATTGGTGGGGGGGCGCGAGCGGCGGCGCGGTTGGGCGGCACCGTCGGGGGGCGCGGGCGCGGGCACAAGGGCCGCGGGCGCGGGGGGCGGCCTTCGGGCTCATCAGGCACAGGGAATCAGCTGCCGGGCATAGGACCGCTAGATTCTTTCTTCTCGAAGAGGTCTAGTTAGACATAGCTATAGTAAAACACGCATCACAGCTCTCACTGATATGGTCACGAAATGATGCCACCCATAGCGCACACAGTCAACTTTGACGTACGATTTATGATTTAGTCTGAAACGTGATCATATAGCTCTGACCAACTCGTGGGTGTCGTGATTCGCGAGAGATGGCTCGTCCACGGCTCATGCCTCGGTACCGGCAGCCTGCCGCGCCCGCCGCGCCTCGGCGCACTCCCTGCGGTGCCGCGACACCCAGTCAGCGCCCTGGCACACCGTCCCGCAACAGTGCGCGCAGGGGCCGCGGGCGGGGCACCTGCCGCACCGCTTGAGGCGCCGTTCTGCGCCCGGCGTCGTCGCCAGGCCGGCGGACGTCACCCCGCACGCGCTGCAGCACATCAAGCGGAGCACTGCGAGCGTCTCCGCATATCCGGGATGGTAGACGTCAGCGCGGCCGCGCGTGATGTCGAGCGCGGTGTGCCCGGCGTTGCCCCCGCGGACTCCCTTAGCGCCGTCGGCGCCACGGTCGAGGAGTAGCTTCACGACTTCGGCGTGGAACCCCGCCGCGGCGTGCATGAGCGGCGTGAAGCCGCCGGGGTATCCGTGGGGCGGCGGCATGGCGAAGTCGATGTCCGCGCCGCCCACCAGGAGGGCGACGGCAACCTGGGCGAGGCCGAGCTGGCAGGCGACGCAGAGCGGGGACATGCCGTTGATGTCGACGGGGTCGGGGGCTGCGAGCGGGGGTGTGTCACAGACCGTCAGCCAGTGATGATAAGGAGTGGGGGAAACTACACACACGTACTCACGGAGCTGAGAGATAAACAGTGAGTTGAGACAGAGCGTGGGTTGAGAGCGTGATACCATGAGTTGAGACAAACGACCCGTCTGGAAATAGAAGGATCTTTCGGGGGGGAAGTTATGTCGGAAGGGTTGCACAGGGGCGAGGGACGGGGGGGCAAACTACCCGCGTCAAGCCGGAGCAGTGCTCTCACGGTGGCGAGCTGCCGCGCGCCACCGGGGTCGGGGGGACGGGGGTTCCCTTTCGGGTGGCTGTTGGCGACCGCACAACATAAACATAGCGTCAGTTGAATTTATGTTCGCGCCGCGCTCAGCTAGCTGCCGCAGGACATCGGCGTGGTGAAACCCCGCCGCCGCCATCAGCGGCGTGACGCCGCCGCCGCGTTCACCATCAACGTCGTCCACGGCAGTGTTAGGCGCGCGCTCCAGTATCATCCGCACGATGTCCGTATGCCCCTCCATGACCGCCATCATGAGCGGCGTATTCTTCGAGACGTGGCACTGGAAGTTTGGCCCGCTCAGGTTGAGGCTCGTGCCGCCCACGGGCAGCAGCCTGCTCACCGCCGCGGCGTCGCCGGAGCAGCACGCGTCGAATAGCGCCCGTGCGGGGATGCTCGACATGATCGGCCCGTTCTGTGAGGAAAGGAGCGCTTTGCGTGGGGGCAGCAGCGGCGGCGCGCGTGGGGAGTGAGGAGGCGCGTGGAGTCCGAGGCTTGAGGTGAGAATTGTTCCAGTGTGTGGGAATTAAGAGCTCAAGACAGCCAGTCAGAAGCCACGACGGCACCCCCTTCGGGCCCCGCCATCCCCCTCCCCACCACTCTGAAGCACGCGCCACCGTGCGTACGCCACCACGCACCCCAACCCACCCCCCCGACCGAGTGCCCCACGTCATGGATCCATCCACGAGCGCCGCCGCGGCGCAGGCGGCGGGCGACGAGGAGCTGCGCGGGGAGTGCGCCAAGGCTTTCGCACACTACAAGAACGGGAACCTGAAGGTAGGCACTGACCTCCTCCAGAAGCTCCTCGCGCGGCACCCCGCGCACCCGCTGCTGCATTTCGCGTACATGCGTCTGGCGCACATGCAGCTGTTATTGGAGCAGCGACTGCCGCTGAGCATCATGAAACTTATGGACGAGTGCGGCAATCGCGCGACTGCGGCGCGCAAAGCCTGTCCGGAGTCCCTGCTGCTCTACCTCCTTGTCGCTCAGATGTTCTACGACTTCCCCGCTCCCACCCACCAGGACCTCGACGCCGGCCTCGACGCACTACGCACTGTGACCGCCGCCGCCGCCGCGAGCCCCCTTAAAACCGCGGATCTGGAGTACGCCAAAGCCATTGCGACGTTCGACGAGGAGGTGTTCACGCTCGCGCTCCTCCCGGACGTCCGCGAGTGCGCCGACCCCGACGCCTATCGGTCCCAGGCGCTGGCCTGCCTCGCCACAGCCCCGGCCAAGATCGTGGACCTGCACCGCCAAGCTGAGAGCCTGGCCAGGAACACGCCTGGACAGTCTGAGATGGATCACTTCATCGTCTTGCGCGACTCCGAGCATGCGGCGGAGGCGGCTCGGCGGCTCCTGCGCGCGGAAGCCGCCCAGGCGCTCGCGGCGGTTCACCGGGTGATGGCGGGCAAGGGCACGGCGCACGACCTTCAGGAGGCGGCAGCGGGCTGGCGCGAGTCTGCCGACCAAGGCGACGCGAGTGCGCAGCTTCTGATCGGCGCGCTGCTGGCGCGTGGGGGCGGCGGCGTGAAGAGGAGCCAGCCTGTGGGAAAGCGCTACCTGGAGCTCAGCGCCGCTGCAGGAAACGAGGCCGCCTCCACGCTTCTGAAGGAGCTCCGCAAGTGCGTGGGATGCGGCGAGCTCGACGTGCACCACATGATCTGCTCTCAGTGCCGCGACGCGCGGTACTGCGACGACGACTGCCAGCTGCGGCACTGGCAGTGCCCGACGCACCCGCACAAGCCCCACTGCGTTCGGAGGCGCGAGGCGGCAACGGGAGCGGGAGCCCAGGGAGGGTCCTCGGAGCAGACCACCGCGGTGCCCCCGGACCCGGTCACCGCGGCGCCACCATACCCGGTCACCGCAGCGGAGGCGGTGCGAGTGGCGGGCAACGACCTTTTCCGGGAGCATAAGTACCCCGAGATGAGGCCTGGTGTCAAACGCCTCGATCCTTCGCACAACATTGACTCCCTCACGTTCATTGTGTCAGTCAGGAGAAATACCCGTAATGACGTGGTTGACGCGGGGTCTTCTGCTTTGTAACATCGCTTGCCTCACGCATAATGGAGTGGTAGAGCTCTAATGGTAGGGTGTAGTGAGCAAACTTCCGTGGAAAATTCTGAGCCCTGTCTGGAGGCGGTGGAGCAGTACACCGAGTGCATCAGGCTCAACCCCAAGGACGCCAAGGTGGGATACGGCGTGCTAGGATTCTTCTGCGTCGCCACATGTGTTGAATCCTCTTGTATCAAGTTGAATCGCATCGCGTCACACATCATGTACGTTGATATGCGCAACACTGTGCTGCCTGACCCTGCCGCGCGGCGTACAGCAACCGCGCGGCGTGCCACACCCACCTCGGCGCCTTCGCCGCGGCTATCGAGGACGCGGAGAGATGCATCGCGCTGGAGCCGGCGTGGGGCAGGGGTTACTCGCGCAAGGGCCACGTGGAGCTGCTCACCGAGAAGTACGGCAAGGCGAGGCCCGGTTGGCCTGGTATCGACTGGATGTTTCTGGCAACACCGATGACCGTGTGAGTGCCATCGCGACAGATTACTCGACCAGTCTGTCGTGGATTGAACGATACTGAGGGCCATGATTGTATTGAGAGTTATGATCGAGTTCCAGAGGACTTGACCAACCTGGCGTTGAGTGGAATATACCGGGCCTTAGTACAAGGCGGTCCTGACATACACGGTGGGTCTCATGCATGATCCCGAGAACGAGGATCTCATGGACGGGGTGAGCCGCGCGTTGGATGAACCCATGGCTGACGGGATGAAGGCAAGGGTTGCCCAGATGGCGGTTGACCCGGAGCTCGTGGCCGTCATGACCGACCCCGTCATTCAGCAGCTACTCAGCGAGTGCTCCACGAACTCTTCGGCGGCGGCGACGCACTTGAAGAACTCCGGGGTGGCGGCGGCCAAGGTGCAGAAGCTCGTCGACAGCGGGATGATAACAATCTCTTGAGGACGTTTTGACACAACGATTAAACGAGGACGTCGAGGCCGCACAAACCACTTGCACACCCAATGATATGTCATTGACTCACACAACCCTGTTCTGCTTGTGCGATAGCATTGCCCTACTCAGAGATGTACCATGAGCTATGTGATGACCAATCCCCCCAGCCCCGCACCCTCCGCGGCACCCTTGCCTCGCACCCCTCGCGGCATGCGCCCTTTGCGTCAACCCGCACAGGGCAAGGAGTTTTGAATGGGAATCATGTAACATATGCATCGTTGTAACGAGACTCAGTACATCACGAGTACAGCCCGACGTCCGCGGCCGCGGCCCCGCACGACAACACGGCGGTTTGCTGCATGAACAAAGAAGGCGCCGCCTGCAACAACTCGGCGGCATCGCCAAATGATGGCCGTTTTTTTACCAATGTTGTAAAAGAGGGGTTCAGAGTTGGGTTCAGAGGGGTGTTTTAGCTTCGAAACCCCCCCATTTATGTAGGGGTCAGTGGTGGATGGCGAAGTTTTAGTGGGCACTCCGCACCATCACTGGACTTCCGCATACAGCACAGCGATGCGGCAGCCCCGAGGTGCCTCGCGGCGGCGGCGGCGTGACGTGGTGTACTACGCGTCCGTCGCCGCGCTCGTGGTGTTCATCGGGGGTGTGTTCGCGATGTACGGCGCGTTGGACGTGCACGCGGGCGAGGGTGCTGTGGAGGGGCGCAATGCGGTTGCTGCTGCTGGTGGTGGCAGGGGCTTACACTCGCCCACATCTCAGCTCAACCTGAGCCGCTTCTGACACAAAATACACCCTGAACACCCCCTGAACACCACCTATCACCTCCTACAAACCCCCTGAACAACCCCTGAGATGCACCCTCTGTCCCATAGAATGCACTTAAGTTGAGCCGAAAAGTGGACGGGTGTAAGCCCCTGGCTGGTGGTGATGTTGGTGCAAGAGGTAGCGGCGATGGCAGCACCGGGGGCGGCGGCGGGGTGATGGTGCCCGCGGTGGGGGGCGTCATGGCGGCGCACCGCTCGTTCGCGATGTTCGTGGTCAGGAGCCACCGCGAGATGGCGCGGCGGGTGCGGGGAGCGGGAGCCAACAAAGCAGAAATAAAAGATGCAGGTTTAGGTGCCGTTCCTCGTGGGGCGGGAATGGGAGTGGTGCCACAGCTGGCATCCATCGTCGTCGTCGACCCCGGCGCGGCCTCAACGGGGGGGCTAGCCGCGGCGTCGTGGGACGTGTCCGAGCGCGGGGACGGCAACGGCGGCGGCGGCGGCGGCGGCGGCGGCGGCGGCGGTGGTGGCGAGGGCGGCGGCACCGATCCCGCGGCGTTGATTCTGGGCGTGGGGATCAACAGCGGGGTTCGCATTCGCGCGCGGTTCGAGCTGCTGCCGCGGCCGCAGGTGCTGTACCTGTTCGGCATCCCGCGCGCGCGCCGCGACGCGCTGCCGCTTCCGGGCCCGCTGCCGCCGCCTGTGCCGCCGCTGCCGCGCCGCGCCGACCCGGCCTACCTCAACGGCCCCTCGGCAGGGGCTCATACTCGTCCACTTCTCAGCTCAACGTAAGCACATTTTGTGGGATAAGTTGGGTGCATGTTTTTCCCCCAAGCTATGAGAAAGGGGGACACGGGGAGGTGTGACCAAAACGGCTTACGTTGAGCTGAGAAGTGAACGAGTGAAAGCCCCTGCCCCCCGGTGGTGGTCAAGCCGCAGGGCGACACCGAGCGCAAGCCCGGGGAATCCAGAGAGCAACGCAAGGAGAAAGAGCGGCTCAAAATGAAGGAGAAGACGCAAGCGTTCATCAACGCACAGCTGGCAGCGGCGGGCAGCCGGGGCGGCGCCGGCGGCGGCGCGCCCCGGGACCCTCGGTAGAGCGGTGCAGGTTGACGCGTTCAAACCCAAGTTGAACCCCCCTGGCAATAAGCGCTTGAAACCAAAGTGTGGTATGCTGCTTTCAACTTCTGCTTTCAAATTCAACTTGCGCCGCTACACCTTGGGTGTCCCGGCTTGACTCGCGCGTCGGCGCGTTACAGGCTGAGCAAGGCAGTGGCGGAGGAGGAGGAAGCGGAGGCGGAGGCGATGGCGGGGGAGCAGGAGGAGGCGGCGGAGTCGTAGGAGGGGGCGGCGGCGGCAGCAGAGGCGGCGGAGGAGGAGGAGGAGAAGGAGGAGGAGGAGGAGGAGGAGGAGGAGGAGGAGGAGGAGGAGGAGGAGGAGGCGGAGGAGCAAGTAGCGGAGGAGGAGTAGAAGGCGGAGGACGCGGCGGAGGCGGAGGCGGAGGCAGCGGGTCAGAGGCGGAGGCGAGCGCTACATTGCCCTTGGTCCCTAGGCCGAGGCCTTCGACAGCGGAGCGCGCAGTGGCCAAGGCGGAGAGTTTCCGGCTCGGCGCGGCGAAAGTGGAGGCGCTGCTCGCCAAGCGCCAGGACATCACGCTGGGTAGGGCGGTGCAGGCTGACAGCATCAAAACCCGTGTTGAAAGCGCCTATGCTTTCAGGGCTTGAAACTAAGAGGTGATGCACCGCTTTCAAACGTTGCTTTCAATTTCAACGTGCACCGCTACAGCTGGGGACGGGGGTGTTGGTGGCGGCTCGCGCGGCGGCGGCGGCGGCGGCGGCGGCGGCGGGCGGAGAGGCGGGGACAGGTGGGGAGGCGGGGGCGACGGCGACGGCGGCGGCGGCGGCAGTGGAGGCGGGGGTTGGGAAGATTTCCTGCGGTGGGAAACCCATCATGGAGTTCAAGGAGGTGGCAGCGGCGGCCGCCGTGCCCGGCATCGACGACGCCCTGCCGGCGTTGGACGATCTGATCGCAATCGGAGGCGACGTGGGTACGGCGGCGGGCGCGCGGCCGTCGCTGGGCAGGGGATCACACTCGTTTACTTTTGTTCTCAATGTAAGCACATTTTGTGGGATACGTTGAGAGTATGATTTTCCCCGAGTCAATTAGACAGGGGAACACGGAACTTGTGAGCAAAATGGCTTAGGTTGAGCTGAAAAGTGGACGATTGTAAGCCCCTGCCGCTGGGCCGCTGCGCTGTGGTGGGCAACAGCGGCGCTGTGCTGGAGGCAGGGGCTTACACTCGTTCACTTTTCAGCTCAACCTCAGCCGTTCCTGACACATAATATACCCTGGACACCCCTTAATAACCCCTAATCCCCCCTAACGGCCCGTGAACATACCCTGAACACCCCCTAAACACCCTCTAAACAACCTCTCAATGCACCCCCTATCCCACAGGAAGCGCTTACGTTGAGCTGAATAGTGGACGAGTGTAAGCCCCTGGCTGGAGGCAGAACACGGGGGGGAGATCGACGCGCACGACGCCGTGGTGCGCTTCAACGCTGCACCGACCCGAAAGTTTGAAAAGCACGTTGGAAGCAAGACGACAATCCGGATGCAGAACGTGGACAACCTGGTAGGGCGGTGCAGGTTGAACCGATGAAACCCATGTTGAAACCTCCTGGAACTGAGCGCTTGAAACTGGATTTTGATGAGCTGCTTTCAAGTTTTGCTTTCCAATTCAACTTGCGCCGCTACAATCTGGGCTGGCACGAGCCGCAGGACAAAGCGCTGATATTCACGGGACGGTCCGAGAACGACTTTCGGTCGGGACAAGCAGATATTACCCTTTTGCCCACCACGTCATCTAACGCATGTTGAGCCCTCCGAGCCCTCGTCTCCTGAGCTGAATGGCATCCTTTGAGGTGGCGAGCAACATATGCCAGGCCCTGTCATGGAACACATCTGGACCCCTCGTTTCTTGAGTTAGCTGGCATCTTATGACGTGTTCTTCAAGATTTCTGCCCGACCCCTCGTTTCTTGAGTTAGCTGGCATCCTATGATGTGTTCTTCATGATGTCCACAAGGCCGTGACTTTCGGAAGTACATCGCGCACCGGCGGCGTCGGCCCGGCGGCGCGCAGCGCATCTTCCACCCCGCGTTCTGGTAGAGCCAGCCGGAATTTGCTTCTTTTCTTTGCCCAAATTACCTGCGCTTAATGCCCCAAATCAAGCCTATTATACTCGAATTATGCCCGATTATGCCCAATTATGCCGACCAGGTTCCCAAAGACGCGCAGGAATTCTCGATTTGCCTATTATGCCGAAAGTAATGCTGGCATACTCCGGCTGGCCCTCCGTTCTGGTGCCACGTGTGGGACTGGGTGGAGCGCCGCAAGACCAAGCCGTCCACGGGACTCGCCGGGGTAGTCATGGCGCTTCGGTCGTGCGACCACCCGGTCAGCGTGTACGGCAGGGGCTTACACTCGTCCATTTCTCGGCTCAACTTGAGCGCTTTGTATGGGATAGGGGGTGCACGTAGGCGTTGTGTAGCCCGTATTAAGAGGGTGCTTAGGTTGCATTTAGGGTGTGTAGGGTGTTCTCTTGTGTCAGACACGGCTCAAGTTGAGCTGAAAAGTGGACGGGTGTAAGCCCCTGGTGTACGGGTTCAGCCACAACTCCAGCGCCTTCCACTACTTCAACCACCTGCCGGACAAGGTGACGACCACGGAGGTGTACTGGTACCACCCACTGGCGGGGGCTTACACTCGTCCACTTCTCTGCTCACCCTGAGCCGTGTCTGACACACAAACATACCCTAAACACCCTAAACACCCCCTCACACCCCCTAAACACGGGCTACACAACCCCTACGCGTACCCTCTATCACATAAAAGGCGCTTACGTTGAGCTAAAAAGTGGACGAATGTAAGCCCCTGCCCGGTGGCGGAGGAGCACAAGCTGTACATGGACCTTGAGGCCATGGGGCGCCTGCGCATGGTCAGCTGAGTGTGTGTGACGGTGTGTGTGGTTTTCCAAAAATAGACAAGGCTGACGGGTCAACCGAATCACCTAGACTACAGAGCAGCAGTTTAATCAAGGGTAAGATGTCTGGTGGCGCTAGAGATACCATCCAGTAGTGGCCGCTGGTGGGTCAGTGTAGAGATGCTTATGAGGTACTGAGCTGATTAGGGAGTTGATTAACATTTTGATAAATTAAGATAACTTGCTACGTTTGCTTGCGGTTTCAAAGGAAAATATTTCAAACACAATAACCAATGGACTAGTTTACCATGCTACTCGCTCACTTGTTACCCGGCACGATGTCCCAGCCGGCGGCGGCTAGGACGCGGTCGGTCGACTCGAGGTCGGCACGCAGGCGCGCGATGGCGTTGTGCGTGCGCCGCACGTTGCACGCCACCATGGTGTAGCGGCGCGAGTTGATTTTGAAAGCAGAAGTTGAAAGCAGTATATCACATTTTAGTTTCAAGTGCTTAGTTCCAGGCGCTTTCAACGCGGGTTTGATAGGGTCAACCTGCACCGCCCTGCCATGGTCCACTCGTGCAGCGCCCCGCACCAGGGGCTTACACTCGTCCACTTTCCAGCTCAACTTAAGCACTATTTGTGGACTACACCAGTCCCCTTTCCGGCTTGACGTGAGCAACTTTTGTTGGATATAGTGGTAGCTTCCATAGACAAAGAACGTCTCAGGTTGAGCTGAGAAGTGGGCGCTTGATATGGCTTCAGTGACCAAGAACGGCTCACGTTGAGCTGGGAACTGGATGAGTGAAGCCCCTGCGCCGCACGCCGGGTGCGTCTCTTGCACTTTTTCGAAGGGCCAGTCGCCCATGATTACGAGACACGCCGCGGAGTAGGGACCATCCCACACACTGCGCTGGTCAGCACGAGGAAACGTCACCCAAATCGAACACCACACACGCACCTAGTTGGTCAGACACGCCAACGAGGGCTTCGTCAGTGTGACCATATTCAGACCGGGGAGGAGGATGCGGCAAGTGTGTTTGGGTTTCTAGGGTTTAGGCTTTAGAGCTTAAATCCTAAACCTGAACCCTAAACCCAGAAAGCCTGGGTGATGTGGTACTCTATGAAGTGGCCGTATGTTCACACCTTGAATCGCTCCTCGATCTGCATGAGCTCCTCCGGGTCCTCCACCCCCTCCCCAATCTTATCCGGCGCAAATATCGCCATGTCTTTGATGAGCACGAGGGGGTTGAGGAAGGGGCGCACGGCCCTCCACACAGGGGCTTACACTCGTGCACTGTTCGGCTCAACGCAAGCGTTTTGTATGGGACAGGGGGTGCATTTAGGGGTAGTTTAGGGGGTGTTTAGGAGGTGTCAGGCGGTATCAGGGGGTGTTTATGGAGCATTTTGTGTCAGAAACAGCTCAGGTTGAGCTGAAAAGTGGACGGGTGTAACCTCCTGCCTCCACAGCGACAGGGACTGGTTGTCGTGCGCCGGCAGGTGGTAGTCCACGGGGAGCTGCCGCCGCACCCCCTTGTAGTTCAGTAGCAGGACCACTGCGGCGCACACGGCGAGCACGGGCTTGGCAACCACCTGGTACCGCCGGAGCTCGCCGATGGTTCGCTTGATGGTTCCCCGGTGTAGCGGCGCAAGTTGAAATTGAAATCAAAGTTTGAAACCGGTCCATCACATCTCAGTTTCGAGAGAAGAATTCCATGCGCTTTCAACGTGGGTTTGATAGGGTCAACCTGCAACACCCTACCCCGGGCGATGGTTTGTTCGATCATCCGCTTGGCACCCGTGAAGCGCTCCAGAATCGCGACGTAGGGACTGGCAGATACCGCTCGCCGCGTCATCGACACGCTCGTTTCGAACGCTTGTTTCGTGAGTTGAATGCCATCCTATCTACACAGTTCGGGTGGGGGGGGCAAATGGGGATCAGGATTTGCTTGAGTTAATAGACGGTCGCTCATATAAATTACATTGTAGATCGGTCTGCCGTACACGGGAGGCTGAAAATTGTATGGGCCAGGGTCTGTTAAATAAAAGATCTTGACCAGAACGCGCCACGCGCCATCCCCATTTGACCCCCCCAACAGAACTGCGTGGATGGCGTACCGGGCGGTGTCTGGCAGACCCTACCTTGACGTGCTCCGTGACCTGCCCGCGCAGCGCCGCGTGCTTCCCTAACATCGACTGGATTTCTGGAAGAGGCGCCTCGGCGACGGGCTCAGCGCTGGGCCCCGCTGTCGGTGCGCTGGATCCGGCGGGCAGGGGCTTACATTCGTCCACCTGTCAGCTCAACGTAAGCGCTTTTGGTGGGACAAGGGGAACTTATGGGTTTTTGAGGGAGTTTTTAATGCGGGGCAGGAGGGGGTGTTTAGGCGTTGAGGGGATGTGCAGAGTGTCAGAAAGGGCTCAAGTTGAGCTGAGAAGTGGACGAGTGTAAGCCCCTGCCGGCGAGACGCCTAGGTACCAGTTTGAACTTGTGGGCCTCCGCGGCGGCGTCGGAGGGGCTGACCACCGTGGTCTGGATGTTGCTGATGGCGGTCCGCAGGCGTGCCATGTCCAGCCGCTGCAGCTCCGACAGGGTGGGCCAGGCTGAAAATGCTCAAAACATCGGGTTTAGGGTTTAGGGTTTAGGGTTTAGGGTTTAGGGTTTAGGGTTTAGGGTTTAGGGCCACTTGTCGATAGATATACTACAACGCTAGGACGCTACAGAAACGTGTGCTTAACACGTGCGAACTTGCGAGGATACGAAAAAGCTGTCGCTCGTGGGAGCAACAGGAAAGAGTGCATAAGCCAGAGAGGCGCCGAGAACTGAAGTTATCCAATGCGGTGAGAACATTTCGAGCGATTGTGTGGCAGGCCCGGCCTCGACACGCATCCTGGCCCGCGCCAGACCCGTGGCGATGGTCTGCAGGTCCGCCTCCACCCAGGGGCTCTCACTCGTTCACGTTAGAGCTCAACTTGAGCACATTCGGACACATTCATGGGTCAAGATGGGTTACGTGGGGCACAAAGATAGTTCAAGTTTAGCTGAAAGTGGACGAGTGTAAGGCCCTGCCTCCACCAGGAACGACGGCGAGTCCTCCGACTCGTTCACGCCGAGGGCCACGACGGAGTGCTGCCGCTTCGAGTCGTGGTACCTGAGGTTAAGGCCTTGCTTCGCAGGTTTCCAGGGTACCTCACATGGCGGTCGCCAATGCTTGAGAAATAGACGGTCGAATCGCCATATTGTACCATTGCATGGCAAATCTGACAATCTGTTTACTCAAGGTCTCAATTTCGAGACGCGTTGACCGCTATTTGAGGTACCCTGGAAAACTGCGAAGGACACTCGTTCCATTTTCAGCTCAACTTAGGCACCTCCGTTGGAAAACATGAGTGGGGTTGGGGACAAAACAGCTCGAGTGCCAGCTGGGAAAGGGGACGAGTGTAAGTCCCGGCTTGAGGTTGACTACCAGTTTCATGACCGCCATGACCTCCTGCATGCCGCCCTCCACGAGCACGCGGCCGCTCAGCACGGGCGCCGCGATCTCCACCGCCCAGGGGCTTACACTCGTCCACTTTTCAGCTCAACTTAAGCACTATTTGTGGGCTACACCAGTCCACTCTCCGGCTTGACGTGAGCACTTTTGTTGGATGTGGTGGTAGCTTCCATAGACCAAAGATCCTCTCAGGTTGAGCTGAGAAGTGGGCGCTTGATATGGCTTCAGTGACCAAGAACGGCTCAGGTTGAGCTGAGAAGTGGACGAGTGTAAGCCCCTACCACCGCCGCCGCTCCCGCCGCCGCCCCCGCCATACCCCCCCGCCCCGGTTCCCACGACAGAGCGGTGCCCGCGCTGAGTCCGTCGGACCGCACCTCAGCCCAGGGGCTTACACTCGTTCCCGTTTCTGCTCAACTTGAGCTCTTCTGTCCACCGTATAACCCAACTTAACTCATGAATGTGTCCTTGATTTTCTCAAGTTGAGCTCTAATGTGAATGAGTGTAAGCCCCTGCCTCCGCCCCCTCGTTCGCACACCTGTACATGATGTCACTGAAGGCACCGCGGGGGATCAGTTCGCCGGGGTTCAACACCGCTTCCGGGTGCGTGTCCGTGGAGAACACCATCATGTAGCGGCGCAAGCTGTAGTTGAAAGCATCACTTGAAAGCAGTGTATCGCATATAGGTTTCAAGCGCTGAATGGAGCATAGGCGGCCCTCCCTATTTATCAGAGTTGGAAAAAAAGTGGTGTGTAGGGGGCCTCCACCATTCACGAGACCATCTCGCTTTCAACTCGGGATTCAGCTGGTTTCAACCTGCACCGCCTCACCATGACGAACATGTTATCATCGTACGTGCTCATGTCGTCCACGCCGTCAATCAGGTCCTGCTCGGCATCGTACGTCATCTCCGCGTAAGTGGCCCGCACTCCGTACACCTGAGTCATGTAGTTGATGGACCTTCGGACGATATCTTCGATACCCTCGGGGCCCTTGACTTTGCTGGACAAGCCGTCAGGTCCGAAGAGCTCCACTAGCGCGTCCAGATCACCGTACCCCAGGTGTAGCGCCGCAACTTGAAATTGAAAGCAAAACTTGAAAGCAGGTCATCATTTGTAAGTGTGAAGAAATTGGCTCCGGGCGCTTTCAACTCAGGTTTGATAGGGTCAAGCTGCACCGCCTTACCCAGGTCGTCCAGCTGCGCGGGGGTGAACGCCGTGCGCGGGATGGGCACCTCATACTCGGGCCTGCCACAGACATTGCACGCCACATCATAGGGTTTAGGGTTTAGGGTTATGGGTTTAGGGCTTCGGGTGCGCGGGATGGGGCCTGCCAGATATCGGGTCCTCTCACTGGCCGACTGGGGCCTGCCAGATATTGCACGCCACGTAATATGACGCCATTTGAACTCAGTGTCGGGTTTGGTATCGAAGATATGTTATCGAATCCCGTTCGACGAATACGAATACGAATCAGAACCGTCAATTTTGGAATCCCACCGACCGGCTTGCCGGAAGTCCGACTGGGTCGCGATCGCTGAGTGAATAGACTCTCGATTTCGAGGATATCAGGGCGAATAGTCGCCCCGACACTGAGTTTGACACAAGAAACGAGGAGTCAGAACACATGATGTGGAGTGCAATGTGAGCCAGGCCCTACCCAGGGGGTTTGGGTTTAGGATTTAAGGTCTAGGGTTAAGGGTCTAGGGTTTAGGGTGAAATGTGAGCCAGACCCTACCTCGCACTTGAGCAGCGCCGTCTCGATAGTGATGGCGTCGAGGAAAGAAAACTCGGTTTCGTTCGCTCGAAGCGTGGGGGTCGGGCCCAAGGTGTAGCGGCATGAGTTGAATTTGAGAGCAAAATTTGAAACCAGTTCATCGCTGTTTAGTTTCAAGCGCTTAATTTCAAGCGGTTTCAACGTGGGTTTGATAGGGACAACCTGCACCGCCCTACCGAGGAGGGACTGGCACATCGAGGTGGATGCCCGCCCCCGCCGCCCCGACCGCTCCACCTTCTGTCGCTTCCTCCGCCCCCGCTCCCGCCCTCGCCCCCGCCTCCCACCAATTCGGCCCCGCCCCCGCCCCCGCCCCCGCCGCCGCCGCCGCCGCCGCCACCGCCGCCGCCCACGCCGCTGCTCGTCAGCTGCGCTCGCAACTCGTCCACTTGGTTCTGAAGTGCCTGGCGCCCTGACGCATCCTGTAACCTATCAGCGTCGAGCCCCACGCTGTAGAGGCGCACGTTGCAATTGAAATCAAAGTTTGAAAGTAGATCATCACATTTTAGTTTCAAGCGCTGAAAGAAGGCGCGCTTTCAACTCGGGGTTTGATACCGTCAACCTGCACGGCCCTACCACGCAGCGTGCCTCCGACTCAGCGCACATCTTACGCATCCCCTCCATCTCCGCATCCATAGAGCAGGGGCTTACACTCGTTCACTTTCCGCTCAACTTGAGCCGTGTCTGACACATAAAACACCCTACACACCCTAAACACCCCATAACACCCCCTTAACACGGGCTGCGCAACCCCTACGCGCACCCCCTATTTCATAAAGAGCGCTCAAGTTGAGCTGAGAAGCGAACAAGTGTAAACCCTTGCCATGGAGAGTAACGCGGCTTTAGCAGAGGCGGCGACCATTTGCGCGTCGGCGGTGTCGGAACCCGCCATGGCCATCCACTAGGGGCTTACACTCGTGCACGTTAGAGCTCAACTAGAGCAACTCCAGGACACATTCATGAGTTCAATCGGGTTATATGACAAAGTGCGCCAAACCACTCAGACACTTAGTCTGACTTAGTGCTACTTAGTCTAATCACGTGCCCGCCCGACCAATCAGAACGCTCCATTTGGACGACTTAGTACTTATTGTTGCCAAGTGTCTAAGTGGTTTCACGCACTTTGTCATGCGGTGGACATAGTAGCTCAAGTTGAGCTGACATGGGAAGGAGTGTATGCCCCTGCCATCAGCCGCGCGCGGCTCGCCGTCGCCTCATTCGCCGCCTCCGACGCCAACGTCCTCGCCATCGGGCCTCGCAGATAATCCTTGCGCGTCATGTTGCCACGTCATAAGATGAACTCAAGAAGCGAGGGCCTAGTGCCTGGTCTGTGAGGTTACTGTGGGAAGCGTCTCGTACTGTACACAGTATTTGGCGCGTTTGGTTATTGGCCAAAAGTCAAATACGCATTTTGGTAATTTACCAAAGAAGTGACTCACTTGAACTTACTCACAGACCAGGCACTAAAGTACATTAGATGACGCGATGGGCAATATCCGCTTCTCCCCACCTCGACATCGCCGCGTCCAGGTTGGACGCAGCCTGCATCTCTTCCAACTTCACCGTGCGAGACGATGCTTCGCTTTCGCTTTCACCGTCGTCGACGCTCCGCCGTCGTGTCGCCATCGTCAGCGGCTTTCCGACACGCTCCGCCAGAGCGAACAACGCCTTCTGTGCCAGCTCGTACGGTCGAGCGGATCTTGCCGGCAATGCTTACGGAAATTTGCGGGTTTCTGCCGGGTTTGGGGCGGAATCGGGCGGATTCGGGAATTTTGGGTGGATTCTCATGGATTTGGGCCGATGATACGGAATTTATAGTGGAAATTTGGGGAGTTTGCAGCGGGAATGCGAAAAAAGTCTTTGGGTGATTGCGATCGGCAAAAGCCCCTACCAGCTCGCCAAGGATGACGTCCGCTGCGGGAAGTTCCAGGGCGTAAGCAGCAGCGCAGGCGGCGCCTGAATCCACGGCTCCGCACGCTAGGATTGCGGCGGCTTCGCTCGGGCGCATGGCAGATAGAATTGCCGGTGCGGCGGCGTTGGGAGCGCGGCTCATCAGCGCGGCGAGGGCGGCAGTGGGCATGGCGGAGAGAAGTGTGGTCACACGGTCACGGGCCTCGTGTCAGGGGCTCACACTCGTCCACCTTTCAGCTCAACGTAAGCGCTTTTGGTGGGACAAGGGGTATTTAGGGGTGTTAAGGGAGTGTTTAAGGCGGGGGTGGAGGGGGTGTTGAGGCATTTATGGAATGTGTTGAGTGTCAGAAGTGGCTCAGGTTGAGCTGAGAAGTGGACGAGTGTAAGTCCCTGCCCCGTGATCGGCGGCGGCGGCGGCGGCGGCGATGGCGAGGGCGCTGATCATCGCATCCATAAGCGCCGCGACGCCGGCCGCGCGATCCGCGTTGCCCGCGGCGGCGCCGGCGGCGAGCACCGCGCCCGCTGTGCCCGCAGCAGCCTTGGACAGAATTAATGCCGTGTAGTAGGGGGCACAACTCAAGCGTACCGGCACAGGCTTAGTATGACGAAGTGCGTGAAACCACTTAGACATTTAGAGAGACTCGGTGCTAAGTCGTCCCGCTCGACCAATCAGAACACTCCATTTGGACGGCTTAGTACCTCTTGTTGCTAAGTGTCTAAGTGGTTTCACGCACCTTGTCATAGCAGTAGGTTAGACATCGCACGTTGTAGTAGCAGTAGGCACGTGGTAAGATCAGCGAATATCAGGCATTAAGTCAGACACACCGACGAGATCTTAGTCAGTGTGACGCAACCCTGCCAGGTTTAGGGTTTAGGGTTTAGGTCAGACACACCGACAAGATCTTGGTCAGTGTGACGCAACCGCAACCCTGCCATCTTGACATCATGCGGCCGGCGCATCGGGTCGGCAATCGCGAACATGATGGCCGCGACAGACGCCGCGCCGCCGTTCACGTCCACTTCAGTCACGAGGGTGTCGATGATCGCTGCCATGGACTGGGTGTAGCGGCAAAAGTTGAAATTGAAAGCTACACTTGAAGGCAGCTGATTATGACCCAGTTTCAAGCGATTACTTCCAGGCGCTTTCAACGTGGATGTGATAGGGTCAATCTGCACCGCCTTACCTGGGGTGCGGATGACGCTGCGAGGATGTAGACCGCGGCGCGCGGCGCGGCGGCGGCAAGCGCGGCGAGCACCAGCGCGGCGTCCGGCGGCTTCATGGCCGCCAACACCGCGGCGGCGTGTGTTGCCGACTCCACCACCGCCATCACCTCGGCGGCGAACCTCGCGGGTAGCCGCGCCACCATCGCCCCCGCGCCCTGAGCGGACATCATCGCCACGAGTCGCGCCACGAAATCCGCGGGAACTTCCGCGCAGATGTCCCCGGCGACGCCCGAGGGGAGCTGCTCGAGAGCTGCCGCGGCGACACGTGGCGACATCTGCTGGATGAGGACGGCGGACTCCGCCGGGGACCTGGCTTGGAGCATGGCGGCGGTGGATGCGGGGCTGACGTGCGCCAGGACCCGGGCGGCGAACACCGGTCGGACGGCGCGGAGGAAGGAGGCGGCGGCGGACGGCGACCCGGCGGCGGCGGACTCGAACGTCTTCGCAGCGTCAGCGAGGAGGGTGCATCGCATGATTCATCGGTACACACGTTAAACCCTAGAACCCTCAAACCAAACCCTATCCCTAAATCCTAAATCCTAAACCCTAGACCCTACAACTCGGAGCAGTAGAGAACACAGCACATAGCGCACCGGCACACACACATTAGTAGGAGTAGCAGCGCGTGGTAAGTTCGCCGCACATCACACACAGGCAATCAGTCAGAAGTACAAAGCTTGGGGTTAGGGTTTAGGGTTCAGGGTTCAAGGTTCAGGGTTCGGGATTTTGGATTTAGGGTTTAGGGTTGCCTCACCGTGGACGTCCATAGACTCGGCGGCGAGCGCCAACGCCGGGAGCACCGCGCCCCGGAACGACGCGATACTGTTTGGGTGCTCGGGGTCTTGCGCGTCCAGATGCCCCCCCGGCCCATCATCAGCACTGACCAGGGCGGCTGCGTCTTGTGCTCCTGTATGTCCGTCCGACCCGTCAGCGCCGACCGGTGCGTAGGGCCCGGTAGGTAGTGCTCGCCACGTGAGAGGATGCAATCTCACTACGCAGGTTTGCCCCCGGTAGTTAGTTCGATTGGAGTCCCCCTGATGTTTACTGTGAAAATACATCAAATCGAAACACGTGAATATTTTCGGGAATCCCGGCGAAAGTCGTGAACACACGTGTGAAACACGTGACCACACGTGTAA
>Ga0307489_10000817_pt1 | contig 19765 bp, 23 predicted proteins | sample SB12metaG_FD_202247 | JGI IMG/M metagenome (GOLD analysis project Ga0307489, IMG submission 202247) | Sea-ice brine microbial communities from Beaufort Sea near Barrow, Alaska, United States - SB 1.2 | ecosystem: Environmental > Aquatic > Marine > Coastal | place: USA: Alaska | collected...
TCGGCGCCTGTGACTTTGATACAGATGACGCCGATTCACCGAATTTCATGGACCGAATTATTGACTGCGAAGAGCAGTCAAAAGCAAAAACCAGCACAAAAAAATTGGTTAACACGGCCACCACAGAGCTCTATGGCGAGGGCACGGTTGATCCGGTCTCTGGTATGGCTGAGCGCCCGGTCGCTGCGCCCGGCTCAATGAATCATAGCCCGGGGAAATCCTTCGCCGCTCGACAGAGCTACTCCCTGCGGCCCAATGCAAAGTTCGAGGAGTCGGTGACTATTGCTATTCAGCGGCTGCATATTGAAATGGCTCATTACTGTGCCAAGGGTTGGGCGGTCGAAAAGCAGTGGACTGAAGCTAATCGCCAGCGGGAAGGGGATTTTTATCTACACTACTTATTCCGCTGCGCGGGCTAATTACTTGTAACACAAGCCTGCGCCCTTGACCCTCCACCCTTTGGAAGGTCTATAGTTCTCTACACTAGCTATCAGTGTGGAGCAGCCTATGAAAATTGGAGAACTTGCGAACCTCAGCGGCGTCCCGGTCAAATCGGTTCGCTACTACGAGGAAGAAGGGATTCTGCCATCGGCACGGCGATTGGCAAATGGTTATCGCGACTACCCAAAGACCGCGGTGGCCGAACTTATATTTCTCCGTCAGTCCCGTCAGTTTGGTTTTACCCTCAAAGAATGCCGCCAACTACTGCAGCTCTGGCGCGACCCCAACCGCCGCAGTGCCGAAGTCCATCAACTGGTTGTCCAGCGCCAGCATCAAGTAGAACAGCAAATCACCGACCTCACCTCTATGCATGGACTACTCAGCAATCTACTCAGTCATTGCGCCGCTGATGATTCACCGGAATGCACCATTATTGATTCCCTGTCGGAGAATAATCATGAGTGATTGCTGCCCATCAGATAAACCCACCGCTAAGCCTCGCCCCGATTACCTGCTCTGGTGCTCGGGTATCACGGTAGTGATCGGTTACTTACTGTTTTGGTTGCTGGCTGGCAGAGTGGATATGCCTCAGTGGCTGACCATTATGAGCGAGGGGATTTTCGAACTGGTGAATAAAATGTGGCTGGGCCTGGTGGCCGCAGTGGTGTTTGTCGGCCTGCTGGAACGTGTCCCAAGAGAGCTGGTGATGTCGGCCCTGGGCCAGGGTGGCACCAGCAAAGGTATTCTCCGCGCTACACTGGCTGGCGTTGCCTTGGACCTCTGTAGCCACGGCATACTGATGGTGGGCGCCAAACTCTATGAGCGCGGTGCCAGCATCGGCCAGCTGATGGCCTTTTTGATCGCCAGTCCGTGGAATTCTCTGTCACTCACTATCATTATGATCAGCTTGATCGGCTGGCAGTGGACGCTGCTGTTTATTGCTCTGTCTATGCTTATCGGGATGGTCACCGGAATCCTCTTTGATCGCTTAGTCGCCAAGGGAAAATTACCGCCAAATCCCCATAAAATAGACACTGCAATCTCAGACCCACAGCCACTTTGGTCCGGAATTATAGAATTAATCAAAACCGCAGAATACACACCCCGCGCGCTTGGCAGGCTATTGATAGACGGCATTCGCGACTCCCGAATGGTTTTCCGCTGGTTGCTGTTCGGCATTGTTCTGGCGGTATTGATCCGCGCCACGATGCCCTTGGATTTATATCAGAATTATTTTGGCCCAACAGTGGCTGGCCTGATGCTTACATTACTTGCGGCCACCATCATCGAAGTCTGCTCTGAAGGCTCAACCCCGATTGCCGCAGATCTGCTGACCCGGGCGGCAGCGCCGGGCAATGGATTTACCTTTCTGATGGCTGGGGTGGCGACGGATTACACCGAAATTATGGTACTGAGAGATGTCACTAAGTCTTGGAAAATCGCCCTTTTCCTACCTTTGATTACTCTGCCTCAGGTACTTTTGATTGGTTGGATTTTGAATGTGGCGAGTATCGGATGACTCTAGGGACCTTTAGCGCTGGGGTTATTTCATTGGAGGGGGCTGTCTAGCTTTCTGAGTGGCGAAGAGGAAAGCGACAGACAAATTCTGCGCCCTGCCCGAGGCGGCTATTAATCGTCAGCCTGCCACCACAGCGTGTCAGGGCATGCTTGACGATGGCCAGACCTAAACCTGTGCCGCCGGTATCTGAGTTGCGGCTGCTGTCGCCGCGATAGAAGCGTTCAGTGAGGCGTGGAATTTCCATTGGATCTATACCTTTGCCACTGTCTTTGACCGAGACATTGATAAAGCTCTTATAGCGGGTGACTTTTATTGCTATATCAGCACCCTGCGGGTTGTGGCGCACGGCGTTAACAACAATGTTACCCAGCACACTCCGAAGATCAGTGGTATCCGCATCAATACTGCATTCTTCCTCACAGTTTAACGACAGTAAGTGTTTACCTTCACTAAGCAGTTCGGCCTCAGCGACAATGCTTTCCAGCAACTGGTGAAGATTAATCGTTTCAACTTTTGGCGCCTGATCGTCGGACTCGAGGCGGGAAATAAGAATCAAGTCATTAGCCAAGGCTTCCATTCTCACCACTTGGTCAGACATCTGGGTAAAGGCTTTATCGACCATCTGGCTGTTGCCGGGCATATCTTGCAGGGTTTCCAAATAGCCGCGCATTACCGTCAACGGCGTACGCAACTCGTGGGAGACATTGCCGACAAATTCTTTGCGCAGCTGCTCTAAGTTGGTGACCCGGGTAATGTCGGTGATCACCAAGACAATTTCGTCGGCGCCAAAAAACGAGGCGGATACCTGCAGCACCGGATCTGACGGATTAATCGAAGAGAGCTTTAGAGAGCCATCGAATTCTTTTTGGCTAATATAGCTGACGAATTCAGGGCCGCGGATCAGGTTAGTGACGGCAGTGCCGCGATCACTGGAGCGCAGGGCCAACAAGCCTGTTGCGGAGCTATTCCACCAGTCGATGGTTAGATCGCTGCGCAGAACCAGGATGCCTTCTTCCAAGGCTCCGGTTAAACGGGTGATGCGATTGATAGTGCGGCGCATTCGATCTTGAGTGCGACGGTGACGGCGGCGTTGACGATTGAGAGTGTCACTGATCTCGCCCCAGACACCATCGGCGTCAGGCGGAAAGCCACGCATACCTCTGTCGATCCAGCTAAACAGCTGAGAGATAATACGAAAGGTCCAGAAACTATAGAGGACTAATCCAGCGATAAGAGTTTCAAAGGGAGCACCGAGACCAAAACCGAAGATCACCGAAAATAGGCTGATTAGCACTACGCGCCATATTTCTCTGTTCATTCCCGGTCGCAATGAATATGTACCCTTTTACAATGGCTCTCTAAATTGCTTGTTTAAGCGTCGTTCAGTTGGGCTGAGAATCGGTAGCCAGCGCCGCGCACAGTCTGCACATAGTTTTCATGGCCTGCAACTGAAATCGCCTTGCGCAAACGGCGAATATGCACGTCGACAGTGCGCTCATCGAGATAGACATTGCCGCCCCAAACATAGTCGAGGATCTGCCCGCGGGAATAGACGCGCTCTTGGTGAGTGAGAAAGAATTGCAACAAACGATACTCGGTAGGGGCTAAATTAATCGCCTCTCCAGCGATACTGACACGGTGGCCGAGGGGATCAAAAATGAGCTCGCCGATGGATATTGGCTCCTTCAGCTCTTCACGACCGATGCGTCGCAATACCGCATTAACACGGGAAATCAGCTCTCGCGGTGAAAATGGCTTGGGGACGTAGTCATCTGCCCCGGCGTCCAGACCGGCAATTTTGCTATCTTCTTCGGCCTTGGCGGTAAGCATAATGATGGGTATTTTTGCCGTTAGTTCATCGCGCTTTAAACGGCGCAATAGCTCTAAACCAGTGGTCCCCGGCATCATCCAGTCGAGCAACACTAAGTCAGGCTGATTGTCGATTATGCTGGCGTGAGCCTGCTGTGCGTTCGCAGCTTCTAAAACATTGAAGCCAGCGGCATCCAATGCGATAGACAGCATGTCTCGAATCGCCACTTCATCATCGACAATGAGAATTCGATGTTTGGGCATTATTTCAACCTTGTCATTCATTTTAAAAGTCTCATTTAATGGGCCCAACATGACATAAATATGACAACGCAAAGTGTATGCCGATCTTTCGGATTTACAACCTAGATTTCCTCGGCGCCTCAAGAGTCGATATTTAACATTTGTTCGCGCATAATGGCGCTTTTTAAGCTATTAGGATTCGATCATGACCATTACAGAAAACAGCGCAGTAAGCTTTCACTACCGACTAACTGATGACCAGGGCCAAGAAATTGATAGCTCTGCAGGACAGGATCCGTTGGCCTATCTGCACGGTGCTGGCAATATTATTCCAGGTTTGGAAAAGGCCCTAGAAGGCAAGTCAGTGGGCGACCACATGATTGTCGAAGTCTCTGCCGCAGAAGGCTATGGATTAATTCAAGAAGAATTGGTTCAAGAAGTACCGCGCAGTTCTTTTCAAGGTGTTGAGAGCATTGAAGTGGGCATGCAGTTCGAAGCGCAGACCGGTCAGGGCGGAGCGGTTCCAGTAACAGTTACACTGGTTACTGACGAGACTGTCACTGTCGACGGCAATCACCCGCTGGCGGGCAAAGACCTCAACTTCGATGTGACTATTGCAGATATTCGCGAAGCCACAGCAGAAGAACTTGAGCACGGCCATATTCATGGCCCCGGTGGACACGACCACTAAAAAGGCCCTTTTAAGATCAATTTTAAAAGAGCCAAAAAAAGGCCACCTAATGGTGGCCTAAATGGGAGGAGATGATAAAACTGTCACCGCTTAAATCAGAGCACTGATATAAGCGGATGGGTGGGATCTGTTAGTCAAACATTGGGGAGATTTCGCTGACCGCAACACAGGCGGCGAGTGCACAGCCTATTCCAGTGCTGGTCCAAAAATCTGAGCCGTAGGCAAATATGCCGATAGATACGCCCAGAAGAGCGCCACAGGTAATAATCAATAAGCTAGTAAAGCTGTAACCATTCATTCATAAATCCTCTTTACAATCCAACAGGTTCCTTCCGGTTCTGACGGCTGCGATAAATTGCTTTCGTGATCAGGACCTGTATTTGAAACGGTTTTGCGGTCAATTACTCACGAACGGTTGGCAGATTCAATGTTGCCCTGTTCTCAATTGACCAGCTGATGCAGAATACTGTGTGCTGTGTCGACAAAATACAGGCGGTCTATAGCCTGGTTGACGTTTGCGCTTGCCGCTTAAGAAGAGAGATATCAGACTTCATGACAATAAAAATAGCTATCAATGGCTTTGGCCGCATTGGCCGCCTGGCGCTGCGCGCCGCATGGCACCGCGATGATTATGAGATAGTACAGATCAATGAAATTGCCGGTGATGCCAATGCTGCGGCCCACTTGCTGAAATATGATTCAGTGCATGGCACTTGGGATAAGAGCATCTCTGGTGAGCCCATTTCTGTTGAGGGCTCTAGCACCGAAGCGAGAATAGTTATTGATGGCCAATCCATAGCCTATACCCAGAACCAAAATATTGCCGACACTGACTGGTCCAGCGTGGACATAGTGGTTGAATGTACCGGTACTTTTAAATCTCAAGAAGTACTGGCACCCTACTTCGATCAGGGCGTGAAAAAAGTAGTGGTCTCGGCACCGGTAAAGGACGGTACGCTAAATGTAGTGATGGGAGTCAATGATCACCTCTATACCGACCAAGCCATAGTGACAGCCGCTTCTTGCACCACCAACTGTCTGGCGCCTGTGGTCGATGTGCTACAGAAAACCTTTGGCATTAAGCATGCCGCGATCACCACGATCCACGACATAACCAACACTCAGAGTATTCTCGATGAATATCACAGCGACCTCCGCCGCTCCAGAGCGAGTGGGCTATCGTTGATCCCTACCAGCACAGGGTCGGCCACCGCGATCACAGAAATTTTTCCCGAGCTTAAAGGGCGGATTAATGGCCTCGCGGTAAGAGTACCTCTGGCCAATGCCTCGCTGACTGACTGTGTTTTTGAACTGGATTGTGAGGTTAGCGTTGATCAGGTTAATGGCGCATTGCGCGATGCTGCCGAGGGACGTTTAAAGGGCATTCTTGGCTTCTCCGACCTGCCCCTAGTGTCGGTGGATTACACCAATGATAAGCGCTCGGGCATTGTCGATGGCTTGTCCACCATGGTGATCAACAAGTCTCAGGTAAAAGTGCTTATCTGGTATGACAATGAGATTGGTTACGTTAATCGCATGATGGAGTTGACGGCCAAGGTTGCGGGTTCAATAGAACGATAGAATGAATAATCACCAACAATCCATTTTGAGAACTCGATAACCCGCGATGAATGTCGACCTGAAAGCGCCTGTCACCCAATACGGTTTGGTTACTCTGAGTTACTGGGCCTTCACCCTCAGTGATGGCGCCTTGCGCATGCTGGTGGTGCTGTTTTTCCATCAACTGGGCTACAGTCCAATTGAAATAGCCGGCCTTTTGGTGCTCTACGAGCTATTCGGAGTGATTACTAACTTATACGCTGGATGGCTAGCTACAAGCATAGGATTGACCGTTACCATGCAGATGGGGCTGGCGCTGCAAATTGCAGCTCTGGTGATGCTGATGGTAGACAGCTCAGTTCTCAATGTGGTCTATGTGATGGTGGCTCAAGCGCTATCGGGGATTGGCAAAGATCTCAACAAGATGGGCGCCAAGGCGAGCATTAAATCCCTGGTGCCAGCGGATGCTCAGGGACAACTCTATCATTGGATCGCCCTGCTAACCGGATCAAAAAATGCGTTAAAAGGCGTCGGATTTTTCCTCGGGGGCTGGCTTTTGGCCACCGTTGGCTTTCAAAACGCCGTGGCAGCAATGGCCAGCGTTTTAGCGGCAGTTTTAGTACTCAGCATTCTATTGCTCGAACGCAGCACTGGCATCGCTAAACAACCTCAACCCTTTAAACATCTGTTTTCCAAAAGCAGCGCGGTAAATCGACTCAGTGCAGCGCGGTTTTTTCTGTTTGGCTCTCGGGATATTTGGTTTGTGGTGGCACTGCCTGTGTTTTTACAGAGCCAATTGCAGTGGAGCTATGTGCAAGTCGGCACCATGATGGCCGCATGGGTCATTGCCTACGGTGTGGTGCAAACAGTGGCCCCCAAAGTCACCATCATTGGCAAGACCGTTAAAGATACCAACATAACTCATCCCTCAGGCAGAACTGCATTTAGATGGGTTGCGATACTCTGTCTAGTACCTGGCGTAATCGCCTGCGGCCTTTACGCTGCGGGTAGCGATGCCACCCTGGTGGCAATCGGCCTGGTTTCTGGGCTCTTAGTGTTTGGCGCTCTATTTGCCATTAACTCGTCGATTCACTCTTACCTGATTGTCGCCTATGCTCGGGAAGATGGCGCTTCGCTAGATGTTGGCTTCTACTATATGTGTAATGCTGCGGGCAGATTGGTTGGCACCTTGCTCTCTGGGTTGGTTTACCAGCAGTTCGGCTTGGCTGCCTGCTTGCTACTCTCCTCTGCCATGCTTATCACCACTGCGATAATCTCCAAAAAGCTGCCTGGTTAAATTGTCGGGGAAGCTTTTACTGTGCAAACTTTTACTGCGCAAACTGGGTCTGCTAGGCTGCCTCTTTTTTAACCACCAAAGAATTTATTATGACCACTGAAAATAACACCGCCATGGATCCCAACGCCCTGTTTCGCGAAGAGAACTTTACCGATCAAAAGATGGGTGCAATCCGCAAGCTGATTCCGGTCAAAGCTGACGGCAGCGACGACCCCGAGCGCGCCGTAGCATTTTTTGGTTCAGCTCAGGTGATGACCCAAATGGGTGCCATACCGCTTAACTTCGCATTGGATGGCGAGACTATTGGTGAAGCTGCCAGTGACTTTGCTGGCAAAGCACAGGTCGCCGTCGAAGACGCTAGCCGAGAAATTGAAAAAATGCGTCGTGAGCAGGCCTCGAAAATCGTTGTGCCGGGCCAGGGCAACGGCGGGATGGGCAACCCCGGTAGCGGAATTATTACTTAAGTAAAAGTTTGCTTTGAATGGGTTGAAAGTGATCGGCGGCATCAATTAATGATGCTGCCGTGAGCGCCGCCACACCGTAGACGCTGGTGGCTATGTCATACCGCTGGCTCACTCGAGCGAGTAGCAAGTCAAAATCACCATCACCAGATAACAGCACGATTTCATCCGGTGGGTTAGCACTTGCTGCGCAGTCCATAATATCTATGGCAATGCCCACATCCCAATCGCCCTTGGCCGAACCATCACTGCGCTGAATAAACGGCTTCAGCTTAACCTCGAAGCCGATCTCCCGGAGCACTTGCTGGAAGCCCCGCTGCCCGGCGTCGTTGCGCTCTATGGCATAGGCCGCGGCCTCAACAATCGCACCCTGCTCACTGAGCTGACGCCAGAGTTCACGGTAATTAAAGTAGCAGCCAAACTGCTCTTTTACCGTGTAATAAATATTTTGCACATCTACAAATATGGCTATTTTTTTCACGATAGACTCTTTTAGGTTAACTGTTGCTTAATTAATGGACTTTTTCGACGATTTTATAAAAGCAGCTCGGCGCCAATGCGACAGCTCGCTCCGGAGGCTATGCAGCGACTAACACTGATCACGCGACTTTGACACCAGCTGCGGCAGCTTATCTTGATACAGGGACTCAATGTCGATAAACCCAGGGCACCAGTAATCACGGCATCTGCATTTATCGCCTGGAGCTGATACTCATCGCGACTCGGAGTGGCCACCCAATTAATATAGGCTTGGGGACTGACCTTCTGATAATTTTGCTTGAGATAGGCTGGGACCAATTCAGGACTGACAAAGCACTCTTCCCACTGCATTGGAACTGAGCCAATAGAGTGCACGACCACCGAATGATAGATCAACTCACCCTCAGCCAAGCCCAGCAGAGCGGCAATATCTCGCTCTGCTGCAATCTCCTCCAGAGTAATAAGACGATTGCTGTATTGGGGATTACTGAAGCTAAACTGCCGGTTGAAATCAGGCAATTCCACAGCTGAGATTGGCGATGGCGGCCGTGTCACAAAGGTACCGGCTCCCACCGAGCGCTCCAATAGACCTTCATCCGCCAACTCCTGCACCGCTCTGCGCGCAGTCATACGACTGACCGAGAAATCCTCTGACAACTGAGTTTCCGAAGGAATACGCTCACCGACCCGCCACAGGCCAGACTCGAGCTGCGTTTTAATATGGCTCTTGATTTGCGCATAGCGAGGGAGTGCATCCCTAGATTGGCTCATAAAATATCACCCAGATATGTCTATACTAATAAATAGTCTATACCAATATTAATGATCTATTTATTGTTATTGATCGAATATTTATACAGCAATATAGGGCAACCAAGAGAATAAGACCATGATAATTTATTCTGATCAGATTAAATTATCTGTATATACAATTACAAGATGGAATGATTTTTAGGACTTGATCAAATCAAGCTTGTGCTGGCGGGAAAGTTTTTTGATCTGCGCCTCGCGGATACTGGCGCTGCTGCGGTCGTGGCCGCCCTCGACAAAGACAATCTCTTCCGGACTGCGCCCGCGAAAATATTTGGCGCCAGCGCGACCTTTTAGATGCTCAGCAAAGCGTCGCTCAACGTCAGTGGTAATACCGGTATAAATCGACTGATCGGTGGCCCGAATAAGATAGACAAACCACTTGCTCATGCGCTGGCTGCAATGTCGGCGACTAGAAAGCCGCGGCAGTATTGGCAGCGGTACTGGGCTCGCCCCTGGAGAATTTTTTTGTGTCGCAGACTGGTTAACTCATGGGTCCTGCAGCCACATTTGTAGGCGAACACAGTGTATTGCCGAACCGGAATGCCAGTTAGATCATAGCTGCCGGTGGCCTTGGGCTCAGCACCCAGATCGACCATCACAGACTTCCACTCAACACCATGGGGCTTGACCCGCCGCAGCCCATAGAGACAGTCGACCACATAGTGGGCGACCTCGTGGGTTACGGTGTCGCTGAGACTGTCTTCAAAATATTTCGCAAACAGCCAGGGGTTGTAACGAATACGTCGATTGCGGCCCTTAACCTGATACATGCCGGCGCACTTACCTTTGAGATCAAAATGCACAGCTATGGCATCGAATCGACGGCCATAGAGCTGCGACGCTTTTTCAACACAGCGCTCGGTGGCCGCCTCAGCTTGGCGCATTTGAAATTCAGTGATTGGCTCAATCATGTGGACCAGTATACGTGGAGCTAGCCTGTTACAATACGCCAAATTTTGAGCACCGCTAATATTTGAGCACCGCTAATAAATGAATATTGATTTTCACTGCCACACTAACGCATCCGACGGCACCCTAGATCCTGCGGCGCTAATTGATCTCGCCCGTGAGCGGCAGATCGATATGCTATCGATTACTGATCATGACACTCTGGCGGCTTATCAGGTATTGGGAGAAATGGATGCTGGGCTGAGGATTATTCCCGGCATCGAATTATCGAGCCAGTGGAATCGTCGCGGCGTGCATATAGTGGGACTCAATGTAGACACCCAAAGCAACTCAATCGTCGAGGCGGTGACAAAGCAATCTCAGGCACGGGAGGAGCGAGGGGAAATCATTGCAGAGAGACTCGCGCGACTAGGTTTTGCCGACTGCCTTGAGGGGGCAAAGTCATTTTCTAGCGGCCCTCAGGTTGGACGACCACACTTTGCCCAGCATCTTGTGGCGATTGGTGCCGTAAGCAATATCCAGCAGGCGTTTAAACGCTATCTAGGTGCGGGAAAGGTTGGCGACGTTAAGGATCAATGGGCAGATCCCAAGACCGTGATTGATTGGATTCGCGATGCCGGCGGGGTTGCCGTGTTAGCTCACCCCACCAAGTACAAATTGACCCGCTCTAAATTAATCGAGCTGATCACTGCTTTTAAGGCTGCGGGAGGCGAGGCAATGGAAGTTATTTCCGGCGCTCAGGTGCCTTCACTGACCCGCGATATGGCGCGCCTTTGTCGCGACAGTGGCCTCGAGGCCTCCTGCGGGTCAGATTTTCACCAACCCAACCAACCCTGGGCTTCACTGGGGCATGTTGCACCGCTGCCCGAAGATTGCGTACCAGTCTGGCAGCGTTGGCAGTGAGCCGATCAATCTCCACTTAAGAGCGGACTTAAGAGCAGACTTAAGAGCCGATTCGAGAGCCTATTCGAGAGCCGGATTAATCCCCGGCCTGCAGTGTTAGCTCAAGCTGAAATTCCTGTGTATACTGCGCGCCGCAGAGGCTTTTGAACAGAGCCCTCAAGGCGCCAAACAGCACCATCGGATTGCCTTCACAATAATTCTACCAATGGAAAATACGACGTGAATATTTTTATATTTGTCAGTGAGCAGTGGCTACTTATTTCATTGTTACTCGCACTAATCGGTTTGTTTTTATTCACCGAGCAAAGCAAAAGCGGTAAGACATTGGGCACAGCTGAACTGGTGCGTTTGATGAATAATGACCAGGCAGTGGTCGTCGATGTGCGCACCTCAGCAGAATTTGAGAGTGGCCATATCCACGGCTCGCGCAATATTCCACACACTAAACTCGCCAGCCGTATTGGTGAACTGGAAAAATTCCGCGATCAAACCATTGTCGTAGTCGACAAGATCGGTCAGCACTCCGGCGGCGCCGGCAAGCTGCTGACTAAAGATAACTATGATGCTCGACGCCTCAGCGGCGGCATCAGCGAGTGGCAGGGCGCAAGCCTTCCTCTTGTATCAGGCAAGTAATTGATCGCCTGATCTCTCTCGCCACTATTGAGTGGTGCTACCCAAGGAAAATTATGTCTCAAGTTGTTCTCTACGGCACACGCTTCTGCCCTTTCTGCACGGCCGCACGTCGGTTACTAACAGCCAAAGGAATCGACTATCAAGATATATCAGTCGACAATAATCCCGAACTGCGGGGCAAACTGATCACTAAGAGTGGGCGCAATACAGTGCCACAGGTTTGGTTTGGCAATCAGCATATTGGCGGCTTCGATGAACTGCGTGATTTAGAGCGCCAGAACACTTTTGATGCTGTGCTCCAGGCTGGGGTTGAAAGCGGTGAAATAGTCTCCATATAAGAGGCTAACATCATAAAATTATTATATTTAAGGGTTCAATCATGACTGACGAAACGACTACTGCCCCAGAAGCAGCCAGCGAAGAAAATGCACCGGCCCCTAAGTTTGCCGTGCAGCGTATTTATGTAAAAGACCTCTCATTTGAGACTCCCCAAGGTGCAGCTGCATTTCAGAAGCAGTGGACTCCGAAGGTTCACCAGGATCTGAGCACCAAGACCAATAAGATGGCCGACGGCGTTTATGAAGTTGCCCTGCGCATTACAGTGACCGTGAAAGATGAAGAAGAAACTATTTATCTGATCGAAGTAGACCAAGCCGGCCTGTTTACAGTCGAAGGTCTGGAAGGTGGTCAACTGGCTCAGGTGCTCAATGTGACCTGCCCAAGTATGTTGCTGCCCTATGCTCGCGAAGCAATTGATAGCACTTTGACCAAAGGCTCATTTCCTCCGTTAATGATTCCGCCGATTAATTTTGAAGCGCTATTTGCCTCTGCAGTTCAGCAGGCAGCCGCGCAAAAAGAAGCCACTGAGGCTGAAAGCAGCACTCACTGATCAGCAGTTAACCGCTGACCAATAAAAAACCCCGCCCTTAAGCAAGGCGGGGTTTTTTATTGCCTGAGGTTTTTAAAACTACCAGGCCGATGTTTTACAACCAGGTCTAAAGCGCCTGATTCTCCATCTGATATTCCTGCAATTTGCGGGTCAGTGTATTGCGCCCCCAACCCAACAACTCAGCGGCATCCTTTTTGCGGCCACTGGTATGAGCCAATGCGGTTTCAATCATGGTGCGCTCAAAATCCGGAACCGCTTGAGACAATATATCACTGCGTCCAGATTTGAGTTCGCGCTCACTCCAGCGACGTAACATCTGCTGCCAATCGCCCTGCACGCGCATTTCACTGCCAGCTTCTTCGGCCTTAAGCTCTGGAGGTAAATCCGTTAGTAGTACTTCGCGACCTGCGGCCATCACAGTGAGCCAGCGACAAATATTCTCTAACTGGCGAACATTGCCTGGCCATTCCATAGCGCAGAAAAAATCTTCCGCTTGCTGGGACAGCAGCTTGGGCTCCATCTCCAGCTCTTTGGCGGCACGATGGAAGAAGTGTGTCATCAGCTGAGGGATATCTTCCCGACGATCCGAGAGTTTAGGCAGATGTACGCGAATAACATTAATACGGTGATAGAGGTCTTCGCGAAAACGATTGCTCTCCACTAACTCTTCTAAATTTTGGTGGGTTGCGGCGATAATCCGCACATCCACTTTCACCGAGGTGTGGCCGCCAACTCGATAGAATTCGCCATCGGCTAAAACACGCAACAGACGCGTCTGTGCCTCGGGTGGCATATCACCAATTTCGTCGAGAAATAAAGTGCCTCCATTGGCCTGTTCGAAGCGCCCTTCACGGCGCTGGGCAGCACCAGTAAAGGCACCTTTTTCGTGGCCAAACAGCTCTGACTCAATTAGGTCATGGGGGATGGCGGCCATATTCAAAGCAATAAATTTCGAGTTGCGACGTGGGCTGTGCTTGTGCAACGCATGGGCCACCAGCTCCTTACCGGTTCCCGACTCGCCATTGATCAAAACGGTGATATTGGAATTAGAGAGTCGGCCAATAGCGCGAAACACTTCTTGCATGGCCGGCGCTTCACCAATGATTTCTTGGGAGGGGATTGATTCCCGGGGAATGTCCTGAGGCTTTTGCTCTCTGGCAAAGGTAACACCGCGACGAGCTACATCTACCAGTTCATCCAGATCAAAAGGTTTTGGCAGATATTCAAAGGCGCCACCCTGATAGGCGGCTACAGCGCTGTCGAGATCCGAGTGGGCGGTAGTAATGATCACCGGAATACCAGGTCGCGTTGAGTGGATCTGCTTAAGCAATTCCAAACCATCAATACCGGGCATACGAATATCGGAAATAATAATTTCTGGCAGCGATGCTTGCAGAGCTAGGAGTAAGTCATCGCCATTCTCAAAGCTACGCACTTCAATCCCTTCGCGAGAAATCGCCTTCTCCATTACCCAGCGCAGCGAGCGGTCGTCTTCGGCTATCCAAATTTCTGATGTGCTGTTCATACTATGCCTTTATCGGTAGATAAATGGAGAATCGGGTACTGCCCGGCTCTGAGTCACATTCAATAATGCCCTGATGAACATTGATCGCAGACTGGGCAATGGTTAAACCCAATCCGGTGCCCTCGCTGCGGCCACTTATCATGGGAAAAAAAACTTGCTCTTTAATATCTTCAGAAATACCCGGCCCGGTATCCATAATATCTAGGCGGCATAACGCCTTGTGGTGCTGACCCGCAATAGTGAAGTTGCGTTGAATTCGAGTTTTTAAGGTTAATCGTCGCTGCGGCAGATCCGACTCGAGCATTGCCTGCATAGCGTTGCGGGCAATATTTAAGACTGACTGGATCAGCTGTTCACGATCACCTGACAGATCTGGAATACTGGGATCGTAGTCACGCTGGATGATCAGCCCGCCCTGTACCTCAACCTCTATCAATGTGGCGACGTGCTCGGCCACTTCATGAATATTGATCGGAGCGAATTTGGGCAACTGACTGGGGCCCAGTAATCGATCAACGAGATTTCTCAGGCGATCAGTTTCGGTGGTAATAATCTGACACAACTCAGAAGTCTCGCTGTCGATCTCGCTGTCTGAAATTTCCTGGGCTAACAACTGGGCTGCGCCGCGAATACCACCGAGAGGATTTTTAATCTCGTGAGCCAAGCCGCGAATCAGACTTCTCGAGGTATCGTGAACCGAGAGCAATGCTTCCTCGCGGCTGATACGTAAAATACGGTCCACCGGCTGCATTTCCATTAATACCCACTGGTCGGAGCCAATTCTTATTGGCGTAACCGTGTAATCCACCTGAGAAGATTCAACGCCCAAGCCACGAAGAAACTCATGGCGCAGGGTCAGCGCTCGCCCAAATTCAAGGGCTTCACGCAATGTCTGGCGGGCAGTCTCATCGTCATCAAACAGATCACTTACCGCAGAACCACGCAGGCGCGCACTGCCAGCTTGAAGCAGGGCTTCCGCGGCAGGATTGATATAGTCGATCAATAGACTCTGATCAATCAGCAACACAGCAGTATTGAGATTATCCAGGAGCAATCTATGTAGTTGATCTGAAGTCATAAGTTCCTAGTCGAATCCGGTACGAGTCAGCATGGGTTTTCCGCAGCAGACATCTCTAAATGCTGTGGAGACTAATTAGCCTCCACAGTCTGTCCTGCAATAAGCAAGCCAAAAGCCAATAGGGATTAATATTAGAAAGCGACCAATACAGGGGGGTCGGGAGCAATGGGCAGCGCCAGTATAATGCAGTCAGCGGATTAGCGCACCATTATGGTGCAACGCAGTTTCGAAGGGGGTTTATTTTCGCTTGTAATGACGCTGAACATGCACAGTCACAGGTGGCGCAATCACCAATACCGCACCTTGAGCGGAGACTACACGAGCTGAAATGCGATGGGATCCCCGCTCCAGCCCACGAATAGAGAATGACGTATTGGCTACTGGTTGGCCGGCGACGGAACCATCGACGTAAAACTGTACCAGATGATCAGCGTTAAGCTCTGGCGTCAGTGCCAACTGAGCCAAGACGTCGGGCTGGTCAAAGTACACTAGGGAATCATTTAAGGGCGTCACCAATGCGGCAAATGAGTAACCAGTGAAGGCCATAACCGGCTCACCATCTGGTGATACTGGGGGTCGTGTAGCGGTTGGCGCTGAAGGCGGAATTGAGCTAGAGATGGGGTTAAGGGCAGGTAAAACCATCTCATCCGCAGCAGTTTCAGCAGGGGGCGTATCTGTATAAGTGATATTGCCCTGATCATCGACAACCTTGTATACACCTGAGGCCATAGCTGAGGCGACAACCGTACTGATAACAAGAGCAATAGCAATTGCTGCAAAAGAGGATAGAAGTGACTTCATTGATCCGACCTGTAAGTCTGTTAATAAACCGTGGCTGGCACAGATGCCAGATCACGCTCTTTAAAGACTAGACCTATTTTGAATAAAGAAAAAGCCCGCCATTGAGACAATGGCGGGCTTTTCAGGTCTTACTATTTCCAGCTGTAACTAAGAGCAGAAATGTATCCAGCGATTTATACGCTGTAGTACATATCAAACTCAACCGGGTGAGTGGTGTGCTCAACGCGGTAAACTTCTTCCATCTTCAACTCAATGTAAGCGTCGATCATATCGTCGGTGAATACGCCACCAGCGGTCAGATACTCACGGTCAGCATTAAGCTCGTCCAGCGCTTCGCGCAGGCTGCCAGCAACCTGTGGGATAGCGGCGGCTTCTTCAGCAGGCAGATCATAGAGATCTTTGTCCGCTGCATCGCCAGGGTGCATCTTGTGCTTAATACCGTCCAGACCCGCCATCAGCATTGAAGCAAACATCAGGTATGGGTTGGCAGTTGGATCACCAAAGCGTACTTCTACACGCTTGCCACGTGGGCTAGCAACGTAGGGAATACGGATTGAAGCAGAACGGTTACGGGCTGAGTAAGCCAGCATTACCGGTGCTTCAAAGCCTGGGATCAAACGCTTGTAGGAGTTAGTCGAAGCGTTGGCAAAAGCATTCAGCGACTTGGCGTGCTTGATGATGCCGCCAATGTAGTACAGAGCAGTTTCGCTCAGGCCAGCATAGGCATCGCCAGCAAACTGGTTGACGCCGTCTTTAGCGAAAGACATGTGAACGTGCATACCAGAACCGTTGTCACCAACAATTGGCTTAGGCATAAAGGTCGCTGTCTTGCCATAGGCGTGAGCAACGTTGTGGACACAGTACTTAAGGATCTGAACCTGGTCAGCTTTAGCAACCAATGTATCAAAGCGAACACCAATCTCACACTGACCAGCAGTGCCTACTTCGTGGTGATGTACTTCGATATCTAGACCCATCTGCTCCATGGCATTACACATGGCAGCACGCAGATCGTGCAGGCTATCAACTGGTGGTACTGGGAAGTAACCGCCTTTAACACCAGGGCGGTGGCCCATGTTGCCGTCAGGGAAATCACTGCCTGAAGACCAAGCTGCTTCGTCAGAGTTAATCTTGTAGAAAGCGCCGCTCATGTCGACACCCCATTTGATGTCGTCAAAAACGAAGAACTCAGGCTCTGGACCGAAGAATGCGGTATCGCCAAGGCCGGTAGAGTTCAGGTATTGCTCAGCGCGCTGAGCGATGGAGCGTGGATCGCGCTCGTAGCCTTGCATAGTTGAAGGCTCAACAATGCCACAGCGAATGATTACAGTAGGCTCATCGGTGAAGGGATCGAGGACAGCAGTGCTGTCGTCTGGCATCAAAATCATGTCTGATTCATTGATACCCTTCCAACCAGCGATAGATGATCCGTCGAACATTTTGCCTTCAACGAAAAAGTCGTCACCGACTTCACCAGTAGGTATAGAAACATGCTGCTCTTTACCTTTTGTATCAGTAAAGCGCATGTCGACCCAGCGAGCGCCACTTTCTTTAATAAGATTCAAAGTCTTCTCAGACATGTATTCCTCCAATAGGGATTGTGCGTTTTAAGTTATGCTTTCTAATTCGAAGCCTTACAAAACTGCCTGAGCAATTCTCAACAGACTTTTACTGATTAAGAAACTGCAATAGTCGTGCCAATAGGCCTGCCACTGTACATTTCCAGCTGTGCTATCTAAAGCCAGCGCCAGACCTGTCATACCGACCAACGGTAGGCAGCCAACAACCCACATCACCCAACTAAAGAGCACCGTTATGGTGCAATAAAAAGCTGAACGCACCAATTTAGTGCTTTAAATCAAGATTTATTTGATGCCTGTTGCCGAACGGCAGCAGTATAATGCTTTTACGGGGCTTTTCTGCCATTCTTTCTAGTCTATTGAGTTTTATACCGATTCAGGAATTCAGATAATGGCTACCATTGAGACAGTCTCACAGCCACAGACCCAAGACATTATCCTCGACATCCGTCATCCGGATGAAACTGAGCAGCGTCCGCTAATTTGGCCGGCCAATAAAATCATCTGTCTGCCATTCTTCCAAATCAAAAAACAGCTCGACGAACTCGACAGGCAACAGTCCTATCTGCTGTATTGTGAAAAAGGAATTATGAGCCGCCTCCATGCCGACGCGATGCAACAAAGTGGCTTTGCAAAGATCGCCGTTTTTAGTCCCTAGCTTTTTCCACGAGCTTTTGCCTCCAACACAGCTAAAACAAGAAATAAGCAATCAAAACAAGGTTATATCTGCTCTATTTCACATTATTTGAGTTGATTAGTCGCCATTGTCACTGAGAAGCGACTATATTTAGAACTTAGCCTGAGTTTTGTCCAACCGAAATCAGCCGCAGGATGCAGCCGATGATGAGCACTGAAAATTTGCTCGGGGAATTCAAGGAAGCAGAGCACTCCACTCCCCGCTCACTCAACAGCTCGATACAGGTCGAGCTGGAAAGGCACGTTTCAAAAAACATCCGCTCAGGCCTGATCATTTCAATGATTGGGGCTATCTTTCTAGTTGCGCTAGCGAGCGATCAAAATCCAGCGGTCCTGAACTGGAACTGGAACTGGACTTGGCTAGCTACAGCAGCCATAGCATGCCTTACAGTCTGGCTATGGTCGGTGCGTATCAGCCGCGACACCAGACCAAGTAAGGGTCAAACAAGAGTCTTGATCACCACCTCGTCGCTAGCTTTTGCTGCACTTTACGGTGCCGCAGCAGTCATTTTTATCACACCTGAGCAGATAGAAAGTTCGGTCTTCGCCGCTATCACGCTGATCGCGCTGGCCTATGCCTGGCCACTGACTCATGCGCTACTGCCTATCTTTCGTCACCTCTTTCTGAGTCTAATTTTTGCGCCACTTTTTATTACGCTGCTCAGCTATCAGCCGCCCATAAGCCCAGGGTTTTTAATCCTAGTCGCACTCACCTATTTTATTCTCAATCGCAACCAACTCAATCAGCGGCGCGCCTTTAGCTGGGCCACCGGCAATATGATCAAGGCCAATGAGCACTCAGATGTGGTGGTCGCCACCAGCCAAAAGATCACCAGTTTGATCGAGCAGACCCCTCTTGGGTTTATTGAATGGAATCAAGAGCGGGAAATCATCGGTTGGAATCCAGCGGCCACGACTATATTCGGTTATGCCAAAGAAGAAGTGCTGGGCCGAACCACAGAGTTTCTATTTGATAAGAAGAAAAGCTTTTTATTACAGCAAGTGGAAAACGATCTTTTCCTTTTCGGCAAAGATTTTACCGGCACCGCGGAAAATATCACCCGGGACGGCACTATGATTATCTGCGAGTGGAACGACACCCCACTGTTTGATGAGGCGATGAATGTAGTGGGGGCGGCATCCTTTGTTGAGGATGTCACCGACCGAGTTAATCTCGAAACACGCATCAAACAGCAGGCCTATTTTGACCCCTTAACCGGTCTGCCCAACCGCCATCGTTTGATGGAAGAGTTAAATCGCGTTGTCGCTCTGGCACAGCGCAGTCAAAATTACTGCTCGCTACTGTTCACAGATCTCGATCACTTTAAAGAGATTAACGATACCCGCGGCCATCACTACGGCGATCTGGCTTTGGCTCTATTTGCTCAGCGCCTGCGCAAGGTTATTCGCTCTGAGGAGGCCGTAGCTCGCCTCGGC
>Ga0307489_10000818_pt1 | contig 19756 bp, 18 predicted proteins | sample SB12metaG_FD_202247 | JGI IMG/M metagenome (GOLD analysis project Ga0307489, IMG submission 202247) | Sea-ice brine microbial communities from Beaufort Sea near Barrow, Alaska, United States - SB 1.2 | ecosystem: Environmental > Aquatic > Marine > Coastal | place: USA: Alaska | collected...
CCTCTTTGTCGCACGACAGCTAGTGAAACACCAAGTGGGCTTGGCTTGGAATGAAGTCAGCCGCCGCTATGTGGACGCTACACCTAAGTTCTTCACACCAAAGGCGTGGCGGACTAAGGCAGACAATGTAAAGCAGGGTAGCTCAGACGAGACTATACAATACCACATTGGCTCATACACACGTTCTGCCATTGCAGAGTATGAACGTATGCTTGATGTAGGTATCGCCCCAGAGATGGCACGTATGGTGCTGCCACAGAACATGTACACAGAATGGTACTGGTCTGGCTCACTATACGCCTTCTCTCGTGTCGTTAATCAGAGGCTGGACAAGACATCACAAGCAGAGACGAGATACATTGCAGACTTAATAAGCCAAGAGGCTGCACGATATGATTTTAAATACAGCTGGAAAGAGCTAACAGGAGAGGAGCTTCGCACAAATGACGAACCAAAATACATTGACTAATTACCTACCAACGGACTATCAGACCTTCATTGCAACATCACGGTATGCCCGTTGGTTAGATGACGAGGGACGCAGGGAAACCTGGGGTGAAACCGTAGGCCGTTTCATTGACAACATCGTACGTCCATCAGACCTAGATGGCAAGACGCTTAACGAGCTTGAGGATGCTATCCTTAACCTAGAGGTCATGCCTTCTATGCGAGCCTTGATGACTGCAGGTCCCGCTGCTGAGCGTGACAACACATGTGTATACAACTGCAGTTACCTGCCTGTTGACCATCCCCGTGCCTTTGACGAAGCAATGTTTATCTTGCTCTGTGGTACAGGTGTAGGCTTCTCTGTTGAACGCCAGTCCATCAGTAAGCTGCCCGAAGTACCGTCTGACATCAAAGACACAGACGACCTTATCGTGGTGCAGGACAGCAAGGAAGGCTGGGCTAAGGCACTACGCAAAGTAGTCAGCGGCCTATACACAGGGGATGTACCCAAGTGGGACTTGTCCAAGATTCGTGCAGCAGGTGAACGCCTCAAGACATTTGGTGGCCGTGCCTCTGGGCCTGACCCACTGAACGACCTGTTCAACTTTGTTGTAGCCAAGTTCAAAGGCGCAGCAGGGCGTAAGCTTAACAGCGTTGAGTGCCACGACATCATGTGTAAGATTGGTGAGGTAGTTGTAGTAGGTGGTGTACGCCGCTCCGCTATGATTAGTTTGTCTAACCTATCCGATGACCGTATGCGTCATGCTAAGTCTGGTCAGTGGTGGGAGAACGAAGGACAACGTGCCTTGGCTAACAACTCTGTAGCTTACACCGACAAGCCCGATATGGAAACCTTCATGCGTGAGTGGTTGTCCTTGGTCGAGTCCAAGTCTGGTGAGCGTGGTATCTTTAGCCGCATCGCTGCAGACGACCACGTTAAACGCAACGGTCGCCGTGAGACAGGCAAGGAATGGGGTACTAACCCGTGCAGTGAAATTATCCTGCGGCCTTACCAGTTCTGCAACCTAACTGAGGTTGTGGTACGTCCCACCGACACAGAGAAAACACTGGCAAACAAAGTACGTCTTGCCTCTATCCTTGGAACAATTCAATCTACGTTTACAGATATGCCGTACCTTCGTCCTATCTGGCGTAAGAACACAGAAGAAGAAAGGCTGTTGGGTGTGAGCTTGACAGGTATTATGGACAATGAAATTACTAGCAACCCATCTAAGAAACTACTTAACAAGCTTCGTGACACTGCTGTACAAACAAACAGGGATTATGCTGAGCAGTTTGGAATTAGTGCATCTGCGGCCATCACTTGTGTTAAGCCTTCGGGTACTGTGTCGCAGCTTGTTGATAGCGCTTCTGGCATTCATGCACGTCATAGCGAATATTATATCCGCACTGTACGGGGTGATAACAAAGACCCGCTAACACAGTTCCTTACAGATGCAGGCATCCCAGCTGAGCCTTGTGTTATGAAGCCTGACAGCACCACGGTGTTTAGCTTCCCAACCAAGTCACCTGATAATGCGGTAACACGTAACGACATGACTGCCATCGAGCAGCTGGAGCTATGGAAGACCTACGCATTGGAGTGGTGTGAGCATAAGCCATCCGTTACCATTACGGTGCGGGACGAGGAGTGGATGAATGTAGGTGCTTGGGTGTTTGATAACTTTGACATCTGCTCTGGTGTATCATTCCTGCCACACAGTGACCACACCTATGCACAAGCTCCCTATCAGGACTGTGACAAGGCTACCTACAAGGAAGCTGCAGCTAAGATGCCCAAGAAGATTGATTGGGCTAAGCTTTCTGAGTACGAAATGGAAGACAACACAGCTGGTAGCCAGACACTGGCCTGCTCAGGAGATGCTTGCGAGGTTGTTGACCTGACATGAGGATAGAGATATACGGGCAGAAAGGCTGCAAGTATTGTAGAGACGCCGTAGTATTCTGCAGGGTTCGAAAGATTCCCTACAGTTACTACGGCATCGGTACGGAAGTTACGGCTAAAGAATTTAAAGAGCTATTCCCTACTGAGAAAACAGTACCGCAGATTAAAGTTAACGGTAAGCACATAGGTGGTTACACACAGTTGGAGCATTACATATTATGAGTAGCCCCTGTAAGGCCAGCGCAGAAGCCAAGGTGGACAGCTGTGAGTTGTCTAACACACACGACACCTGCATACACTGCGGCAGAACAGGACGTGACATTGAGAACTGGTCAGTCATGTCTCACGAAGACAAGAAGCAAGCTAACCTTGCAGCCAAGAAAAGACTCAAGGGAATGTGGCATAAATAAGGAGATTTAAATGTCTAAGAAACCAGAGTGGAGAGCAGAACATTATTTTAAATTAATTAACCTTTTAACTGAAGCAATAAAAAATGAACGAGGCTTAGAGATAGCCGACCCACATGGCGTAAATAACCCATACACAAGAGAAGTCCAAAGATGTAGAAAAATGATAGAGCTTATTGAAAACTTTTTTGAGTTTGACATATACTGTCACAACGGAGGCACTGTTATTATTAAAGACAAGTACATTGTTTCTTTGCGTAACAGGACGTATAGGATTAAAGGTAAAGGCGAGTGGTACACGTATAGAAAAGCTCAGAGCCTTTACGACATTATGAACGAAAAGAAAGCAGCATAAATAATCCTTGACATTTGTTGTGTAATTTATTATAATGTACGTGGTGGTGGGCTAAACCTCCTTTCTCTCTCAATCCCTCTTAGCTCACCACCATTACTTATATGGAGACACAATGAACAAACGCCCAGTAATTTACATTGGATATGACGGACGTGACCATCGAGCCGTAGAGGTTCTGGCACATTCAATTAAAAAATACAATAAAGAGTACGACATCATTCCCTTGATGGAGCCTGCACTACGCCGCAATGGTATGTATCGCAGGGCTTCTGTTGTCTACCCGCACGAACCGCATCAACGCTATGACGCCTTCGACGGTAGACCCTTCAGCACAGACTTCACCTTCACCCGCTTCCTCGTACCTGCATTAAATCAGTACGATGGTCTAGCCTTGTTTATGGATGCCGACATGTTTGTACGTGCAGACATTGCAGGTATCTTTGAGGTGTACGGTAAGAACACACAGTATGCAGTACAGTGCGTACAGCACAAGCCTTATGAACCACACAGCAATGTAAAGATGGACGGTGTAGCACAGACAAGCTACTACAGAAAGAACTGGTCTAGCTTTATGTTATTCGATTGCAGTCACCCATCAAATCTAAAGCTTACAGTAGACGATGTAAACCTTAGAACTGGTGGGTGGCTCCATTCCTTTAGCTGGTTAGACGACGACGAGATTGGGTCTATCCACCCTGAATGGAACTGGCTTGATGGGCAGAGCGACCCACAGCTTGAAGCTAAGAACGTACACTTTACTACAGGTGGTCCTTGGTTTAACAAGTGGAAGCCTAGCCGCCCTATCGAAGAAGCATACGTTGAGGAGTGGCTAGAGGCTGAACAAGAAATAACAACACAACTTATCCTGGAGAACATGTAATGTATAATTTTGTAACGAGCTTTCACAAACAACACGAAGAGGTCTATGGCCTTAAGATGCTTGACTCTGTTGTTAAGAAATGGAAGCCAACCGATTTTAAACTACATGTTTATCTTGAAGGTTACGATGGTAAATCAGATGGCCTACCAGAAGCAGACTTTATTGAGTATCGTCACCTAGAGAACATTCAGGCACGTACTGATTTTATTACACGCAATAGCGATAAGAACGGACGCTTCGGTGAAGCACCTTATAACTATCGTATGGATGCGGTTCGCTTCTGTCACAAGGTGTATGCAATGAGTGACCTGTTCTTTGAGCTTCTTGATGCAGGCTCTCAGGACTGGATGGTATGGCTTGATGCTGATACGCTTACAAAGAAAATGTTTAAGGCAGAAGATGCAGCTAAGATTCTAATCCCAGAGGTTGACATTGTACACCTTGGTCGTATTGATATTGACTATAGTGAAACAGGCTTCATTGGTTTTAATCTAGGTATGCACAATGCCTGCTCATTGCTAGTTGACCTGCGTGGTGCGTACGACACAGACGAAGTGTTTGCGTATCGTGAGTGGACAGACGCCTTTGTATTCACACGCCTGCTTAAGATTTACGAAGCACATGGAGCTAAGGCACGTAACCTTTCAGAAGGTGTTCGTGGGTTGTCTGTGTTTGACCAGTGTATGCTTGACGATTACTTTACACATAACAAGGGAAACCTTAAGCTTGAAGCCTCAGCTAATCCTGAGCTATCAAAGGACATGCCAGCAGACGCCAAGCAAGGGCCTCAGCGATATAAGAAGTTAGCAGCGTTGGTTCGTCATTATTCAGAAGGTCTGAACACCTTTAGCATTGTAGAAACTGGCACATGGAATGGTGGTCGTGCAATCGAGATGGCATTGACTGCCTTTGAAAACGTAGACACAGTACACTATCGTGGGTTTGATTTGTTTGAACAGGCTACTGAAGAGACTGATGCAGTTGAGTTGAATGTAAAAGGACACAATGCGTTGACAGCTGTAACAGAAAGGCTAGAGCATTTTAAAGAGCGTTCAGCCGCAGCGGGAAAGAAGTTTACCTTTAAACTATATTCAGGAGATACAAAAGAAACAATGAAGGGTCTGCGCTATGACGATGTAGACTTTGTCTTTATTGATGGCGGTCACTCTTTAGATACAGTGGCTAGTGATTACAGCTTTGTTAAGGACTGCCCTGTTGTTGTCTTTGACGACTACTATTCAACGCAGGATAATAAAGAATTACCAGAAGAACACACAGGTATTATTAAAACTTTTGCAGCCATTGAAAAAAGAAATAAAAACATCTTACCTTCTGAAGACCCAACTGCTTTTGGTGGTATTGTTCACCTTGCTGTTTGTGTTAAAGAAGACTACAAGAAAATTCCAGCAGAGCTTACACGTGTTCCGATTATTGTTAAACCAAAAGACTCAATGCCAAGCGAACACATTAAGAAAAGTGTTACCGAAAACATTGCCAAGATAGATGACTGGGATTGGGTTAAGCAATACAAGACAACAGACGACCACGTTATGATTGTCTCTGGTGGTACGATTGACTTTGATAAGGTTAGGGAAACACAAAAGAAATACAATGCAAAAATCTGGTGTGTTAAGCACTCTTATCCTCGCCTCTTAAAGGAAGGTATTATACCTGACGCCTGTATGATTCTTGACCCACGTTCTATCGACGGTATCAGCACACATGGTATAAAGCGTAAGGACTTGTTTAAGGATATGAACAAGGACACAACCTTTTATATTGCCAGCATGACAGATGAGGGCGTTGTTGATTATATCCTAGAGCGTACGGACAATGTCAAAGGCTTTCACGCCTTTACAGATGCGCTACGAGATGAAGCCATTACAGATAAGTTTGTTATTGACTCTAAGCTGGGCATCACACACGGCTCTTCCTTAGTAAGTGGCGGCACAGCGTCAGCTACACGTACGCTAGGACTGCTTGAGCTACTGGGATATAGGAACATTCACCTCTTTGGTTTTGATTGTTCTGTTCCAGAAGATGCTGTGAAGAAAGACGACAAGGACGAGATGGGCAACCCACGCTATATGAATGTAGAGATTGGTGGGGAAAAGTTTTGGACTACAGGTGAGCTTCTTGCGTTAGCCCAAGACTTGGAGAAACTCTTTGAAAGAAGAGACTATACATTAAGCCTGTCATTCTACGGAGAAGACACGTTAGCGGCAGCTGTATGGAAGGGCGGATACTACAACAACAACGTAGTAACATTTGAGGAGTACACGAATGCTTAAAGAGAAACACGAGAAGTTTTGTCAGTCTTATCTTATCAGTAAGAACGCTACGCAGTCAGCCATTGCAGCTGGATATTCTGAGCGCTCAGCACATAACCAAGGGTATCGACTACTGAAAGAACCAGCAATTGTAGAGCGATTGACTGCCTTAGAGTCTGAGTATAATACAGATGTTGATGTAATCACAGAGCTTGAGCAGCAATACGAAGCAGCTAAGGCTAATGGCAATGGAGCTACGGCTCTAAAAGCTTTGGAGATTCTGTCTCGTATTCGTGGTAACAATGCAGACGAGAACGCACCACAGGACATGGAAGGTCTTGAGGGGCGCATCTGTGCTGCGATGCAGGTAATTGGTAAGGATAAGATGTATGAACTATTTATGTCTACCTTCCCTGAAGACTTCGACGAAGACTACGAAGAGCCTGAAGAAGAATATGCAGAAGAGGAAGCCACAGATGTCACTGACTAGCTACACAATAGGAGCCTTGATTATTATTGTTGCAATCTTACTAGGCGCAATAGAGGAAAAGAAATGAGTAAGTTTGGACAGAAGTCTGCCTTCATTACAGGCATTACAGGACAAGATGGTGGTTACCTAGCAGAGCTTCTGCTTGACAAGGGCTACGAAGTACATGCACTACAGCGGCGGTCTTCTTCTGAACCATCACAACGTATTGCACATCTGGTAGACAACAAGAACCTACACCTACATTACGGTGACCTGTCGGACACAGGCAGCATCATGCGGCTATTCGATACAAATATATTCGACGAGGTATATAACCTAGCTGCCCAGTCTCACGTGCGTGTCTCCTTTGACATGCCAGAATACACGTCTGACGTAGACGGTATGGGGGTATTAAGGCTGCTGGAGTGCATTCGCACACTAGGAATGGAAGGTCACACCAAATTCTATCAAGCGTCCACCTCAGAGCTATATGGGAAGGTCGTAGAAACACCACAATCAGAGACCACACCCTTCTATCCACGCTCTCCTTATGGGGTAGCCAAGCAGTTTGCTTACTGGATGGTTAAGAACTACCGTGAGAGCTATGGATTACACGCCTCGAATGGCATCTTATTTAATCACGAGTCGCCGTGGCGTGGCAAAGAGTTTGTTACGCAGAAGATTGTACAGGGTGTGGCTAATATTGCCAAGGGTAACCAGCCTCACATTGAGCTAGGCAACCTAGATGCAGAGCGTGACTGGGGACATGCAAAAGATTACGTGTATGGCATGTATTTAATGACCCAGCAGGCGCAGGGAGATGACTATGTACTGGCTACGGGTGAGCTACACTCCGTGAGAGAGCTTGTAGAGAGGTGTTTCCGTGCAGTAGACATGCGTATACACTGGGAAGGCGAGCCTGGCCCTGACGAGATTGGTGTAGATGAGAATGGGAATACTGTGGTTAAGATTAACCCAGAGTTCTACCGCCCTGCAGAGGTTGAGCTACTATTAGGTGATGCAACCAAGGCACGTGAAGTGTTGGGATGGGAACCTAAGTATACCTTTGATACAATGATTGACGAGATGATGCAGGAGGCAACTAAGTAGCTAATCTTTATCTTTTTTATTAAGCAGTCTATCTATGTGCCTGTTCCATAAATCAAATAGGCTAACAAGTTTATCCTCAGCACCGTGCATACGAGTCTCTAACCTATCAATTAGGTTCTCTAAACGAGCAATGCTTCTGGTGACCCACCAAACACCTGCAAGAAACAGTGTCAGTATAGGCCAGTACATTATAAGTATCTCACCAAAGTTCACCCTAAGTTCTCCTGTTTATTTTTTTAACTGAGTAATAGACTTAAGACCAAAGCTTGCAGCAATAGAGGCAAGAATACCATACTGTAGCCACTCAGGTGCAGTGCGTAGGAAGTCAAAGCCCTGCTGCATATAAGGCTGTAGTGGTGGGACAAAAGAAGCCACAATCATGCCGATAAAGCACAGTGTCCACGCCTCGTCCTTCCAGCTATTGTCAGAGCTTTGCATAGCCATTGACTCCCAATCGCCGTCCTGCTTAGCCTTCTTAGCAATGGCATCAATCTTAGCCACTTCTAGCTTAGCCTTAGCCTGTGCTTTTTCTTGTTTACCTTTGAGCCACGTACCTGCAATGTTGGCTACTGGTCCTAGTAATGCTTGAAACATAATTTTATTATCCTTTATACGTTACTTTCAGCTTGTGGTTCGGCTACATTTTCTGCGTCATTGTCAATCAAGACACCTTGAAACGAAGCACCAATGGCGTTGTTAGTAGTGTTTGTAACAACACGACACTCCATATCTGTACCAGCAGGAAAGATTTGAGGAAACTCAAACTTAGCGATTAACTGATTACTTTGAAGGACGTTAATAAACAATGTTCTCCAAGTGTTTGTACCAGGAAACCTAGCAGCAAACCTAACAGTAGCTGTTTTACTAGCTTGACTTAAACCAGCTGTAAAGTTAATATCGTCTAAGTATAATGTCTTACCAAAAGGTACAGTGTAAGCAGCTACTTGAGTCTGTGCGCCCTCATCTAAGTTAGCGGTAATAGTTCCCGTTGGGATAAAACCTCCGTCTAAACCAGAACCATAGGCTATATAGATAGTTCCTGCTGCAGTACCGCCAGTACCACTTAGTGTTACGTATGCTCTAAAGATACGCAAGAATAAGTTAGTGGTGACTACCTGCGCCTGTCCATTCATTGTGACTTCTTCTTCTATGTATTTGTAGTCAGCATCTAAACCAGCAACAAGAACTGTGTTTGCTCCAGTCCCTCCGTCATCGTCAGCGGTAGACGTAGAGTTTACATAGGCAACGGCAGCAGAAGTAGGCCATGGATAGTTACCACCCTGCGTCCATACAGTTTCTTCAACGCCGTTTACATCTGGATTATAGCCAAACTTAAAGAGAGGGACATGATAAGGAATTTGTCTACGTGACACCTGTAAATCAAACGGCTCTGTCTTTCCTGTTTTGCTTATTGAACTTGGTATACTCATTACTCTAATCCTTCTCTATAGTCTGTGCCATCGTATCTAAGGACAGACCCACGGTTATCTTCTGCATAACTACAATGCACCCAACCTGAAGACGGGTCGTCCTCGTTGTAAAACTCTAGTATCAGCTGGTCAAAGTCCAAGACATCCCGAATCCATTCGGCTACCTCTTTATTGTCCACACCAAAAATCTCAAAGTCAGCTGCCTGTCCCTTGGCATGTTGACTCTTCCTGCTGCTGCCAATGGCAACACATAAATCTTCTGACCTGTACCCACTACTAATAGTTACAGGTCTGCCATAATGCTCACGCAATGGCTGTAGTATATTATCGCACAACAGGTGTAAGTTATACAAGTTCTCTGGTGTAGGATTATTATCAATACCCATACGTAAAGCTGTTTGACTCTTGGTTAACTCACCTAGTGAAAAGTTTCTACTTAGTTTCATAAAGTTCTTTACCTGTATATCTAGCAGAAACAGCAGACATAATTTTAATAATTTCACCATCAACAGTACTCTCGTCAAACTTTACAAGCTCTGCTATTCCTTGGTTTTCATTAAAATCTAAAGGAGAATTTAAATTTTCCATAATGGAAGTAGAGTTATCATAGATTCTCTTATTTAAACTATTTTCTGCATACATTGTTGCCATAGAACTAAGCACATCAAAAGATTGCTTATGTTTCTTGCCTGTTTTTTTGTTCGTATAGTAATATTCAATACCTGAAACTGCTTGACCAATATCATATAACTCTCTATTATTTTGAACAACTATATCTTGATATCTAATAAAATTATCTTCTATGTTTTTATATAATTCTTTTTTCTCTTGCTCACTTCTTTTTCTTACAGGGATGTCCTTAATTATCTGGTAAAAACTATCTGCAGCTGCTACTTTGTTTCTAAAGTTTTCTTTAACTTTTTGATTTAAAGCAGCATCAACATCAAACGTATTGTTTCTAATTCCATATATTAAAAAGTTTCTAATTTCTCTTGCTCTTAAAGGAAACCCAGATTTACTTTTTCCTTGCCCCTCGCCCATTGCTTCTTCAACAGCCAGAGCTTCCATGTATTTTCTAATGTTTTGGCTTGTGCCAGGCTCCATTACTTTTCCCAGTGCAGCCAAAGTATTAAGGGCATCGTCCTCAAAGCTAATACCCCTTCTAATAGCCCTATTAAACTCGTCAACACCTGAAAGAGCAGTTTTACCTGCTCCGTATAAACCTTTTAACGCATAGTACTGCGCCGTCATGTCTGTTAACATGCCGTCTCTAAGGTTGTTCAACTCCGTTTCCGTAATTTCACCCTCTTCATAATCTTGGGATAAGGCATAGAGCCTAGCAAGAGGCTGTCTAATATAGGAGTCAGCGTCAAGAGTTGAACCGTCAACAAATTTTGTTTTAACATGCCCATCCTTATCTACATAAAAAGGTTCTGTTGGTATTTGAATTGAAGCCTGTTGCCAAGCAGGTAAAAGAACTTTTAGTCCTCGCTTGTTTCCCTCTGTCCAATCGTTTTCAATTTCTTGAGACATTCTGTAAGCTTCCTTGCCAGCATAAACACCAGCAAGTGCTGCAACGCTTTTCCCCGCCTTTGCTCTTAACCTATTGTTTCCTGTTGCGTGTGCTTCCTTAAGGTCTCTTAGTGCCATCTTTAAAATATTATAGTTGTTTCTTACTCTTTCAGCTGTATATACTGGATAAGCACCAATAGGATATTTACCAAACTCTCTAACAACAGGTGCAGCATAGGTGTAAGAAGGCAGCTTTTCTAAGACGTTGTTAGAAGCCATATTAAAAATTTCATCTGGAGACTTGTCTGGATAAACGTAGGCAAGCTCTTCCATTTCAATTTTATGTGCAATCTTTTTACCAAAATCGTCTGTAAAACCATAAAGGTCTTGTGCGAAACGCAAAGGAGACTTAACCACTTTGCCCATCACGCCCAACCAACCGTCCATTGTTTTAGGGTCACCCCATCTATCAAGTGTTACGTTTTTAATAGGAGTGGCAATAACGCTGCTATCAAGAACACCCGCTTGTCTAAGGCGCATATCATTTGATAATTCTTTTGCACCGTCTATTGCCTTTCTAACATTCTTAGGAAGAGACGCATATGCCTCTGGGTTTCCAAGAAGAGCTAGGTCAACGACATCTTTATTAGCACCCGATTTATTAACCGCAGAACGTAATTTTCTTTCTTGTGTTGCCGCATTAGTAACTTCTATTTTTGCTTGTTGAGCAAACTTAACAAACTGTTTAGGGTTAGTTAAAAAACCACCTGATGCTAAAGCTTGGAACATACCATAAATGTTGTTTGCATGTTGCTGTAAGTCCAAAGTAGTTTGTGTAGACTGTCCATAAGCAGCCAGCCGCTGCGCCCCAGCAACTGTACGTCCCCATAAGCCACCAAGCTGTCCAGTATAGCCAAACATTTCAGTGCCTCTTTCTAAAATTTGTGCCATTTGTTTTGAGGTTGTAAAGTCTGCAACACGAGGCATAATCCTAGAAGTGCTTGTTCCAATAGAGCCAGCAGCGCCTTCAATATAGGTACCTACAGGAGTTTTTTCTGCTGCTGCTGCAATCTGTTTAGGTGGGGACAAAAATCTAGTAGACGTTTTAGGAAGGCTTTCAAAAAAACCACCAAGAGAAACAGCCTTGCCTTCGTTGGTTAAGATAAATGATTCTACTTCTTTAGCGAACTTGCCTAAAGTAATTGCCTTACTTTGATTTCTTAGTGTGCTATCAACCATACGAAGCGGGTCTTTAATTTCCCCAAGGAAAGCAAGGATAGGTTCGTCGATACCTAAGTTTTTCTTAGACATAACTTTAACAGCAGTGTCGCCCTTAAGGTGACGACCACCAGCCAGCGCTTCAAAAATAGCGCCTGCCTCTTCGTCCTTGCCACCCACAGAAGCAAAGTCATCTAAGGTTTTCCACAGAACTTGTTCGTCAACACCAGGATTTTTATCCTTTAAGTTTTTAAAAGCTCTGTCAATAATTTCATTTACTTCAGGTGTGTTTTTATCAGCTATCTTTTTAGTTTTTTTGGCTAATGGAGTACCTGCTTTTGCAGATGACCTTGCGGCAATACCAGAGCGCAAAGCTTTTGCCCATCTAGGATTGGTATAAATTTCATACTGGCGTGTGAAATAAGTTGTACCATCGTCAGCCAATCCTAACACAAAGTCGTCTTTATTACCCAAGCCATACATTTGTTTAACAGCGGAGTCATTTTTATTAAGGTTTCTTTTTGTTGCACGAACAGTGTCTTGTAAATATTTAGGCAGTTTAGACAAGGCAGCGTCACCAGCCCCCATAATGCTTTGAGACTGTGTAATTGCCTTTTGAATTTCTGATGGAAGCTTTAAAAGAGCAGAGGCATCTCCTCTCATTGCAAGGTTAACATTATTTTTTAGCTCTGCTGCGCTTTGTTCAACAGCAATCGCCGCTCTCTTATCAAGCTCAGAACGCTGTTGCTTTGTTGTCTTCCCCTTGTTTTTATTCTTATTGCTTTCTTGTATAATTTTTTTAGCTTGAGCAGCCTGAGCCTCTTTAGCAAGGTCATTAATTTTAAACTCTATTTTTTGAACGTCATCACGACCACCAGTTAAGGCAAGTCTTGTATTTTCAACCACATCGTCTGGGCTTTGCCCACTTCTTTTTGCTTCGCTCTTTGCTTTATTTAAATCTTGTTTTAATATTTTAACGTCTACTTTTATTTGTTTTAAATCTGCTTGATATTTATTAGCTCTGGTACGAAAAGCAGGAACTAGTTTTGCAGGAAGCTGTCCCGTAGTTTTAAAACTCCGTGCAAGAGCGGTGTTAACTCTATCAAGATATGGAATCTTGTTTACAACTGGCTCAAGTACTCTAGCGATTGTTCCCTTTTGAACATACTGGTCGCCTAGCTCAGCAACTTCTGTTTTAACAGGAACAGGAGCGCCATCAGCAACTTCCTTTGCGGTCTTGGCTCCCATTACAATTGGCTCATCGACAGCATCAAGAGCAATTGCTTCCGCACGTTTAATGCGTTCCTTTGCACCTGCCTTTGCACTGTCAACAATTTCTGTAATTTCTTTTGCTCTTTGTCCCTTGTCTCTAATATTTTTAACTTGTTTAAAAGCACCACCAACTACTCCAAACAAACCTTCAAATAAACCAGCGGTCAGTCCTGAGTCAACAATTTTCTTAAGTTCTTTTTCTGCCTCTGTATCGTTCTCATTAATAACAAGTCGTTCTAACAAAGGCTTTGTTGCTGGGATATACTCTGTAATTACATCAGCCATCTGATGGTCGTTCTCGTTTTTAATAGCATAGTCAAATAACATAAAGTCAGCAACTCTTTTCTTTGCTCCTGGCTTCACGCCCATTACCTTAGTAAGTTTAGTTACACCAGCAAAAGGAACCAGCATAGCTGCAACGTCAACCGCTGCTTTTTCTTCGGGTGTTAAAATAGGGTCAGCTAGTTCCTTTAAACCATAAGAAAATTTTCTTCCTGCATCAGTAGCTTGTACTTTTGAATCTACAAAATTAATGGCATCGTCAAGAACGCTTGCTATTTTTTCAGTTGTCTTCGGGGCAATCGTTTCTCCAACAGCTGCTATCGGACGCTGTACTACAGACGCAACATCACCCACGCCCTTAACAACAGCAGCTGCTGCAAGCTCCGTTCCCCTGCCCATCATAGCGGCTTGTGCCTGCTGTCCTGTAACCAGTCTCTCAAAGAAGTTCTGCTCACCAAACGGTTTCTCCTCAAGAGACTTTTGTAACAGCTCTTCAGAAGCTCTAGGCTTTTGAAATGTTTCTGGGTCTCTTGTGCCTTCTAACATTTCTTCTATTTGTTGTGAATAAGCATTGAAGTCTTCTGTAGTATAGTTGTTCTGAAGCATGTAGTCAGACACAGCATCGTAGTCATTTAGCTCGATACCTTTTTGTGATATCGCTTCAGTTAGTGTTAGAAGCTCTTGAGTTCCAGGGGCTATAGCCATTTATAACTCCTTACTATTGAGGGCCAAATTGTGATTCTATTTTACCAAACTCACGATAAAAAGTTGACAAAGGCTGGGTTGCATAAATTTCTTCTGCTGCACTAATAGCCCTTGATACGGCATCGTCGATTACCTGTTGGTCGTCAGCGTAAATACCTTGACCCTCAAGGCCTATAACTCTGCCAGTATTAGGGTCACGTGTAACTTTAGCGTTCCATCTTGCACCAATTTTGGCTATGATATTATCGTAAACAGTATTTGGCATAACATCTGGTAAGGCTGCAATTGCAGCTTTGGCTTTAACAGCCTTTAGCTTAGCATCTTCTAAGTCTTCAGCACGTTTTTCTTCTTTGACACCAGAGACAGCACGAGCAAGAGCCTGACCACCAGAGTCTCCCACCCTATCTTCTTCTGCCATAATAGCTAAGCCATATCTGATTTTATCATCAGCTGGCATATCCTTAAAGTTTTGGTAGGCGTTAGACACGCCAGTAGCAATACCACTGCCAATGCTAGAAGCAATATTCTTTGCTCCCCCAAGCACACGGCTTAATATACCACCCTCTTCAAGAGCAACAGAGCCACCATCAGCACGAGCAATACCTCTGACATATTCAATACGTCTATCACCAGCACCTTGTAACTGAGATTTCGTAGGACCTCCCATTGGTGCGCTAAGACCAGAAGACTCATCTCCTTTGGCTGCATTAAAAGCCTTTACTATATCGGCGTTTTCTTGTTCCTTTATTTTGTCCCTAACAAAATCACCACCCGATTCCAAATCCTTTAGCTGCTCCTGCTCTTCTATGCTTTTCTCAGGAACTCTTACTGGGCTTTTTTCTGGAGTATAATTAGCTCTTTCTACAGTGGGACCCATCCGCATTAAGTCTGCTTTAGATGCTAAGATGCTGTCAACTGTCATAGGAGAACCAGTATATGGGTAGCTTGCCCCACCTACAGTAGAACCACCAGCATATTTACCTAAGTGCATACCCGTGCTACCACCATAAGCGCCTGAAGCTTGACCAGCACCTGAAGCCATTAATTTTGGGTTGCCCGACATACCGCCTGCGACCATCATGCCAACACCTAGTGCTTTATCAAAGCCACTCTTCTTTTTCTGAAGTGTAGTTTGTTGTGGTGTAAACAAAGTTGAGAAATCTGTAACGGCACCTGTTGCCTTTTGAGCTTTAAGGAATGGGTCGTTTTGTTCTTCAAGGAACTCTTGATATTGAAAATCTTTACGAGCTTGGTCCATCATCCGTTGGTCTTGGCCGATGCCCATTTGAGTTTGAGCCAGTCCAAGACGCCTGCCGTAAACATCAGCCTCTGCTCCTGCTTCTAGGTTATATAGCTGTCCCATTTGGGTTGCCTCTTCAGCAGCTAAGGCACGTTGGTCTACTGCTCCTTCATACGCCCGTGTGGCTGCTTTGTCTTCTAAACCTGCTAATCCTGTGGCATAGGTTCCAAGAGCATCACCTCTTAGTAAATCTGCACGAGCGCCGCCGTATCCACCTACACCTGCTCCAGCACCAGATGTTCCAATATCCCTAAGACCCTCTTTAAACGTACGCTGTAACACACGTTTTGCTGCCTCATCTTGCCCTGCAAAAAGGTCACGCTGTCTTTGAATGTCTTCTTGTGTTATAGGCTGATACGCTCTTGCTGCAGTATCTCTTAGCCCAGCAATTCCTTGTTGAATGTCAGAAAGACCTCCATAGCCCTGTCGAGCTTGTTCGAGTGCTTGCTGTTGTCCCGCTAGTTCTGCCTCTGAGTAACCAGCAACCCTGCTATCCGCACCAAACCCTTCGTATAAACCTGTGCCTGCATCAATGGCTCTGTCAATAATGGGACGAAGAGCCTCACCCTCTCCTGAAAGACCTCTAATTAAATTACCACCAGTAGTAATCTCTTTTGTTTTACCGCTAAAAAATGACATAGCTATTCAGTTCCTTCTAATACTGTTTGTATAACTTCTGTTGAGTTAATTTCTTCTGGCTGTTTTTTAGTGCCAAACTTTAGTTGTCTAATCTTTTCTCTTAGTGCTTCTAATCTAGCAGTACCTGCATCTTCGTCCCCGTTACCTAAAGCAACAACCTGGTCACGGTCTACAATGTATTCGTCTTTACTTATTAAAGCCTGATTAATTTGTTCGTCACCCTCGACTTCATATGACACGTTATCAGACATACCATCGCCAGTCTCTGCGGTCACAAGACCTCTAAAGCTTTCATCTGGATTCCCTACGTTAGGCATCATATCGTCTAAGACTTCGCCGCCTGCTTGAGAAGAACCATTACCAATTGCTGCTACAGTATGTGCATCAATAACAAAGTCACCGCCTGTAAGCATTCCACCTTCTTCCATTTTTACTTCGCCACCATACTGAAAAGAAGGAGGAGAAGGCATGGGAGGTGTAGGCATAGCTTGTTGTTGCTGCATAGCTTGTTGTTGTTGTTGAGGCATTGCTTGCTTTGCCATGATAGGAATCAAAGACTTTAAGTCAAACTTGCGCTGAAAGCCAGACATGTCTTCTGCCATGCCTTGCCCCTTTAATTGTAATAAATTTCTAAGTCCTTCGTACATTGTCATATTATACTATAAAGTACCCTTATATACCAGTCTATTAATTAAAATCAACCCACCCAGTTCCATCTACATAGCCCCTAAACTTAGAAGCACTAATTGAATATGCAACATTACCATTAGCAGGTCTACCAATCTCTGATGTAGACACCACAGTATTTATAGTGGTTGACGGTGAATCCTGAACTTGAATATCTCTTGCATCTAATTCACGTGTCAATTCATTAGACCAAGATAACAACATTCTTTGTAGGTCTACTAGCTCGTTAACAGTAAATCTAGGCAGCTTAGGGTATGAAGCCATTATCGCTCTCCATCAGGCTGCATTGCTATTCTTAAAGAACCCCAGCGCCAGAAGCCACTATTAGTAGCAGAGACTCTTACAGTTGCCTGACGACCTCTGGCTCTAAAGTTAACTTTATTTGTATTCTGGTCAATAATAAAAGGACCCTTCTCAACATCTTGTCCTGCTGGGTAGTCACGAGTTGTTATGTAAAACTCAATGTTCTCACCAGTTGAAAAAGAATAGTCAGGAATAATTTTATCTGCAAACATTAACTGCTTTCCTTCGTCAAGGTCAAAGGTACTTGATTCTAAGAAGGACGACAACGGTTGGTCATCTCCTGTATAAACACCAGAAGGCTCGTTATCAAAGAGATACACATTATCAGCAGCTGATACATAGCCTGTGGTCAGGGTTGAATCAAACACATTACGGTCTGCAAAGGTTGTTACAATACCTTCTTCAAACAGCTTGCCGTATACCCATGTTTGCTCTTGATAGTTATAAATAACATAACCATTCGGCTCAGAGCTTCCTGCTAAAGGATACAGCCAAATAATTTCTTTAAACTCTGAGTTAATGCCAGCAAAAACTTTGTCTTTGTTTGTCATATTAAAACTATCAAACAGGTATCTACGAATAGGGCATTCCATTGTTTGAACACGGCCATCATACATGTAGAAGTTATTGTCACCCATCCAGTAAGAAACACCATCAACATCTTGTGCTGCATGTGGTGCAATAAGACCACAGTTACTACCTGTTTGAGTAAACCTAAAGATAAAGGGTGTACCCACAAACTCTTGTACATACATTGCTCTATCTGTCCAAACATTAATAGCATTACGAGAGCGGTGTACACCTACAATTCTGGAGCCTTCGGTTAAGAAGACATCACCAGCTGTGTTAGTTGCAGAGGGTGTCCACTCGTTATAGTTATTTTGGTCAGACCATCTTACATACATAGGAGAGATGGTATCATTAGCAGACGTCTGTGTACCGTAACAAACAACATGTCTGTCATTAGGTGAAACTGTAAAGGTGTTTCCTATTGGAGCAGATGTAGCCACGGCTCTCACAGGAACAACAGAGGCATCAATGTCCACAACATAAAGACCACCGCCTCTTCTTTGAGCCAGAAGGTCTTCACCAAATGTATCGAGTGTCCACTGAGCAGATTGGAATGTAATGTTAGATGAGGTAGCTTCTTCGTTCCAAGCACGCACTCCAGTAATGGAAACAGCCCCTGCGTTGTAAACACCAGCACCATAACCTAGGCCCTGAATAGAATCAGACTCTTCATTTTTTAATAGGAAGCCGATAGTGCCATTTGTTCCACCAACATTAGAAGCTGTAGATGTAGCACTGTTGGCAGCAGATACATAAAAGACGCCAGTACCGCTTACCGAAGTAATGACTCTTAATCCATTAACGCTTGTACCACTAAAGGCATCAACACCTTCAAAGATAACACGGTCATCAGTTGCCCTGCCGTGGCTAAAGCCCACGCTTACACGTACATTAGTGCTATTTAGTGTAGTATCAAAGTTGTTAGCTACAGATACAGCAGTTGTAATAGGTGTTACATCGTACCTAATATCATTCTGTGTTACGTATAGCTGTGTGTTTGTACCAAAGGCATTGTACTTTCTAGTGTCGTTATCCGCCCAAGTAATAAGGTCACGAGGGATACCGCTAATTACATCATTGCTAAACTTCTGATAACCACGGATATTCTCTGGCTTGCCTTCACGGAAGCGAACACGGTTACCGTCATACCATTTACCCTCTTCAGAATACTTAGTAGACTCTCTGTGAAAACCAGGAAGAAAGTTTAGCGGATAAAACTTTGTATCAGTAGACGCCATTAAAATGTTACCTTAACTTTTGAATAACCAGGAACTGCCTGACCTTTAATTTTAAAAGGAGCCATATGAACATCGTCACCCAATAAGCCAAGGTCAATTACTCTTCTGTATGCTTCTGTAGTTTCTGAGTTTGCCAGTATTGTAGCCCAACCCCAAAAGCCTTCTTCTTTTAAATAAGAGTGCCAAGCATCCCAAAACTCTTGGTCATAAATGAAAGACTTAGTACCGTTGTAAAAATTAATCAAACCAAACTCAAGTGTAAGATAACCATCTTCCATAAGCATTGGGTCATTAGTAGCCTTCCTAATAAAGACAGGCTCCCCGTTTTTAGTTTGCTTGTATACTAAGTTAGTAGTATTAAAATGTTTTAATAGTTCTTTGCTATATGTATTGGAATCAGTTCCAGGTCCTGTTAAAGAAGGCGCTGAACTAGGGGTGTCGTTTACTAAAATAGAATGCTCACTACTTTTAATAAATTTTTCTATTTCTAAATCTTCAAGACTGTTTGGTTTATATACACTATACATAATTAATTACCATTGTTTTCAAATGTGGTTCTAACTTGAGAGCCTATTGGGTCATAAGGGCCATAGTTACCTGCAGTTACACCTATATACCATTTATATTTGTTTGCGACACCTAAGAAACTTCCAGGACTTGTAAGAGCTGTTACTCCGTTTATGAATTTATCACTAATACCTGTAGACGGGTTAAGCATAGTGCATGTTGTCCAAGCCATTACAGAGGTTTTATCAT
>Ga0307489_10000820_pt1 | contig 19734 bp, 27 predicted proteins | sample SB12metaG_FD_202247 | JGI IMG/M metagenome (GOLD analysis project Ga0307489, IMG submission 202247) | Sea-ice brine microbial communities from Beaufort Sea near Barrow, Alaska, United States - SB 1.2 | ecosystem: Environmental > Aquatic > Marine > Coastal | place: USA: Alaska | collected...
GTTTGGTGTAGATCATGGTAAATATCTGGTTGGTTTGGTTGAGATTGGTGATCTTGATGTGATAATGGTAGGATGAGGTGAGAATGTGTTGTGAGGTTATGGGGATGTAGTGCGGGATGTAGTAGGAGTGAGAAGGTAGATCAGGTGTGGTGGTGAAAAGGTGTGTTTGTATGAGCAATTAGTCATGTACTTGGGTGCTCAAAAAAACCGAAGCCTTCGACGACTTAGCCTTCGATAACTAAACTATTATCCTGTCACTGTCGCTGTCGCTGTCAGCGTCAGCGTCGGTGTTTTGAGTTGGACGAGCAGAGGAAAGTAATCCAGAGCCACGCCACTCGACGGCCCGACGCGGGGCATGCGGCTGGTTCGTGCCGGTCGGGAGTCATTCGCGAGGATGGCCGCCGCGGTGCTGCGGCCGCACGCCGCCGTCGCGCGGGGACCGGCTGCGCTGCGGGTCGACTCGACGACTACAACAGTTGGAACACACCTGTTTTCCTCGGGTAGGCACGGGTTGCCGCCCCGTCTTTACCGCAACCGCAGCGCTTTGCTCCCCCGCACGGCCGCGACAGCCTTCAGCAGCAGCAGCAGCAGCGACGCTGCCGCTGAAGGTGCCGCCGCCGCTAACGCGAACGCTTCGTCACCGCGTGAGCACGCCGCGCAGTGGGCGGGCGGCTTCAACGATGCCCCGCCCGCCGAAGTCACCGCGGAGATGGCGCGTCTCACCGAGGACATCACGCGGCACGACGCGCGGTACTACAACGACGCCGCGCCGCTCGTGTCCGACGCCGAGTACGACCGCCTGCGCCTCCGCCTCGAGGCAGGGAGAGACACGGTTTCCCTTTACGTGTCCCTTTCAGTGTCCCATTTCATCACCGGCACCCTGCGAGGAAACAGTCAGCAAACGAGTGGACAGGTCCGGGAGGAACGTGCGACTAGGCCATGGAGGAGGATGCGCCGAGTGTGTAGGGTGACGACGCCGAGGGGAACCCCTGTCCCGCCTCAACTGCCTGTCGCCACATCAGCCCGCGCGCCACACGGTGTTCCCTTTCGAACGAGTTCCAGGCCAGGGAGAAGGAGGCTGCGAGTGTATACCGGGTGCGGTACGGGAACACATTTACAAAACACTTTGAGCAACTAGTCAGAGAACGAGTGTGAGGCCCCACCACCAGGCGTTGGAGGACGCGTTCCCGGCGCGCAAGCGCGCCGACAGCCCAACCGGGAGAGTGGGCGCGCCTCTCCCTTCCACGCCGTCGGCCCTGGAGTCACCAACAGCGGGCAAGGAATACTGGGCGGCGCTGCCACCCGTGAAGCACTCAGTGCCCATGGGGTAGGGCCTGGCGGACAATACTCGTCACGTCACAGGAAGTTGTTTTACTCACTAAACGAGGGTTCACAATGCGCTGGTCGACGTGGCAGGCATTGGGCCTGGCAGATTGCTCGCCGGGTCATAGGTTGTGATTTCCCCCAAAGAAACGAGGGTTCGCAATGCGTTGGATGATGTGGCAGACAGTGTTTGTCAAGCCCTACCATGGGGTCGCTGGGCAACGCGTTCAACCCCACGGAGGTGGCAGCGTTCCTCGCCAGAGCGCGTCGCGCGCTAGGCGGCGACTACAATGGTACGGCAGTGCAGATTGGTGGGGGGGTATTTATTAAAATGTGGTATAGGGGTCGAAACCAGTTGAACACGTGTTGAAAGGGCCTTATTTCAGTTGAACCCCTTGTTGAAAGTGCCAGGTTTCAGCGCTTGAAGGTACATTGTGACAAACTGCTATCAAGCTTTGCTTTCAACTACAACTTGCGCCACAACACATTGGCAACATCCCCGACACGATGCAGTCGGGGGAGGGGTTGGGGGAGGAGCTCGACATATCCGTTGTTCCAAAGAGGACGATTACTGTCGTAGCTGAGCCGAAGATCGATGGCGCGTCGGCGGCGGTCAGGTGGGGCCTGACAGATGATGCCTGCCACGTCGTTCTCCACGTTCCAAACCGTTTTTTATTGACCTAATTAACATTACATGACGTGTTGAGCATTATCTATCGGGCCCTGCAGTGAGGTACGAGCAGGGGGCGCTGGTGCGTTGTGTGTCGCGGGCAGGGGCTTACACTCGTCCACTCCTCAGCTCAACCTGAGCCGTTCCTGTCACTTCACTGAAACCACCTGACGCGACCCCCAAACATTGTCACGTCAAGCCGGAAAGTGTACGAGTGTCAGCCCCTGATCGCGGGGGGACGGGGAGACGGGCGAGGACGTGACGCAGCAACTCGCAGGCACACACGGCATCCCATTGCAGTTGGTCGGCGAGCCGGAATCCTGGCCTGATGTCTTGGAGCTGCGCGGGGAGGTGCACATCCGGTAGGGACTGATGGATAGTGCTCACTACGTCATATGATGACATGAAAATCAAGAGACGAGGTTCGTTTCGAAATGCGTTGGACGACAGGGCCTGGTAGATACTGCTCCCCATGTCATAGGATGCCATTTAACTCAATAAGCGTGGGTTACAAATGCGCTTGATGACGTGGCGAGCACTTTACATCAGTCCGTAACAACCGGGACGACGACTTCTCAGCGGCGAACGAAGTGCGGGCGGCCATGGGCTTGAAGGTGTTCAAGAGCGCGCGTAACGCGGCGGCGGGCGCCATGCGGTAGGCCCTGGCATATATTGCCTGCCTGCCACGTCATTGACATGCATGTTGAACCCTCGCGTCGTGAGTTGACGGTATCCTGTGAGGTGGCTAGCATAATCTGCCAGGCCCTGCCATGCGGCGGCTGGAGCAACCCACGGGGGACGGCTCAGATCCCGGACCGCTCAGGTTCATTGTTTACTCTTGGGGTGTCGTGGAGTCTGACCTACCGTGGAGCACGCAGTCGCAGTTCCTCGCCGCTCTCCCCGCGTGGGGCCTCACGCCATCCCCTCTGTTGGCCGTCAGCGACGTACTCGATGACGTAAAAGAGCTGCTGGCTGCACACACCACGCTGGCCTCCTCCCGCTTGAGCCTGGCAGGGGGTTATTGTGAAAGAACACTCCACCGACGTTGCATCTCCCCCTCCTCCTCCGCGCGGCTATATAAGCACTCGAACGCAATATCAGCTGTGTTACGATCTCGGTCGAGCGCTTCTTCTCAACGACCCTCCCAAATGGGATACCACGTGGACGGCGTGGTTTACAAAATCGACAGCGTCGAACTTCAGAAACAGCTTGGGGCCGACAGCCGGGCACCGAGGTGGGCAGTGGGGCACAAGTTTCCCGCGGAGGAGGCGGTGACCACTCTGAGTGCAGTGGAGGTTCAGGTTGGCCGGACTGGTGCGCTGACCCCGGTCGCCATCCTGGACCCGCCAGTAGAGCTGGGAGGTGCCACGATTTCGCGGGCTACTCTTCACAACTTTGGAGATGTCGCGCGCAAGGGGCTGTTCGTGGGTAGGACCTGGCAGAATTTTTCCGCCACGTCATCCGACGCGTTGAAATCCTTATTTGTTGAGTTAAATGGCGTCCTATAATGTGGCAAGCAATGTCTGCCTGGTCCTATTTATGGGTGCAGAGGTGGTGGTTGAGCGGGCGGGGGACGTCATTCCCAGGGTGGTGGGGCTAGCAGGGCGAGCGCGGGGGGAGAGTGGAAGTGGCCAAGGCGGTGGGGTGCTGGCCACGCCACCAATGTGTTGCCCGGCGTGCGGGTCTGCGGTGCGTCGTACCCCGCTGACGCTGGCTTCACAGCGCAGAAATAAGAAGCAAAAGGAAGAGGAGGCGGCGGCGGCGGGGGCGGGGGCGGCGATAGGGCGGGTGGAGAAAGCGGAGGTGGTGGCCGGTGTGGAGGCAGAGGCAGGGGCTTCCACTCGTCCACTTCTCAGCTCAACTTGAGCCGTGTTTGACACACAAAAACACCCTACACACCCTAAACACCTTAAATACCCCCCTTAGCATGGGCTACACAACCCCTACGCGTACCCCCTATCCCTTAATAAGCGCCCAAGTTGAGCTGAGAAGTGAACGCGTGTAATTCCCTGGGCAGAGGCGGCGGCGGCAGCAGCGGCGGAGGAGGAGGAGGAGGAGGATGGAATGGAGGAGGCGGCCATAGCCCGGTGCAGCGGCGGGCTGAAGTGTCCGGCTCAAGTGGTGAAGCGCATGATCCATTTGGTATCCCGCGATGCCTTGGATATCAGCGGCAGGGCCTATTCTCATTCCATGACTCGTACGAGTGCACTCTTTAAGTAATGTTCCGAGCCAGGTACGCACCCTAGTTATTCCGGAAGTTCTGGGCTCTGTATGAGGCAATTTTCGGCGATTTTGGGCGGTTTTGTTGAATTTTGGGCGATTGTAGCGAAGGTACGTTCCCAATAAAACACAACTATTATCCAGGTTCCTGGGTTGGTCCGGAACATTGTTCAAAGAGTGCACTCGTTGTTTGCCAGTGTACCCGTGCACACTCCTCCTCCTGGGTCACCTCCTCCTCGTCGTTCTCTTGTGCTAACAAGGGAACAACTAGCCAGGCCCTGGTCTGCGGCCTCGCACGGGCGCAGATCCAGCAGCTACACGATGCCGGTTTGGTGACCTCCCCAGCGGACCTGTTCACGCTCAAGCGCCGGTTTCAACACCTAGGTGTTAAAGTCGACGCCGACGACGCTGCTGCCGCGCCTGGGGTCACCGAGGCTGATGCTGACCCTGAGGCAGCGCTACAGCTTCCTGAGTTTTGGCGATACACTTCGGGGAAAAATAAGGTGGTGCCTGGCAGATACTACCCGCCAACTCATTGAACCCATTTTGAACCGTCGTTTGTTGAGTCGAACGGAATGCTATGATGTGACGAGCATTCTTTGCCAGACCCAACGCGCTTTTGGTCCTCATTTTTTGTGTTACATGACAACCCCTGACGTGGAGAGTCCTGTCTGCGGGCCTTAAGACCAGGGAAACATGAAGCGTTCAGCAACGAAGTTGTTCGCGGCGTTGGACGAGACGGCGGCGGTTGGTGTCCCGTTGCACCGCTTCATATTCGCGATGGGTGGGGCCTGACAGACATTCCTCGCCACGTCATAGGATGCCGTTCAAAATCAAGAAGCAAAGGCTCAGGATGCGTCACTGTGACGTAGCGGGCGACAGGCCTGGCAGATGTTGCTTGCCACGTCACAGGAGGTCATCTGACTCAAGATAGGAGGATTCAGAATGTTTTGGACGTCGTTGTGGGCAATGGGCCTGGCAGATATGATGCTAGCCACGTCATAGGATACCACTAAACTCAGCAACTTGAGGTTCAGAATGCGTTGGGTGACGTGGCGGGCAGTGTATGCCAGGCCTTAGCGCTGGGGATACCGCAGGTTGGAAAGGATACGGCCAGGGTGCTGGCGCGGAGATATGGGTCGTTGGAGGCGTTCCGAGGTGCTGCATTGACCGAGGCGGCGGCGGCAGTGGCGGCAGCGGAGGCGGAGGCGGCGGCAGATGAGGCGGCGCAGAGAGAGGTAGAGGTGGAGGTGGATGCAAATGTGAAGCCGGTGAAGTCGAAGGCGGCAAAGGTGTTGGCGAAGGCGGAGGCGGAGGCGAAGGCGACGGCGGCGGAGGGTGACGTGTTGAAGGCCGCCGGGGACGCGGAGGAAACGGGAATGAGGAGCATTGACGGTAGGGCCTTGCACTCGTGCAATTTCCATGCCATGTTCAACTTAAGAGCCGTCTCATCCCTTACCCTCTGAACCCCCGTGAACCCTCACTCGAAGCTGCTGGCAACACAATTTAGAACTGATCGAGCGTAAAGTCCCTGCAGTTTCTATGCTCGTCGTTGTTTACCTCCTTGGTACTGCGATGTTTTCCTTCAACCCTTGATACTCAAAATATAGATAGAAAGAAAACGAACAGGCCCTGATCGGCGGCATCGGGCCTGTGGTAGCCACGGCCGTTGCTGAGTTCTGGAGCGAGCCTGCCAACGCTTCAGCGGTGGACGCCATGCTCGCCGCGGGGGTCATTGTCCGATCCAACGATGGCGGCGGCGGCGGAGGCAGGGGCGGCAGCAACACTTCCGGCAAGTCAACAGCGGGTGGGGCGAGTGCAGCTGTTGACGGCGGCGGTAGCGGCGGAAGCGGCGGAGGCAGCGGCGCCGAGGAGGTATCGGGGTAGGTCCTGATAGACATTGCTCGTCACGTCATGGGATACCGCACAAGTCAAGTAATGAGGCTGTAAAATGCGTCCGGTGACGTGGCGGGATTTGTGGTTCTGGCTCTACGCAAAGTCTCGGACCACTGGCCGGTCTCCGAGTGGTGGTGACAGGGTTGGTGCCGGGCATGACACGAGAGGAGGCGGCGGAGGCGCTAGCGGCGGCGGGCGGCGTCTCGCAGAAAGCGGCAGGGCTGAGCGGCCTTCCACGTCATCTCTTTCAGTAAATACCCTCGTCTCTTTTATCCGCTTGAAACAGTGGATGGTGTTGGTTAGTGCTCACCCAGTGAGTCCCTTTGGGCTCGATGAACGTGATCAAATAGATGAATACCGAATACCCCTCGTTTTTCGAAAAGAATACATTGCTTGACACAGCGAGCATTGTGTGTCTGGCCCTGGAAGGCGGTGAGCGGCAAGACAGACCTGGTGGTATGCGGCGAGGACCACGGGCAGCGCAAGCTCGAGGCAGCGGAGGCGCGCGGCGTGAGGGTGGTCGACGCCGACACCTTCCTGCGCATGTTAGCGGGAGACGAGCCGCCGCCGCCGCCACCCGCTGGGAACTAGCGACCCGCCGTCGCATCCGCCGCCGCCGCTGCCGCCACCGCCGCCGCCGCCGCCACCGCCGCCACTGCCGCCGCTGCCATCCGCCAGGGGATAGCGACCTACTGGTGTGTGGTGAGGGCCACGGGCAGCGCAAGGATAGGGCAGCGGAGGAGCGCGGAGTCAGGTTGGTCGACGCCGACACCTTCCTGCGCATGTTAGCAGGGGAGGAGCCACCGCCGCCGCCGCCGCCTGCCCCCTAAAAGTAGCATATCTAGCGCCAAAGCTGTACATTTGTATCTTTACAATTCTCAGGCTATATCGAGGTGAACGTCTGTGCGTTGCAGTACGTCCTCATTCCGCCACAAGCGCCAATGCTAGCATAGCTATAGTTTTGAAAATCTGGCTTTTGTAAAGACACAAGTTTCTGAGCCTCGACGATTTACTTAGCTTCGAGCCGGCAGGTGCGTGCGGGTCAGTCAGGGCGCGGGTTGAGCCCGCACCCACGCCGCCACGGCTAAGTGCCCTCCTTGATCAGCGACCTGTGCGCACACGTTCCGCATTCCACGGGCAGCCGTTTGTCACCGCCCACTTCAACACCTCCAGGTGCCCGCCCAGCGGCCTCCTCACACGTCCTCGCGTCCCACGAACAATAATGCTCCCGCGCCCACCGCAACACCTCCAGATGCCCGCGTCAACCTCTATATCGTTTCGCTGGAGAGGCATCAACCTCTGGTTGTATTTGTTAGTGAAGCATCCACCTCTGACGCGGCGCACACAATCCCTCTGGCCCCTACTTGAAGGTGAAGGTTGAGGCGCTGGCGCAGGGTCTGCTGGAGAAGGAGGTGCTGCAGCGGCACGACCTGACAGGGGGGTCATTGGGAACAAGCACTCGACCGACGTTGATTGTTTTCCTCCTCCTCCTCCTCCACCTCCTCTTCCTTCTCCACCTCCTCCTCCTCCTCCTCCTCCTCCCCCTGCTCTCCCTCCTCCTCCCCCTCCTCCTCCTCCACGTCTAATACATAATTCACCCTGAAGGTATTCCACGCTCTGATGTCAGTCATTGTGCTTGTTCTCACTGACCCTCCCTCTTGGTGATCATCCTGGGCGATCGTCCGTTTGTGTATGAGGACACGCAGAACATCGACATTCTCAACCAGGGCTTCAAGCTGGGCTTTGGGGAGGGCGATGCGGATGTTGCGGCGGAGGCTGGGACTGATCGCCACGTCATCGAATTCATATAACTCAAGAAACGAGGATTGTAAACCGCGGTTGATGACGTGGCAAGCACTATCCATCAGTCCCAAGGCGGAGGCGGAATTCGAGGCGGAGCGTAAAAAGACGGGGACGGGGACGGGAAGACGGATGATGTGGCAGGGGCTTACACTCGTCCACTTCTCAGCTCAACCTGCGCCATTTCGTCACTGAAACCACGCTACGCATCCCCCAACAAGTGCTTACGTTGAGGTGGTCAGTGGACGAGTGTAAGCCCCTGTGATGAGGCGCCTGATGGCGCCATCCCCGTCGCTACCTAGACCGCGCGGAACCGAAGTTCCATTCAGTTGGGCGGGTCATTTCATTCGGTCGGCGTTATTCGGTTGTGACGCCTGCGCCTGTCGTGTACCTTTATTCTGTGATTGACATTCCGTTATGGATGTGATGCATGCTTGTGGTGATGTGATTCAAATCTTTACTCTATTGCTCCTCTTCGACTCCTCCCAAATATTGCGCTCGCGCCCCAAACTGCGCGCGATTTTCAAACCGATTAAGCAAGTCGTTCCATGAAAGGGTCATGGATATCACGTGCCTCTCATAGGGTGGTCAGTGAATCATCGCACTCTGTCTAGTGCCTAGTCTGTGGGCTAGCAACTGCTAGTAAGCTGGAGTTTGGTATTTTGGCCGAAAGGCTTTTTTCTTTTTTCCGTTCATCGAGCCCCAAGGCACTTCACTTGGTGACGATTTGGCCAAAATGTACATGACTTTAGGTGGTATTTACCAAGAGCCTACTTACTACGGGTAGTACGATATCTATATGTAGTACTCTTTACAGACCAGGCACTACTAGGGGATTGCACTCGTCCACATGTCGGCTTGATGTGGAATATTTTGTGTGATGCGTTGGGCGGTTACAGTGACTTAAATGGCTCGGGTGGAGCTGAGAAGTGAACGTCCACATGTCGGCTTGATGTGAGCACATTTCGTGGGATGCGCCGGGTGATATCAGTGCTTAACATAACTTGGGTTGAGCTGAGAAGCGGACGAGTGTAAGCCCCTGGCTGCTAATATTAGTATCACGGCGGGCACGGCGGCGGCGGGGTACGTCAATAGTGCTTGACAAAGATCGCAGCATCGGTTCAATTACATCGATTCATCTACTGCTAGTTTCCTCATTGCTGCCAAGAGCCGCTATGGTGAAGCGGGAATGCTGACGCCCACCGCCCTCAGCTTCATCTCGACGTATGCCTTCTTCTCTGCGCTCCCTCTCAGCACCTCCCACTCGAAGTGCGGCACGGAGAGGACCGTCCGGTAGCGCCTCCGCAGGAACATGTCGCGCAGCTCCGTCTTCATTGTCTTCCGCGTGCGAGGCGCCGCGTCGTTGTCAGAGGTGTTAATGAAGTGAGTCGGCCCGTCAAACTCGACCGCGACATCATCGACGGTGAGGAACACGTCGACTGAGAAGTTGCCATCGTCTGCCAGGCACTCCACCTCGTATGGAACGCCGAGGTCGCCGATGATTGAAGCAAGCTGTCGATGGTTATTGGACACCGTCACGTCGCCCCGAACCTGGCGCATCCATGCCGCCCGCGCCTCGGTCATGATCCACGGCGGGAAGGTCACCTCGTCTAGCACGTCTCCGCTTACCAACTCGGTGTGTATCAGGCGAGCGTGGAACAGGTTACAGAGACGAAGATCCTGTAATGAACCTACATCGAGTTCCGAAGCCGCCAGCCACAGAGAGGGATAGCACGTGGGGAGCGGAACATCTCGCGTGGCGGCCGAAGTGAGCAAGCCCCCCAGCGTGTTCGAGATATTCTGAGCGTCCATGCTCGGACCCACCCGCACCATCGCCGCCTCCAGCGCCGCCCGCGCCTTGGACCCCGGCGTCAACCCCAACGTCGCGTGGGCGTGGACCGTATTCGCCACTGCCTGCGCGGTCATGCTCGGACCCACCCGCACCACCGCAACCTCCAACGCCGTTTGCGCCTCGACCCCCGGCATCAACCTAAGCGTCGCGTGGGCAAGAACCGTGTTAGCCACTGCCTGCGCGGTCATGCCCGGCGCCAGCCGCTCAACCGCAACCTCCAGCGCCGCCCGCGCCTCAGCCCCCGGCTCCCAATCCAGCGTCGCGTACGCCCACCAAATGTTGGCAACGTGCTGAGGTTCCATGTCCGGACCCACCCGCGCCACCGCAACCTCTAGCGCCGCCCGCGCCTCAGCCCCCGGCATCCGCCCCAGCAATGCGAGGCCGTACACCGTGTTCGACACCTCCTGGGGTTTCATGTCCGACGCCACGCGCACCACCCGCTGCTCCAGCGCCCCCAGCACCTCCTGGATACCCGCGTCGGCGGCGGCGAGCTTCCTCGCCGCGCTCATCTTTGACACAGCGTGTATAATGTTGGCCACCGCTTGTGGATCGAGCCACCCCTCGGCGCACATGTCGCGCGCCCGCACCAGCAGCCCGCGAAAGCCGTCGTCCGCCGCGATGTTGCGTGGGAACGACCTGTGGCCACACAGCTTACCGAACTTACTGAACGCGGTGGCCATGTTGACGTCGTTGAAGTTGGCGTGCTCGTCAGCCACCAGGCGCAGCAGGCCCTCCGGGTCAATCTCTCGCGAGATGCGGCCGTTCAGCGCAATGGCACTCGCCATGCCACCCCCCGCACCCTTGCCCCCGCGCCCTCCGCCGCCGCCTCTGCCGCCACCCCGCGCGCTGCCGCCAGATCCTCCCTGTCCCCCTCGCGCAACGCCGCCAGCGGCCCGATCTCCCCGCGGCGGCTCCAGCTTCTCGCGTGCCGCGCGTTTGGCTGCGAGCTTATCGTCGGGGGAGGACGAGCCGCCACCGCCTCCGTCACCGTTGGAGGAGCTCAGCGCGCGGCTCGCGGCGGGGGCGCGGCCCCATCCGCCGCCGCCGCTTCCGTCACCTCCGCCGCTGCCGCCGCTGCCGCCGCCGACCCCGAGGCAGGCGAACCCGCGACCGATGGAGGACGTGCCCGCGATGCCATCGCTCAAGGCACAAACGTTACCCAGCAGTGGCCGACTCAAGTATAAAACAGCTGAGAGGCTGGGACTGTCACTGGCGGCGCCCGCGCCTAACCCCCGGACCGCGCTCGGGCCCGCGGCGCGCACAACCGCCGCGCGGGGGCGGGACACCGAGCGCGCAGCCACGAGCATTTGTCCAGACGGGCCAGCGCGGGCCAGACGGATGCGCGGCATAAAGTGAGGGGTCCAGAATGTGAGGTGTGAGTTCGCCCTAAACTTTCAGGGCTAACGTGGCATATGGCAGCAGACGAGAAGATATTTTGGTTGTCAGTGTCAATAAGTCCAGCGGCGGAACAAACGCTGCGGCGCGCACGGACATAGTCAGAGGACGAGACGGAGCAGCATGGCGTCTGACCTGGTATTCCCGCCCGCCGCGCAGCCGGTAACATCCGCGCGCTCCAGAAGGACGAGGTCTACGTGCGGGTGAGTTGCGACCGCGGGGGGGATTTCACATTTCCAGAGCGGGGTGCCGTCCTATATTCTGCAGACTTATGTGCTTTGTGTTCGGACGCCACCGCGGCCCGGCTCGTACCCCGCGGCGCTCGGCCGCAGCGTTGACATACGTGTCGCTGGCGCTTCGCCGCGCCCTCACTCTCACATGCCACTCGCTCGTCAGCCCGAGGGGCCCGCTAGGCTGCGTGGCATTCTTTCGCCTGAACCTCGACTTGCTCGCTTACGCCATATACTCGCATTGACTCGACCCGCGCGCCCTCTCCGCCCACTGACTCGACGCCCTTGCCGTCCACTCCCTCGACACCCTCTCACTCACTCGACAACCTCTCACCCCGCTTACTGAATGCCCTCTCACGCAACTCACTCAACGCGCCCGGCCCCTTCCCTCCTCTTCCGTCGCCGCGGCCGTGCAGAAGCTGCGCATTGCCATGCTGATTGCAGCGCGGCGGCTTCTGGTAGGGCCTGGCAGATGTTGCCCGCCACTTCACCAACGCGCATCTTGAAGACTCGTATTCCATACTCTCCGAAGCGAGCTGCGATAATTTCGCGTCCGAGGCGTGCACACGCCGGCCGCATCACCTGTCAGCTGTCAGGATGAGAGTGTATGGCTCTGCCGCGCGGCACGAGCGCGACCGGACCGCATTGACGCGCACGCCACGTATCGGAGCAACTGCGGCGGCGACGACGACGCTGCGGAGGAGGACGAGGAGGAGGCGGAGGAGGTGGAGGATGTGATGAATACGACGCCGAGGTCCCGAACGCCGTGGTGATCCGCGTGAATGGCAAGATCGTCAGCGGCACCGGCAAGGTTTACCCGACTTTGACGCACTTCGTAATGTTTAGCAAACCCTAGCAGGAGGTGGCGCGCGCACTGCAGTTGGACGCCGGGGAAGTCAAGAAGCAGCTCGAAGGGCTGTCCAACGATGTGTCCGACCGCGCTGAGGCCCTCGCCGAGGGCGTGATAGAGCCGCCCGACTCCGACGAGCGCTTGGTAGGGCACTGCAGGTTGACCTCAGTATTAAACCTTGAATGCGCCTACTTCCAGCGCTTTGAAGCTCGAATAAGATAGCGAGAGATTCGTCCACGTGTATCGGGAGGAACCAGGCTTTCGCACTGGCCCCTATTGAGAGGCACCAGGCTTTCGCCCTGGCCCCGTGGCTAGAATATGATGAACCGCTTTCAAACCTTGCTGACAATTTCAACTTGCGTCATTACAGCATGGAGGTGCGCCGCAAGGCGGTGACGCTCGGCGCGTCGGAGCTGCGGAAGTTGCTAGACATCGAGCACAAGGTCCGGCCTGGCGGAAAGTGCGTGCCACGTCACAGGTTGGCAATTATTTTGTGACCTGACAGCAGGGTTTGAAATGAATGGTATGACGTGGCAGGCATGATCCGCCGGGCCCTAGCACAAGGGCTGGGTCGACAAGTGCGGGTAGGGACTACTGGACAGTGCTCGCCACGTCATAGGATGGCATTTAAATCGAGAATCGAGGATTCAAGATGCATTTGATGAAGTGGCGTGGACTGTTCAGCAGTCCCTAAGTGCGGGCTCAAGCGGGTGACGTCCAAGAAGGACGGGTATACGGCAGGGGCTTACACTCGTTCACGTTAGAGCTCAACTTGAGCATCTCCAGAACACAGTCATGAGTTAAGCTGGGTTATACGGTGGACGTAGGAGCTCAAGTTGAGCTGAAATGTAGACAAGTGTCAGCCCCTGGTATAAGGAGTGGGTGCTGCCGGAGCACGCCGACATGTTCCATCGCGACGGCATCGCCGTCTTGGGCAGGGGCTGAAACTCGTCCATACTTCAGCTCAACCTGAGCCGTTCATGCCACTGACAGTCTGACGCCACCCAACGTATCCCACGAAAAGTGCTTACGTTGAGCTGAAACTGTGGACGAGTGTAAGCCCCTGGTGTTGGGGAAGCACACCGAGTCGGGTGAAGACCGCGCCGCGAAGGCGGAGGTGGAGCTCGCGCGGCTGCGTTCGGGTGAAGGGGCGGCGGCGGCGGCGCCGGCGGTGGCTGACGCCGGTCAGGGCGAGCGTGGCAGCACCAGCGATTCCAGCAAATCCAAAGCATGCGTTGTTAGTTAGTTAGTTTGCGCCCGAATGCATGGCTCTTAGTTAGTTCTAGCCTGAATAATCTAAGCTAGCTATGTCTCTCTCTCGCGCTCTGTCTCGCTCCCTCGCTCTCTCGCCCTCTCTCGCTAGGGTGGTGGGCGTTCACCTGCAGGCGGGGACTTGGCGGTATGTAAGTCAGTGGGCGCGGGCGCACTGTGTGTGAGCGAGCTTCCAGGCACCACCCCGAAACTCTGGCATGGGTGTGGCATCAGCCAGCGCAGGCCGAGTGCCTCACTCCCGTCTCACCAACACACACAGCTCACACCGTCTTTGAGCTACTCGTACACCTGTTGATATGCGTACATCCTCGAGGATTCATCAGGAGCTACGAAGTGCTACAGGATATATAGGTGTCATATAAATGTCATCCAGGTGTAGCCCTTCCTTGCCGAATCGCACGTGGCATCCTCTAACAAGAGAGATACGGGTCAGCGCCCTAGGCTCCCCCCAAACCCCGGGCCCACATAACCTCTAACAAGAATGTCGGTGCTGCTATATGAATGCCCGCGGAGGTGCTGTATTAACGCCCGCATGTTTATGTTCTCTTGCGCCACGAGCCTACACTCCTTGGGGTCCCACGGGCAGCCCTGCTCCCGCGCCCACTTCAACAAGTCTAGGTGCCCCATCCTTGCGGCATCTGTACAAGTCGACTCGCCCCAAGGGCAGTTGTGCTCCCGCAACCACCTCAGCACCTCCAGGTGCCCACCTCTTGCGGCGGCTTGAGTCGCCCCTTGGTCCCATCGGCAGCCTTGCTCCCGTGCCCAATGAAACAACTCCAGGTGTCCGCCCTCAGCGGCGAGTGAACACAACACGAAGTCCCACGGGCAACCGTGCTCCCGTGCCCACTGCAACACCGACAGGTGCCCGTTCCGAGCGGCCTCTTTGCAACGTTTCCATTCATCCCACGGGCAGCCATTCTCCCGTGCCCACCGCAACACGTCCAGGTGACCGCCCGCAGCGGCAGCGTTACACGTAAACGACACCACGGGTAGTCATGCTCCCGCGCCCACATCAGTACTTCCAGGCTCCCGCCCTGAGCGGCCTCTTCACAGATTGTATCCTCCTTACACGGGCAGTCGTGCTCCAGCGCCCACCGCAACGCCTCCAGGTGCCCGTCCCGAGCAGCGGTGGAGCACGTCCACGTGTCCCAGCGGCACCCTTTCTCCTTGGCCCACGCCAGCCGCTCCGCGGACGTGGCAAAGTGCCCTAGGTCGAGCCTCACAACACCTCGCGCACGAGGTAAGTCGGAGGACTCAACGTAGCCGAGTCGCCCGAGTGACTCGAGTGGGGAGTACACTGGGAACGGGAATGGAGAAACGGAGAAGCACGTGTGGGGCGTAAACGCCCGCACCGCGCGAGCGAGCTCAGCGCGGTCCGTGGGGTTCAGCTGCCGCATCACCACTCTGGTCCCCGCGCACGGGAGGTCGGAGGCCACCACCGCCGCCCTGCAAGCCGCGTCCACCTGTCCGAGGAAGGCGCGGTCCGCTGGATCCAGCCGCTCGACCACCTCCTTCTCGAAGAGATCGGGGTGCATCTTGATCACGTTCAGCAGCGGGCAAGTGTCGGCGCCCCCGTGATCCAACGCCTCAGTCGGCTCGGCGGCGGCGGTGGCGGCGACACGAGGTGCTAGGATCCGACCACCAGAGGATCCCCCGGCCTGTGAGCCGCCCTTGGCCTCCGCCTCGGCCGCGGCGGAGGAGCCCCCCGCCGTAGCGTTCAGATCGTCCCTCTCACCAAAGGGGTCCTCGGGCACCGTCTTATGGCGCAGGTCGAGCCTCGTTGCAGTGCCGTCGTCGTCGCCGCCGCCGTCGTCGCCTCCGTGACCCAAAGGCTCGGCGTCGTCGTCGTGGGAGAAGGTCCCCGCCATATCGCACAGCCGATCGGTTTTCGCTCTCGCAAGACAAGCGCGCGCGTACGAGTGGTTCGTGGCTTCTTCTCCGAGACCCTCTACCCTACGCACTTGAACCGGGGACAACACCACGCGTTTTGGTCCTTCCCAGAAGATGACAACGATTATTCTTTTCAGAGATTAGCTCCACTTCGTTTCACTCTTCTCGGTCTCCTCAGTTCGCCCCGCGCCTCCGCGCCCCCGCCACTGAACACAGTCGCCGCGAGGTGAGCACCGCGCCGCCGCGGCCGTCACCCGCCCGCTTATCGGAATCAGCCGCCACGCGATACTGCGCCACGCCCCCCTCAGCTGCGATGCCTGTTCTCCTGCCACCCCCCTCTCCCCCGCCGCCTGTTTTGTAGCCACAACAGCCCCCCCGCGGCGGCGGCTGTGAAGAAGAGCGGAAAGAGCTGGTTAGCTGGATCTTCGTCTGCGGTGACTGGCTAGCTGCTGCCGCAGTGCGCGCTCTTCGCGCTGACATCCCCCGCCGCCCCCCCGCCCGTCCACCGCGTGCAGGGTGCAGCGTGTCGCCTCTCTTTCTTTCCGCCGCGCCCCTCTCCGCCCGCAGGTACGTCCGTGGTCCCTCACTCCGCCTTCACACCTCCCCTCATACCTGGGCTTCTGACCTGTCGTCGCTGTCTCGCTGAGGTCCCCCCCGGCCCGCCCCCACTCCCGCCCTCCCCTGCATCCCACGGCGGCGGCGACTGAAAGCTGTGGTTCCGTTGGCTGCCGCGTCACCATCGACAACAAGTCCCGGCCTCGACGAACTCCCTGACGTAGGCGCGAACCTCTGCGTGACGGACGCCCCCTGACCTTCCGTGAAAGTTGGCAGGTGAAACTCGGCAGGTCTTCACCAAGCTCGTATTCCATCGTACGAGTACTCACGCCGCTCGTTTGCTCCTCCTGTCAGATGCCATCGCGATAGGAGCGACGCAAGGCAGAGCGAGCCGCCGCCAATCGCTCGCCCAGGGCGGGAGCCGCAGGAGCCGCGGGAGCCGCGGGAGCCGCGGGAGCCGCGGGAGCCGCGGGAGCTGCGGGATCTGCGGGAGCCGCGGGAGCCGCGGTAAGGCGTTGCAGGTTGAATCGATGAAGCCTGGTGAGCAAGCGCCCGGAACTAAGCGCTTTTACCATGATGTGATAAAGTGCTTTCAAGTTTTGCTATGAACTTGAACTTGCGCCGCTGCATCTCGGGAGTTGCTGCTGCGCTCGCGAACTTGAACGTGTACGTGAACTTGCTCGGTGATTGGACGACACAGACTTAGGACCCCTCGGCGCTGATTGACGCGCTCGGAAACGAGGGCGCCGCGGAGAGGGTGACACGGACGCTCAATACAGCATGGGCGCGGTATACATCAGCACAACGGGTGCGGATGCACTGGCAGTGTTGGAATTTTGAATTGGCACTTTGCAGTTTCAACTTTACACTTCGCCCGACACGGGGGGCAGGGCGAAAGCCTGGTGCGTCCTCATACACGCGGAAGCGTCTCTTCCACTCTCTGCACTTTGATCGACAATAATTCATTGGAGCTCATAACAAGAGTGATGTGCGTCCATGCGGTCACCAGTAGACCAATGGTTTGAAATTTGCGGGTGTCAACCCGGGTCGAAGGCGACGGAGGAGCAGCGGTGGCGTGTTGACGGGGCCGCTCATGATCGAGCTCGGGAAGCGCACGACCATGTCACGCGACGCGAGCGCTCTCCAAGGGTGGAAAGCCCTGGCGTTTGTATCATATTCTCAAAAACGCACTTTATTTCCTTCAGGCAAGGCCCACCGCCGCCGCCGCCGCCGCCGTTGACTCCCTGTATGGGAAAACAGTCAGGGGAGTCAACGCCACGAGGGCCACCGCCGCCGCCGCCCGCCGCACCGCCCCGCCCGCCGCACCAAAAATTGAAGGTTTACAGTTATATATACGCAAGCTTCATAAACGTTCATATGAAACGCTCTACGCGGGGCGTACGCCACGCTATAAATATAACCTGCCCCGCCCCCGGCCATCATCTCATCCTATCATCCTCCTCCTCCTCCTCCTCCTCCTCCTCCTCCTCCTCCTACGTGAACCTGCTGCGCCCCACCGAGGGACATGCTGATAGTGGTGACGACGCCCACGCCGCTGCCGCCCACGATGTCGCAGCCGACGCCGCCGCCGCTGACGCTGCCCAGGGTGTAGCGCCGCAACTTGAAATTGAAAGCAAAGTTGAAAGCGGTGTATGATATCTAAACCCTTTTCTTTTGGACATATTTTCATTTTCATAGAGCCCTATTTCACTTGGTTTGGGGTCATTCAAAATTCACAACATCGTGTGTTGTGACGTTGTGTGTTGCCAGGTTCTATGGCTCATCTTCAATGTCGTGACAATGCGTGTTGCCAGGTTCTATGGCTCGTCTTCTAGTGTCGCAATGTTGCGTGTGGCCTGGTTCGATGGCTCGTAAGTCAACTGTCGTGAATGAGTTATGTGCTTCATCATCTAATATGGTTTCCAGGTTGTATGGCTCGTCGTGTGTGTCATCTAGCTGCGTGTTGCCTGGTTCTATGGCTCGTATTAAGTCATCATGTGCGTGTTGGGTGTTGTCAGGTGCAGGCTCGTCTTCACTCCCCGATCGTGTCATCGGCCAACTTATTTCTTCTACATCTTGATCTTCTTGGTCATGACGATGGCCACAGTCGCGTACTTGCCGCTCTTGCCCACCACCTCCGCCAACTCCTCCGCCGCCACGCCAGGTCCGGGGGCACTCCGCCACTCCGCGAAGGCCGCCGGGTCCGGGGCCGCCGGGCACAGCCCCGGGCGCGACACGCCGGCGCCGGCGGCGGGGGCGTTGGCGGCGAACGCGAACATGTTGTCGTTCTCGATGACGTAGGCGTTGCACCAGACGTCCCGCCCCGCTTCGTTCTCGGGCCCGGTCCAAACGACATTCGAGAAATCTCGTCTGGTCCACTTGAAGGGCGTGTTGAAGAACACCTTGGAGCCGTCGGCGCGCGTCTCCGCGCCGCTCTGCCGCCCGATGTTAGCGCTGACGATCACGGTCGGGTCCTCGCGCTCCATGATGTAGCGGCGCACGTTGAAATTGAAAGCAACATTTGAAAGCGGTTCATCACATTTTAGTTTCAAGTGCGGAAACAAGGCGCGCTGTCAACACGGGTTTTGATACTGTCAACCTGCACCGCCCTACCATGAAGCTGTACGCGTTGGGGGCGTAGCCCGGGATCACTGCGCCGTACACGGGGAAGTCGGCGGATTGGCTGCCATGCTGTAGCGGCGCAAGTTGAAATTGTAAGCAAACGTTGAAAGTGGTTCATCATATTTTAGCTTCAAGCACTGAAACCAGAGTCGCTTTCAACTCGGGTTTCGATACCGGCTATCTGCACCGCCCTACCTCGCGGGCCGGCTTTGTCCGCCAGGATCTTGCCCTTCCACAGGCCGGGCAGGTCGGTCGGCCACTTCGCCTCCATGCCTTGGGGGCGCGTGAGCATTGAGGCGTAGTCGGCCTTGCGCGCGGCGAGGTCCAGGCTCGCGCCGTCTTCATCCTTGAAGTCTTGTGGGTTAGGCGCGTCCGGACAGTCGTTGAAGGAATCCACGCCGGCTTTCTCCAGCGTGTACAGCACGTCGTCCTGGATGTAGCGGCGCACGTTGAAATTGAAAGCCACGTTTGAAAGCGGTTTGTCACATTTTAGTTTCAAGCGCTGAAACCAGGCGCGCTTTCAACACGGGTTTTGATACTGTCAACGTGCACCGCCATGCCTGGATGACGAGCGAGAAGCAGCGTGTGGCGGCGGAGGCAGAGGTGGGTGTGGGCTTCTCGGCGTGGTAGGTGGCGGGGGCGCTGGCGGTGGCGGCGGAGGTGCCCATGATGTAGCGGCGCAAGTTGAATTTGAAAGCAAAGTTTGAAAGCGGTTCATCACATTTTAGTTTCAAGCGCTGAAACCGGGCGCGCTTTCAACTCGGGGTTTGATACCGTCAACCTGAACCGCCCTACCATGAGGAGCATGTAGCTGCCATCCGGCCGCTTCTCGAGTCCGCGGTTGACTTGCATCACGGCGTACTAGATGAAGTGGCGCAAGTTGAATTTGAAAGCAAAAATTGAAAGCAGTTTATCATATTTTAGTTTCAAGCGCTGAAACCATAGGCGCTTTCAACACGGTTTTTGATACTATCAACCTGCACTGCACCGCCCTACCTGGATAACGTCGGGGTCTTCCTTATAGTAGGCGAGCAGAGGGTTCTCGGCAACACCCGGAGTGATGAAGAACATGGCGTGTAGCTTTTCCATCGGGCTCAGCTCGCCCGCGGACTTGATGATGCCGCCAGTCCACAGGCCGGGCAAGCCCTCGGGCCACTCG
>Ga0307489_10000821_pt1 | contig 19733 bp, 37 predicted proteins | sample SB12metaG_FD_202247 | JGI IMG/M metagenome (GOLD analysis project Ga0307489, IMG submission 202247) | Sea-ice brine microbial communities from Beaufort Sea near Barrow, Alaska, United States - SB 1.2 | ecosystem: Environmental > Aquatic > Marine > Coastal | place: USA: Alaska | collected...
GTGTGTCGGGTGTTTTCTTGTTTCAGACACGGCTCAAGTTGAGCTGAGAAGTGGAAGAGTGTAAGCCCCTGCCGTGCGGCACGTGCCCGATGTACAGCACCTTGGCGCGCGGGTCCACCTTGTTCCAGGGGCTCACACTCGTCCACTTCTCAGCTCAACTTGAGCCGTGTCTGACACAAGAAAACAACCTACACACCTTACACACCCCAAACACCCCCTCAACACGGGCTACACAATCCCTACGCGCACCCCCTATCCCACGTGTAGCGCTTAAGTTGAGCCGAAAAGTAGACGAGTGTAAGCCCCTGCCTTGTTCCCGAACGCGCCGTCCACTCCCAGCTTCTTTATCCGCTTCCAGGGTCGCACACTCGCTGCCTTGGTTGCTCAACTTGAGCATCTTCGAGGACCGCGTCAACGGTTCCACTGTGACTTGACAGTGGTCGCAGGGTCACTACCACGGCTGCCACAGTTGCAGCGGCTGGCAGATGAGCTAGACAGGGGACGCCGTGCCAGGCCAGGGACTGGGTACAGGTTCGCCGGTACACTACGAGCAAATAGTGAGAACGCTGTGCCGAGGCCGCACCGTCTTCTTGGCCGCCTTGACCTTTTGTGACTGTGTCATCTTGGCGGGCTTGGCAGCGGAGGCGTCGAGTGGGATGACGTCATCGCCGCGCGCATCCTCCGCGGGGGGCGCCGCCGCCTTCTTCAGCGCCGCCGCGGGCGCCGTCGCCGCCGGTGCCTTCTTCACTCGCTTGACCGCCGCCGCCTCGGGGGCAGCTGTAATGAAAACAAGGGAGGAATGGAGCGTGAGTGGCGGCTTCAGGGATGGTGTACCAGTGTACCCGCACGCACTCGCCGCATCCTCCTCCCTGGCCGGGCCACTCGTTCCCTGACCGTTTGCTCGTAGTGTACCGGTGTACCCCCACACACTCGCCGCGTCTTCCTCCCTCGTCCGGCTCGCGGGGGCTCAGCGCAGTTGGCATTTGAGTGCGTGAACTCGTTTCGTGAGATTGTGTTTCGCACCTGCTTCGGCCGCGCGTTTCGGGGCCATCGCTATGAGTTCGCCGGTGTGCGCCGCACTGTGCGAAGCTCGTTGCAGTAGTTGGACCCGGCCGTGGATGAGCGACTGCTCCTACGGTGTCTCGGAGGGGGTGTGCCGTGGTGTGGCGTCAACCAACGAGAGGCCGACTTGGTGCTGGATGCCGCCGCCGACCTCCGAGCGCCGCCGCCAGTTCCACACGTGGTATTACGATGTACACTAACTGAGGAGCGAGCATAAGCACGTGTACTTTGGTGCCGTTTGTCAAGTTTGACACCTCAGCATTGTGCATGCAACAACGGGTGGCGACACGGTCATTCTGTGAGCGGCTGACGGGCGCTGCGACGCGACTACCCGCGCGCAACCTCCCCCGGAGGAACCCGTGTAAAAGCACCTCGGCGAACGCCGCGTGCGAGGCCACAAAGCCCGACATTCGTCGATACTCGAATCCACATTATCCAGTGGTCTCTCGTGGGAAGAGCTGCTGGCCAGGCGGCCAACGCGGCGTCGGCGGCGAAGAGAGGCGCGGGAGTGAAGGTGTAGGAGAGGAGAGCGGCGAGCATGGCGGACGGAGGTACGAGGGGGAACCAGTGCTGGTTATCATGCGTGCCCGCCACCCTCCGGGGTCGTAGATTGGCCCTGCCTTCGCGGGTCAACGGTTCCCTTTTCGTTTACATCCACCAGCACACAGTCAGCCATCGCCACCTCCTTCCCCTCCATCTACGTCGCCTCTCTCGCCACCGTCGCGCCCCCCTCCGAGCCCCCCGCCACCTAATACATCGCCGCATCCTATCCCACGACACCGCTGAGTCCCCCGCATCCTCCGAGTCCGCCTCCGCCATCGCACCCACCCCACCACCGCCAGTCCGCCACATCGCTCTGTGCCGTTGGAAGGCTGCATCGGCATCTTTCGGGCGTGGAGGCGCTGCCACGGCGGCGTAAATGCAGAGTATAACGACACATTCGTTCCTGTTAGCGGCATCGATGAACTCGCGTGTGCCCTGTGCCCGTGGCCTCGCATCCACAAACTGAACGAGTGCCACGCATTGTCCTCCCGAGCCATCCACAGGAGGCCCGGGCCTGCCCGCTGCGGCAGCGGCCATCGGCGCCGGCTCCGCACGCGGCGGCTCGCGCCCGAGCTCCGCGGGCCTGCCCCCCGCGGCGCCGGCCTCTGGCGCTGGCTCCGCGCGCGGGTCGCGGCCGGGCTCCGGGGCCTCCACCCCGCGCTACGCCGCCGCGCCCCCCGCTCCTCGCGGCTTCCCAGGTAGGGGCCGCCAGATATTGCTCGCCACGTCAGCCGACGATTTTAAACCCTCCTCTCTTGCGTTACATGGCATCCTATGACGTGGCGAGGACGAGCGATATGCAGCAGACATATTGCTATTGCTCGCCACGTCACCCCACGTCTTCACAATCATCGTTTCTTGATTTACGTGACGTGACGTCCTACGACGCGGCAAGCATGTGGCGAGCAATATCTGGCAGGCCCTGGTCCCCGGCGGCGCCAGCACCGGCGCGCAGTCCGCGCGCGGCAGCCAGCGCCCCGCCAGCGCCCCGCCGCCCGCCCCCGGCTCCGGCGCTCAGACCGCCCGCCCAAGCACCCCCACGCAAGCAAACTTCGGCGCCACCAAGCCCGATGGTGCCAAACACCAGAACCACATAAACACCAAGCACCGCGTGTACCCCGAGTACCCGCCCCAGCCGCCCGGCCCGCCCATGTCCGGCACCAACGTGGCGCGCGTGTCGCGCGTCAAGGAGAAGTTGAAGGACCTGGACAAGCAGTTCCTGGGCAGGGGCATACACTCGTCCACCTTTCGGCTCAACATAAGCACATTTTGTGGAATACGTTGGGTGCGTGACTCTCCCCCAGTCTATTAGACAGGGGGACACGGGGAGGTGGGACCAAAACGGCTTAGTTTGAGCAGAGAAGTGGACGAGTGTAAGCCCCTGTTTCTGGGGCGCCCCAACATCGGGTTCCCCCGCGACAGCGCCCCGAAGGGCGTCAAGCCGGAGCGCGCCGTGCCGCTTCCCGCGTGGTGGTCCAAGGCAGGGGCTTACACTCGTCCACTTTTCGGCTCAACGTAAGCGCCTTCTGTGGGACAGGGGTTTCATTCAGGGGTTGTTCAGGGGGTGTTTATGGGGTCTCAGGGGGTCGCAGAGGGTACTCGGGGTGGTCCAGGGTGTACTTTGTGTCAGAAACGGCTCAGGTTGAGCCGAAAAGTGGAGGAGTGTAAGGCACTGGTCCAAGGAGGTGCACGGCGAGGCGGGCGAGGCGCTGCCCACGCCGCGGCACACCTCGCAGCCCCCCGCCATCGCCGCCATCAAGAACAGCCTCATGGCAGGGGCTTACACTCGTCCACTTTTCGGCTCAACTTGAGCTCCGTTTATGGGATAGGGGGTGCGCGTAATGGTGGTGTAGCCCATGTTAAGGGGGTGTTTAGGGTGTGTAGGGTATTTTCTTGCGTCAGACACGGCTCAAGTTGAGCTGATATTTGGACGAGTATAAGCCCCGGCCTGATGGAGCTGCGGCTGACGCTGAGCAAGCTGCCGTGGGCGGACGGTCGGCCGGTGCAGGACCCGGAGCGCCGGATCCGCGGCGAGCTGGCGGACATGGAGGTGGGCTCACTAAACAGTGCCCGCCACGTCATCAACCTCATCGTAAACCCTCGATTCTCGAGTAAACTCCCCACTCAATGACGTGGCGAGTGTTATCTTGTGTACCTTGCTTATTGATTTAAACGGCACCCAGAACGTGGCGAGCATGTTTTCCTGGAACGTGGCGAGCGAGCATTATGTTTGTGGCCCGACAGGGCGGCGTGGATGCGGGACCACCTGAACGCGATGGCGCAGCAGGTGTGCGCGCGGTCGCAGTCGCCGGTAGGGCTTTACACTCGTTCACTTTTGAGCTCAACTTAAGCGCTTCCTGTGGGATAGGGGGTGCGTTTAGCGGTTGTTTAGGGGGTGATTAGGGGGTGTTAGGGAGTATGAGGGGGTGTTTCGTGTCAGAAACGGCTCAGGTTGAGCTGAGAAGTGGACAAGCGTAAGCCCCTGATCGCCGGCGGTGTCCGGCCGTGAGCTGCTGCTGCGCGCGTTCCGGCGCGCCGACACCACGCGCACCGGCGACGCCACCGTGCAGGAGTTCACGGACGTGTGGAACAACCCCGAGTCCGGGTTGCGGCTGATGGCAGGGGCTTACACTCGTCCACTTTTTAGCTCAACTTGAGCCGTTTCTGACATAAAATGCACCCTGGCCTGAGTACCCTCTACAATGCCCTAATACCTCCTAAACATCCCCTAAACTACCCCTAAATGCACCCCCTATGCCATAGAGAGCGCTTGCGTTGAGCCGAAAAGTGTCCGGGTGTAAGCCCCTGGCTGATGGTGCCGGTGATGATGAAGGAGGCGGGCAGCGGCAATATGCTGAGCGTGCAGGTCCGGTCGGACATCAAGGCGGTCGACGCGCTGGACCTGTGGCAGACGGGCGCCGACTACCCCCAGTGGGCGGGGCCAACTCTCAATAGTCCGATTTCGGTATATCGCCTGGGTGAAATGCCCATACAGAGTTGCGGACAATGTGTCAGCGCTCCGCGCGGGGAGGCGGGCGCCAGGTTGAATGCCCATACAGAGTTGCGGATAAAGCATCAGCGCTCGGCACGGGAAGCGATATACCGAATTCGGCCTATTGTCCTCGCCCTGTCATCGTCATCCACCACACAGTCGCCACTGTATGAACCCTTGTTGTTACGATCACAAGGCATCCCATGACGTGGCGAGCATCGTTTGCTGGTCCCTATCATCGGGGTCCCGGCGAGAAGTTCGACCAAGCCACCGACTTCTCACGGAGCGGGCGGCTGCTGACCCGCCCTAAAAAGGTGCTGGAGGCAGGGGCTCACACTCGTCCACTTTTCAGCTCAACGTAAGCGCTTTGTGTGGGATAGGGGGTGCATTTAGGGGTTGTTTAGGGGGTGTTTAGGAGGTGTAAGGGGGTATTAGGGCGTATTTAGAGTGTGTTTTGTACCAGAAACGGCTCAGGTTGAGCCGAGAAGTGGACGAGTGTCAGCCCCTGCCTGGAGGCTCACGCCGCGGCGCTGTTCATCCGCTACGGGTAGGGCGGTGCAGCTTGACGGTATCAAAACCCGTGTTGAAAGCGCCTATGCTTTCAGCGCTTGAAACTACAATATGGATGAATTGCTTTCAAGTTTTGCTTTCAATTTCAGCTTGCGCCAATACATGCGGTTACGACCGCGACGGCCTAATGCCGTACGAGGTGGGGTGGTGCAGGTTGACCCCATGCAATCCGGGTTGAAAGCGCCTGGAAGTCATCTCTTGACACTAAAACACGATGAACTGCTTTCAAGTTTTGCTTTCAAATGCAAGTTGCGCGGCTACGACGAGGTGTTCGCAAACGCGCTGTTTACGACCCCTGGGTAAGGCGGTGCAGGTTGACCCATTCAAACCTACCTTGAAAGCGCCTGGAATTACGCGCCTGAAACTGTAATATGATGAACCGCCTTCACACTTTGCTTTCAAATACAACTTGCGCCGCTACACCTGGGCGGCTGCTGGGCATGGAGCCCATTCTCAACCAGAAGGGCAAGGGGCTCCATGGTAGGTCGGTGCAGGTTTCCCCTATCAAACCCACGTCGAGAGCGCCTGGAACTGAGCGCTTGAAACCATATTATGGCTAACTGCTTTCAACTGTTGCTTTCAAATTAAACATGCGCCGCTACACCATGGCTTCAGCGCCACGGACGACCCGCAGTTCGACGGCAAGATCATCTACCAGAAGGCAGGGGCTTACGCTCATTCCCATTTCAGCTCAACTTGAGCTCTTCTGACCACCTGACAACCCAACTTAACTCATGAATGTGTCCTGGAGTGGCTCAAGTTGAGCTCTGACGTGAACGAGTGTAAGCTCCTGCCAGGAGGCCAAGAAAGGCGTGTTCCCTCCCTCGGACTTCGACCCCATCACGGTCGGGCGGCGCAGGTTGACCCTATCAAACCCACGTTGAAAGCGCCTGGAACTAAGCGCGTGAAACTGAAATATGATAACAATGCTTTCAAGTTTTGCTTTCAATGTCAGCTTGCGCCGCTACGTCACGGTGCACCGGTCCTCTAAGGTGGGACGGTGCAGGTTGACAGTATCAAAACTCGAGTTGAAAGCGAGCCTGGATTCTGCGCGTCAAACTAGAATGTGATGAACCGCTTTCAAACTTTGGTTTCAAATTCAACTTGCGCCGCTACGCCAAGGCGCCCGCCGCCAGCATGAAGCTGGAGCACGCACACGGCTACGCCGGCCTGAACAACCTGTCGACCAACCTGTTTTACACGGCCAATCCCTCCGAGGTGGTGTACTACGTGGCCGGCACCGGGGCAGGGGCTTACACTCGTCCACTTGTCGGCTCAACGTAAGCGCTTTCTGTAAGACAGGGGGTGCGTTTACGGGTTATCTAGGGGTTGTTTAAGGGGTGTTCAGGGGGTACTTGCGATCATCAGGGGGTGTTTGCGGTGCATTTTGTATCAGAAAACAGCTCACGTTGAGCTGAAAAGTGGACGAGTGTAAGCCCCTACACCGGGGTGGTCTTGAACCGCGATACGCACACGCAGAAGCACTTCTTCGGGCAGGGCCTGGCAATAGGCCGATTTCGGTACATCGCCTGAGTGAAATGCCCATACAGAGTTGCCTGCATAGCGTCAGCGCTCCGCGCGGGGAAGCGGGCGCCAGGATGAATGCCCATTCAGAGTTGCGGGCAAAACGTCAGCGTTCGGCGCGGGAAGCGATATACCGAAATCGGCCTATTGGCAGATGCTGCTCCCCACGGCCAAGGATGTCATGTAACGAGTGATTCAATCAACGAGGGTTCAAGCTGCGTTGGATGACGTGGCGGGCAACATCTGCCGGGCCCTATCTTGAGGCACAACAATTCCATCCGCAGCCTGGCGATGCACCCCAGTAAGTTCATTGTCGCTACCGGGCAAAACAAGGTAAGGCGGTGCAGTTTGACCAGATGAAACCCATGTTGAAACCGCGTGGAACAAAGCGCTTGATGCTATAATGTGATGGACCGCTTTCAGACTTTGCCTACAATTTCAACATGCACCTCTACACGTAGGCGACGGGACCTACGGAGGTGCCGTACGTGTGTATCTGGGTGGGGCGGTGCAAGTTGACCCTATGAAACCCACGTTGAAAGCGCCTGGAGCACAGCGCTTGAAGCTGAAGTATGCGGAAACGCTTTCAAACTTTGCAATTTCAATATCAACTCGCGGCGGTACATCCGGGAGACGCGGTCGTGCAAGCAGCTGCAGCGGCTGGACCACCCCTTCAACACCCGCGCCATCGCATCCTGCGGTTGGGCCCCTAAGTCCTAAACCCTAAACCCTAAACCCTAACCCTGGACCACCCATTCAACACCCGCGCCATCGCCTCATGCGGCAGGGCCCGCCGGCACATCCTGCCAGAGAGAGAGACGCGTCAGCGTGTATGAGGAGGCACCAGGCTTCTGCCTTGGCCCCCCGTGCACATACCTGCCACGTCATGTGATGGCACTTGATTCATGTGACGAGGGTTACAGAAATGGAGGATGACGTGTCAGACGTGGCATCACATCACCTGCGCGGCCGTAACCTTTGGGTTCTCCGCGTGCGGGCGGAAGCTGGTGACGGTGGGCACCGACAACCCGCACTCCATGTTCATCTGGAACTGGATGACGGCAGGGGCTTACACTCGTCCACTTCTCAGCTCAACTTAAGCCGTTTCTGACACAAAATACACCCTGCATACCCCCTCATACCCCCTGACACTCCATAAACAACCCCTACATGCACTCCCTGTCTCACTGAAAGCGCTTAAGTTGAGCCGAGAAGTGGACGAGTGTAAGCCCCTGGATGACGGACCAGGCCAAGCTGCGCTTCCTGTCCGGGGAAATCATGGACCCGCTGCCTGGGTGGGGCGGTGCAGCTTCAACCGGTGACACCCATGTTGGAAGCGTCTGGAACCCAGCGCTTGACACAAAACATGAAATCGCTTTCAACTTCTGCTTACAATTTCAACGTGCGGCGCTACAGCTGGGTGGCCGGTGGTGTGCGCCCCGGGGCACTACGGCCCGGCCAAGAAACTGTCAGATCTGGAGAACTCCCCCAGCGGATTATTCTTCAAGCCTTCCTACAAGGCGCTGCCGCCCGGGCACATGCCGGTTGGGACAATAACAGATAATTACTTGCCACGTCATCCACCACTTATGAAACCCTTATTTCTTGAGTCAAATGACATCCTACCAAGAGGCGAGCAATATATAACAGGCGCTGCCTTGGACCACCACGCGGGGAATGGGGGGTAAGGAGGAGGGGAGGGGGTCAGGGTGAGGGGGGGGGGGTCAGGGTGAGGAGAGGGGGGCGTCTGGGTGCGGAGGGGGGGGTCAGGGTGAGGAGGGGGGTCTGGGTGAGGACGGGGGGGGGGGTAGGGTGAGGAGCGGGGGGGGTCAGGGTGAGGAAGGGGGAGGTCAGGGTGAGAAGAGGGGGGGTCAGGGTGAGGAGAGGGTCAGGGTGAGGCGGGGGCCACCGCGCCCGGGCTTGACCCCCTTAATGTATTTCCCTTGACCCTACAAGGCGGTGTCGAGCGGCAGCCCCGAGGGCGGCGGGGCGGAGCTGGGCCCGGCGCCGGAGGGGGCGCGGCGCCCGGACCCCGACAACGGCATGAGTGAGCCGGCCGAGCAGGGGTTCCCCGAGGTAGGGCGGTGCAGGTTGACCCTACTAAACCCAAGTTGAAAGAGCCTGGGACTAAGCCCTTGAACGTGAAACATGATGAACGGCTTTCAAACTTTGCTTTGAACTTCAACTTGCGCTGCTACACCGAGGGGGAGGCGGCGGACGACGACCCCGACGCGTGGAAGACAGGCGTGGACTTTGCGCTGGAGCCCGCGGAGGTGCTCAGCGGGCAGACGGCAGGGGCTTACACTCGTCCACTTTTTGGCTCAACTTAAGCGCTTTCTGCGGGATAGGGGGTGCATTTAGGGGTTGTCTAGGGGGTGTGTAGGGTGTGTTACGGGGTATTAGGGGGTGTCTAGGGTGTATTTTGTTGTCCGGCTCAGGTTGAGCTGAGAAGTGGACGAGTGTAAGCCCCTGGCAGACGGGCGCGCCGCCGCAGGTGTACGGCGTGTTGTGGAACCCGTTCAAGGCCGCCGAGTTCATCACCTACGGCGTCAAGCACATCAAGTGGTTGGGCCCGTCCCAACGTGCGAGTGCTCCTCTCACCTCATCCTCCACCTTTTATACCCTCGTTTCTTCGCCACGTACGGCGTGAAGCACCTCAGGCGGTGGGACCCAGTACAAACTGCGACTGCTAGTGCTCCCCACGTCCTCCGACACGTGTTATACATACTCTCGTTTCTTGTGTTAGTGAGTTATACGACGTCTTATGTTGACATGGCGAGTATTATGTACCCGGCCCTGTCACGCGGTGGCGGCCCGACCCGGAGACGGGGTCGTGGGTGGGCGTCAACGGCAGCTTCGGGCCCAAGGTATGGCGGTGCAGGTTTCATCTATGAAACTCCAGTTGAAACCGCCTGGAACTCAGCGCTTGAAACTAAATTATGAATATACTGGTTTCAACTTCTGCTTTCAAACTCAACTTGCGCCGCTATACCAAGGTGAGCAACGTGCTGTCCGCCGTGTTCATCCGCGACTCCATGGCCAACTACCGCGAGGCAGGGGCTTACACTGGTCCACTTTTCGGCTTAACTTGAGCGCTTTGCATGGGATAGGGGTGCGCGTAGGGGTTGTGTAGCCCATGTGAAGGGGGTGTTTAGGGTGTGTAGGGTGTTTTTGTGTGTCAGACACGGCTCAAGTTGAGCTCAAAAGTGAACGAGTGTAAGCCCCTGCCGCGAGGTCCTGAAGGCAGGGACACGTCCATGATGCTCGCCACGTCATCCACCACACTTCAGTCCCTCGTCGCTTGAGCTACCAATATGCAACCCATGACATGGCGCGCATTTCCATACACATATACTCGTTAATTGAGGCATTTGACATCTCACGACAGGTGAGCATTATGCAGTCGCCCTGACGGCGAGGATAAGGACACCGGTAAGATGTTCAACAAGGGTAACGCCAAGGTCGGGCGGTGCAGGTTGACAGTATCAAAACCCGTGTTGAAACTTGAAAGCGCCTATGGTGTCTGCGCTTGAAGCTAAAATATGATGAAACGCTTTCAAACTTTGCTTTCAAATTCAAATTGCGCCGATACAGCAAGGTGACCCGCAGCGGTAAGGTGATCCACTACCGGCGCGACCCCGCGGACCCGGACCGTGTGGTGGGGCGGTGCAGGTTGACCCTATCAAACCCAAGTTGAAACCGCCTGGAATTAAGCACTTGAAAGTAAGGTGTGATATACTGCTTTCAAAATCTGCTTTCAAATTCAACTTGCGTCGCTACAGAGTGGTGGCCGAGACGTACAAGGAGGACATCGACCTGGAGGCAGGGGCTTACACTCGTCCACTTTTCGGCTCAACTGTCTAGGGTGTATTTTGTGTCAGAAGCGGCTCAGGTTGAGCTGGAAAGTGGACAAGTGTAAGCCCCTGCCTGGAGGCCGTCACCTCCACCGTGGTGCTCACGGGGTTCCCCTCCGGCGAGATTGGCGTCTGGATCAATGGCAGGCACCACTCAATCATGCTCTCCACGTTGAATTGTGCCACTCAGCTAAAGAAGCGAGGTCGAATAGGCCGATTTCGGTATATGGCCTGGGTGAAATGCCCATACAGAGTTGCGGGCAAAGCGTCAGCGCTCCGCGCGGGAAAGCGGGCGCCAGGTTGAATGCCCATACAGAGTTGCGGGCAAAGCGTCAGCGCTTGGCGCGGGAAGCGATATACCGAAACCGGCCTATTGTGCCACTCAGCTAAAGAAGCGAGGTCGAATTGTGCAACTCAGCTAATGGAACGAGGTCATTGTGCTGCTCAGCTAAAGAAACGAGGGTTTAATACGCGGCTGAATGACTCCAGAAGTCACGTTGTATCACCTCACTCAAGAGACCATGTTTATGTATGACAAAGTGCGCCAAACCACTTAGACACTTAGACTGACTTAGTGCTACCTAGTCTGACTTAGTGCCCGCTCGACCAATCAGAACGCTCCATTTGGACGACTTAGTACTACTTGTTGCTAAGTGTCTAAGTGGTTTCACGCACTTTGTCATACCCGGCCCGGACCGGCGGCATGCTGATGCGATGCATCGAGGCGCACGCCAAGGGGCCGCAGGTTGGGCTTGGCATTCGTTGCTCGCCACGTCATAGGATGCCGTCTGACTCAAGAAACGGGGGATTGAAAATGCGAAACGGGGGTTGAAAATGCGTTGCATGACGCGGCGGACGATATCTGGCAGGCCCTGAGCGTGGGTGATTCTGGATGACGGGCAGGGGCTTGCACTCGTCCACTTCTCGACTCAACGGAAGCACTTTCTGTGAGATACATTGGGTACCTTCATTAGCTACACGGGTCATAAATCGCCAAAACCTGAACACAAAACGGCTCACTGACCAAAACGGCTTAGGTTGAGCTAAGAAGTGGGCGAGTGTAAGCCCCTGATGACGGGTCGTGCACGTACAACGGCGTGCGGTGCCTGAAGCTGCGTGCGGACGGTCGGACTGTGCTCAGCGGCGGTGCGGACGGGTGCGTGTACGCGTGGTAGGGCGGTGCAGCTTGAACCCTAAACCCTGAACCCTAAACCCGAAACCCAGTATCAGAACCCATGTGGAAAACGCCTATGGTTTCAGCGCTTGAGACTGGAATATCATAAACTGCTTTCAACGTTTGCTATCAATTTCAGCATGCGCCACTACAGCGTGGGACGTGCGGCAGACGGTGGACGATCAACCGCAGTACTTCAAGGTAGGCCGGTGCAGTTTCACCCCAGATTGACCCCGGCTTGAAGTACTCCGCGCCTGGTTTCAGCGCGTGAAGCTAGAATATGATGAACCGCTTTCAATCTTTGCTTTCAATTTCAAGCTGCGGCGCTACATGAAGGCCATCGGAGACAGCATCGAGATCGACCGCGAGGACGCGGACGGCAGCGGCGCCACCAAGGTAAGGCGGTGCATGTTGACCCTATGAAACCCAATTTGAAAGCGCCCGGATCTATGCTCTTGAAACTAATACATGATGAGTAGCTGTCAACTTTTGCTTTCAAAATCAGCTTGCGCCGCTACACCAAGCAGCAGAGCGCGGCGCGGCGGGCGGAGGGCACGGCGCTCAAGGTAGGGCGCTGCACCTTTAATCATTGAAGCCCACGTTGAAAGCGCCTGGATCCAAGCACTTGCAACTATCATAAAATGTGATGCGCCGCTTTCAGCTTTGCTTCAAATACAACGTGCGGCGGTACATGGCGGGCGCCAAGACGGGCACGACCAGCCACAGCAGCACCGTGCTAGGTAGGGCGGTGCAGGTCAACTCTATAAAGCCCATGTTGAAAGCGCCGGGAACTTAGTGCTTGAACCTGAAGTATGGTGAACAGCTTTCAAAATTGGCTTTCAATTTCGACTTGCACCGCTACAACTAGGGCGCGGCGCCGTGAAGATGAAGCGGCTGCCCGGGAGGTGGAAGCTGACGTCGCCCTACAAGGTCGGGACCAGGGTAACCAAAGTAACGTATGACAAAGTGCCTGAAGCTATGAATTTTGGGGTCCTTGCTTAAAATTTTCAGCGCAAGACGCTTGAGTCAAAAGACGCCATATCATTCATGCGGCATGATATGGCACTTTTGACTCAAAAATCTTCAGTTGTTTTTCTTTAGCACGGGCCCGAAAATGTACAGCTTCAGGCACTTTGTCATAATATTGCCTGCCAAGGACAGATCAACTTGAGTTAGCATCTTGCATTGCACGACGTGGCGAGAATTGGTGCGGCGCCCCTGGCGCGCGGAGGACCCGCCGCCGTGCATGCGGTCGCTGGACTCGCAGCCCGGCAGCCAGACCTTCATCGTCGGCACCAACAAGTGCGACATCTGGGAGCTCAACCCGCCCAACGCGGGTGCAGACGCATACCGCCCGCCACGTCACCCACCGTGTTAAACCCTTGTCTATTGCGTTAACATCATCCTCTGACGCGTCAGTCAACTATTATGGATAGCACTCGCCACGGCATCAACCTCCACCTCCACCACAGTTGAATGACATCCTATGACGTGGCGAGCGTCATCATCTGGATGACTCTGGCGCCAGGAGGACGGGTCGGCCGGACGCCCCAAGTGCCTGACGACCGGGCACACAGGCGACGTGTACGGGTGTGCCACGCACCCCACGAAGCCGCAGGTGTTCGCCACCGCGGCGGAGAGCGCCAACGTGCGGATGTGGGACGCCAGGTACCTAAACCCTAAACCCCAAACCCTAATCCCTAAAACCTAAAAAAACCTAAAAAAACCTCAAAAACCTTAATACCTTAAACCTTAAACCTTAAACCTTAAACCTTAAACCTTAAACCTTAAACCTTAAACCTTAAACCTTAAACCTTAAACCTTAAACCTTGAACCTTAAACAGGCTCGTAGTGTAACAGTGCCCGGTACTCTGTATGTCCAGTTGGACCTGCCATTCCTTCCACTTGTTCGTAACGCCCCATCAACACAAGACTGACATTGTTTCAACTGGGACCGCCACGACGCAGGAAGCGCGAGCTGATGCGCGCCACGTCCGTGGGGTTCCAGTGCCGCAGCCTGCAGTTCAGCCAGGACGGTAGCCACCTGGCGGTGGGCGGCAAGCTGGGCAGGGGCTTACACTCGCCCACTTCTCAGCTCAACTTGACCCGTGTCTGACACAAGAAAACACCCTACACACCCTAAACACCCCCTAGCACCCCCTGAATACGGGCTACACAACCCCTACGCGCACCCCCTATCCCATGCAATTCGCTCAAGTTGAGCTGAAAAGTGAACGAGTGTAAGCCCCTGAGTCTGGGCCGTCTCAAGATCCTCAAGGCCGACACCATGCAGCCGCTGGTTTGGCCCCTCAGATATTGCTCGCCCCGTCATCCCCCATATTTCGAAATCTCGTTTATTGAGCTGGGGGGCAGGGCGAAAGCATGGTGCCTCCTTATGCACGCGGAAGCGTCTCTCGCTCATTGATTATGTCAAGTTACTTCCTATGACGTGGCGAGCAAAATGTGCACGGCCGTAGGCGGTGGTGACGTTCAAGAAGTGCGTGAGCGCCATCGACGAGATCAAGTACTCGCCCAACAACCGCCTGCTGGCCACCGGCTCGCACGACCTGTACATCGACATCTACGACACCGGGTTCCGCGGCCCCGGCGGCGATAAGAAAAAGTCCGGCAAGGTGCTCAAGTACCCGGAGGTACGGCCGGCTAGATGCTGCTCACCATGTCGCAGGATGCCATGTAGAACCCAAACCCTGGGCCTGGCAGATATTGCTCGCCAGCCGCGTCGTACGATGCCGTGTCACTCAAGCAACGAGGCTCATATCTTTTGCATTGGATGATGTGGCCAGCAATATGTGTGAGGCACTACCTGTCGATGAACGCGGCGTGGGAGCGGGAGAAGGGCGGCAAGGTGGGAAGGTGCAGGTTGACCCTAACAATCCCACGTTGAAAGCGCCTGGAACTAAGCGCTTGACACTGAAATATCATGAAGTGCTTCAAAGTTTTGCTTTCAAATTCAACTTGCGCTGCTACAGCAAGGGGGAGTACACGCACATGTTCCGATGTACGGGTCACAGCGCCACCATCAACCACCTGGACTTCTCGCTGCCGCTCTTCAACCCGCCCGAGCTGCGCGGCCGCACCCTCATCGTCTCCAACTGCAACTCGTGGGGCGCGGGGCGTGCTGCATCCCGCCCTCCGCGTCATCGTCTGCCAAGCGTGCTCGGTTTCCCACGCGCTATATGGTCTTCGACCTCCGTGATGATCGCGCTGCCTCCACACTGCTTGCACTGCTGACCCGGTCGTGATTATGCCGTTGTTTCCACACTGCTTGCACTGCTGACCCGGTGAGCATCATTCGTGTGACCCTCAACACAGGTACGAGATCCTGTACTGGCAGGGCCTGGCAAATAGTCCTCTGCCACTTCATTCAACGCGTTGTGAACCCTCGTTCCTTGCGTTAAATTGCATCCTATGACGCGGCGAGCAATATCTGCCGGGCCCGATGTACCGGGATTCGCTGACGGGGCAGCAGGTTCTGCAGAATCAGCGCGACACCAAGTGGCACACGCGCACCACCATGCTGGGTTTCGACGTCATGGTCTGGCGAGTTAAACTCAGTGTCGGGGTGACATGTCACGCTTATCTCCTCGAAATCAAGGGTCTATTTGCTCGAGGATCGCGACCCGGTCGGACTCTCGGCGAGTCGGTCGGTGGGATTTTCGAAATGGAGAGTTCTGATTGGTCGAACGGGAGCGGGATCCGATACCATATTTTCGATACCAGACCCGACACTGAGTTTAAGTCACAGTTGGTGTGTCTGACCACATGCTTGTGTGTAAAATTAATTTTTCTAACCACATACCACCATCAATTATACACCAGTACACTATGTGATGGTGGTATCTGTCGTGTCCCTGCCCTCATGCCTGTGCTTGATGTTGAACAATCTTACCACGTGCTACAATCATTGAACATGGTCCGTACGCGACGGGCATCTGGCCGGACGGGTCCATGAACGTGTCGGTGAACGCGTTGGACCGCTCGCACAACCTGGAGTACGCCGTGACCGGGGATGACTACAGTCTGGTCAAAATCTTCAACTACCCGGTAGTGCATGATGACGCGCCGTGGCGGGTAGGGAGCTGGCAGCTGTTGCCCGCCACGTCATAGGATGCCATTTGCTTAAACTCAGTCTTCGTGAAATCAGTCGCTGAAGGCCCTCACATGATTGGTCGAGTGCGCATCGGTATCCTCTCGACCAATCATGTGAGGGCCTTCAGCGACTGATTTTCAAAAGCGGAGACTGGGTTTAAGAAGCGAGGGTCCATAATGCGTGTGATGACGTGGCGGGCAGTTTGTGGCAGGCCGTAGTATTGGGAGTGCGTGGGGCACAGCAGCCACGTGACGTGCGTTCGGTGGAGCTGCGACGACCGCAGCGTCATCTCCGTCGGCGGCGGCGGCGACCGCTGCGCCTTCCAGTTCCGAACCACGGGGGTCAACAAGTGCGACGGCGGGCACGAGGCGTTCAAGAGCCGCCGCAAGGCGGGGACCGGTCGATGGTGCTCGCTGCGTCATCCTCCACATAGTGTACCAGTGCTCGCCGCGTCATCCTCCACATAGTACACTGGTGCTCGCTGCGTCATCCACCACAAAGCGCACTGGTGCTTGCCGCGTCATCCACCACATAGTGTACTGGTGCTTGCCGCGTCATCCTCCACATAATGTACCGGTGCTTGGCGTCATCCACCACATCGTGCACTGGTGCCGCGTCATCCACCACATGGTGTACCGGTGCTCGCCGCATCATCCACCACATAGTGTACTGGTGCTCGCCGCGTCATCAACCGCGTAATAAACAACCCGTGAAGCGGCTCCGGATTATTGACTGGGCCCTGGCGGTTGGAGACGCCGTGGTGCGACGTGGCGCAGTGCATGTTCTGTGGGCGGGAGCCGCTGGCAGGGGCTTACACTCGTTCCCATTTCCGCTCAACTTGAGCTTACTTTGCCCCTTTCCGCTCAACTTAAGCTGACTGTGTCCCCCATGTAAGCCAACGTAACCCATGGATGTGTACCGAAGGTGCTCAAGTTGAGCTCTAACGTGAGCGATGTGTCCCGAAGGTCCTCAAGTTGAGCTCTGAAGTGAGCGAGTGTAAGCCCCTGGCCGCTGGCACCGCCGCCGCCGCCGCTGTGGGGGCCGCTCGACGCCGACGGCCGCACGTGGGCAGGGGCTTACACTCGTTCCCGTTTCAGCTCAACCTGAGCACCTCTGTCCACCGTATAACCCAAAGTAACTCCAGCACGTGTCCTGGAGTTGCTCAAGTTGAGCTCTAACGTGAACGAGTGTAAGCCCCTGCACGTGGGGCGCCGTGGAGTACAACCCGCGGACGGGCAAGTGCTCGTGCGCCAACTGCGAGATGCGCATGCGGCAGGAGTTCCGTGTGTTCGACCCCGAGGCCACGGGGCGCGTCACCAAGCTGGAGTTCAAGCTGGTGCTCACCAACTTCGGCGAGCAGCAGGTCACCATGGAGTCGGTGGGGGAACATGGGGCAATGCCACGTCATCCACCACGTTGTTAAACTTCGTTTCATGAGGTAAAGGGCACCCTTGCGCCTTGACGATCTTGTGCATGTCCTCGCCGACCGGACCGTAGGCCGGACCCCGGTTATAACGTTTTTTGCGACTTTTATGGAAGAAAGCGGCCCGGCCGGCGTGGACATGCACAGGCTCGCATTGACGCGGTGAAAGCTGTTCAGTTGACCCTTGGAGTGGGTGGACGAGGCGATGTCCGACCATGGACTGAGCGCGGTGTCGGGCAAGGTAGGCCGGTGCAGGTTGACCCTGACACACGTTGAAAGCGCCTGGACCTAATTACTTGAAACTGGAATATGATAAAGTGCTTTCAAATTCAGCTTTCAATTTCAACTTTCGCCGCTTCAGAAAGGGGGAGGACGCGGTGGTGCCGTACGATGCATTGTGCGCAAAATGGGATGCGGCCATCCAGGCGCGGTGGAGGCAGGGGCTCACACTCGTCCACTTTTCAGCTCAACATAAGCCGTTTCTGACACACACCTCACCCTAGACATTCCCTAATACCCCCTGACATCTCCTACACACCCCCTAAACAACCCCTAAATGCACCCCCTATCCCACAGAAAGCGCTTACGTTGAGCCGAAAAGTGGACGAGTGTAAGCCCCTGGGTGGAGGCAGCACGAGAAGGCGCTCAAGGCGGCCAAGGCGGCGGGCGCCGCCGATGTATAGCGAGCGCGCGATCCAGGAGGATTGTCTGCCTCGGAGCGGGAGCCGGAGTGCGCGATTTAGCAGTTTAGAGATATCATTCGCAAATACCGAAGGTAGCTCTACAATTTATATTCGTTTGACTTCCATGAGACGCGAGCACTTAGAATGTGTTTCTGAGCGCTTGTCGGTCAAATGAGACATGAGCACAGCATATCGATCCAGCGCAATGTCTGATCTACCACTACTGTTTGACTGAACGGATAGTAACATTGACCATCTCAGAGGACGCACTCTACAACTCTCCAGGCGCTGTGCTGCCATCGTTCATTCGTGGGATTGAGAGTGATTGGGTCGCCGTAGAAGTGTGTTGAGAGAGGCGGCTTGTAGGATGGAAAACTCGAAGCATGAAAACTCAAGGGACGTGCTATCTATATACTGTATGATGCGTTCCAGGTAATCTTAGAGGAACGCGGATGGGGTCCTCAGCTTGAGCCTCTCGCACCCTTCCAGTGTCATCATGCGTTCCTCCGAGGTCATGTTGGGAGCCTCCCTCTCCGCGGCGGCTTCGAGTTGCTTCCGTGCCGACAGCGACAACTCAGACGCCGCCTCCGGAAGTTCTCCGAGCGCATCCAACGTGTAGGAGACGTGCTGCGGGTTCATATAGCGCGCCGTCCTCCCCACCGCCTCCGCCAGACCCGCCCACCCCGACGGCGACACCGCCGCCGCCGCCGCCGCGTCTAGTTCGGTCAACGCGTTCAAGTTATTTGCAACATCCTGCGGGTTCATCTTACTCGCCGTTCTTCCCACCGCCTCCGCAAGGCCCGCCCACCCGGACGGCGATACCGCCGCTGCCGCCGCCCCGATTTTGCTCAGCGCGTTGAGCGTGTTGCCGACATCCCGCGGGTTCATCTTACTTGCCGTCCGCTCCGCCGCCTCCGCCAGACCCACCCACCCCGACGGCGACACCGCCGCCGCCGCCGCTCCGATTCTGCGCAGCGCGTTGAGTGTGTTGCCGATATCTTGCGGGTTCATCTTACTTGCCGTCCTTCCCACCGCCTCCGCAAGGCCCGCCCACCCCGACGGCGCCACCGCCGCCGCCACCGCCCCGTTCTTGCTCAGCGCTTTGAGCGTGTTGGCAACGGCCTGCGGGTCCATCTCCCGCGCCGCCCTCCTCACCGCCTCCGCCAGACCCACCCACCCCGACGACGGCACCGACGCCGCCGCCGCCTCGATTTTGTTGAGAGCGTTGAGCGTGTTGCCGACGTTCTGCGGGTTCATCTCGCTCGCCGTCCTCTCCACCGCCTCCACTATACCCGCCCAGCCTGACGGCGATACCACCGCCGCCGCCGCCCCGATTTTGTTCAGCGCGTTGAGCGTGTTGGAAACGTCCTGCAGGTTCATCTCGCTCGCCGTCCTCTTCGCCGCCTCCGCCAGGCCCACCCACCCCGATGGCGACACCGCCGCCGCTGCCGCCTCCAGCTTGCTCAGCGCGTTGAGCGTGTTGCCGACGTCCTGCGGGTTCATCGTACGGGCCTCTCGCACCGCAATGTCTCCCAGTTGCACAGCCAGCTTCTCGTCAACTGCCGTTGCGCCGAGATCCGCTTGAAACACCGCCAGCGCATGCAAAACGTTGGCAATGTGTCCATCCTTGCCGAGCCAAACCCATTCGGGGCCGTCGACGCCGAAGTTGAGGCGGTGAAACCTGTGAGAATGCAAGCGAACCAAGTCGATCAGCTGTGCGAATCTCGGATCCCTGCTCAGCCGCTTGCCCTCCAGCTTCCATGCGCGCTTGCCGTTCCCGCGCTTCGCGACCTCCTG
>Ga0307489_10000822_pt1 | contig 19728 bp, 38 predicted proteins | sample SB12metaG_FD_202247 | JGI IMG/M metagenome (GOLD analysis project Ga0307489, IMG submission 202247) | Sea-ice brine microbial communities from Beaufort Sea near Barrow, Alaska, United States - SB 1.2 | ecosystem: Environmental > Aquatic > Marine > Coastal | place: USA: Alaska | collected...
CCCCAGCTGCTCTGCCGCGCTGATGCGGCGCCCGCCCCCGCTCGCCCCTTCCCAGATGTCCCCGCCCCCGCCCCCTCCCCCGCCTCCTCCCCCGCTGCTGGCCCCGCCACCACCGCGGCGTCCGCCCCCGCTGGCCCCTTCCCAGATCCCACCCACGTCCCCGCCCCCACCCCCGCCCCCACCTCCGCCCCACATGTCCCCGCCCCTGCCCGCGCCCCCGGCCCACATGTCCCCGCCACCAGGCCCGCCGCCATCCCCGCCCCCGCCCCAGGCCCAGGTCCCGTCACTGCCCCCCCTCCCGTCGCCGTCCCCGCCCCGCACCCTGCCCCCGGCCCACATGTCCGCTCCGTCGTCGCTGCCTCCTGGGCTACCCGGTCCGGCGTCGTGGCCGAATCCCAGCCCGTTTCCGCCGCCGTCGCCCCCACCTCTGCCACTGTCACCTCCCCCCCGGCCGCCGCCGCCGCCACCGCCGCCTCCGCCTCCGCCTCTGCCGCCGCCACCACCGCCGTCGCCAATGCTGCCCCTGAACATGCTCCCTTCCCCACCCCGGCCGCCGCCGCCGCCTCTGAACTCGCCGCCGCTACGCCCCCCGCCCTCACCCCCACCCACGCCACCGCCGCTGTTGGTTTCGCTGAGGCGGGAGCGCAGGCGCACCACCTCCGCCTCGGTCTCCTCGAGCGCGCGAAACGCTGCGCCGCGGTCAGACTCGGCCGCCTGAGCCCGCGCCGCCCACGCCGAGCTGGAGGTGGTGGCCGCACCCAGCTCACGCTCCAGAGTCGCCACGCGCCGCCCAATAGGGCCTGGCACACATCTCTCACCACGTTATGGGATGCCATTTTATTTAGGGAACGGATTTCTTTAGACGTTGAATGACGTGGGGGGCAATATCGGGCAATGTCTGGCGGGCCCTACGACCCCATGGCCTCCCAGTCCGCCGCCGAGCGCGCCACGGCACCCTTGAAAACCGGCACGCGGCGGTACAGCTCGTGGAAGCACCGCCGGTACAACGAGCAGGGCCGAGTACGAGCAGGCCAGCCAGATTCAATTCATGTATCCAGCCAACCCTGCACACCGATTTCGGACGAGTTAAGTCGCATATTTGCTCCATTATGCTCATACGACGTAGTTCATTTTGGGTTCAGGGTTGTATAGGGGACTCAATAACAAGATCAACAAGATCCTCACGCAACGGCATAGGATGACACATTACGCAACACACGAGGTGACACGATGAGGTGGATGACGAGGCGACAGCTAGTTTCAAATCCTCACCAGCGCGTCTACCACCGCTTTGGGGTCCGCGTGCACCCGCAGCGCCTCCAGCTCGTCACGCATCGTAGCCTGGGCGCATGGTCAGGGATGAAGTTCAGTGCTCGCCGCGTCAGGATGGCGTTTCACGCTGTATCGGAGAGTTTCCTGTGTTGGATGACGATGTCGCAGCGGGAGATGTATCATGTGCTCCGGCCGGATTTGCAGTATGTACCGGTGCACTAAGAGCCACCAGTCCGGTGATGCAAAATGCGAGGCCCGACCTCGGTCTGGCGGCGCAGCATCTGCAGGTCGGCGCGGTCGGCACGCGGAAAGTGCGGGATCAGCACGCCCTCGAACAAGGGCCCTGCGATTGTTTGGGTTTAGCGTTTAAGATTTAGGGGTTGTTTTGGGCACGGCGGATGTTGCTCGCCACGTCATCAGACGATTCTTGAAACCTTAGTTCCTGAATTACACAGCATCCTATGAGATGGCGAGGACTATTTCCTGATCAGTCCCTACCTCAAACCAGTCCACGGCCGCTACCTCCTCCTCCGTCGGCGCCGGCATCGGCAGCGGCTCGCCGTTGGAGAAGGAAGCGCCGCCGTTCCATAGGGACATAGAACAAGTTTAGTGTTTAGGGTTTAGGGTTTAGGGTTTACGGTTTAGGGTTTAGGGACAGGGTACATATTGCCCGCCACTTCATCGACAGGCGCAATGAGCTCTCGTCTGTTAAGCCATCGTTTGTTGAGCCCTGGTGTATTGAGCCCTCGTTTGTTGAGCCCTCGTGTGTTGAGCCCTCGTTTGCGACGGCCCCACCTCCGCCGCGCTCCAGTGCGGGCAGCTGCTCACGCGAGGCGGGCATCGCCATGCCCTCGGCGCCGCCTGCGGGCCCCGCGGGGATCGCCAGTATGGCCCGCATGGTAAAGTCCGTCACATAATGCTCGCCACATCATGAGATGACGATTGAACTCAAAGATAGAGGAATCAAAGGCGTGTCGATGACGTGGTGGGTACTGTTTTTGACAGGCTCTTACCGCATGGCTGGCGGGTGCTTGTGCTTGCGGGCGCGGCGCTCTCGGTTCGCCTTCGCGACACGTTCGCGCTCACGCTCCGATGGGTTGCTGGACAGCTCTGGTGCCAAACCGGATTGCGGCGATTGAGTCGCCGCTGACGCCGCCTCTGGCACCGCCGTCATTGCCCCTTCCGCCGCCTCCCCCGCCCCCCCCGCCGCCGTTGTCCCACCTGCCGTCCACGGCACCGGCATCTGCTTCTGCGGCAGATGAAGTTGCAAAAGTGGTCTACCCACCCCAGCCCCAGCCCCAACAACACCCGCACCCGCACCCCCCCCTACACCATCGCCCTTGTAATGGCGGCGCAAGTGGCATTTGAAAGCAAAGTGTGAAGGTGGTGGTTCATCACATTTTCGAGTCGAGCGGTTAGTATCGTTCCAGGCGCTTTCAACGTGGGTGTTCATGCTGTCAACCTGCACCGCCTTGCCTTGTTTGTGAAGGTTTTGCGGCCCGGCATGCTATACATTCGCTTTTTATTTCTCAACTCCGTTCGCCCATCCTTGAATTCGCGCACCTCGACGGCGAATGCGCCGCCCGCTGGGTTGTGGCCGCGGCGGGAGGGCGGTGCGGCCACCTCGGCGGGCGCGGGCACCGCGGAGGTCAACGACGGCAGGTGCACCGCTTGTGACCACTGTGAGTGAGAGGAGCGGGGAGGGGAGGGGAGAGGAGAGGGGAGCGGAGAGGAGATGTGAGATGTGAGAGGTGAGAGGAGTTGAGAAGAGAGTGAATGAGGGGGTGAGGATCAGGAGGCGGTGAGAAGGAGGAGATGAGAGGAGGAGAGGAGGTGAGAGGAGCGGGGGGTCGGCGGTGAAGTGAAGTGAAGTGAAGTGACGATACAATGGAATGGGTCAGTGGAGGACCAGTTTCCCGGTGCGCTGGAACGAGCGAGCAATCTGGCGCTCTCCTGGGCTAGCTGTCTTCCACACCGACACCCCCCTGAAGGGCTAGGGCGTCGTCGTGAACTACCAACTTCCACGGATTTTGCGTGCCGCAACGCAACTGAACAACAGCAGTGCAGTATCCGCATGCGGGTGTCGAGCTATCGACCGACGAAACGCCGTCACTTGTCGGAGGAGAGCTTCTTGAAGGAGATACGCGGCCGCGGGGTTGGGCATCGGCGCGACGACCAAGTCACCAAGCAGTCGTGTAGATCCTCCATCGCCACGCGTCGCTCCCTAGACACCGAGACGGCCGAGTCCGGAGCTGGGCGAGTCTCGATGACCTGGCGCATTTGACGACTGACATGCCAAATTGGCATCTCGAATCAATGTGTAGTTGTGTTGGCAACGCCGCGCGGTTCTGTTGGGGTGGTTCTGATGGGGGGGCGGGGGTGAGAGGGAGGTCGCACCTCGGCGGCAGATTCGTACGCCATGATTCACCGCCGCGCCACTTGTTGGGCGCTGCGTATCGTTGTGGGGAATGCATATGACACTGATATAAGATATGACACTGGTCGTTCCGCCTACGTAGCGTGGGAGGGGGCTATTTGAGAACTACGAGTCAGAGATTGCAGAGACTACCATATCCATAATCAGCCAACTGAATGCTCATACGGCATACCGACGTGCCGACTTTTCGTGATTGGGCGGCGGTTGAGTTGTCTTGTTCTCAGTAACCCCCCTCAACTGTCTCACCGATGCCGATCGATGTTAACTCACCATCGCAAACGAAGGAGTGGCGCGAAGCGCGATATAGCTCTATGCATCGTGAAGCGCGCCGAGCGCCTCTTGGCCGAGCGCAAACGGCACCCAGCCAAGCTGACATCCGACACCTACGCGTCGATAGACGCACCGCCCTGCACCTGCCCGCAACACCCGCACGAAGTCCACTCGTCGCAGCCTTCTCATTCTTCCGCGATGGCGTCCGCCCTCGGCTCCCTCGTGCTCAAGCGCCTTAACCCGACACAGCTCAACGTGGTACGTGCTGTGCCTTACTCGCCCGAAGTGTTATCCCCATCCAAACGTCGCGCGCCCTTTGCGCCTGGGACCCCGCGGGTTCGACGACGAGGACAGCGCACCCTCGGCCAAGTCCGAATTGTCTCATCCCGGCGCCCCCCGCGCCCCCGCCGCTCGCCGCCTATTGCCCGTCTGGCAGCGCCTGACTCAGATACAAACGACTTTTGGGACGACGAAACGTTTAGACACTAGCGCGAGCCTCGCCCACTGCGTGCGGCGGGAGGACACTCCGCAGTGGAAGGGGAGGGGGCACATGGCACACGACACAGCGATGCACCGTGCCGACGTGCCGACTACCCTGACTTGGTGCACCCGTCCGCCCCCATCTGTGCAGACCACAAGGCTTGTGCGCAACATGAGGGGGCCAGCGCGCGTGCGACACATCTCCGCCTCCGCCTCTGCCTCCGCCGGCGAGGCGACGGCTGTGTTGGCGCCGGCGGCGGCCGGTGGTTCCCTCGAGCTGAAGTCCTCGAACAAGGTAGGGCTCAAGGGCGGTGCAGGTTGAACCGTGTTAATAGCGTCTGGAACAAAGCTGATGGGCAACTCGTCAGCGCTTGACAGTGAAATGTGCTGACTGCTCTCAAGCTTTGCTTTCAAGCTTGACTCTCATCTCAAGCTTTGCTTTCTAGCTTTGCTTTCAAGCTTTGCTGTCAAGCTTTGCTTTCAAGCTTTGCTTCCAAGCTTTGCTTTCAAGCTTGGCTATCAAGCTTTACTTTCAAGCATGGCTTTCAAACTTTGCTTTCAACGTTTGCCTCCAACTTCAACTTCGCCGCTACAACAAGGTGTTCGGTGGCGAGGTGCGGAAGTACTCGCATGCTAGCGAGTCCACGGGCACAGCGATGACGTTCTCGGTGTTCGTGCCGCCCGCAGCTGCGCTGGCGCCGGTGCCAGTGCTGTACTACCTCAGCGGCCTCACGTGCACGGCATGGGCTGACACCCGTGCACTTCTCGGTTACGTTGTGTGAGCACCTTTTGTCGGATACACTCGTCCGCTTTTCAGCTTGACGTGAGCACTTTTTGTGGACTAAGTCGGGTGTTGTCAGTGACGAGAACGGCTAAGACAAGCTGAGAATTGGACGAAGGCTGTAGCTTCAGTGACAATGATTGGCTCGTGTTGAGCTGGGAAATGGACGAGTATGAGGCCCTGTTAGACGGACGACAACGCGGTGCAGAAGGGCGGCGCGTTCAAGGCGTGCGCGGAGGCGGGGGTGATGATGGTAAGGCGGTGCAGGCTGACCGCAGGGTGACCCCAGGTTGACCCCAGGTTGACCCCAGGTTGACCCCACATTGACCCCAGATTGACCCACGGTTGATCCCAGGTTGACCCCAGGTTGACCCCAGTTTGTCCCCAGGTTGACCCCGGGTTGCTTGATTGTAGCGCTCGAAGCTACATCATGATGAACCGCTTTCAAACTTTGCTTTCAATCTCAACTTGCGTCCCTACATGATGGTGTTCCCGGACACCAGCCCGCGCGGCGGCGGAGTGGCGGGGGAGGACGACGCCTACGACCTAGGCAGGGGCTCACACTCGTCCACAGTTCGGCTTACCGTAAGTACTTTTTGAGGGACACGTTACGAGTAGGTCATTTTAGTGGATTTCAGTGACAAGAAGGGCTCAGGTTGAGACGGGAAGTGGACGAGTGGAAGCTCCTGGACCTGGGCACCGGTGCCGGTTTCTACGTTGACGCGACAACGGCGCCGTGGAGCGCTGCGTACCGGATGTACACGTACGTGACGGAGGAGCTGCCCGCTCTGGTGGAGGCCGAGCTGCCTGCTGCAAAGGTATGGACCGATGGAGAGTCCTCGCCGCGTCATCAAACTCATTTTGAACCCTCGTATCTTTTGAGAGTAAACTGACATCCCATGACGTGGCGAGCACTCTCCATCGGTCCCTAGAAGAAGGGGCTCATGTCCATCACGGGGCACAGCATGGGCGGGCACGGCGCGCTAACGATCGCGTTCAAGAACCCCGACGCGTACGCCAGGTAGGGCTTGTCAGATATTGCCCGCCACTTCATCCAACACACTGTGAACCCTCATTTCCGGAGTTGAATGGCATCCTTTGACATGGCAAGCAGTATCTGCTAGGTCCTTAGAAGGCGCCGTGTCATCCAACCCGCTTCGATTTCAGTTTATTTAGTTGCACGGTATCCTGTGACGTGGCGAGCAATATCTGCTCTGCCCTACCTTCAGCGTCAGCGCGTTCTCCCCCATCTGCAACCCGTCGGCGGTGCCGTGGGGCAAAAAGGCGTTCGGCGCATACCTGGGCGCTGACTCGGCGGGTGTCTGGGCGGCGCACGACGCGACAGAGATACTGAAGGCGCGCGCGGCCGACAAGGGGTTCTCGAGCCCAGGCCCTCTCTTCGCCGACATTCTGGTAGGGCAGCGCAGGTTGCCCCAATGGAACCCATGTTGACACCGCCTGGAACTAAGCACTTGAAACTAAACTGTGTCATTCTGCTTTCAACTTTTGCTTTCAACTTCAACTTGCGCCGCTACATCCTGATCGACCAGGGCCTGGACGATCAGTTCCTGGCCGAGCAGCTCAAGCCTGAGGCGCTGGAGGCGGGGAGCTTGCACTCGTCCACTTCTCACTTCAACCTCAGCCGTTTTGGCCAATCAGTCACCACACTTGTGTCGTTGTGTTTCCAATTTGTACCAGTTTCAACCAATCGACATTGTGACATACTCTGAAGCCACCCAAGGTATCCCACAGAAAGTGCTCACGTTGAGCTGACATGTGGACCAGTGTAAGCCTCTGGGTGGAGGCGGCGGCTGCGGCGGCGGGGCAGAAGGTATCGGTTCGGCGGCACGCGGGGTTCGACCACTCGTACTTCTTCATATCCAGCTTCATGGAGGACCACGTCAAGTTCCACGCCAAGGTGGGGCGGTGCAGGCTGACCGGATGACCGGACACAACCCACGTTGAAAGCGTCTGGAAGTTAAATATGAGCACCTGAATCTAAACAGAGAAAGAAACGCTTCCGCGCGTATGAGGAGGCACCAGGCTTTCGCCCTAGCCCCCGTGTGGTATTGAAATATGATGAACTGCTTACAATTTGGTTCAATCGTTGCTTTTGTCTTCAACTTGCGGCGCTACACCGCGGCGCTCCAGGCCAAGGCTGCGAAGGATGGCCTGACCGTGGATGTCACCCTGGACCCCGCAATGCTCGCCGAGTTCGCCAAGACCGCCGGCAAGCCCATCCAGTGCCAAGCCGCCGTGGCAGGGCGGTGCAGGTTGACAGTATGAAACCCCGTCTTGAACGCGCCTATGGCTTAAGCGCTTGTTTAAGCTATAATACCATTGACTGCTTTCAGCGTTTGCTTTCAGCGTTTGCTTTCAGCTTCAACTGGCGCCGCTACACCAAGGCGTGGGGCCCCAAGAAGCCGCTGTCGAACGAAACGATCGTCGTGGGGGCTCCTGAGGCCGGCGAGATTCGGCTGAAAGTGATGTCCAACGCGCTGTGCCACACCGACCTGTACACCCTGGTAGGGCAATGCATGTTATAACTCCGAATTGACCCTAGTGCCTGGTCTGTAACCGTACTTGTGCCTCGTACTTGTACAAGTTCGGGGGAGTTTGGTGACTTGGCCCAACGTTAAGTTTGTTTTGATCAGTTGGCCGGTGCTGAAAGTAAACATCCCGTACTACGAACAGACCAGGCACTAGGTTGACAGTGCCTGGTTTCAGCGATTGAAGCTAAAAGATGATGAACCGCTTGCAAACTTTGATTTCGATTCCGACTTGTGCCGCTAAACCCTGGAGGGACAGGACCCTGAGGGCCTGTTCCCGTGCATCCTGGGCCACGAGGCTGGCACCGTGGTGGAAAGTGTGGGCGCCGGAGTGACATCAGTGAAGCCCGGCGATCACGTGATCCCGTGCTACACCCCCCAGTGCAACGCGCCTTCATGCATCTTCTGCGCGAGCCCTAAGGTCGGGCGGTGCAGATTGACCTTATCAAACCCACGTTGAAAGCGACTGGAACGAAGCGCTTGATGCCGGCTTAGGAGGCTAAATTATGATGAACCGCTCTCATTTGCCGCTTTCAAATTCAACTTGCGCCGCTACACAAAGACCAACCTGTGCCCCACCATCCGCAGCACTCAAGGCAGGGCGGTGCAGGTTGGACCCAAGTTCACCCCGAGTTGATCGCGCTTGGTTTTGGTTTCGGCGCTTGCCGCTCAAATGTGATGGAACGCTTTCTAACTTTGGCTTTAAATTCAACTTGCGCCACTACAGCAAGGCGCGGGCATGATGCCTGATGGCACCAGCCGCTTCACCACCCTGGACGGGACGCCCATCTACCACTTCATGGGGTGCTCCACCTTCGCCGAGTACACGGTGATTGCAGAGATCTCGGCGGCGAAGATAAACCCGTTGATGCCGCTGAACAAGGCGTGTTTGTTCGGGTGCGGGGTGGCCACGGGGCTGGGCGCGGTGTGGAACACCTGCAAGGTGGAGGCGGGTAGCTCCGTGGCAGGGGCTTACACTGGTCCGCCTTTCGACTCAATCTGAGCCGCGTTTGTCACTGACAGAGTGACGCCGCCAAGCGTATCCCGCACATAGTGGTGGGTGCGCTGGGCGCTTCCTATTGTAATCGGCATCGCCCTCCTGGACGTGTATCAGCGCGGCGTCGCGCTCGCTATGCGCGCCCTGGGTGGGTGCTTACGTTGATCCGAAGTGTGGACGAGTGTAAGACCCTGCTCCGAGGCAGTGTTCGGGCTGGGCGCCGTGGGGCTGGCCGTGGTGCAGGCGGCAAAGATGGCGGGTGCAGGGTGAGGGCTTACACTCGTCCACATCTCAGCTCACCCTGAGCCAGTTTTGGTCATGGAAGCCACAGCTGCGTCCACCTCTCGGCTCAACCTGATACGGTTTTGCCCATGAAATCTCTCAACATAGCCCGTAGAAAGTGCACACGTCAAGCGGAAAAGTCGACGCGTGTATCACACAAAAGGGCTTACGTTGAGCTGGAAAGTGGACGAGTGGAAGCCCCTGGCGCGGGGCGCATCATCGGCATCGATCTTAACAAGGACAAGTTCACCATCGCATCGCAGCTGGGATGCACGGATGTGGTAGGGCAGTGCAGGTTGAACCGATGGAACTCGTGTTGAAATCGCCTGCAACCGTACGTTGACACTTAAGATATAATGAGCGGCTTTCGAAGCTTGATGTGATGAATCGCTTTCGAAGTTTGATATGATGATGCGCTTTCAACTTCCGCTTTCGCCTCTACAAGGTGGTGTGCCCTAGCGACCACGGCGACACACCCATCCAGGGCGTCATTGTGGGGATGACCAAGTGGGGATGTGACTATACTTTCGACTGCACGGTAGGACGGTGCGGGTGAACAGTATCAAATGTCGTGTTGAAAGCGCCTACGGTTTCAGCGCTTGGAGGGCAGTGCAGGTTGACAGCATGAAAACTCATCTTGAAAGCGCCTATGGTTTCAGCGCTTGGAGGTCGGTGCAGGTTGACAGTATCAAATCCCGTGTTGAAAGCGCCTGTGGTTTCAGCGCTAGAATTTATAGTATCATCAAGTGTGTCAACGTTTGCTTTCAAATTCACCTTGCGCCGCTTCAGCACGGGGAACGTGAACGTGATGCGCGCGGCGCTGGAGTGCGCACACCGCGGGTGGGGCGAGAGCTGCGTCATCGGCGTGGCGGCGGCGGCAGGGGCTTACACTCGTCTCACTTCTCAGCTGAACCTGAGCCGTTTCTTACCCTCAAAACATCCCCTAAACGCCTAAACAACCCCTCCACCCCCGCCATAAGTATCCCCTCAACATCCTCTAAATGCCCCATGTGTCACAAAAGGCTCTTACGTTGAGCTGAAAGGTGGACGAGTGTAAGCCCTTGCGCGGCGGGCACGGAGATCGCCACGCGGCCGTTCCAGCTGGTGACGGGGCGCGTGTGGAAGGGCACGGTAAGGCGGTGCAATTTGAACGTATACAATCCGTGTTGACAGAGCCTGAAACTAAGCGCCTGAAACTGGAATATGATAACCTGCTTTCCATTGTTGGTTTCTGTTTCAACCTGCACCACTACAGCACGGCGTTCGGCGGGTGGAAGAGCCGGTCGGCGGTGCCGCAGCTCGTGGAGCAGTGCATGGCGGGCGACCTCCCGGTGGACCACTTCGTGACACACTCCATCGACGTCGAGGCCGGCGACGTGGCCGCCGCCACCACCAAGGTATTTGGCCGCACGTTGAGCCCGTGTTGATGTACCCCGCGCGCGGTTTCTGCGCTTCGAGATAGAGCTAAAATATGATGAGAGCCGCCTTCAAAGTTTCTTTTCAATTTCAACTTGCGGCGCTACACGAAGGCGATCGATGCCTTGCACGGCGGCGACTGCCTCCGCGCCGTGGTCAACTACTCCAAGTTGTAGGATAACCTGACGGCGTTTGCCGTATGCGGCTGCGCGAAGGTTGGGGTTGGGGTTGGGGGTGGGGGATGGCGGACGCAGCCAGAAGGAAATGGGCTATGTGATGTCGCGTGTGCGGTAGCCGCGAGACACGGACACATACGATGAGCAGGATAGGACTTAGCATAAACTTCGAACATTCTAGCGTTGCCCAATGATAAACTCATTCAAGTCAAATGGTGTACTCGGTGTGCATATTGCTCGCCGCCCGGACACCCGTGCTCTATTGCTCACTTCAGCATCTCCAGGTACCCGAATTGTGCGGCGCCCTGACACACATCTATGGTCCAAGGGCAGTCGTGCTCCCGCGCAAACATCAACACATCCAGGTGCCCGTTCCGCGCGGCAAGCTCACACATCTCCTCCTCATCCCATGGTGTAGCGGCGCAAGTTGAAATTGAAAGCAAAAGTTGAAAGCAGTTTATCATTTGCTAGTTTCAGGCGTTTAGTTCCAGGCGCTTTCAACATGACTTTCATCGGTTCAACCTGCACCGCCTTACCATGGGCAACCGTGCTCCACCGCCCACCTCAGCGTTTTGAGGTGCCCGCCCACGGCAGCGCAATGACACGTCTTCTCGTCCCACGGGCAGTCGTGCTCGCGAGCCCACCTCAACAGCTCCAGGTGACCATTCACAGCGGCGTTTGCACACGTCCACGCACACCACTCGCAACCGTGCTGCCGCGCCCACCGCAACATCTCCAGGTGCCCGATCGTAGCGGCATAACCGCACGTGTCTGCCTCCCACGGGCATCCGTGTTCCCGCGCCCATTTCAACAGCTCCAGATGCCCGCGTTCGGCGGCCATGGTGCACGTTTCTTCATCCCACGGACAACTGTGCTCCCTCAACCACCTCAGCACCTCCAGTTGCCCGCCAGAAGCAGCCGATGTACACGTATCCGCAGCCCACTCGCAGCCGTGCTCCCGCGCCCACTTCAACACCTCCATATTCCCGCCCTCTGCGGCGTTCGAACATGTCCCTTCACCCCATGGGCAGTTGTGCTCCCGCGCCCACTGCAACAGCTCTAGGTGCCCGCCCCGAGCGGCGAGGGCACAAGTGGCCTCCCCCCACGGACAGTCTCCTTCCCGCGCCCACTTCAGCACCTCCAGGTGCCCGCCCCGAGCGGCCTCCATACATGTTCCCCGGTCCCACGGACACCCGTGCTCCCGCGCCCACCGCAGCACCTCCAGGTGCCCGCCCCTGGCGATCGCTGCACATGTTGACGTGTCCAGCCAAGGGCAGCCATTCGCAATTGCCCAAACAAACTGCGAGAGGGACTGGCAAAACGAGGTTATTGAGACTCGCGGCCCCCTCTCGCTACCATCGACGCGCGGCAGGCCCGAGCTCTTCACCGCGGTGCGGACTCCGCTCCCCGTGCGCGCGAGCATGCCGCGGTCGAGCGGGTCCAGGCGCTCGAGCACCTCCTTCTGGAAGAGGTCGGGGAAGTCCTCGAGCAGCGCGAGAAACGGCGGGCGTGGGGGCTGGCAGCCCTCGCTCGCGCCGGTGCCCACCTCGGCCGCCACCGGCACCGGCCGAAGCGGCGGCGGCGGCGCGCGGCCAGGCGACGCGGCGAGGAGCCCGGCGAGGTACCCGGCGTTGTAACCCGCGGCGTACCCGGGCAGCGGATGCCCAGGATGCGGTCCTGCCCTCGTTCACACCGGACGCCGTGTACCCATTTTCGCCCCCAGCCACGCCCGTGTCCCCATTCAACCACACCGCGGCGCCGCTTCCACCTTCCGCCGTCGCCGCCGACCCCGACTCGCCGCCGACGCCGCCGCCCTCGCCAACGCCATGTCGGGTTTCCATATCCACCGGTGTGGAGAGTGCGCGCGCGCGTGTGTGGGTGTGTTTAGCGGCCCAGCCCTACTTCTAGAACAGACTTTCCTACTGGTATCGAATCCAATCATTGAGTACGAGTATATGAACAGAGGCAGTGCCCTGGTACCGTCAGCGGGGGCGGCGGGCGGGGGCGGAGCGTGGATGTGGTTGGAGGTGTCATCGAAACTCAGTTACATCTCATCTCAATTGCTTTAGTCGTCGGTTTCAAATGGCCCGGCTACTGTTAGTCTTACTTTTAGGTCGTCCTCGTCGTGACTTCCGAACACGCCACATGCCGTCTTGTGCCCACCTGTATTCCAGTCTTGTTTTTGGCATGCGTCGCCGCAGTACCGGGCGGTCTTGCACTGCGGGCAAACTTTCATATCCCTCCTTCCCACATTCTCGCAACCTTCGTTGCGACACTTGTAAACCCATTTGGGGGCAAAACTACGCAAACGGTCAAGCGCATCTACTACATCTACATCCATGTTCCCCTTCTGCAACCAGTGCACCACGCCGATCATGACATCCAGGGGGACGTCGTGACCCTCCGTGACCCCAACCAATGAGGCAGCCCCGGCGGCCTCCTTCACATGCCCAACCTCGCGGGCGTAGGAATTGTCTCCGTACATCTGAGAGGCGAGTTCAAAGCACGCGAAAGCGTCGCCATTCTCGGCGGCCTTGCGCCACCATTTGACCGCATGCCGTTTTTTAGGCGGGACGCCGCGCCATAGGGAACGGCAGATAATGCTCGCCATGTCATAGGAAGCGATGTGGTTCAAGATACGAGGGTGAAAACTGTGGAGATGACCTGACAAGCATTTTGAGCCAAGGCCCTGCCGCGACCGACAAGGCACATGTGGGCGAGCTCGACCGCAGCCTCCCCGTTCCCGGCGTCTGCCGCGCGTTCGTACCAGCCCGCTGCCGCCGGGTAGTCCGGCACCCCCGCCACGCCCTCCCCCTTGTCGATCACAGTCCCGAGAGCGTACATCGCTTGCGGCAACCCGGCATCGGCGGCCTTAGTGAACCACTCTTTGGCTGGCGCGTGCTCCTCCCTCTGGCGGTGCGTACGTCCCAACTCGTACATAGCGTAAGCGTGCCCTTGCCGTGCCGCCTTCACGAAAAGCGCCATGCCCTCCAGTGGGTAGGGTTGGAAAACCGCAAATGGGTAATGAATTTGGTTTTCAGCTGACCAGCGACGCTTTTTGGTATGGCGAGCGAGAAGAACTGCATTTGCATGCCGACCTTACCTCTACTGGCCGAGATCTGCCGCCCGCGCCCAAAAGGCCCGCACCATCCGTGCCCGCTGCTTTGAACACTAAATGACAGCCGAGGCAGTATTGCGCCGCCCCGTCACCGTTGCCAGCCTTCTGCTTCACGACCTCGGCTCCGAGCGCCAGAACCATCGCCGAGGGGTTGGGCCAGGCAGAAAGGATATCGCTTGCACGTTATTCACCACACATTGGAGCCTCGTCTCTTGAGTCACATTACATCCCGCGTGCGGCATGACGAGCGAGCCGGCAATATTAAGTCCTTCCGCTGGGCCCTACCTGGGGGTCTTCCACTTGCGCTTGCCAGTCGCCAAGCGGGTCCACGTTCACGTTCGCGCGAGTAGCGGCAGCGGCAGCTCCCGCGGCGGCCGCCTGCGCCGGCGCGCGCGCCGTGGGTGCTGCCGCCTGCGCCGGCGCGCGCTTGGCGGCATCGCGCTCTGCCTTGCGTCGTTCCTGACGGGAGGGCATTCTGAAACCTTACGGTGTGAGCGAGGAAGGGGAGGTCAACGTAGTTTCAACCCCCCAACCGTTCGCTTCAAGTGACGTCGAGGCGCGGACCGACGCAGAGAGTCACGCACACGTCGGGCAGCGCGTCAGTGTGGCGCGCCGTGCAACTCGGCGATGTCCCGGGGGGTGTGCACATTTCGACCAGCAGTGTGGGGGTTGCCGTGCACATTTCGAGGTCCCTCCGCGCGGGGTTGGTTTGAAGAGCGCGTGTGCAGCGCCCCCGTTCATCCAAGGGAACGTGCGGCGCGAACGGACGACGGTAGTCGCGGCAGCAGGGTGCCAGAAGGGCGTCCCGCCGCGCCTACGAAAACAAGGACAAAACCCGGATTCGGTGCACCCTGATTTGGTGCACGCGTGTGGGACCGGACAGGCGGCAGACGCGTCGTGCGCTCGGGGCCGAGCGCGGAGAACGTACCTTCACTTGTCCCGGGCAATCACCGTCAAGGATGGAGAAGTCGCGCTCTCCGACGGCGATCGCGGCAAGCCAGCGGCGTTCGGGGGGGATGGCGCCGTGGATTCTGGGGCCGCGAAAAGACGCAGCCTGAAAGTCGTCCATTTTTTTCGCTGGTATCGAAGCCAAAATTCAATCAATACCCTGTTGTCCAGCAATCCCTGCGAGCACGGAGAATGCCGTTGCGATACAGGTGACTTGACCACACTGGCTCGGAGTGGACAATACCGGGCCTTACAACAAGGCGGCCATGACGTACGAGGCGCTCGTGTCTGATAATATCATATTATTGATGACATCAAAGTCGCGTGGCGTTGACGGGGCACCCGGAACCCGGGGGCTGCTCCCTCCTCCTCCTCCAACTGCCCACCCTCCTCCTCCGACTCTGCCTCCCAAATATTCTCCTTCTACTCGATCTCCTCGTCCTCCTCCTCGTCCTCGTCCTCGTCCTCGTCCTCGTCCTCCTCCTCGTCCTCGTCCTCCTCCTCGTCCTCGTCCTCCTCATCCTCATCCTCGTCCTCCCCCTCCTCGTCCTCCCCCGCCTCCTCCATCTTCAATACGTCCGCCTCCTCCTCCACCTCCTCCCCCTCTCAGCTCCGCACCCCCGGTTTCAGAGCTTAGCGGCGCCTGCGTTGAAGGAGGCGAGCGCGGCCGGTGAGATTGGGGCGTCACCCAGGTATACGTCAAACAGCGCCAGCGCCAGCTGCGACGACGTCAGCGACAGCGATGCCCCGTCCATCAGCCCCACCTCAACATATGGGCGCGAGTTGAAATCGAAAGCATTGTATTGTTTTTTAGTTGCAAACGCTGAACCCGGGCGCGTTCCAAACGTGCTGTCGGGTTCAACTTGCACCGCCTCACCGCCAGGGAGTTGCCGGCCCAAATAATGGAAACCTGCGTGCCCGTCTTGAGGCTGGCGCCCTGGAACAGTTCTTTGAGCTGGCCGCTCTCGTCCATCGCCAGATCCTCCGCCATCTCAGCCGCCTTCTACGGCCCGGTGGATTATGCTTGTCACGTCACAGGTCGGCACTTTACTCAAGACACAAGGGTTGGGTTCCAATGGCGATGTATGACGTGGCAGGTACAATCCGCCAAGCCCTGCCGCCTCCGCCACCGTCGACTAGGGACTGGCGGACATTGCTCGCCACGTCATAGGAGGCCATATAACTCAAGAGAGGAGGGTTCAAAGTGCGCTGGGTGACAGGGCCTGGCGAAGATCGCTCGCCACGTTGTAGGGTGCCATATAACCCAAAAGGCGAGGGTTCACATTGTGTCGGATGAAGTGGCGAGCAATATCCGCCAAGCGCTACCGTCGACATGAAGTTCCCGTCAGCGTCCTCCAACGTCTAGGGACTGGCAGATGATGCTCGCCACGTCATCCAACGCACTTTTAATCCTCGTCTCTGAAGTTAAACGGACCCGATGACGTGGCGACCCCCAGGCCCTGTCATCCAAATCCGACGCACTTTGAACCCTCGTCTCCTGAGTCAGACGGACCCAACCAATGACGTGGCGAGCAATGTCCGCCAGGCCCCGCCAACGTGGCCTCGTTGGTGGCAATCTCCCGCAGCCGCGGTGCAACCGCCTCGTCCAACGCCGTAGAATAGGACCAAGGAGATATTGCTCGCCACATCATTGACACTCATGTTGAACCCATGTGCATTGGGGTACAAGACATCCTATGACTTCACGAGCAATATCTGCCAGGCCCATTAACTGCCGCGTCATCTACTCGTAGTTTTAATATTCGTGTCTCCCTATCACTTGGCATTTGGCGTGTCGAGCTACTGGAAAATTCCCCAGTCGTTTAGTGAAATGAGTTCGGGAGTTGTGACTCGTCAAAAGGGGATCTGATCCGGGAGTTGAAACTCGTCCGGATGTCCGGTCGGAACGGATAGTGGGCGGTCCGGGGGGATCTCGTTACGGGACCCCCCCCCATTTTGCCCACACGAAAAAGCGACGATCTGAGAATGTCGAAACCACTACTATTAGACGGGCACTCGCTGTCAGTAGAGCAAAGTCTGCCAGGCTCCACCTCCCAGAACTGTGTGCCCTCCACGTCACGCACCAGCTCGATAAGTAGCGCCTTTTCGAAGGCGCCCGACAACAGGGGCTTACACTCGTCCACATTTCAGCTCAGCCTGAGCCGTTTCTGACACAAAAACACTCCCTAAATACCCCCTAATGGTCCGTAACACCCCCTAAACACCCCCTAAACAACCCCTAAACACACCCCCAATCCCACATGAAGCGCTTACGTTGAGCTTAAAAGTGGACGAGTTTAAGCCCCTGCCCGTGAGCAGGCTCTGGCCCGCCGCGAGCTCGGCCTTGCACGCGGGTGCGTCCACGTACAGTGCAACGCCGTACACCTTCACGTTCATGAACGCCACCCCAGAGTAAGGCCAGGTAGATGGTGCTCGCCCCGTCATCTGTGGCCTCAGGCCCTACTCCGGCATGAAGTGCTCGCCTCGTCGGAGGATGATATGTAACCCAAGATATGAGGGTTCAAAGTGAGTTGGATGACGTGGCGAGCATGATGTGTCAGGCCCTACCTTCTTTTCACGCACACCGGCGCCCACGCACGTCAACCCAGCAAGCTCGGCCGGGAAAGCCACCTTGCCCCAGGGCCTGACGGAGACACTGCTGACCACGTCAATCACCGCCGTTGGAACCCTCGTTTATTGAGTGAAAGGCCACCCTACGTCGCGGCGAGAGTGTGGCGAGCAGTTCTTCTTCCCACAACTGAACAACCAAGAAACGAGGTAACATCCTTGAGCAATGAGTCTCCCCACACACTACACAGTCTCACGGTCTTACACCTCTGTTCATGCGGGGTTCACGCGCTGCCCCGCCACGTCCCGACCCTGTCAGGGTTTACTTTAACCCTATTCGGGCTGTCGGGGCTTAGTTTGCGCGTTAGCCCCTCCCCCCTTCCCTGCTCCAACGTGTGCGAGCAACTGATAGTCAGGCCCAACCTTTGTGGCGGGCTCCACCACGGCGGCCCGCGTGATGCACGCGCCGCGACCGCGCCTGCTGCCGGCGCCGCGGCGGGCGGCGGCGGGGGCGACCGCGCATGCCGCCCGGGGTGTCATCGCTCCGGCTTGCATGGCTGCGGCGTTCAGAAGTGTGGGCCGTCCGCATGCGCGCTGTTGGACGGATAAACTGTCGACCAATCCTAGCCGTGCAGTCCGTGCTGACGTGTCAGTACATTCTGGGATGCCGTGTTGCTGTTGACGTCCAACGACGCGTCGTCACCTCACGCCATCCCAACGTCAATTCAGCCCGCGCATCCACCGAACATCTGCCGCCATGGCGTGCGCAGCAACCAGCTTCCACATGGTGCCCGCGCCAGCGTGCCTGCGCATACGTCGCTCGAGCCATCTTTCCAACCCCGGCTCGAATTGCGCGGGACTCCACCGCATGAGTGCACGGCACCCCAGCACAACACCCGTCATGGCTTTGCCTAAGTGGCCCTCTGGCGACGGCAAGGGTGGCGAGGCAGGGGGGTTGTTGACAACGATCACTCGACCGTCGATCGCTTCTCTCCTCCTCCTCCTCCTGCTCCTCCTCCTGCTCCTCCGCGCATCTGTATCAGCATTCACTCTGAATGCAGTCGTGCGCCGAGACGATCTCGGTTCGAGTACTTGTTCTCATGGTGACCCTCCTGCGAGGGCGTGGACGAGGGACTGGGCGGCGCGGTGGGCGGCGCCGTGCTCGGGGGACTGCTGCTGGGGCCGTTCGGCGCCATCATGGGGGGTAGGGTCTCCTTCCTCCAAAAGTTGCGGTCGACAACGAGTAGATTACCAAACAATAAGATGAGCACAGAAGAAATAAGATGGGCCTCTGAGATCTGACCGAACGATTGTGGAGGTTGCAACCTTGCTCAGGGGCCAGGGCCTCACGATCGTTCCCTTTTGCAGCTGGCACTCGAGTTGATTGAGCCGTTCTGTCCCTGACCCCACTTCAAGAACCCCCTCAAAGGCGCTGGAGTTGAGCAGACAAAACAACGGATGTAAGGCTCTGCTCAGCGGGCAGTTCGGAAGCAGGTGGGGGTCGGGCCAGCGCGAGGCAGGGCGGTGCAGGTTGTACCCATGAAACCTGTGTGAAAGCGTCTGGAACTAAGCTCTTGAAACCATGATATCGGATACGATAAACTGCTCTAAAATGTTGCTCTCAAATTCAATTTGCGCCGCTACTGTGAGGCGCGGGAGGCGCAGGATGAGATGAACAAGAGGGGATTAACGACTCAGCTCGTCAACGCGGTGAAGGTAGGGCTTACACTCGTCCACCTTTTAGCTCACCCTGAGCCCTTTTCTCCCTGCCAGAGTGACGCCAACCAACGTATCTCACAAAAGTGCTCATGTTCAGCTGAGAAGTGGACGAGTGTAAGCCCCTGGGTGAAGGAGTGCGCGCAGGGGCTGGCGTCCGCGGAGGAGGCGCTGGCAGGGGCTCACACTCGTTCACCTTATTAGAGCTCAACTTGGAGCAACTCCCGGACACATTCATGAGTTAAGTTGGGTTATACGGTGAGCAGAAGAGCTCAAGTTGAGCTGAAATGGGATCGTGTCTAAGCCCTTGGGCGGTGGCGTCGGCTAACGACTCCTTCAAGCTCGAGATGGAGGAGGCGGCGTCGCTGGACGCAGAGGCAGGGGCTTACACTGGTCCACTCCTCAGCTAACTCATGACGTTTTGGTCGGTGAGCCGACTTGCGTCCAGCTCGTGATGAGTGATGACCCATCGATATTGTCAAAGCCCAATGAACCACTCAACGTTCCCACGAAAGTGCTCATGTTGAGCTGAGAGGTGGACGAGTGTAAGCCCCTGCGCGGTGGCTTGCGAGCTGCAGAACATGGCGATGGCGGCGGTGCAGAGCGGCGACGACGAGACGGCAGGGACATACACTCGTCAACGTTTTCAGCTCACCGTATGCACATTCTATCGAAAACGCTCGTCGGCATCACTCTGTCAGTGACAAAAGCGGCTGAG
>Ga0307489_10000823_pt1 | contig 19707 bp, 35 predicted proteins | sample SB12metaG_FD_202247 | JGI IMG/M metagenome (GOLD analysis project Ga0307489, IMG submission 202247) | Sea-ice brine microbial communities from Beaufort Sea near Barrow, Alaska, United States - SB 1.2 | ecosystem: Environmental > Aquatic > Marine > Coastal | place: USA: Alaska | collected...
ACGATTACGATCAGATTTGGTGAGATTTGGTCAAGGAGATCCGATCAATCACAGCTCTCCGAGCCGCCACGTGGACCAATCACATGAGGGTCTTCAGGCCCCCCGGGGGGCCGGAGACTGGGTTTAAACCCAGTCTCCGCTGTGACTACCCCCTGATTCCCCCGAATCCAGACTCTCGACCAATCAGGGACGAGGAGAGATGATGCAATGTCCATTGACCAATTAGAGACCGCAAACGATTACGATCAGATTCGGTGAGATTTGGTCAAGGAGATCCAATCAATCACAGTTACTCGAGCCGCCACGTGGACCAATCACATGAGGGTCTTCAGGGACTGAACAGTCCCGGAGACTGGGTTTAAACCCAGTCTCCGCTGTTTAAAAAGGCCACCCTGAAGGCCCTCATGTGATTGGTCCAGAGCGTACCGGTATCCTCTCGACCAATCACATGAGGGCATTCAGGGTGGCCTTTTCAAAAGCGGAGACTGGGTTTAAAAGCAAGAGGAACACCTTGATATTGCCAATAACTCAGCGCTTGAAAATAAATTGTGATTAATCTCCTATTGAAGTTTTGCATTCAATTTCAATTTGCGCCGCTACGCGCGGAAGACTCCGCAGTGGCGCACCGGGCCCGACGGCCCCAAGACGCTGTGCAACAAGTGCGGCCTCTTGGCGGCGAAGGCGCCGGCAGCGGCGGGGGCGAAGGTGGCGGCAGCGGCGGGGGCGAAGGTGGAGGCAGCGGCGGCGGCGGCGGCGGCGCCAGCGGCGGGGGCAAAGGTGGCGGCAGCGGCGGGGGCGAAGGTGGCGGCAGCGAAGGGGACGATGGTGGCGCCAGCGGCGGGGGCGAAGGTGGAGGCAGCGAAGGGGACGAAGGTGGCGGCAGCGAAGGGGACGATGGTGGCGGCAGCGGCGGGGGCGAAGGTGGCGGCAGTGGCGGGGGCGAAGGTGGCGGCAGCGGCGGGGGCGAAGGTGGCGGCAGCGGCAGGGGCGAAGGTGGCGGCAGCGGCGGCGGCGGCGGCGGCGGTGAGGGTGACGGCAGAGGTGGCGAAGGTGAATGCCCTCTTCGACAAAGCTTCGCTGCCGCAGCGGCGCATGAACTGCCCGCAGCAGGACAACGACAGCGACTGCGGGCTCTTCGCCCTCTCCTTCATCCAGCGCTTCACCACACCTGAGATGCCCCGCCAGCTCACGGCGGCGGACGTCGATGCTGCCATCACCGGTAGTCCGCGTCCGGACGGCTCCGCGCCGCTCCCTGATGGCTTCCTGCGCGAGGAGTGGTTCGTGAAGGAGGAGACCTTGCTGCAGCGGTCGCGCATCATGCTACTCATCCTCCTCGAGTTCTTGAGCGCGCTGCCGGATCCGGCGGCGGCGGGAGCGGCGGCAGCGACGGCGGACGTGGTGGCGGCGCGGCAGAGGCAGCGCGTAGCAATCGACCGCGTCGTGGTCGAGGTGCGTGCGCGCATCGCGTCTCGTGAGGCGGCGGTGGCGGCGGCGTCGGCCGCGTAGGCGATGGCGGCGGCAGCAGCGGCGGAGGCGAGGTTGGCGGCGGCGGCTGCAGACTCGCCGGCGGCCAGAGTGACAAGATATGATCCGATATCGATATGGGATATCGACATGGGAGATCGGACCTCAATGAGATAACGATATGAATATCGATATGGGATATGGGATATCGATTTGGGATACGGGATATCGGTATGGGATATGGGCTAATGATATGGGAGATGACAGTATCGATACGGTCATCCTGCACATCGATATGGGATTTCTTGTCACTGTGCCCCCGCGGCCATCACGCCAAATGGTGACCTGACCGAACGCTTCTATTGCAGACTGGTTGCACGGCCAATCGCACCCACACAACGGTTCAGCAGTCCAGCCAGCGCATTCGCAGGGCAGGGGTGTTATTCAGAACAACGACTCGAACACAGAGCGGAGCACGACTACCTTCTGTATGAATGCTCATGTCAACGCGGGGACTCGGTCCTCCACCCTAAACCCTAATTTGTAGGACCGTGCGGATCTGCTTCGGTGTGGCGGTCAACCTGATGAAACGTCAAAAAGCGCAAGCTCCACAACGTTGCGCGGCACCACGAAAGGCATACAACATCAGCGGCACCTCTTGGCCCCTAGGACCTGGCACGTCCTCCGACGCACTCGCGCGCTCCGGACGAGCGTGTCGGCCCGAAACCTCCCGCCGCGCCCTCGCAACTGTTGAGATTCGTTCGAATCTGCTTCTTCCGACGCTTCGGAGCAGTTGGGGAGCATAACTGTATAACGCAGTCCATTGCATTGCGTAGGGCAGCGGGGTTATTGAGAACAACGACTTGAACGGAACTCGACTTTCCTTCAGGGTGGATGCACACATCGACGCGCGGACTCGGATCGCGGTGGCCAGACCGTCGCACGAGCGTGTACCCTCGGCCCGAAAGTGATTTTCCGTCCATTCAACGTCGAGTCGAGTCGTTGTTGACATTGCAAATGACCCTCCTGAAAGGGCCGCCGCGAGGCCCAGCGCTTTGAGAGACTCGGCGGATCCTGCGCGCGCGGGCGATGGTGGCGATGACGGAGGTGATGGATAGCCCCCCTGCGCGGGACCTCGGCCGTGCGGTTCGCGCGTTCCGAGTCAGCGCAGCGCTGCCCAAAGCCCCCAAAAAAGAGAACGAGAAACCCACGGCAGGGAGGGTCGCCCGTCATAGAATGCATTCCATCGGCGGCATTGTAAGTGGCATTGGCATTGTCATTGGCATTGGCGGCATCGGCGGCAACTCCATAATGGCGGGTTCTCTATGCGTTGGATGACGTGGCGGGCAATGTCGGGCGGATATTTCATATTGAGAACAAGCATTCGACCGAAGTTGAATCTCCTCCTCCGCCGCGCGCCTCTGTGTCCCGTATGAGCATTCACCGTGAAGCTATCCCATAAGTCATGCTCCGGTATCGGTTCGAGAGCGTTTTCTCATCGACAATGCTGCAAGTACTTGTATGTAGTTGAACCTCCTGCTCTTGCTTGCGCATCCCTGGCTTTGGCGACTCGTCTCCTGACAGTTTGCTCATCGTGTACCAGTGAGAGAGACGCTTCCGCGTGGATAAAGAGGCACCAGGCTTTCGCCCTGGCCCCCGTGCAGTGTACCAGTCTGACCAGTGTACCAGTGGCAACTCGGAACTCGTCCCCTGACTATGATAGTTTGCTCATCGATACCAGTGAACCTGTAAACCCTAAACCCTAAACCCTACAGCCCGGAGAACTCGGCGAAGAACGAGGTCCGTCGGCGCGCAACACCGGGCGATGTGGCAGGGCCTGGCAGACGTTGCTCTCCTTTCGGCCACGTCATATGGCAAAACGACGGAAGCTATAAATTTTCGCGCCCTTGCTCAAAAAAATGAACTCAAGAACCTTGAGTCAAAAGTCACCATATCAATCAGCCGGCGTGATATGGTGACTCTAGAATTAGGGTCTAGACACTAGAGTTTGGGGTTCAGGGTTTAGGGTTACTCTAGATTCTTGAGTTGAATTTTTTGAGCAAGGGCGCGAAAATTTATAGCTTCCGTCGTTTTGTCATAGCATATCACATAAATCAAGGAATAAGGGTTAAGATGCCTGCAGATGACGTGGCGAGCACCAGAGTACTGGGTGTTTAATGTCATGGTGACGGCCATGTCTTGAACTCACACTGTCGGGTTTGGCATCGCATCGAAGCTTTTCGTCCAATCAGAACGTTCCAATCCAAACCAAAAAACAGGTGCACCGGTACACTTTGGGAGTGGTCATACACTCGACCAATCACAGCTCGGTATATACACAGGACAATGACTGTTTACACTGAGCATACAATGTCAGTTGACTCAAGATGCGTGGGCTCAAAATGCGTGCCGATGACGTGGCGAGCAATGTCTGCCATGCCCTACACTGACGTGGTGATGGACATATCTTCATATGTCAGCTAACTCAAGAGACGAAGGTTCAATGTGTTCAAAGTGCGTGTCGATGACGTGGCACGAACTATATGCCATACCCTGCGATGCGGAGGAACGGCGCGAGGCGGGGACTGATGGATAGTGCTCGCCACGTCATGGGATGCCGTTTAACTCAAGAAACGAAGGTTCAAATTGCGTTGGATGACGTGGCAAACGTTATCCACCAGTCCCTAGCGCGAGGCGCGGAAGGCGGCGTTGGCGCTGCAGGAAGCGGCTGCGTTGACGTGGTAGGGCGGTTCAGGTTGAACCCATGTTGACCCCATGTTACTTCATCTTGCCCCAGCTTGACCCCAGCTTGACCCCAGCTTGACCCCCGGTCGACCAAAGGGTGTCTCAAGATTTACCCCAGCTTGACCCCAGCTTGACCCCAGCTTGAAGGCGCCTGTAACTAAGCGCGTGAAACTGCAACATGATAAACTGCTTTCAGCGTTTGCTTTCAATTTCAACTTGCGCCACTATGACGTGGAAGCTGGCGGCGAAGGCGGCAACAGAGGCGGAGGAAAAACTTGGACGAGCGGGTTGGATGGCGGTGATGGAGAAAGAAAAGAAAGCGGTGGCGGCGGCGGCGGCGGAAAAAGAGGCCGCGGCAGGGGGGTTGGGTTATTTAGGACAAGCACTCGACCGACGTTGACTCTCCTCCTCCTCCTCCTCCGCGCGTCTGTATGAGCATTCACCCTGAAGACAAATCATGCTCTGATCTCGATTCGAGTGCTTGTTCTCGATGCCCGTCTTCCTCGCGTCTGTATGAGCAATCAGCCTGAAGGTGAGACAAATCATGCTCGGATCTCGATTACATAGCCTGTAGTGATCAATGGTCCTCCAGCGGGGCAGCGAAGAAGCAAATGAAGCGGGACATGTTTAAGAAGATGGGGCAGGTGAACGACGTGAACCGCCTGCGCGGTATCCTCATGAAACGACCGGAGGCGAGAACTGGGGCGGACCTGAGTCGGTTGGTGGAGCTGCTGCCGCGTGAGGCGGTGCCCTTCTTCCGCGGCCTGGCAGGGGGGGTAGAGCTCTATTATCCTGTGTTGACGACATCCTCTATCCTTTATCTCCTCTTTCTCCTCTTTCTCCTCTTTCTCCTCTCTCGCCTGGATCGTCTCTATATCCCCTCTCTCCTCTCTCCTGTCTCTCATCCTTATCCTCTCTCTCCTGTCTCTCATCTATATCCTTTCTCTCCTCTCTCTCAACTATATCCTCTGTCTATTGAGAACAGCACTTGACCGACGTTGAATCTCATCCTCCTCCTACGCCGCATCCGCGCGTCTGTATGAGCAGTCACGAGAAGGTAAGAAGCCGTGATCCGACCTCAGCCGAGTACTCATTATCAATATACTTGTCGCCCCTAAACTAGCCTAAACTAGCTTAGTTTAGACCCCCTTAATGTACTCAAACACTGTAAGTCCCCAATAATAACCCACTGAGCACTAAGCACTAGCCCCTAAACTAGCTTATACTAGCTTAGTTTAACCCCCCCTTCGCCAGCACTAGCCTAGTTCGACAAGTATAATTATCAATGACCCTGCTGCCTGGACCCCGCGCTGCACCGCGACCTGTGCCACGTGGTGCGCCTGCGAACTCTGGAGCCCGGCCAGGCAGAGGGGGGTCATTGAGAACATGCACTCGACCGACGTTGAATCTCCTCCTCTCTCCTCAGCGCGTCTGATCGAGCTTTCACACTCGAGGTAAGTTGTGCTCCGACATCCGTCGGTCAAGTGCTAGTGCTAGTTCTCAAATAAATTAACAAACGCGACGCTGAACGCCCCGCGTAGACGTACAGCTAGGTGCTAGAACATTTTACTCCGGGAGCAACTAGAGCTAGAAGCACGCATACACGATTATTCTATCATACGGTTGAACGCGTATAGCAACGCGTAGCGTTATAGTGCTCGTTCTCAATGACCCTCCTGCGAGGTGCTGAAGCTGAGCGCGGCGCTGCACGTGGTGAGGCGATGCAGGTTGACACCATCGAAACCCGTGTTGAAAGCGCCTAGCTCTATGGTTTCAGCGCTTGAAGCTACAATACGATGAGCTGCTTTGAAACTATGCTTTCAATTTCAACTTGCGCCGCTACAGCGTGGTGTTCCACGGCTCTGTGCTGGCGCGTGCGGCGGCAGGGGCTTACCCTAGTCCACTTTTCGGCTCAACCTGAGCCGTTTTGGTAACTGGAATCTAGTAAAAACACCCAAGGAGTCCCTCAAAAGTTGCTCACATCAAGTCAGAAAGTGGACGAGTGTGATGGGGCTTACACTTGTCCATTTTTCAGCTCTACCTGAGCCGTGTTTGTCACTGACATACTGTCTCCACCCAGCGTATCCCACAAGAGCTGCTCACGTTGAGCTGAAAAGTGGTCCACTTTTCAGCTCATCCTATGCTGTTTTTGTCACCAACACACTGTCGCCACCCAGCGTATCCCACATAAGATGCTTAAGATGAGATGTAAAAGTGTACGAGTGTATGTCCATGCGCGGCGGCCTCCACAACCAACGCGAAGGGGCTGGGGGGGCTGCAGGAGGAGGAGGATCCGGAACCTGAAGTGTCCAACGACAACGACAACGGTAGGGACAGATCGAAAGTGCTCGCCACGTCATCAAACGCATTGTGAAATCTCGTTTGTTGAGTTAAATGACGTTCTATGACGTGGCGAGCACCATCCGTCAGTCCCTAGACGACGGCGCCGACGGCTCGAACGACGAGGCGGCGACAGCGGCGGCGTTGGAGGAGGACGAGGAGATGGCGGAGATGTTCGCGCTGATGGACGCACAGGCGCGGGGCGAGGCGGGGGGGGGTGTTCAGAACAACGAATGTAACGCACAGTGGAAGCGTGGCGGGCCCGTAATCTGATGTGAATACGATCCTCTGCGAGTCTTCGTACATCACAAAGGACGCCTTACTTTCCATTGTGGCATTCAGGGAGATATACGGGGAGTGTACACTTCGATATTCCTTGCTCGTATATAGAAGCACGTGACTCGCTTCGTGGTGGAGTACTTCAGTCCGTCGTATGAGCGTGGACGCTCTCGGCCCGATAAACCCTAAACCCTAAACCCTAAACCCTAAACCCTAAACCCTAAACCCTAAACCCTAAACCCTAAACCCTAAACCCTTAACCCTTAACCCTAAACCTGTTCAACGTCGATCGAGTTGTTGTTCTCAATGACCCTGTTGCGAGGTAGACTTCGAAGAGTTCAAGGCATGGCGCTGCAGGTTGACCCCTGGTAGACTCCGGCTTGACCGCGCCTCGCGCCTGGTTTCATTTCAATTGACGTATGATGAACCGTTTTCAAGCGCTGCTTTCCATTTCTAGTTGCGCCGATACATCTAGGCGGGCATGGGCCTGGCGGGGATGACGGTGAGCGAGGAGGAGGCGCGCGAGATTTTCGACACCGCGGACTTGGACGGCGGCGGCACCATCGACTTTGAGGTGAGGATTGATGGATACTGCCCAATATCTATACTTGTCGCCCCTAAACTAGCCTACCAAGCACTAGCCCCTAAACTAGCTTAAACTAGCTTAGTTTAGACCCCTTAATATACTCAAACACTGTAAGTCCCCAATAATAACCCACTAAGCACTAACCACTAGCCCCTGAACTAGCTTATACTAGCTTAGTTTAACCCCCCCCATCGTAAGCACTAGCCTAGTTCGACAAGCATACCAATATTGCCCAAACTTGGCGCTTGAAAATGGGCGTATCGAGGGAACTAAATAGTTTCAGAGACTGGGTTATGAGCTATACTCGTATCCATCAGTCCCTACTTTGAGGAGTTCAAGGAGGCGATGCAGTCCTTGGCCGGCGGCGGGGCCGGGCGGGGCGGCGAGCACGCGGCAGACAGCGTGCGGCTGGCCGGGCTCGAGGCGGGGGGTCCACGCATCACACCACGCTCGCGACGTCATGTCGTGCCGTCCGCACTTTGAACCGGATGATACTGCTCGCCACGTATGTCAGGATGCCATTGGACTCAAGACATCAGGTCACAAATGCGGTGGATGACGTGACGAGCAATTGCACCCGGCCTTGGGTGGAGGGGTTCTGGGTGAAGGAGCCGCGGGAGCGGCGGGGCGGCGCCCGCATGAGCCAAGGGATCCACGGCAGGGACTTACACTCGTCCACTTTTTGGCTTGACGTGAGCAGTTTCTTTGGGATACATTGGGATGTTTCATGTATAGGTAATTTCACTGACCAAGGTGGCTCACGTTGAGCTGAAAGGTGGAGGAGTGTAAGCCCCGAGGCGGCGCCCGCATGAGCCAAGGGAGCCGAGGAGCCTGCGTGAGCGGCGGGAGCCGCGGAAGCGGGGAGACGGCGCTGGTGGCGGGGGCGTCCACTCGTCCACTGCTCAGCTCAACCTAAGCCGTTCTTGTCGTCACTGTAACCTTTCAAGCCACCCAACGTAGCCCACGAAAAGAGTTCACGTTGAGCCAGAAAGTGGACGAATGTGAGCCCTCGCTGGCGGCGACGCGCGTGTTGGCCAAGGGCGAGAGCATCGGCGGCGGGTACCTGGCATGGACGACTCCCACTCGTCCACTTTCCAGGTCAACCTGAGCCATTTTAGTCACCGAAACCACCCAACAGCCCAACATGTCCAATAAAAAGTGCTCACATCAAGCTGGAAAGTGGACGAGTGTAAGCCCCCGCACTTTCCAGCTCAATCTGAGCCCTTTTTGTCACTGAACCTTGCAACCACCCGGGCGTTTCCCACAAAAACTGCTTGCGTCAGCCGAAAAGTGGGGGAGTGCAAGCCCCTGGTACCTGGACGGCACGGCTGCGGCGATGGAGGCGCGCCCGGCCGCCGCCACCACCATCCTCGCCGCCGCCGTGGCTGCGCCCGCCGTGGACGTCACCCTCACCGCAGCGGAGGGCAAGACGGAGGTGATGACGTTGGATCCGACGGACCTAGCGCGCATCCGCGCCGCGGGCCCCGGGGGCTTCACCGCCTGGCAGGTCCTGGTAGATTATGCTGGCCACGTCATGAGATGCCAATTAATTCACGACACAATGATACAATTGCGGTTGCGGACGTCGCATACATTCTCTGTCAGGCCCTGCCGCGTGGCTCGACCGCCGCGTGGCCACGCTCGCCGCCTGGCAGGGACTTCCGCTCATCCACTTCTCACCTCAACCTGAGCCGTTTTTGTCACTAAAATCACCCAAAGTACCCTACCAAAAATGCTCACGTCAAGCCGGAAAGTGGACAAGTGCAGGCCCCTGCCGCCTGCCCCGTGTTCGCCGCGGTCAACTTCGAGGACTGCAAACGGTCGGACATCCGTGCGCTGGCTGCGGCCGCCGCGGACCGCGACTTCGACCCGCGCGCGCTGCCGTGCCGCGCCGCGGAGGCGGCGGAGGACCTGTTCGTCATCAGCGAGGCATGGCGGTACCTAGTTGAAACCCGCCTGGTTTAAGCGCTTGAATCCAAAACAAAGGGCCTGGTTTAATAATTTAAGCTCTTGAATCCAAAACGCGATAGGCTGCTTTCATCACGTTTTGAACTCAATTTCAATTTACGCCGCTACAGCGAGGGTCAGTGCGCAGTCATCGCCGGCGGCGGTGCGGCAGGCGGGGGCGGCGGCGGCGGCGGGAACGGGGGCCGCGGGGGCATTGGCGGGAGCGGCGGGGTGAAGATGGGCGCGGCGGCAATCCGGGCGACGGCTTTGAAACGGAACGCGTCGTGCCACAGAGGGGGCGGGGCGGGCGGGGCGGGCGGGGGAGGCGGGACGAAGGCGGTGGAGTTGGCACTGCTGGGACCCGGCGCGTGCTTCGGCGAGGCGGCGCTGTCCGCCCTCGACGCACGGCTCTACGACGAGCAGAAGGAGTGGGAGAAATTGCAGAAGGGGCAGAAGGAGCAGAAGGGGGTCCCGCCGGGGGTCCCGCCGGGGGTCCCGCCCGTGACCCGCAAAAAGGTACTCTCGGAGCGGGAGAATGAGCGGGAGGAGGTGCTGGCTGTACCGTACGGCGTGACAGTGGAAGCACGTACGCGGCTGCGGGGTTTGTCCATCGGGCGGTCGGACCTGGTAGGGTGGTTTGACTCCTCGGTTTGCAAGCACTGAAAATATGTTGTTGGCGTGTTGTATTACTAATGCCAGTGTGTGATGTTCTAAGTTCTATGACACTGTGATCTTACCACGTGCTGCTCATTGAAAGCGCTTGAAACGTTTATATACGACGAATCGCTCTCCAAGCTTGCGTTACATTTCAACCTGCGCCACTACGCGCTGGCGCGCTTTGTGCACCCGGACGACCTCGCGGTGATGCGGGGCGCGGCGGATGCGGCGGCGGGGCAGCGTGCGGAGCGGGGCGCGGAAAGGGCGGCGGTAATGCCTAATCATTTCAGTCACGTCATCCAACGCAGGTTACATCCTCGCTTCTTGATTTAAATGGCATCCTATGACGTGGCGAGTGATATCTGCAAGAGTGGTCTCTTCATGGGCGCTTCAATTGGGCTCCCTCTGGGGGTCTGAATGGGGGGTTTACTTGAGGGTTTTTGATCGTTTAGCTTGAAATATAACAAGGACATGTATATGTATATTTGCCGGACCCTCGGCGGAGGCGGCGGAGGCCTCGGTGACGGCGCGCGGCGAGCAGTATTTGAGGCACGTGCACGCGGCGCCGGGGAGCATCACGACCCCGCAGGGCGTGACGCAGGCCCCGCTGTCCTTCGACCTGCCGCCGCCGGCAGCCGAGCGCACGGCGGCAGGGGCTGACACTCGGGCACCTTTCATTTCACCCTCACCCTGAGCCGTTTTTGTCCCCAGCGTCGACCAACGCATCCAACAGCAAGTGCTCACCTCACGTCCATCCCAAAAGTGGACGAGTGTAAGCCCCAGGCTGGCGGTGGAGCACGGCGCAATGCTGCGGGGGACGGTGTGTATGAAACGCATCTTCGCGGCGGAGCTGGAGAGGGCCAAGGATATGATGCGGGCCCTCGACTATAACGGCACCAGACCCAGCACCAGCGGGGGGCGCGGGGCGGCGTCGGCGGGGGGGGGCGGCAGCACCGGCGGGGACATGTGCTCGGCCCCTCCGGAGCCCCGCCACTCCATGCCGGGCGCCGCCGCTGCCGCTGCGATGTACCTGTCATACCAGTCGCGCGCGCACCTGGCGCTGCCGGCCCCAGCGGACGACGCGCGTTTGGCGGAGTACCGCCAGCGCGCCGCGGGGTGGGAGGATGCGGAGCGCAAGCGGCGGGAGCGGCGCGAGTCGGAAGGGCGGGGACTGCGGGGCGTGCGGCGCGAAGAGGAGGAGCGTAGCTGCCAGGGCGCGGCGGCGGCGGCGGCGGGGGCGGGGCAACCTCGCCTCGACGGGATCGCCAGCAAATCCGAGCTCCCCATGGACTTCTTCATCATGGAGGACGACGCGAAGGGGTACTCCGGCTGGCAGCCCAATGGCGGCGGCGGCGCCGCCGGCGGCGACAGCAGGGGGGAATGCGGCGGGGTCGGCGGCGGGGCCAGCTTCTTCCACATGCGCAGCACTGCGGAGCAGGAGGAATACGACAACTCTCACAATTACTTTGGTCACACAATCTTTCCCACGGCCGAGGACGCCACCACCTCCGCCGCCGCCGCCGCCGCCGCCTACCCCGCCGCCGCCGCCGCCTACCCCGCCACCGCCGCCGCCTCCGCCGCCGCCGCGGTTGCAGACTTAGCCCTGACGTTGGACTGGTCCCCGCCCCCGACCCCGCCCCGGGCCCCGGCCCCAGCCTCGTTCCCGCCCCCGGCCCCGGCCCAAGCCACGACCCCGGCCCTGGCCCCGGCGGCGGCGGCGCCCGACGCGTCCCCGCGGCATCACCTCCATTCCACCGCCTTCCCTCCAAATGCTCTCGTCACGTGGGTTGGCGGGGAGCGTGAACTCACCAACGTCCCCCGCCCCCGCACCTATGACCCCGGCCCCGGCCCTGCCCCCACCCCCCCTCCCGCCCCTGGCCTTGTCAGACGAAACACCACCTGTGCCGCCACCCTCGAGCCTCGGGTGAACGGCGGCTTCTGGGCGGACGCGGCGGCGGCGGCGGCAGCGGCGGCGGCAACGGCGGCAATGGAGGTGGAGGCGGCGGACCGGGGGGTCACGCGTGATCGTGATTCCTCCCTGGGCGTTTCCGGATCCGCCCGTGGCGTGTCCTCCCAGGTAGGTCGGTGCAGGTTTACACTCTCAAAGCCCGTGTTGATAGCGCCTATGGTTTCAGTGCTTGAAGCTACAATATGATGAACAGCTTTCGAACTTTGCTTTCAAATGCAACGTGCGCCGCTACTCCCAGGGTGAACGGGACCCATTCGGCGGTCGAGCCCGCGGCTTGACGACCAGGCGCCGGGGCTCAACAGCAGGGCCTCACCCTCGGCGACAGTAACCGCACTGTTTTCGAGCTCACCTTACTTGTTACTGCTTTCTTCATGGGATAGTGGGACACATAGAGTGATTTCAATGACTGAAATCGGCTCAGGTTGAGCTGAAAAGTGGACGAGTGTGCCCCTACTCCACGGGAAACCACTCCGACAACGCAAAGCAGGGTGCGGTGGCGACTCTGGCCCTAGCCTTGGGCGTTGGTAGGGCGTGGCAGGAATTACCCGCCACGTCATCGAAACACATTCTGAACCCTCGAATCTTGAGTCGAATGGCAGCCTATGCCGTGGGCCTGACGTGGGACCGGCAGATATTGCCTGCCACGTCATCCATCGCATTTTGAACCCTCATCACTTGAGTTGAATGGCACCCTCCTACTATAACTTGGCGAGCATTATCTGCAAGGCCAGCGCATTATTTCGAACCCTTGTTTATTAGTTGAAAGAAACGCATCGTATGACGTGGCGAGTGCGACATCTGCCAGGCCCTAGGCGCCGCCCCCGCTCGCTCGTCTGGAGTTGTGTCCGCTCCCAACAAGGCCGCCTCCATCGCGCCTCTCGCCACGTCAGCTCCCACGGTGGCCTCCCTTGACGGGGGGCAGGCAGGGCGGTGCAGGTTGACCCCATGAGCCCATGTTGACCCCGGGTTGACCTTGACCGTGCTTGGTTTCAGCGCTCGAAGCTAACATGTGATGAACCGCTTTCAAACTCTGATTTAAATTTCACATTGCGCCTCTAGAACCAGGTCGACAGCCTGGTGCCTCCCAATTCACGCAGCGGCTCTCCCGCTCCGAGACCCACGATGGCTTCCCTTGACGTGGGGCAGGACGAAATCCTGGTGCCTCCTTACAGACGCAGAAGCGTCTCTTTCGCTCCCACGGTCGACTCCCTCTCGCCCACCGCTGGCCGGGCCTCCACGGGGGGCAACTCCCCACCCAACGCGTCCAAGCTTCCCATCCCCTCCCCAAGTATCGCGGCCTCGTTCGCTGAGGCCCCCGAGGTGCGGAGAGAGCCAACGTGGTTCGCCGACAGCTGTGCCGTCGGCAGTGGGAGGCACCACCTCCGCGGGGGGACACACGACCCCAGCATGCAGAGGGCACGGCGGCACAGTGCTGGCGGGATTCCCAGCGCTCAGACGTTCGCCGCCCCCTCACGCGGGGTCGCCCCGTGGGCTCCCAAGCCTGCCCCCCCCTCACCCGCGTCCTGCGCCACGAGGTCGACCGCGTGGACGCCCGAGGTGCGGAGAGAGCGGACGTTCGCCGCCGCCGCCGCCGCCGCCGCCGCCGCCGCCGCCGCCGCCGCGGGGCAGCCCAGCGGCGCGACTACCGACCCGAGCCTGCGGAGCTTCCGGCGGACCCCGCGGCGCGGCAGCGCGGGCCATATTGAGATTCCCAGCGCGCCTACGCCGACTCCCGGCGCTCGGAAGCCGAAGCTGGTAGGGCCTGGCAGATATTGCTCGACACATAATAACTTGCCAATCAACTCAAGGCACGAGGGTGTCTACTCGCGCCGAGCCCCTCTACCATAAGACATCTGGGGTTTGAGTGAGATGTTCCTGGATCCGGGAACAACTGACGGACACCCGGCCGACCGGGCTTTCGTGTTAATAACCCCTCAAATCGACCATTTTGACGAATCGAGGTTTTGGCGCGATTTGACCCCTCAGTTTCTTATGGTAGAGGGGGTCGGACCGTGTAGGTACCATGCCAGCGTTAAATGACGTGGCGAGCCATGACTGCCATGACTGCCTGGCCATTCCCCAAGGCACCAGCGGCAGCGCCCAAGGTAAGGCCTGGCAGATATTCGCCACGTCATAATAGTTACGCCGTTTAAACTCAGTGTAGGTGTGACCGGTCACCCTCATCTCCTCGAAACCGACGGTCTATTTACTCAAGGATCGAGAACCGGTCGGACTTTAGGCGAGTCGGTCGGCGTGATTTTCGCGTTTGACTGTTCTGATGGGTCGAACGGACTTCGATACCACAACTTCGATACCAGACCCGACACTGAGTTTAAGTAAAAGAACGAGGGTTGGGTCCAAGATGCGTTCAGTGACTCGGCGAGAAACGTCCCAGGAATATATTGCTAGCCACGTCATGTACGCCGTGAGGGTTCACGTTGCGTTGGATGACGTGGCGAGCAAATGCCCAAGGCAGATAGTGCTCGCCACGTCATATTACGCCGTTTGAATCAATAAACCAGTGTCAATTTTGATGACGTGGCAGGCTACATTTGATTGTCCCTCGAAGCTGGTCCCGGCACTAGTCCCGGCAGGTTTGGCGGATATTGCCCGCCACGTCATCCAACGCATGTTGAACCCAGCATTCTTGAGTTAAATGGCATCCTTGCCGTGGCGCGCAACATCTGCCAGGCCCATTGCCCGCCAATTCACCCAACGCATGTTGAACCCAAATTTCTTGAATTAAACTCAGTGTCGGCTTTGGTATCGAATCGGAGCTTCGTCCAATCCGAGCGTAGCAATCCAAAGCAAAAATGTATAGTTTACCCGGTACACTCATGAACCTGGCACACTCATGAATTTGTCTGCCTCTCAGCCAATCACGTCGCAAGCTATATGGGTGACCGGTCACCCCGACACTCAGTTTAAGCAGCATCCTATGACGTGGCGCGCAACTTCTGCCAGTCCCTAGGCACAGGTTCCCCCGATGTCCGGCCGGGAAACTCTGGGCGGTCGGACCAGACGAGGCTCCGACCCGGGCAATCAGAGCACCAGGCAGGGGCTTACACTCGTCCACTTTTCAGCTCAACCTGAGCCGTTTCTGACACAAAATACACCCCAAACACCCCCTGGCTGATACCCCCTAACACCCCCTAAACACCCCTTACACACCCTATAAATGCGGCCCCTATTCCAAGGAAAGCGCTTAGGTTGAGCCGAAAAGTGGACGAGTGTAAGCCCCTGGCACCAGGAGCGGTGGAATGCTCCCTGCGCCGGCGCCGCCCCGCGGTCCTCCCCCGCCGCCGGCGCCGCCGCTGCCGCCGAGGCGGGGCGGTGCAAGTTGCAACTCTGTGTCGCAACCCGTTTCGACAGAGCCACGGGGGGCAGGCAGTCAGGGCCGGGATTATAAAATTTACCCTTTGGTCAGCACTCAACGGACTAAGATGGACCAAACCCACGTGATTGGTCTCATCGCATGCTTTTGACAACGCGATTTGGACCGATTTTCAACATGATTTAAGTATATGGGCTGTTCATTTTAGCAGTGCTTCGATTTTGGAGGTCGTCATGTTTAAGTGCGGTTCTGGACGGGTCGGTTTTTACATCCTGGCCCTGACTGCCAGGGCGAAAGCCTGGTGCCCCCTTATACACGCGGAAGCGTCTCTCACTCTCTCCCGTGTTGAATATGCATGGTTTCAGCATTAGATTTTTGTTTTGTTTAACTATAAGGGTGCGGAAGTCGACGTCTATGCGTCGTATTAGGCCCTAAGGAAGTATCCTATCAAAGTAACCAACGTGACACTTTTGCCTGCTCGAGTGATTCAGACTTGAGAATACGGTGAACTGCTGTCAAGTTATAATTTTGATCGTTAGACTTGCAAAAATCATATATTGCTTATATTTTAACGTGCGCCCCTTAACGGAGGTTCGTTGCGATGGTGCCGACGTCAGCCGTGTGCACACTTGGGCATCCAGTGATCGAGATGGCCGCCCCTCACCAGTTCCGCGCCTCTCGGGTGGTGCTGGCGGGTCCCCGATGGGTGCGGTGGGAAGGCCCTCGTGCAAGCCAGGAGAAGGAGTTGTTCCCAACCAGCGGGCATGTTGTTTGAAAGTCCGACAGGGAGTCTACGCGTGCCAGGTGACCGAGTGGGTTCGAGTGAGCCCGCCCGGCAGCCTATGACCTGAGACCTGGCCGATGTTGCTCGACATGTCACAGGTTGAGGGCGAGCGCCTGGAGGTACTGCAGTTGGCGCGGGAGCACGATTGCCCGTTGGATGCGGAGACTTGTGCGTCACCGCTGCGGGCGGGCAGCTGGATGTTGAAGTGGGCAGGATGCCATGTAGCCCAAGAAGCACCGGTGCGATGGATGATGTGGCGGGCGATATTTGATTGTCTGTATGGTTGCCGCCGCCACATAGTGGAATTAGATGTTTTATTATAATGCTTGCCACTATGATTTCATCATGGATTCACATAATTGACTTTCCGCTTGAAATGGCGGATGTCAGAATGGGTGTGTTTGCTGCTCACCATGTGAGCGCCTTGAAGGTCGAGGAACGATAGTGAAATTGTAAAGCAAATGAATGTGGAATTAGTGTGTTGTTATGTGGAATGTAGCTCTGACGCGGAGTAAATGTGGATTGAAATGTCTTTATCTGATTATCCTACTACGAGTGCTCGCGGAGGTTCATTAGTCACTACTTGACACGAAGTCCCGCCATACCGAGTTGGTTGAGCTGCCATCGCCCATCGTGCAGTTCAAGTCTCAGTGAGATTGTGCCGGTTGGTAAGTGAGGAAGTGCAGCCCCTCCGCAGCGAGTAAATGTTTTAAACCAGCTTGCTTCCGTGCAAAAAAACACCGTTACATTTCACCTCCTCGCTAAGCAACACGCCGTGGCTTTGTGCAAGCGGGTGGCCCAGGCCCAGCCGGTCGCCTGCACCGACCATGGGAAGCCGCCCGTGAACCACGTGGTGTACTCCCGCTGATTAGTAACCACCCCTCCCCCCCCCTCTCACCGCTGGCAGCCGCTTAGTAGTCCACGTCGACGATGTCGAGCGGCGCCATCACCTCCGCCGCCGCCTCCTCCGACACCAACGCCGCTTCCGCCTCCGCCTCATCCTCCTCCGCCTCCGCTGCCTCCCCCGCCGCCTCCGTCTTCACCTCCACATCCGCATACGCCCGCACATCCGCATCGTCCGCCCACGACTCCGCCGCCGCCGCCGCCAGCGCCCGCACCGCCGCCGCCTCGTCCACCGCGCCCGTCGCCTGCACCGCCGCCGCCGCCACCGACCGCACCGCTGCGTCTGCCGCGCCCGTCGCATGCGCCGACCGGCCGGTGAACCACGCAGTGAACTCCTCCAGGTTCACCGTGCCGCTCCCGTTAGCATCCAACACCTCCATGGCCATCTTCACCTCGTCGTCCCCAAACTTCTCGTCGCCCCCCAGGGATAGGGCCTGACAGACAACGCCTGTCACGTCATTCTCCACATCGTAGACCCTCGTTTATTGCATTGAACGGAATCACAACATGCATCCTCCACATCATGTACCCTCGTTTCTCGAGTTCACTAAAATCGCATGACGTGGCTAGCATGATATATCATGCCCTGCCCAAGGCGCCCAGCAGCTCGCGCAGCTCCTCCATATCGATGATGCCGTCGCTGTTCTTGTCGTACTCAGCAAACACCGACGCGTATGGATTTATGGATAGTGCTGGCCACGTCATAGGATGTCATTTGCCTCAAACTCAGTGTCGGAGGGACCGGTCCCTCTGATCTCCTTGAAATCGAGGGTCTATTTACTCAAGGATCGTAACCCGGTCGGACCTTCGGCGAGTCGGTCGGTGGGATCTTGGAAATGGACAGTTCTGATTGGTCTATCGGGATTCGATACCATACCTTCGATACCACACCCGACACTGAGTTAAAGACGAAGGTTCACAATGCGTATGATGACGTGGCGAGCAGTATCCATCAGTCCCCACCGCCGCAACGCGCATTGCCTCGTCGGTGGTCAGGTCGTACGCCGCGGTATAGCGACGCAAGTAAAACCTTTGAAGCAAGATTTAAAACAGTCTGTCGTATTTTAGTTTTGAGAGCTGAAATCAGGCGCTTTCAATGAAGCAGCACGTGGTATGAACAAGCACTCGACCAACAGCGGAGCGTGACTCACCGTCAAAACAGAGCAGCACGCACGGGCAATAAGTGTTTCACACCAACGACGTCTTATTCCGTGCTCGCGAACACAGGTTTCAACCTGCGCCGCCCTACCGAAGGGCTGAAGCGGTCCTCCTCCTCGGCGCGCGTGAGCTCGAACAGCGCGGCCAGGCGCTGCAGTGAACCCATCGTATCAGCCGTGTTCTAGGGCTTGGCAAAAAACACTGCAAAACGTCCATCCATGTTGTGCATTCTAAACCACTGTTTCTGGAGTCAAATATTATCCTATGACGTGGCTAGGAAAATCTACCAGGCCCTACCGTGTCCGGCAGGCGCACCACCTCGCGCTCGAGCTCGGAGCGAATGTTCGTCAGCGCCTGCATAACACGGAGGGAGCTGGCGGCGTCCCTCGCGATAGGAACCGATGGATAGCGCTCGCCACGTCATATGATGCCGTTTACCTCAAGAATCGAGGGTTCAAAATGCGTGCTGTGACTTGGCGAGCACTATCCATCAGTCCCTACCTCACGCTAGACATCAAGGGCCGCAGGCTGTAGTTGTAGGCTGGCTGGCCGGACATGTGCCGCATGGCTGGCTGGCCGGACATGTGCCGCATGGCGTTCACGAAACCGTCGAGGTTGGAGGTGCCGAAGAATACAGCGGAGGCCACGGGGTAGCGGTGCAAGTTCAAATTGAAAGCAAAGTTAGAAAGCGGTTAATCACATTTAGGATTCAGGCGCTGACACGCACGGTCAACCTGTAGTCAACCTGGGGTCAACCTGGGGTCAACCTGGGGTCAACCTGGGGTCAACCTGGGGTTAACCTGGGGTCAACCTGGGGTCAACCTGGGGTCAACACGAGGTCAACCTGGGGTCAACCTGGGGTCAACCTGCACCGGCCTACCACGAAGATTCCGAGGATGATGGCGTGTGCCGCCGTCTCCTTGGTGAAGCAGCGCAAGTTGAACTCTGAAAGCAAAAGTTGAAAACGGTTCATCATATTATAATTTGAAGTGCTGAAAACATGGGTGCTTTCAACACGGGTTTCGATACTGTCAACCTGCACCGCCCTACCGTGGCGAAGATGCCGCCGATCAGGAATAACGCCACCTCCGCGGCGACCCGGAGGATAGGGCCTGCCATACAATGCTCGCCACGTCATGTGATTCTATTTAACGTAAGAAACGAGGGTCGACAATGTGGAGGATGACGTGGCATGCATTCCTGTCAGGCCCTACCGAATGAGGCCGTTGCCAGCGAGGTAAACCGCGGGCAACTTGAAGAGGCTGTAACATCCGAACGCCATGCCGCCGTTGATAACCAAACGGAAGAGCTCGGAGGATATGCGGGAGTAGGGCCTGACAGATAACAATGCTCGCCACGTCTAGTGATTCCATTTATCTCGTGAAATGAGGGTCTACAATGTGGAGGATGACGCGGCAGGCATGATATGTCAGTCCCTATGAGGGAGAGACTCCGACCCAGGACCAGGCGCCGCAGCTTGTCGGGGGAGTCGACGCCGAAGTCGAGGAATTCCTGGGAGATGACGCGCGCGGCTCTCGGGC